>Ga0315273_10012839_pt1 | contig 10751 bp, 9 predicted proteins | sample YL17G02_0_MG_FD_205753 | JGI IMG/M metagenome (GOLD analysis project Ga0315273, IMG submission 205753) | Sediment microbial communities from Yellowstone Lake, YNP, Wyoming, USA - YL17G02_0 | ecosystem: Environmental > Aquatic > Freshwater > Lake > Sediment | place: USA: Wyoming | collected... | reverse complement strand
CTGTATGCACATAAGAGCGACTATAAAAAGTATAACGCCCGAAATGGAATACAAAATTGTTCCGCCGGCTGCGCTCTGTTGAAATGCCGCGATCTCGCCGAAGCTGAGCTTCATATCTGTCCGCCAGATGACGGCAAAGATCGCTATCAGCAGCGGCAGATCGTATGCGAGCATCAGCTTCATCTCGCGGGCAGCGCCGACTGCGCTGAACGGATTGCCGGAAGCGGAGCCGCCGTAAATCATCGAGATTGCGGGAATCGTCAACAGGTAAATGATAACGATGAGATCGCCGGAAAAGCTCTTTTGCGGAAACACGGCCGACATCCATAGGATCGTCGAAGCCAGAGTTATCGCCGCAAGACCAAAGAGAGGAGCCAGCAGGAAGCCGGTTTTTCTTGCGGTCTCGGGGATCGTTATCTCCTTGCCGAGGAGCTTTATCATATCCCAAAAAGGCTGCAATAGCGGCGGTCCCTGGCGCCAGTGAACCCTGGCTGTAACCTTGCGGTCAACCCATGTTACCAATAGCCCCGCAATGCCGGTGAACACGAAGCCCGGAAAGACAAGATAGTAAAATACATTTTCCATAAAATTACCCTGCACCTATCAGGAAAATTTTTCCTGCAATTCGAGGAGGAGCTTCAAATTCTCCTTCGATTTTTGATCTTCAGGATTCAGTTTCACTGCCTTAGAATAAGCATTGACGGCCTTGTCGAGGTCGCCGTTTTCATAAAAGTTCGCGCCGAGCTGCGCCCAGGCGGTCGAACTCTCCTTGTCAATCTTCAGGAATTTCTCGAATTCCGCGATGGCATCCTTGTAAAGCCCGAGGCGGTTGTTGATGATGCCGAGATGATAATGGCAGATCTGGAAATCGGGATTCACCTTCAAGAGCCGGAGGTAATAATCTTTGGCTTCATTCAGCCTCCCGAGGTGATAGCTCGAGATTCCGAGCCAGTACAGCGCCATCAGATATTTCTCATTAATCTCAAGAGACTTCTTGAAATAATTGACAGCATTTTCAAGCTGTCCCGCCCTGTAATACACAACAGCGAGATCGTAAGGACAGGACGGATCCCCTTCGCAAAGCGACAGCGCTTTCTTGAAATACTTGATGCAGGTCTTGAGGTCGCCATTGCGGAAGTGAAGCTGTCCCAGCCGTGAAAAAACCGCTTTTTCCTTCGGGAATTGAACCGCCAACGCCTCGTAGGATTTTATGGCTTCTTTGATCTTCCCCTCTGTTTCAAGCACGAGGGCTTTGCCTAATCCTTCATTATATTCCATACCTTGCTTCCCCTATCTTATCTTCTCTTAATACCGACGCTACCAAGGAAACGGCCGCCGACACGCACAGCGGTGTCGGGCATGGTCGCCGTTTTTTCAAACTTCAAAGCGCCCGAAACGCAGGTCGTAACACAGCGAGGACGCTCGCCTCTGTCAAGACGGTCGAGACATTGGTCACATTTCGCCGGAATATGATTCTTAAGGCCTGCCGCAATAGAACCGAAAGGGCACGCGAGCATACACGAGCCGCAGCCTATACAAATCTGGTTGTTCCGCTTGACGAGACCGTCTTCTCTTTTCTCCATCGCATTGACGGGGCAGGCTGGGACGCACGCAGGGTCCTCGCAATGGCGGCAGTGAAGCGGCAGAATGCCGATCTCCTTCACATCCGCCAGGGCGGTGTGCCCCTGGTGATGGTGTCCCATGCTGCAGGCAATCGTGCAGCTCCTGCAGCCGATACAGTATTTGAGATCGAGCAATATGCGCTCTACATATTTTCCGTCAATCTTCTCAACCCTCGTTATCATCTACGCACCTCACCGCATTATTTGCTTATCGAAACCGCAATCGGTTCGTTGATCAACTCTCCTGAGCCCTTGCTGACGCGCAACGAGAACAGCTTTCTGGCCTCCGGCCAATGATAGTCAACCGCCACCATATCCTCCCTGATCCTGTGGGTAAGAAGAACCGGAAGTTTTATTTTGCCGGATTCAGAAGTGATTGTAATCTTTTGCCCGTCTTTGATCCCAAGTTTTTCAGCCGCATTCGGATGAATCTCCGCAACCGGTACCGAGGAATGCTCCTTGTTCCAGATAAATCTTCTGGTAAGCGAGCCGTCCGCCCAGTGTGAAGCGATGGCCTTGGTGATGAGGACGAACGGGAATTGTTTCCCGGCGATATCCTTGAACGCGAGGAGCTTCTCCGCCGATTCGAGAGCGGCCTTCTTGTATGAATCCACCACGCGTATTTCCGCTATATCCTCAAAACGTTCGGGTTCGAATCCGTTCCCGGACGGTAAAATATGTTTATATAGGTTTTTAAGAATTTCCTCGTCCGTCATCCCGGCGGCGGGAGGCTTCAACAGCTGCTCGCGCTTGTTGTTCTTTCCGTCGAGGTCCGACCAGGTGCCTTTGTTCTCGATCGGGTTCGCAGCTGGAAGAAGAATATCCGTCAAGCCGTTTGTTTCGCTGTGAAATGTGTCGCTGCAGCAGAAGAATTCGAGGTTCTTCAGAGCCTTTTCCATTTCGGGCGAAGGGAACGATGCGAGAAGGTCCACGCCGAGGACGATCAAACCCTTGACCTTGCCCTTGACCACTTCTTCCAGTATCCTCGCCGCGCCTGCGAATCCGTTTTCGGCCCTGAGGGCCGTTATCGGGAAAACCGACTGGTTTATAAAAATCGGATAAAAATGTCTCTTATGAGGATCGCTGTTTGCAATCACGCCGCAATACACGGAGCAGACGTCCGGCGAACCGATCTTGCCGTAGATATCGGAAATCAGGACAGCCAGATTCTCCGATCCGTTCACGATATCGGCGGCGCGTTGTATCGCTTCGGAGGAAACCCCCGCCTTTTGGGCGATATCCTTGATATCGAGCTTTGAAAGCAGTTTTTCGAAGTCGCCTTTCTTCTCCTTGATAGTCAACGATGCTATCGCCATCAGCACCAGACCTTCGGCGCCCGGTTTGCATTGCAGATGGACATCCGCAAACCATGCGGTATTGCTGTAGCGGGGATCGATGACAACCAGCGCATGACGCCTGTCTTCATATCTTGCCTGCAGAACCTTTTTGGCGATGACCGGGTGCTCGTAGAAGGCATCGCCCACTATCAGGATATTGTCCGCTTTCTGAAGGTCGTCAAGAGAGGGGCGTTTGAAGCCGTAGCCGTTTGCAAGCAGACCCGCGGCAACCATCCCATCGTCCGGCAGGAAGAAGCCGAAATTATCGGTCTTCAATCCATCGGTTGCGAGCTTCCTGACCCAGGAGATTTCCTCCCGGCTCACATTGCCGCCCGCGATTATACCGACGGAACCCTTGCCGTGTTTTGACTGCACCTGGCTGATGCTCGCCTTGATCCTGTCGAAAGCCTCTTCCGTGCTGATTACATTATGCCGTCTTTCGGCATAGCCCAATCTCTTCGTATGATTGATATAATCAGACGTGAAATTGCCCTTCGCGCAGATCGAGCCCTGGGTTACGCTCTCAAGATCGAAATCCTGTTCCATTATGCCGGTCTTGGAAAAATACGGGCTGATTTCCGGCATACGGACGGCAAGGTCGCACTCCAGTGAACAAAACGCGCAAAATGTTTTTTTCTTTTCCATTAAATCAAACCACTTAAAATCTAATTAACTAAAAACGCCGGGGACATCCTTAATCTTGGCATAGTTCATATCCGGCCCGTCCTTGCACAGCAGATAGCTGCCCACGTTGCAGCGTCCGCACTTTCCTATGCCACAGCTCATCCTTCGGTTCATTGACAGATAAATCTGTTCGGGTTTAAAACCGACGCTGACAAGCTTCGCGCTCACGAACTTCAGCATTATCTCAGGACCGCAGGAAACGGCGATGCTGTTATCCAGGTTGATATCGAGGTTATCGAGCAGCGTGGTCACAAGTCCCACGTGTCCGTTCCAGGCGGGATGCGGCCTGTCTATGGTTATGGTCAGATCGGTTTTCGGAATCTTTCTCCACTTGTCGTATTCCCGCGTGTAACATAATTCATCCGGCGTCCTGGCGCCGTATTTTATGGATATCCTTTTAACCTTGTCGGTGTTCTCGAACAGGTAATAGAGGAGAGCTCTCAGAGGAGCAAGCCCCACGCCGCCGCCTACAACCACAACTTCCTTTCCTTCGCATTTATCAAGCGGGTAGCCTTTCCCGAAACCGCCCCTGAGCCCAACGATGTCGCCCTTTTTCAGATCATGGGCGTAATTGGTCAATCTGCCGGTTTTCAGGAGCGTGATATCTATCAACTCGGGCCTTGACGGCGAAGAAGAAGGAGTGAACGGAGCCTCTCCGATGCCTGGAAGCGTAAGCTGCATAAACTGTCCCGATCGGAACGGCATAGGTTTTTCAGGCTTGATAACCAAAGTCTTGATTGTAGGGGTTTCCACAATTACGTCCTGGATAACCGACTTGACAGGATAATAAGGGTTTTCCATCCGTATCCCCCTTTACTTAACTAATTGAACGTCCATCGCGATGCCCTTCATGACAGCGCGAATGTCAATCTTGCCCATACAGGCATCAATACATCTGCCACAGCCTTTGCAGGCGATCTCTCCGAAGATTTTAACACCCCAGTTGAACTTGCACATAAACCTGTTGCTGAAACGGGTTGCCATCAGAGGCCTGGCGTTGCCGCCTCCGGCCATCCTGGAATATCCGGGGATGAGGCAGGAATCCCAATTCGAAATCCTCTCGAATCCGTCTTTGCCCAGCTGATCCCGAAGGTAATAGCAGCGGCAGGAGGGGCAGACGTTCGTGCAGGCTGCGCACTCGATGCAGGTTTCGATTTCTTTCATCCAGCGCGGAGAAGTGATGTTGTTTTCCGCAACATCCACAACCGAGCCTTCGAAATCGAATTCCTTGTTCTGTTTTTCCACAGCCTTCACGACATTTTTACGGTTTTCGTTAACCGCCTGGTCATATTTATTTCCCGTTTCCTGGAAGAATTGGGAATATTCTTTTATCACTTCAGCTCCCTTGTCGCTGCCGATCTGCACCGCGTAACCGTTCTTGACCGAGGAAAAATTAAGGTCGAACCCTTCCTCGCTATACGGCTTCTGACGGAGCAGTGTGCAGAAACAGGATTTGCCGGCAAAAGTGCAGTCGGAAGTGAAAAGAAGAGTGGTTTTCCGAAGGTTGGCGAAAAACGGATCATAAAAATCGCCTTCGAGGAAATTTACATCCTGTATCCTGAGCGCCTTCAGATCGCAATCCCTGACTCCGAATATGGCACGGCCCGGCTTTGTTTCTTCTTTGACTTCACGGAATTTGTCGTTGTAATAATCCGCAACCTTGGATTTGAGCCGGAAGAAAAATATCTTCAGCGGCTCCACAGTCCGAATGCCTTTAAGGTCCACTTCCCGCGTTTCTTCAGGGGTAACCTTCAAGTAATGCGCTGCATCGGTCTCCGCTTTCAGCTCATTCTTCGGGTAATAGGGAGCGTAAACCTCCAACTTCTCGGAGAGCTTCCTGGAAAAAACCTGGAGGTTTTCTTCCGAAATGAAAAACGTCTTCATATTAACTAAGCCCTACCCTTTCATAATTTTCAAAAGCAGGACAACCCGGCGGGCAACTGCCTGCGGTATAACCCGCCGACTGCCGCCTCAACAGGTCAGTGCATCCAACCGTTTCCAATGAACGAGCAGCTCAATGATATGCATAGAAAAAATAATCCTATGGAATATATATGTCAAGAGAAGAAAAGAAAAAAACTGCCGGAAAGTGTAAGATAGCTAACACTTTCTGAAAAAAAATAAAAAAACGCCTTTTTTAGGGGCGCTTTAAGGATCGAAATTAAAGTGTAAGCTGGATTACACTTTATTCGTAATGCAATGCATCTATCGGATCGAGGCGTGAAGCCTTCAACGCCGGGTAGAAACCGAAAAAGACTCCGATTCCTGCGGAGAAAAGAAATGCAATGATTATGGAGAAAAAGGAGACATACGTTGACCAATTCGCAAGCGATGCAATCAGAGACGATAAAAGAACACCCAGTAAGATCCCCAGCAAGCCACCGACGACGCTTAAAAATATTGCTTCTATAAGGAACTGGCTTAAAATATCGCGTGACCTCGCTCCGACGGCCATCCGTATTCCAATTTCCCTCGTTCTTTCGACGACGGATACCAGCATAATATTCATAATACCTATCCCGCCGACGATCAACGAAACCGACGCGATCCCCCCGAGCAAGAACGTAAGAGCCGTGGTTATGGCAGAACCGGCGGCAGCGATATCCGCGCTGTTTCTTACCGTGAAATCGTCATCCTTGCCGGCGCGTATCCTATGGCGCTGTCGAAGAATTTCCTGGATCTGTGTCGTTGCCGTTTCCATAAGATCGCTGCTTTTTGCTGACAGCATAATGCCGTTGACATAAGTTATGCCCAACAGTTTTTTCTGGGCGGTCGTTAATGGGACAAGTATGACATCGTCCTGGCTCTGCCCGCCCATGCTCTGTCCTCGCGCAGTAAGAACTCCAATTACTTTAAAAGGAAAATTTTTAATCCTGATAATTTTCCCAATTGGATCTACCTCATCGAAAAGATTTGTGACGATATCCTTCCCTATGATGCAGACCTTGGTAGAACCTTTATTATCAGATGTCGTGAAATTTTCGCCTTTTTCAAGGTCCCATGCGCGGATTTCAAGATAATCTTTCGATACTCCGCTAACCGAAGTTGTCCAGTTCATATTTCCGTAAACAACTTGTGCAGTGCTTCTGACAGTAGGTGAAGCAAGAGCGACAGCGGAAGCATCTTTAACAATCGCATCGGCATCGTCAGCGATGAGCGTGGTAATAGTGCCAAATCCCGAATGCCGTCCTGCAGCGTCATGACTTCCCGGAAAAACCATAAGGACATCCCTGCCCAGACTGGCAACCTGTTTTTCGACGGATATCTTTGCTCCCGCCCCCATGCTCACCATAGCAATCACAGCGCTCACGCCGATAATTATCCCAAGGGCAGTCAAAAAAGAGCGCATCTTGTTTTTCATAACCGCCTTTAAAGCGGTTTTTAGGATGACTAATATATTCATACTGCAACTCCGCCTTTTTTCTTACGGAAATGGTTATTTTTCAATACTTTGTCAGCCCAGAGCCTGTTTGAAACAATTTCATCCTTGATAATCAGGCCGTCCCTGAAGCCTACGATACGGGCAGCATATCGCGCTATATCTGTTTCATGGGTTACAATTATTATTGTAATGCCTTTTTCCTTGTTCAATTTTTGAAAAATCCCAAGGATTTCCACCGAAGTTTTGCTGTCCAGGTTGCCGGTCGGTTCGTCTGCAAGAAGGATCGGCGGCTGATTTATCATCGCTCGCGCTATAGCCACTCTTTGCTGCTGTCCACCCGAGAGCTGGTTGGGATGGTGATGCCACCAATCTTCCAGACCGACTTCTTTCAAGGTTTGCATCGCCTTCTCACGCCTGGGCTTTGAGGACAATCCACTGTACAGAGCCGGTAATTCCACATTTTCCAGAGCTGTCGTACGCGAGAGAAGATTGAAGTTCTGAAAAACGATCCCGATGGTTTTATTCCTCACGCTGGCAAGTTGGTCGCCTCCGAGCTTGCTCACATCCTTGCCCATCAAAAAATACTCGCCTTTAGTCGGTCGGTCCATACAGCTGATTATATTGAGCAATGTGGATTTCCCTGAACCCGAAGCTCCCATGATTGCAACGAACTCGCCTTTCTTTATGTCGAGGTTTATCCCTCGAAGCGCTTCGACCTGGACGGCACCCGTATCATATACTTTAGTGATTTTTTTTAATTGAATGATATTGTCCTGAACACTACGCATTGGAAATTCCTATCTTTCTTTATATTACTTATGATCAGGTTGTTTACCGGGGTCCACGCATACCCATCATCCGGAAGCCTCCCGCCGTTTCCGATTCGGTTAAGGGTTTACCGTCAACAAGTATATCAGTAATAATCTTATCACCTTCTTTCAACTCACTTTTAACTACCTGGTAGAAATCACCGTCGGATATGCCGAGCAGCGTCCGTTTTTGTTCGATCTTGCCATCAGTCCTTAAAATCCATAGCCTTCTCGGAGTATATCGCGGATTCAATTCGACAACTTTCTTTTTTAGAAAGGTTTTAATTTTATTCTTGTCGAGATTGCCTTGTGGAACATCTGCGGGTGGCACAAATCCCTGGGGCTGCAAGCTGGCAGCCTCGGTTCGTTTCTCTGCCTCATCATTGGCTTGAGGCATATTCACCGCATACTTGTTGATTATTTTATCGGAAATTTTCAGTCTGAGCGCCGCTGCCGGAACCTTCAAAGCATCTTTCGCTTGCGCCTCAATTACATTCACATTCGCTGTCATCCCCGGCTTCAATTTCAGGTCCGAATTAGAGATCCCCACTATTACCGTATATGTAACAACATTCGACACCGTGATCGGTTCCAACCGGACTTGTTCGATATGTCCCCAGAAATTCTCTTCCGGATAAGCGTCCACATCGAACTTGACCTGTTGGCCCTCTTTTATCCTGCCTATATCCGCTTCGTCTATGTTGACTTCTATTTGCATTTTCGTGAGGTCCCTGGCGATAACGAAGAGAGTCGGCGCAGTGAAGCTAGCAGCAACTGTCTGCCCCTCTTCGACCTGTCTCGAGATAACAACGCCGTTGATCGGGGAGAAGATCTTGCAATTTTTCAGGTTAGTAAAAGCTAAATCATAATTGGCTTTAATCTGCCCCAGGGACGCCTGGGCGCTCTCGACCGCGAACTCGAGGTCTTCTAAATCGCTGTCCGAGATGAAAGTCTGCTTATGAAGTTCCTTTCCTCTTTTAAGAGAAATCTCCGCTTGTCTCAGAGATACCTTGCCGCGCAATAGGTTGGCATTTGCTTCCGCCAGGCGGGCCTGATATATTTCGGGGTCTATCTCGGCGATCAGCTGGCCGGATTTCACTACAGAATTGTAGTCTGCATTAAGTCTCAAGATGTTGCCGGAAACCTGGCTGCCTACATTGACCTCATCAACGGGATTAATAGTTCCCGTAGTTGAGATGAGGCTTTCTATATCGCCCTTCTCAAGCGTAGCCGTTTTGAATTCGATATTCGCTCCATTGCCGGAAAACGCCAATAATAATATTATTATAACTGCAATAATAATTACTCCAAAAATCACTTTCTTTTTCATATTTTCTCTACTGATCCTCCTTCCTATTTTGATCCATTTTATTCCATTCAGCAGGCTCAAATATCAAAAAATAAAGAACCTCATAATCATAAAACAAGGGGATACTGATAATCCCTCATCTGATAAAAATGCTTAAAAACAGCTTCGTATAATATCTGCTTCTGATGATTGCATCTCGCCAAATAAAAAGCATTCGGAATAGATGGCTTGACAGATAATCATATATGGATTAGCCTTGGCACGGCTCTTTCAATGGGAAGACGGTGTGAATCCGTCGCTGCCCCGCAGCTGTAAACGGGGACGAAAACCGCCGGAGGACGCTGGCAAAGCGGACTATCAAGCCACCGGGTATTATGCCTGGGAAGGCGGCGGCAAGTAGGACGATCCGTAAGCCAGAATACCATCGCTGTTGACGCCCGCTTCGAGGGAGAGCGGTTCAACGGAACTGTTGAACTGACCGTCTCCCTTTCAAGCGATTCTAATACACTGGAGGACGGTTTTTTTGTTTAATACGCCATTCTCAAGAAAGCGCAAGCTCTTCTTTCTGATCATAATTTTTCTCTCATATTGCCGAAACCCTTATGCCATCCTCAATGCGGTAAATCCGGGTAAAACTATAAAAGATATACAAGGCTTCGCTCTCACTACCGGAAATTATAAGAGGATCGTCACTCTTTCCCCGAATATGACCGAGATATGCTTCGCGCTCGGTCTGAAAAACCGTTTGGCAGGGGTGAGTGTCTCCAGCGGTTACCCCGGAATAAAAAACATCGAAAGGATTGACGGTTGGAACATCAACTATGAAACGATTCTTCTCCTAAAGCCCGATCTCGTGCTGACTACTTCGGCCGGCAATCCGCCGCAGGTTATCGAGCGTTTGCGTGAGCTTGGACTGAACGTTTTTCATACGGAGCAGGCCGGTCTTGGTGGGATTTTTGAAACAATAGAAAAAATCGGGATGCTGACAAAAACTTCCGGAAAAGCCTATGCGGTCGTCGCCTCGATGAAAAATGAACTTGAGCTGTTAAAGAGAACTCTACCGACCGGAAAACCGAAACCCAGGGTTCTGTACCTGCTATGGACAAACCCTCCGATGGCTCCCGGCGGCAGAACATTCCTCTCTGATATGATCTCTCTCGCCGGAGGCAAAAATATCTTCGACTCCAGCGGCACGAGAATCGTGAAACCCTCTCTCGAGAAGATTATAAAACTCGACCCGGAAATCATCTTTCTGCCGCAGGGAGTGAATTTTTCCGATTTCGACGAGAGATGGATGGTTATATCCGCAGTAAAAACCCGAAGTGTATTCCATGTAAACGAGGATTTCGTCCTCAGGCCCGGCATAAACACGGTTAAAGGGATAGAGGAACTCGCCGGCAGGATTAACTCGCGCGGAAAAAAGGATAAAGGATAATGACTCCAAAGGGAATTATAAAACCCGCAGTGCTCATAATCCTTGCGCTTGCGACGCTTTCCATCCTTTCGATATGCATTGGAACGGTATTCATTCCACCGCATAAAGTTGCGGCGGCAATTGCAGGAAAAATCACAGGACTGGAAACCGAGTTTTCGACGCTTCTGATCTCG
>Ga0315273_10012837_pt1 | contig 10752 bp, 7 predicted proteins | sample YL17G02_0_MG_FD_205753 | JGI IMG/M metagenome (GOLD analysis project Ga0315273, IMG submission 205753) | Sediment microbial communities from Yellowstone Lake, YNP, Wyoming, USA - YL17G02_0 | ecosystem: Environmental > Aquatic > Freshwater > Lake > Sediment | place: USA: Wyoming | collected... | reverse complement strand
TTCCATCTGAATAATATTCCTTGGCTGTCTCATCATCTCGACAGGCTGCCATCAAAATGTGACGGCCTTCGGGCATATCCATCCACCCACTGGGTTGATCCTTTAATTCAACGGAACGTAAAGCTCCACCTGCTTCCCTAGAAAAGATAAAGGAGTCCAGGGAGCGCTCGCGCTGGTCTGCCGGAGCCCAACGCACCGAGGTTTCCAGGGATACATCTCGTGTCCCGGAGCCTGAATGGCAGCAGTCCAGGATCAATACCATGTGAGGCCCGTTCGCCGCCACCTCATGAATCAGGTAAGCCAGTTCCTTATCCGCCAGATCCCACCCATCCAACAGACGGCTGTCATAACATACCAAGGTTTCATCCATATGGTCCGGCTCCACCGCCCAAAATTCCTCAGGAGCTGCTTCCTGTGAGCCATGTCCAGAATAATAAAAAAGCGCCACATCATCTTTGCCTGCCTGGCGCAAGTGCTGGCGGAATCCATCGATCACGGCCTGGCGGGTGGCTTGTTCCTCTACCAACTTAAGCAGTTGAAGATTGAACTGGTCTTTTGCTGTGCGGCCGCGCAGGTAATTCTCAAACGCCTCAATATCATTCGTGCAGCCCGAAAGACGCGGCACCGGGGCCAGGTAATTGTTTATACCAACCAGGAAAGCATACAGGTTACGCGCCATTTTCAGGACTCCTTCAAAAAAGCTATAGATTAACCGGATTACACAGAAAGTATATTAGATATATTTTATCCTAATATTCAGCTTTTGTCTTTATAGAGATTATCATCTCCCTGCCCAAAGTGTATACTCATCGATTAACTCATTCTTTCGTGTAATAAATTGGAATACGATCTTCTGTCGGCTGGCTTCGACCAACATCGCTCCATAATCACTCCGAAAGCGCACCATACTCCACGCGATAGGTTCACTAAACATGTAGCGCTGCCCACCTCCAACCCCATTCACGAAGTAAACCAGATCATCGATCACTAAACGCTCATAAGTGTGATCATGTCCTGCCAGGACTGAATCTGCACCCCATTCATTAAAAGGCCACTGGATCCAATTTGTCGAACCGTGGATGCCGGACGAATAGGGGGGATAATGGGTATAAACAATCTGCCATGGAGTTGTCGAGGAAGCCAGGCTTTGCTGCAACCAGGCAGCCTGCGAAGATGATCTTCTTATACCATCCGGCTCATTCGAATCGCTGTTAATGGCGAAGAATTGCACCGGCCCCCAAATAAAATCATAATAACGTTCATTTCCCGGCAATGTAAAATAGTCCAGATATGGTTTTCCACCGTCTGTCTTCCAATCATGGTTACCTAAGGTTGGGAAAAACCGGTTGATATCCGCCCCTTCCCCATATTTCCCTGAATAGGGGTAGATAAAGCTGTGATAATACTGCCCGATATTATCGTCAATCGTTTTGGCACTGCCATCGGGATAATTGTTATCCCCAGTTGTGATTATAAAATCAGGAGACCAACTCAATACCAGGTTAGCCACATCTGCCTCTGCCGTGCCTTCCAACCCATAATCCCCAATCACCGCAAAACGGATGGGTAGCTCTGGAGTTTCCGTGGGGGTCAAGGTGGGCGGATAGGTTGGTGTGAAACTGGGAGTAGAACTCGGAGATGGGATAGGTGTGTCAGTTGCTGGTGGAAAAGGTGTTGAGGTGTTTAAAACAGGGCTGGATGTTGCCAGGATTGTGGCCTTGAGACTGACCGCAGGCTCTTCATTTTCAGCCTTTCCACAGGCAACAAGAGCCAGGATGATGCATATCATGGCTCCCACAAACTTACCCCAGCTAAGCTTTCCGGTAAGAATATCCTTCACATTAAACCGGGAGTAACCATCCAAAGATCAGCCAGGCAATCCCCAACGCCAAAATCGTGTTGAAAACCGTGACGATCAGATAAACCGCCAGTGGAGACCAGCCCATTTTCTTAACTTCACCCACCGACAGGTCTAAACCCATGCTCACAAAAGCCAGACAGAAGAACCAATCTTTCATGGCAGCAATCGCATTACCGGCTGTGGGATCCGTTTTTGATACTGCGGGGATAATTCCGAATGTAAAAAGCAGGGATGCCAGGATAAACCCTAAAACAAACTTCGGAAAGCGCTGCCAGATCATCACAGGGCTGGGTTTCTCTTTTTTACCTTCTACTTTTGTGGCAAAATAAACCGCCAGCAAAAATGCAACGACACCGATCAATGTGTTTTGGGCAGTTTTGACAATGGTCGCTATCTGCTGAGCGGTCTCCCCGTAAATGGTCCCCGCTCCAACCACCGCAGCCGTAGTATCCACATTGCCTCCGAACCAGGCACCCGCTACAGGTTCAGAAAGACCCAATTGAGCAGCCATGAAGGGAGAGAGCACCATGAGAGGCAGTGCAACCAACACAACCAACGTTGTCACATACGTTGTTTCCTCTTTCTTTGCCATGACGGATCCCGCTGCAGCAATCGCCGCCGAAACACCACAGACCGCGATCGCTGTGGACATCACTGCCCGTAGCGTTTGGGAAAGACCAAATTTTCCCGAGAGCCACCAGCAGAAGAAATACACAGTCGTCACCATGATCAAAGCCTGCAAGATACCACCGACGCCGGCTTTCCCTAAATCTTTGAAGCTGATTCCCGCCCCTAACAGCACCAGACCTATTTTTAAGAACAGTTCCGTACGGAACCCCCTCCGAACCAATTCATAGGTGCGGGTGAATTTTAGCAGACCATTCGCAATGAGGCCAACTAAGGCGGCCCATAAAGGATACTCTAACGCCTTACCAGGGATCAGCCCGAACAGCATCAGGGTATACACTTCGGCTTTGATCCAACGGGCAGTGAAAGCCAATAAAACCACAATAAACAATCCAACCAGGAAACCGAACCAGATTCGGGTGGTTTTTCGATCCTCTTTTAAACGTTCGACAATTGCCATAATTATGCACCCTCCCTAAAACTTAATCCAGGTTGGGCTAATCAGACCAATCAGGGCGAATAGAACAAGCACAAAAGCCAGAAGAGTTGCCAACCAGTCTTCATTGAGTTTCATTTAGTCTCCTTCTTTGATCCAAGTGTCAAAGCAATCTGCCTGAAACCATCATCTCTTCGAGAGAATAGATGGCGATGATCTTTTCTATGGCCTGTATATTGCATCAATACCAATTGCTGTTATTATATATTTAAATGCCCCAATTGGGCACATAAATCTATCTCATTAAAACATTTTTGTAAAGTACAATTCTAAAAGAACTTATACCAATTGTGTATTTTGGGATAAAATTAATAGCCTCACAGATCCAAGTAGAAAATCCGTGATCTGTGGATGGACGAGGGTCAGGAACCGGATTACCAATGGCAAAACGACTGCGTTTATTAATCGTGGAAGATTCTGAAGATGACGCTTTCCTGATTAAACGCGAGTTAATTCGGGGGGGATATGAAGTCACACTGAAACAGGTGGATACGAGTGTGGCCCTCTATTCTGCCCTGGAACAGGAACCATGGGATATCGTCCTCTCCGATTACAACTTGCCTGGGTTCGATGGCCTGGCAGCTTTAAAAGTCGTCAGGCAGCACGGCATAGACCTGCCTTTTATCCTGGTATCGGGTGCCATTGGGGAAGAAATTGCAGTCGATGCGATGAAATTGGGCGCCCAGGATTACATAAAGAAAGATAACCTTAGCAGGCTTGTTCCTGCCGTGGAGCGCGAGCTGCGAGAGGCTCAAATCCGGCAAGAGCGTAAACAGGTTGAAGAAAAGCTGGTAGAAAGCGAAGCGCGCTACCGTAAACTGGTCGAAAATATCCCCATCGGCATCTACCGGCTTTCTCCAGAACCTTCAGCAAAAATCCTGATGTCCAACCCCGCCTTTATCCACATGCTAGGGTTTGAGAACCCGGAGGAACTGAATCACACCAGTCTGAAGGATCTCTATAATGACCCGGCGGAGGCGGAAGATTTTTTTCAAACCATTCAACAGGATGGCACAAAAGGCTTTGATGTACGCTTGAAGCGCAAAGACGGCGGTTTATTATGGGGGTTTGTCACCGCACGGCCTGGGACAGACGAGAACGGGCAAGCTACATATTTTGACTGTACCATCGAAGATATCACTGAACGCCGGCAGGCTGAAAAGATACGCGAGGCACTCTATCTGATCTCTCAAGCAGCCAACACTGCTCAAAATCTGGAAGATCTGTTTCAGCAGGTTCACAAGATCGTCGGTGGTTTAATGCCAGCAAATAACTTTTACCTGGCCTTATACGACCCGGCGCAAAACACCATCAGCTTTCCCTATTATGTAGATGAATTCGATACTCCCCCCAGCGTCCAAGAATTAGGGAAGGGACTCACCGATTATGTCATCCGCAGCGGCCAACCACTCCTGGCATCTCCGGAGCTGTTCAGAAAAATGGTTGAAGCAGGTGAGATCGAAATTGTGGGTACCCCGGCAGTGGATTGGCTCGGCGTTCCTCTGAAAACGGCTGAAAATCAAGCCATTGGTGCCCTGGTAGTCCAAATTTATAATGAAGGCATCCGCTATACTGAACATGATAAAGAAGTTCTAACATTTGTCTCCTCGCAGGCTGCCATGGCAATCGAACGAAAAAGAACAGAAGACGCTCTGCGTTCTAGCGAAGCCAGGCAGCGTGGCCTCTTGGATGCTGTTCCAGACCTGATCATTGTGTTTGACGAGGAAGGAAAATTCCTGGATTACAGGCTGCCAGAGGCAACTCTAAAATATATATCTCAACCTCTGCTAGGAAAAAAGATTCCTGAGATTCTTCCCCTCGATATTGCCAGCCGGATTATGGCGGCCATCCACCAGGCCTTGCGAACACAAAAGACTCTGCAGCTTGAACATGAACTTACCTTACCCGGTGAAAATCAATCACGCATCTTTGAAGCTCGGATTTCCGTCAGTGGGGAAAATCAGGTCCTTTTCCTGATTCGAGATGTGACCGAACAACGCCAATCACGCCAGAAACTTGAAGAACAACGTCTTTTCTTGCGCCAAGTGGTAGATATCAACCCAAACCTGATATTTGCTAAAGACCAGGAAGGGCACTTCACACTGGTCAACCAGACGGTTGCCGATATCTACGGTACAACAGTTGAAAACCTGATCGGGAAAAAAGATTCAGACTTTAATATCAATTTCCACGAAGTAGAAGCCTTCCGGCATGATGATATCGAGGTAATTCAAACACTTCAGCAAAAAGTTGTTTCAGAAGAAATGATCACGGATGCTTCAGGAAAAGTGCGTTACTTGCAGACGGTGAAGCGACCCCTTCTAGCTGGGGAAACTGGCGAGGTGCAAGTACTCGGGGTAGCAACCGATATCACCGACCGTAAACGCGCCGAGACGCAGCTTTTGCACAATGCTTTACACGATATGTTGACCGGTTTGCCCAACCGGGCTTTGTTCCTGGATCGACTGGAACGGGCAATGGAACGCGGGCGCCGCCATCCGAATGCTCTGTTTGCCGTACTCATGCTCGATTTTGATCGCTTTGCTAGGGTCAATGACAGCCTGGGACACGCCGTCGGTGATCATCTACTGATTGCTGCTTCAGGCAGGCTGGAGTCCTGCTTGCGCACTGCCGATACTATAGCCCGGATTGGCGGCGATGAATTCATCATTCTGCTAGAAGATATCAATAATGTCAGCGATGTCACCCAGGTTGCTGAGCGTTTACTAGAAGAGATGACTGTACCTTTCAACCTTTTAGGTCAGAAAGTGATTATCACCACCAGCATTGGAGTCGTACTTGGCTCGCTTTCTTATGACAAGCCCGAGGATATTTTGCGTGATGCTGATATTGCTATGTACCGCGCCAAGTCTCAAGGACGAGGCCGTTATACGATGTTTAGCAGCATGATGCGCGCCGATGTGGTAGCCCATCTGGAGCTAGAAACGGATATCCGTCAAGCCATCGAACGAAAAGAATTGGTTCTGTATTATCAACCGATCATGAACTTAAAGAAGTGCAAAATTACCGGATTCGAAGCCCTGGTACGTTGGCTGCACCCAAAGCGAGGCCTGATCGCCCCAGATGAGTTTATTCCTTTCGCCGAAGAGACTGGCCTGATCATCCCCCTGGGTGAATGGATCCTGACTGAGGCATGCCAGCAGTTAAGAACCTGGCATAAGACCCAACCTGCCCTAAAAGACGCTACGGTCAGTGTAAATCTGTCGAGTAAGCAGTTCTCTCAACCCAACCTGGCAAACCAGGTTGAAAACATCCTCAAAGACACTGATCTCGAACCTCAATTCCTGCGCCTGGAGATCACCGAAAGCAACTTGATGGAAAATGCCGAGTTTGGGATCGCTGCTCTCAAGCAGTTGCGCAGCCTGGGGGTACAGATCGATGTGGACGATTTTGGTACAGGATATTCCTCCCTGGTCTATTTACACCAATTGCCACTCAATGCAATCAAGATTGATCGTTCGTTCATAAGCGGCTCTGTGGGAAGCGCGGATGGAATGCGGATCGTGCAGAGCATCATCCGGTTAGCCCAAGACTTAAAGATGGAAACTGTAGCTGAGGGCGTAGAAAATCTGGAACAGATTGACCAGCTCCAAAAACTGGGTTGCGACTATATCCAGGGTTACTTGCTCGCAAAAGGCTTTCCTAATGAAATGATCGAACAGTTCGTTTCAGTGGATATAAAACGAATCAATGGACTCTGTCGAACCAAACGAATGAAATAGGAACCAAATGATTCCACCCAAAAAGATCAAATCATAGAAGGAGTGCAGATGAGCGACCAGAATTTTTCTTCTTCCGCGCCAGCTCAGGCGATCCCCTTTAAAGCTGAAACGCGCCAGCTTTTGGATATCCTCATCCATTCGCTTTACACCGAACGGGAAATTTTCTTGCGCGAGCTGATTTCCAACGCATCAGACGCATTAACTCGCTTCGATTTCAAATTTCTTACAGATAGAGAAGTGTTAAATCCCGAAGCGGAGGGTGGCATCTGGATCACAAGCAACGAAACGGATAGAACATTGACCATCACCGATACTGGCGACGGCATGACCGAAGCGGAGATGATCGAAAACCTGGGCACAATTGCCCACTCGGGTGCGCGGGCTTTCATAGCCGTCTCTGAAAAAACAAATGGCGAAAAAGCTCAAAAATTGACTGACCTGATCGGCCAGTTTGGGGTGGGGTTTTACTCTGTCTTTATGGTGGCTGAGTCAGTCCGGGTGATTTCTCGCTCTCTAAAACCAGATGCCCAGCCAGCCGCCTGGTTCTGCACCGGAGCCGATACATTCAATGTCGAGCCGGCTGAAAAAGCTGAACGCGGCACTACCGTGATTGTCAAACTCAAAGAAGACGCAGCCGAGTATGCCAAAGAATTCCATCTGGGCGAAATAATCCGCCGACATTCCGATTTCATCCCCTACCCTATTTACCTGGGCGAGAAGAAAGAGCAGGTAAACCGGCGCACAGCTATCTGGCGCCAGACGCCCCGGCAGCTAGAGAAAAAAGATTATGATGAATTTTACCAGCAGCTCACCTTAGATTATGAAAATCCACTTGCCTATGCGCATATGAATGTCGATGCGCCGGTCCAGTTATACGCAATCCTGTACTGCCCCGCCTCGGCTGAACGTAACATGTTTTCCTCGCGAAGAGAGAATGGTCTCAAACTCTATGCCCGAAAAGTGCTCATCCAGGAATACTGCAAAGATCTCCTGCCAGAGTATCTCAATTTCATCCAGGGGGTCGTCGACTCAGAAGACTTGCCTCTGAATGTTTCTCGCGAGTCCGTCCAGTCTACCAAAACCATGGCGCAGCTCAAGAAGCTGGTGACTGGGAAAGTGGTCGATATGCTAAAAAAACTAGCCGACGATGATCCCAAAGTTTATACTATGTTCTGGAAAGGTTTTGGGCGATACATCAAGCAAGGCGTCGCCATCGAGCCAGCGGAGCCAGAAACGCTTTATCCCCTGCTTCGCTTCCATACCACTGTCCAGTCTGAAGACTGGTCATCCCTGGATGATTACGTGAAACGTATGAAAACAGACCAGCCTGCCATTTACTACATCCTGGGAGATGACGAACGCTCAATTCTCTACAGTCCCCACCTGGATATTATTCGTAAACACGATTTTGAGGTCTTGCTCCTGACGGACCCGCTTGATTCTTTCATGTTGGTCCGGTTGAAGGAATTCCAGGACCATCCTCTGACCAATGCCGCGAACGCTGATCTCAAGTTACCGCCAACGAGTGAAACTCCCAGCGAAACCAGAGAAGCTGTTCCAGCAGAAGATTGGGTCTCCTTGGTCGACCGTTTCAAAGTCCAGCTCGCAGACCGAGTTACCGATGTGCGCATGACTGACCGGCTGACTGATTCTCCCTCTCGCCTGGTTGACCCCGAAGGCTCTCCCACGCAAGAGATGCAGCGCGTTTACCGTTTTCTCAAAGAAGATTTTCAGATCCCCAAAAAGATTTTGGAGCTTAATCCACACCACCCAATAATTTCAAAATTAAATGGCCTTGCTCAGGATGATCCGCGCACCGCTCTGGTTATTGAACAGATCTTCGAAAATGCCCTGCTCATCGAAGGTTTGCATCAGGATCCAGCCAGTATGATTGGGCGGATCCAGAAGATTATGGAAGAGGCTTTAAAATAATGTAACCTGGGAGATATCGCATACGGTATTCTCCAGGTTGCATCTAATAAATCGCTACCATCCCCAGATATACACATGTTCTGGAGCCAACTTGATGATCCGATTCTCCGGATCGACAATCCAGGAGGAGACATCCTTCGCTTTAATGCCTTCCGCGCCAACATATTTGGCGTAAATACGCCTCGCCAACGGTGCAACTTGGGCTGGATCATCCAGTAACTCAGCTTTACCCTCAAACAAAACCGCCCGGGTCGGGCCATCCTTCTCCGCAATATCGATCAACACCGATATGCGTAAATTGCGACCGACCTCTTTTGCCTTGCGGGTTGAGATGAAGGCGCTGATATATACACATTCGCCATCCCAATCAAACCACACCGGTGTGACGTGCGGCTGGGCTGTCTTTGGATTGGCAGTTCCCAGTCGGGCCAGATGCGTCTCAGCTAAAAATTCTTTAACCGAGGCTTGGTTCAACTTTTCGATATCTTCTGGTTTCATATATCCCTTATAGGGTACTGGTAGTCACTTCTCTACAGCATCTCACAAAATCTAAAACTGTTGGGATATTGCGCATCAGGACCACCATGCTGCCCGTCACACCTAGTTTTCGGGTCATCATCGCCTGCATCGGATCCAGTTCGCCTAACAGAACACGGATAAATTGGTTATAAGGAGCTCTGAGAACAAAGGCTGCTTTTCGGTTTGTAGGGTCAGTCTCTATAAAAGCGTCTCGACATTTGCCATGCCAGAGGTCCAGGTAAAAAAGCATGGTTTCAGGTAACGGACCTCCTGGATCAACAATGAACCGGATATCCCCTTCCCAATTCTTTGCAACCTCGGCATAGTGAGCGTCGGCATTGAGCTTGTCTTTCAGGGCTTCAACCCATTCAGCAGTAGGAAATTTGGCCATATTAATGCAGCACCTTGCTCAAGAATGTTTTCATGCGTTCATGGGTTGGATTCGACAATAGAATGGCTTACAATTTCACATGCAGACCAATCCAGCATTGTCTCATGGTCAAAAAGTATTATAATTTCGTTTCACCGGGTGTCAAGAAATTGGGAACTTTGGATTTTAAAAAGAATGCTTCAAAATCATGAAGCATTCAGTGTGGATCGAGTGCGCTGGGTGGGAGTTGAACCCACACGCCTTGCGGCACATGGCCCTCAACCATGCCTGTCTGCCAGTTCCAGCACCAGCGCAAAGGTAGTGGTATTATAATCGCCTATTAGCGATTGTCAATATTCGGAATAAGGAGTAAGACATGCGGATTATTTTGGACGCGATGGGCAGCGACTCCCATCCTACCCCCGAGGTTCAGGCTGCAATAAATGCCAGCCAGGCGTTTGGCGATGAAGTTCTCCTGGTTGGGCCAGCTGACCTGCTCAGAGAACGGTTGAAAACCGCCACTGGAAATACTTCCAAAGTGCGCGTCATTCACGCACCCGAAGTGATCGAGATGACGGACAAGCCTGCCGAAAATGCTCGGCGTAAAGCACAAAACTCGATGACTATAGGAATGGAATTAATCAAGTCAGGTGATGGCGACGCCTTCGTGACGGCAGGAAATACCGGAGGGGCCATGGCTACCGCATTGTTCACGCTGGGCCGCATCCGGGGTGTCAAACGCCCGGCGCTAACAGCGCTCTTCCCAGTCAAAGGAGGACGCTGCGTTGTTTCAGATATTGGCGCTAACGCCGAGTGTAAGCCTGAATTTCTGCTTCAATTCGCCGTCATGGGATCCATATACGCCCAGAAGGTATTGGGTATTGCCTCACCGAGGGTGGGCCTGCTCTCTAACGGCGAAGAGGCCGGTAAAGGGAATATGCTGGTAAAAGAAACCTATCCACTGCTGGCTAACAGCGGCTTGAACTTTATCGGGAATGTGGAGGGTAAAGAGCTGTTCGGCGGTCAGGCAGATGTAGTCATTACGGACGGGTTCACCGGCAACGTGCTTCTGAAGTCATCTGAGGCTGTGGCGAAGTTCCTGGTGGATCTGCTGCGCCAGGAATTGATGGGCAGCTTTCAGACGAAGATCGGCGCTTTGCTGGCTAAGCCAGCTTTTAACTCGTTGAGGAAAACAATGGATCCG
>Ga0315273_10012834_pt1 | contig 10753 bp, 10 predicted proteins | sample YL17G02_0_MG_FD_205753 | JGI IMG/M metagenome (GOLD analysis project Ga0315273, IMG submission 205753) | Sediment microbial communities from Yellowstone Lake, YNP, Wyoming, USA - YL17G02_0 | ecosystem: Environmental > Aquatic > Freshwater > Lake > Sediment | place: USA: Wyoming | collected... | reverse complement strand
AACTCGAAGCGCCGGCGATTATTCCTCCGTGTCTTCGCCCGGCGCTTCGAGTTGGCTGTAAATCGCGTCGTTCATCTTCTTCATCAGTTCCGCGTAGTCCGCCTGCGCCTGCATGAACGCCTTGATCGCCTCGTTCGCCACCACCGCGCCGCGCAGCCGCTCCACCGCCCGCTTCTCCTCGACCTCGATCGGCTGGCGCTTCTGTTCCTTCTCGGCGATCTTCATGACGGCGCCGTTATAGGCCTTCAGCGCCTCGGCGGCCGACTCATCGCCGCGCACGCGCGCGTCCGCCTCCATCAGCCGCTTGTACCGCACGTGCTCGCGGATCGCCCGGCCCAGTTCTTCCGCTCGGCGGAGGATTTCTTCCATGAACGGCTCCTTGCTGAAAGGGTTTCGGCAAGCGTACCGCCTTGCCCGCGCGAACGCAAGGGCGAGGCCGAGCATTGATTGACAAGCCCAGGGATTGGAATCCCTGGGCTTGACCGCTATACTGGTTCTCAGTCCGCCGGTTGGACGGGAGACTCTACGGCCATGCGCGAGAAGATTCTGGCTCACCTCCGGTCGCACCACTATCGGCCCCTGCGCTTGCGCCGCCTGGCCCACTTCTTCGACGTGGCCGAGGAGGATTACGCCGAGTTTCGCTCTCTCGTCAAGAACCTCATCCGCGAGGGCGAGGTGGCCGTCGGCGCCCGCGGCAAACTCGTGCCGCCCGAACGCCCCGCCCCGCCCAAACGCCCCGCCCCGACCGAACGCCCCGCCCCGGCCGAACGCGCCGCCCCGCCCAAACGCCCCCGCGAACGCACCGTTCAGGGACGGTTCAGCCTGTCGGCCCGAGGGTTCGGCTTCGTCGAACCCGACTCGCCCGACGGACCGACGCGCGGCGAGGACGTCTACGTCGGCCCCGGCGACGCTGCCGGCGCCGTCACCAACGACACGGTCCTCGCCCAGGTCACCCGCAAGACGCCGCGCGGCTACGCCGGGAAAGTCGTCGAAATTCTCCAGCGCGGACAGACGCGATTCGTCGGGACGTATCTGGTGGCGGACGGCCGGCCCATCGTCCGGCCGGACGGCGGCATCCTCCTCCAGGACTTTCCCGTCCCCGACGCCTCCAGCGCCGGCGCCCGGCCCAAGGACAAGGTCGTCTTCGAGGTCCTCAAATACGCCCTCCCCGGAGAGCCGGGCGAGGCCGTCATCGTCGAAGTTCTCGGCCGCCGCGGCGACCCCGGCGTCGACACCCTCACCGTCATCCGCCAGTTCGACCTCGCGGATGAGTTCTCCGGGGGCGCGCTCGCCGAGGCTCGCCGCGCCGCCGAACGCATCGACGAGGAAGCCCTCCGCGGCCGCAGGGACCTCACCGGCCAAACCGTCATCACCATCGACCCCGAGGACGCACGCGATTACGACGACGCCATCAGTCTCCTCGAGAACCGCGACGGGACCGTGACGCTCGGCGTCCACATTGCCGACGTCTCGCATTTCGTCCAGGAAGGGTCGCCCCTGGATGCCGAGGCGCGCGAGCGCGGCACGAGCGTGTATTTGCCGACGACCGTCATCCCGATGCTTCCCGAGACGCTCTCCAACGGCGCCTGCAGCCTCCAGGAAGGCCGGACGCGCCTGACGAAGAGCGCCTTCATCACCTTCAACCGCGAGGCCGAGCCCGTCCGCGCCGAGTTCGCCAACTCGTTTATCCGGAGCGCGAAGCGCCTCACGTATCAGCAGGCCCAGGCCGCCCTCGAGGGCAAGCCCGACGGCCTGGCGCCGGAGGTCGTGGACCTCCTTCGGGCGATGGACGGTCTCGCCCGGAGCCTCCTGGAGCGCCGCCGACGCGACGGATACCTCGAACTCGACCTTCCGCAGGTCGACCTGGAGTTCGACGACGAAGGGCGCGTCGTCGCCGCCCACCCGGAGGACGCGAGTTTCACCCATCGCATCATCGAGATGTTCATGGTCGAGGCCAACGAGGCCGTCGCGCGCGAACTGGCGCACCGAGGCATCCCCTTCATCCGCCGCATCCACCCCGACCCGGACGCGGAGGCGGCCGAAGAATTGAAACACTTTGCCCGCAGCGTCGGCCAGGAGTTGCACGACCCCTCCGACCGCAAGGAACTGCAGGGGCTCCTTAACCGCGTTCGCGGCCGGCCGGAGGCCTACGGCATCCACCTGGCGGTTCTGAAGAGCCTTCGCCGCGCCGAATACAGCACCAAGCCCGAGGGCCACTTCGCCCTCGCCTCCGACGCCTACTGCCATTTCACCTCCCCCATTCGCCGCTACCCGGACCTCGTGGTTCACCGGGCGCTGGATCGGGTTCTCCGCGGAGAAGCCAAGCAGAAGGGCGGCGACGCCGGCGCGGACCTCGCGGCCCTCGCCGTCCACTCCAGCCAGACCGAACGCCGCGCCGAGGCCGCCGAACGCGAACTGACGAAGATCAAACTCCTCGAGTTCCTCGAGGCGAAGGTCGGCGAGGTTTACTCCGGCGTCATCACCGGCGTCCAGGCGTTCGGATTGTTCGTCGAGATTCCGAACCTCCTCATTGACGGCCTCGTGCACATCTCCAGCCTTAAGGACGACCAGTACGCGTTCGACCGGAAGCGGTGGGCCCTCGTGGGCCGGCGCAAGGGCCGGGTCCTTCGCGTCGGTTCCTGCCTGGAAATCCGCATCGTCCGCGTGGACATTCCGCGCCGCCAACTGGACCTCGAACCGGTCGAAGCGAAAGGCGCGAGCCCGGCGCCGGAGGCAACGCCTCCACGAAAAGCCGCCAAACGCTCCGCCAAGCGGCCGAGCAAGCGCGACAGGAGAGGGAAGCGAAAAGGGCGATGAATGCTCGGCCCGTTCCCACGGATTCGCTGCGCACCGCCGTCTTATACGCACACCTTTTCAAGCAGCACGACACCGGCCCGGGTCATCCCGAATCCCCCGAGCGCTGCGATGCCGTCATGCGGGGGCTTGAGCACGCGGGGCTCAAGGATCGGCTCCTGGCGATCGCGCCCCGCGCGGCCGGCGACGAGGAAATCCTCGCCTGTCACACGGAAAGTTACCTGCGGACCGTCCGGCACGACGTCGCCTCGGGCGCGGAGAACTTGAGCACCGGCGACACGGCCATCGGCGAACGATCCCTGACGGTCGCTCTCCAGGCCGCCGGCGGCGTCCTCGAAGCGGTTGACGCCGTCGTCGCTCGCCGCGCCAAGAACGCCTTCTGCGTCGTCCGTCCGCCCGGCCATCATGCGACGCCCGATCGCGGCATGGGGTTCTGCATCTTCAACAACGTTGCCATCGCGGCACGCTACGCTCAGAGAAAACACGGCATCGAAAAGATCCTCATCGTCGATTGGGACGTCCACCACGGCAACGGAACCCAGAAAATCTTCTACGCGGACCCATCCGTCTTTTACTTCAGCACCCACCAGGGACCGTGGTATCCCGGCACAGGGTCGGCCGAGGAAACCGGCGCCGGCAAGGGGACCGGGACGACGCTCAACTGCCCGTTCCCCGCGGGCGCGGGGCGAAAGGAAATCGTCGAGCAGGCGTTCCGGGGGAAACTCCTGCCCGCCGCCGACCGGTTCAAACCGGACCTGGTTCTCATCTCAGCGGGTTTCGATTCGCGTGCCGGCGACCCGCTCGGCGGCTTTCGCCTGGCGGACGAGGATTTCGCCGACCTGACGCTTCTTGCGCTCCAGGTCGCCCGCTCGCACGCCGGCGGCCGGCTCGTCAGCGTCCTCGAAGGCGGCTACAGTCTCGACGGCCTCGCCTCCGCCTCCGCCGCCCACGTCCAGGCTCTGACCGAGGCGTAAGCGGCCGTCACTTCATGGTTCGCTTCAGGTCGGCCGTTTTGTCGCCCGCCAGGTCCGCCTCGTAAAACGCGGTGCTTGCCGGGAGGGCGACGCGGATGGCCGGCGTGTAGTCGAGCGCGAAACGCACCTTGTCCGTGACGAGTTCCAGGACGTGTCCGCCCGCCGTCCGGTCGGCCGTCAGAAAATGCAGGTGCCAGCCCGGGAAGTTCAGACCCTTCGCGTACTCCGGGCACCGGAACCCCACGAGCGTCCCGCGCACGTTCTCGAACTCGAAGGTCGGTTGCTTCGCCGCCACCTCCGGGAGGCGCGGATACGGTTTCGTCTGCCTCGGAATGCTCCGCGTCTTCACGCGCGCGAACGTGCCTTCGATCTTGACGGCATAGGGGATGTTCTTCGTCGGCAGCACCTTGTCCAACATTTCTTCCACGCGCGCCAGGTCGAAGGGTCCCTCGAGCGACCCCGTATGGTCCGCCTCGAAGAATGTGACCGTGGCGAAGGGCGTCGTCTCCTCGTCGCCGACGGCCTCGGCTTTGCCGTCCGCGCGGACGCGGTACACGCGCCCGTCGAGCATCACCAGTTCGCCGTCCATCGCATCGAACGTCCCGAGCCCCAGGTCGCCGTGCTTCTTCAGTTCCCCGACCGCCAGGTTCCCGTCGTACACGCCTTCCACGAGCGCGCCGAGCGTGGCCGTTTGAAAGAGAACGTCCCGCTCCGCCTGCCCCGCGCACCCGGCTGCCAGGGCGAGGGGCAGCAGAATTGCCGCCAGCGGAAAGTTCGCGTGCCGGCAGGTCATTGTTCCGCCTCGCTTTCTTCTGGCTCGAACGGTTCTTGCTTGAGGTCGCCGCCGGCCGTCTCCGAGAGTTTCGCGATGCGTTTCTCGGCCTCCGCCAGGGTGGCCCGGCAGGCCTTGATGAGTTCCGCGCCCTCGGCATAGAGCCGGAGCGATTCGTCCAGCCCCGCCTCGCCCGACTCAAGGCGCTCGACGATTTCCTCCACCCGAGCCAACCGCGCCTCGAACGAGGGCCCTTCCGCCTTCGGCCGTCCGCCGTCGCCCTGCGGGCTATGGCGGACAAGTTGGGCTTCGGCGGACAAGTCCTGTTTCGCCGCCTTTTTCTTCGCCATGTCCTTTCCTCCGTTTCACTGTCCGGTTGGGTTGGGGGTGCCACTGGCGGCTTGTCCGCCAGTGCACAGTCCATCACTCGAACAGGGTGCGCTGCGGCGGACCGGCCGCGTCCTTGCGCCGCTGCGCCTTCGCGTTTTTCACTTCATCCTTCGCCGTTCCTTGCGTAGCCCGGCGTAGTCCCGACGGGACGAAGACGGGTTCGACATTCGCGATTCGCTGTTTGCCCGCCTCTTCGACCCGGCTCGCCAGTTTCCCTTCGGCGAGATGCGTCCGCAGGCGGTCGCCGGGCCTTGCGTCGGCGGCACGGGTGAGCGTCGCGCCCGTGCGCTCGAGCACCGTGCGGCTGTAGCCGCGCCCGAGCACCCGGTCCGGGTCGAGGTCCACGAGGCGCTGCGCGAAGCCGTCCACGCCCGCCCGCCAGCGGTGGGCAAGAAGCGTCCGCCCGGCGGCCCGCAGGCGGTAGAGGGCCATCCCGAGGGCCCCTTGGGCGGCCTGCCAGCGGACTCGCGGCGCGTATTCCGCCAGGTGCGCTGCGGCCCGCTCCAAGCGCAGACGCCGGTCGGCGGCCGACTCGCGCGCCGCCGCCCGCAGCCGGCCCGCCAGGTCCTCCAGTTCCTGCGCCCGAGCGAGGGCTAGTTCTTCCGGGTGGACGAAGAATCGGCTTCGGGCCACCAGGGCCAGCCGGTCGCCCAGCCGTTCCAGCCGGTGCCGGACGTGCCGCGCCATCCGCCGGTCCTGCGCTCGAAGCGCCGCGAGGACCTCGCGCGCGTCGGGGACGACGATCTCGGCCGCGGCGGAGGGCGTCGGCGCACGCACGTCGGCCACAAAGTCCGAGATGGAAAAGTCCGTCTCGTGGCCGACGGCGCTCACGACCGGCACGTCGGACGCATAGACGGCCCGGGCGACGGATTCCTCGTTGAAGGGCCAGAGGTCCTCGAGGCTTCCGCCGCCCCGGCCGATGATGATGACGTCGATCGAGCGGAGGCGATTGAGCCATCGGATGCCGCGGACGATCTCGGCCGCCGCGCCCGGTCCCTGGACGAGCGCGGGGGCGAGGACGATTTCGGCGGGCGGCCAGCGACGCGCCAGAACGTGCAGGATGTCGCGCACGGCTGCGCCCGTCGGGCTCGTCACGATGCCGACGCGGCGCGGGAAACGCGGCAGCGCCCTCTTGTGCGCGGGGTCGAAGAGGCCTTCCTTCTCCAACTTCTCTTTCAGGCGGCGAAAGGCGACCTCGAGGGCCCCCACGCCGCGGGGCTTCAGGCTCGAGACGTAGAGTTGATAGTTCCCCGCCTTTTCGAAGACCGAGAGGTGGCCCTTGGCCTCGACCTCCAGGCCGTCGGCGCCCCCGTGGCGCAACCGCTCGGCCGCGGATTTCCAGATGACGCACCGGAGGCTGGCCCGCTCGTCCTTGAGGGTGAAAAAGACGTGGCCGGAGGTGTGGCGCTTGTAGTTCGAGACCTCGCCGACGACCCAGACCTGGGGGAAGCCGTCCTCCACGGTGGCCTGGATCCGCCGCGTGAGTTCCCAGACCGTCTCCGGCCCTTCGTCCTGCGGCTCGGGTATCAGGCTTGCGTCAAATGGCGGCATGGCGCATTACATACCGTAGAGTGGGAGGCGAATCAATGGGAAGGCGAGGGAGGACGCTAACCGCCGAGCAGTCGCCGGACCTCGCTCTCCAGGAGAGGAAGCCGGTTGCGGATGACGTCCCATATGATGTCCACGTCCACGCCGAAGTACCGGTGAATCAGGATGTCGCGCAGGCCGGCGATTTTTTTCCAATCGATCGCGGTCGGCTGGCTCCGCATCTCCTCTTGGGCTTCATCGAGGTAGGTCACAGTTCTATGACTCCTGCGACGAGTTTGTAGCAGTGCTCCGGTTGAGAACCGTCAGGCGGTGCCCAAGGCCCGGCCAGACTGATCGTGGGAAGACATGTCTGGCTGACGCCTTCCCCTCTGTCCAGTTTAACTGACATTGCGGGGTCGGTAACCTTCAAAGACAGGCAATTCCCGTGGCCGTCCTGGAACGTTGCCCGCCATCGTCTTCGTTCCCAGGAGTCTCTACCGAATTCCACCTTGGCCTTGATGAACTGCAAGGACTTCCACTCCGAGGGCGGCAGCGAATCCAGATAGGACGGCTCGACGCGGTCGTTGTTCGTGTGGAGAACCACCTCCGAAGTCTCGCATAAGGGCAACGCATCCTTCACGGAGCAGCGACCGACGACATCCCAATCCCATGAATCGAGGAACCAGTTTTCCCTCTGGTATCGGTCTGGCGGACTGGGTCGGTCCCCGGAAAGGGACACGCTGACAATGTCGAGCAATGCGACCCGGCTAACAGAAAGAACATCGGGCACGGCGCGGTCAGCATGCCTCGGCACCAGGCGAATCCACTCCCGGGTCTCGGCGCAAATCCCCGCGACACAGCGGCCGCCAGGGCGGATGGAGTTTGCCAGGATAATAAGGCTCTTTTTCTTCACAAGTGCCGAATCTCCACGTTGCCCCACTTGGAGTTCAAGTATTCGGCTACCAGCCGCCGGTGGCACTTGTCGGCCTTCGGCTCGCTACACAGTAGGCAGGCATGGTCCAGGTCGCCCGGCACAAGAAGGGCTTCGACCTGTCGCTGCGCCATAAGCCTTGCGAACCGCTCCTCGTACTCCGGCCACGTCAAAGTCTTCTTCTTGTATCCGTCCAGAATCTCCTTCGTGGGCGCGAGTTCCGGGCGGTGCTCGTAGCCGATGCCGCCGACGGCTTGCAGAAAGTAGGCCATGTCGTCCTTCTTGGTGAAGCCTGCCAGTTGCGAGACGTTGTTCAGGCGGATGTCCACCACCTTTCGGACCCCCGCCTGCCGCAGGACCTCGAAGAACTCACGCGCCGACTTCTTGGCGAACCCGATGGTGAAAATGGTGATGCCGTTCTGCGTGGCGGGATTAGCCGCGTTCATGCCCAGCCTCTTCTTGTTCGGGTTTGTAGGCGATTTCTTCGGCGCGCCGGGCGTAGGCCCGCTCGAGCGCCTGCGAATCGCCTCTGCCCGGAGCGAACAGCGTCGGCTCAAGTCTGGTGGCCTTGAGCAACCGCGCCTCCGTCTGCCGGTGGTCCTCGATGGAGCCATTGGCCAGAATGTGTTTGATGCGGACGCCACGCTGCCCTAAATAGCGGCAGACCAGGATTGTCCGGTGGCAGTCCAGCGGTTCCTTTTCGGCGCACATCAGGGCAAGCCGATATTTCTCGCTGCCCCTGAGCACCCGGTCAACACCGCGCTTGAACTGCTCGCGGGCCGCCAGGCGACCGAAATCCACGTGCCCCTTGTCGTAGCAGGCCGGGTCCTGCGGCCTGGCGCCCAGTTCCTCTCCCAGAAACACATAGGCGATGCCAGCCTTCTCAAGCGATGCGGCAAGGGACTTCGTGTTGAACTGCGGGTGGTGCCGGCTGTAAGGCGCGGACCGCACATCCGCTACGGCCGTGATGCCGTGTTGCCTGAGCAGACCGATGAACTTCTCAATGGGATGATTCGAGTGACCTATGGTGTAGACGACGGTTTCGGTCTGCGTCTCGGGCGACGGTTTTTCAACAGATTCGCCCGTCTCGGCCACCTCCCCGGCCAGGCCATCAAGGGCCGAAAGGTCTATCTTGCCGCTCAGGGGTTTCTGGAGGAGCGTATCGCGTAGGGCGGGCTTGACGGCGTCGGCGATCACCAGATCGATCCGCCGACCGAAAAGCGATTCCAGGCACGCTTTAACGTCCATGTAGGCGTCGAACGTCTTGGGGTCCAGGTCCACGAGGAAATCGAGGTCGCCGGGCTCCCCCGCGCCCGGCCGTGCGGCCGAGCCGAACAGCCGCAGGCGTCGCGCGCCCAGCCGCCGCAGCGTCGGCGCGTTGGCGCGGACCCGATCCAGAATTTCATCGCGCGTGGTCAGCATGGCCTGGGTCCCTCTTAGCGGCGACTCGGCCTGGCGCATGCCGTGCGGCCGGGCGCGCCCTTGGCTCTCCATCATTATAACGCGAGGGCCTGCGGCCGCAAGACACGCCTGCCGACCGTCTGCCGACCGTCTGGGAAGCGATCTGCGGGAAGGCGCGTCGCCCACGGTCCGGATCGCCGATGAGCCTGGCGTCGAATGGTGCCATGCTGCATTACATACCGCATTGCCGCAGGAGTTTCAATCCTCGTGAAAGGCAGGTGTCTGGTGGGAGGCGCGGCGGGTGGGGACACCCGCCGCGCAAAGCCTATCCTTCTTTACCAGCGCCTCTCTCTGCGCTCTCTGCGTGCTCTGCGGTGAAAACAAGGCGTCAATCGGCGTTGTCGGCGGGTTCGGCCGTTTCGGGTTCTTCGCTCTTCGCGGCGGGTTCGTGGATGGGAATTGAGAGGCGTTCGATCGCGTTTGCGCGGCCGGTCTGGGTGTCGGCGGTGACGAGGGCCCCCGAGAGGCGGGCGTCGGCGGTCGCGACGTCGAAATGCGTCGGCATTCCCGTCACGAGGGCCGCCAGAACCTTCTCCTTCTTCCGCCCGAGGATGCTGTCGTGCGGCCCGGTCATGCCGAGGTCCGAGATGTAGGCTGTGCCGCCCGGCAGGACCCGCTCGTCGGCCGTCTGGACGTGCGTGTGGGTGCCATAGACGCAAGTGGCGCGGCCGTCGAGGCGCCAGCCCATGGCGATGCGTTCGCTGGTGGCCTCGGCGTGGAAGTCGACGAAGATAAGTTTCGTGCGGTCGCCGATCTCCGCGAGTGCCCGGTCGGCCGCGTGGAAGGGGCAGTCGCCCGCGGGTTTCATGAAGGTGCGTCCGAGGAGATTCACGACGGCGAAGGGGAACCCCGACTGGCTCTCGAGCACCGTCCAACCGCGTCCGGCGGCCTCGGGGGGGAGGTTGGCGGGGCGGAGGATGCGGTCGGACTCGGCGAGGAGGGGAATGATTTCGCGTCGGCGAAAGACGTGGTCGCCCATCGTGACGACGTCCACGCCGAGGGCGCGGAACTCTTCGAAAAGAGCGGGCGTGATGCCCGAGCCGCCCGCCACGTTCTCGCCGTTGACGATGACGACGTCGATGGAGCGGTCGGCGAGGAGGCCGGGCAGCGAGACGGCGAGGGCGCGTCGGCCGGGTTTGCCGACCACGTCGCCGACCAGAAGGGCGCGGAATTGCATGCTTGGCGCCTCCAATCGCGGTTGCCCCGCGTGTATTCACGCGGGGCTAAATGTAACGGCACAAACGACCACCACACCCATTTAGCCCCCGGTGAAGACACCGGGGGCCTCCGTCACCGCGCGTATTCGATGACGCGGTGTTCGCGGATGAGGACGACGCGCACCTCGCCGGGATACTGGAGTTCGGCTTCGACGGCCATGGCGATGTCGCGGCACACCTTGGCCGCCAGCGCGTCGTCCACTTTCTGGGCGTCGACGATAACGCGGATCTCGCGGCCGGCCTGGATCGCATAGGCCGACTGGACGCCTTCGAATCGCCGAGCGAGTTCCTCCAGTTTTTCCAGGCGCTGGATGTATTTCTGGAGGGTTTCGCGCCGTGCGCCGGGCCGGGAGGCGCTGACGGCGTCGGCGGCGGAAACGATGGTGGTGTAGAGGGCGTCCTTGATGTTCGGTTCGTGGTGTCCGGCGATGGCGTGGACGATCTCGGGCGGTTCGTTGCATCGCCGGGCGATGTCGGCCCCGATCTCGGGGTGACCGCCTTCGACCTCGTGGTCGATGGCCTTGCCGATGTCGTGCAGGAGGCCGGCGCGTTTCGCCAGTTCGCCGTCCAGCCCGAGTTCCTCGGCGAGCATGGCCGACAGGTGGGCGACCTCGATCGAATGCACGAGCACGCTCTGGCCGTAACTCGTGCGGTACTTAAGTCGCCC
>Ga0315273_10012833_pt1 | contig 10754 bp, 9 predicted proteins | sample YL17G02_0_MG_FD_205753 | JGI IMG/M metagenome (GOLD analysis project Ga0315273, IMG submission 205753) | Sediment microbial communities from Yellowstone Lake, YNP, Wyoming, USA - YL17G02_0 | ecosystem: Environmental > Aquatic > Freshwater > Lake > Sediment | place: USA: Wyoming | collected... | reverse complement strand
TGAATGGATGATGTTGTTGCGGAAATGCACCGTGGTGAACGGCAGCGCTTCCGGATTCACGAGCAGGTGCCCGGTTTCTCCGGCGAGCACGGCGCCCGACCAGCCACAGGCATAGAGGGTGTTGGTGTCAATTATCGGCAGGAGGGCCCGAATCACGCGGAGCCGGCGCGCTGAAGTAACGGTTGTGCGCAACGTGGACGACCTGCGCGATCAGCGACTGGAAGTCGTAGCCAGCCGTAGTTGCGGCCAGGACGAAAGAACTTTTGGGGCTCAAAGCGGCCATGGAATTGATTTCCAGCACAAAGGGATGACCGGAATCGTCGATGCGCACGTCCACCCGCGAGTAATCCTGGCAGTGGCATGCGCGGAACGTCGCCACGGCCAGGCGGCGGAGTTGCTCTGCCAAAGCCGGGTCCAAGTTGGCTGGACAGACTCTCCGCGGTTCGTCAGATCGAAGATGACGCTTGTCATCACAGGTCATCAGGCAATCCTGGCGGGCACCGAAATCCACTTCGACGATGGGCAGGCACTCGACAGGCTGGTTGCCAAGCAAGGCCACACAGACCTCGCGGCCGGCGACGTACTCTTCCACCAGGGCGTCCTGCTGGTATCGCCCGGTCACGGTGGCAACGCCGTCCCGAAGCTGTTGGAGGTCGTGGACCAGGCAGAGTCCGAAGCTGGTCGACTCGTGCCGCGGTTTGACGACCAGGGGATAACGCAGCGAAGGCGGGGGATCGTCGGGCCGAGTCATGACGGCAAAAGCGGGTGTCGGCACGCCGACGCTTTGCATCTGAACTTTGGTGACGATTTTGTCCAGGGACAGCGCGTGGCCCAGCGGACTAGCCCCTGTATACGGCACGCCCGCCATTTCCAGCATGGCCGGCACGTGCGTGTAACGGCTATCCCCTTGGATGCCGTAGGCCATATTGAAGACCATGCCGGTGGGCCGGCGGTCGGGATCTGCAGGCATGAATGCCTCCAGTTGCGCCAGAAGTGTCTTGTCGCCTTCCAGGCAAACCACCTCGTGCCCGCTGGCCGTGAGAGCGTCCAGCACACTTTGAATCGTTGACTTCCCATAAGCCTCGGGACAGGGTTGTCCGAACTTATTGATGACGCCATCCCGACTCTTATTTCGTACGAGCGCTATTTTCATATGAGTTCTCCTTGAAACTTGACAACGGCCTCGGTCTGGTTGGTTCGCTTCTTCAAGAGGCCATCGGATCCGCGTTTGCCGAAGGAAGAAGCGGGATTCTGCGCAGGGGTCGTAGCCGCGGCGGTCGCTTCCTCCGACGCCGCTACTGGTTCCAGATTGAACCGTTCCAGTACCCGGAAGGACAGGAAACGCGTGATGAGCACGATAACCCCGATTTGCCCGGCCAGCAGTTCTGGATAGCGCAGGAGCAGGCCCTGCAATGCGGGGATGCCGGCGAGCAGGGTGATCAGCACCGCGGCCACGGCCGTCATCGTCCCACGCCAGAGCGCTGAGGCAGGGCCTTCGTTTTCGAGCGTCTTGGCAAAGGCATCGGCCAACAGGCACAGGACGACCATCGGAAAGTGAACGACGCCGTAGAGGAATTCCAGGTTCAGCCAAGAGCTGGTGAGCAATGTCACGGCCAAGATCCCGCCGACGGCTGTGAACATGGTGGTCACTCGCCCGTAGTAGGATAGCCCCAGCGCCCCGAGCGGCCGTCGCAACATGACGATGCTGCCCACCACTAAGGCGAGGAAGAGCAATCCGACCGGGATGCCCGTCACCTGGAATGCCATGGCCAGGAGCACCGAGCGGAACGGGCCGAGCACGCGGATGCCCAGTGTTACTCGTAGGAATACGACGACCAGGGCGCCCAGCGGGAGCAGCACAACGTGCCCGACACTACGCTCCACCTTCTGAGGCAAGTCGAGTAGAGAGAGGTGGCGCGCCAGAACATCGGCCCATGGTGACCAGGACTGTTTGGCGAGGATCAACAGAACTGGCACGGCAAAGAGCAGCGCCACGGCGAACCGTTGGCCTGCGGACAACTTGGGCTTGGTGGGGTTCATGTTCGTATCGTCTGCAGTTCATCCTTGCGGGCGGCAGTTCCGAGGATGGCTGCGGTCCCGTCGCGTCGGGGATCTGCCGCTGCGACGGTTCGCCCGTCTCCCATGAACTGAATGGCCTGAACGGAACCCATCGAATAGCTCAACGGCGCCTGGATCAACACCTGGCCAAAGTTCTGGCTCAACTGTCGGCATAGAGAGTCGGTGGCGGCGGGTTTCTCCAGCCGTACCTGGCCGTCTTCCCGCCCATGAATTCGGGGACAGGCTAACGCTTCGGCCAGCCCGTTCTGGCGATCGAGCACGCCAGAGATCACCTGCAGCAGCGAGGAGGTGATGCGCCGGCTGCCCGCCGCGCCCAGAATCAGGAAGGGCACCCAGTCATGCGCGCCGTCCGTTCTCCGCGGTGCTTTCCGCAGGACGAGAGTGGGTGCTGCGTTCGAGCGCGGAAGGCAACGGGAACCCAGTTGATGGGGATGCGCGCGGCGCGGACAGGTCTTGAGGTAGTTGTTGTAAAGGAAGCCCAACCGGGCATTGGCAACCTTCGCCCCAAACAACGACTGGATCGATTGCGTCAGAGCCACCATGTTGCCCTCGTTGTCGGCGGCGCATAGGTGCGTGGTCTCACCGGATGCCTCAACGGCCTCGACGCTGTCGGGCGCTCGGGGCGACCGCGACAGCGAATCCACCAATTCGTTGACATGCTCGCGACTGAGCAGCCGCTCGAACTCGCCGCGCGACGCTGAGTCCGGACGAATCCCCGAGCGCTCGCGGTCGTGGAAGACCAGCCGCACCGCCTGGGCGAGGTTCGCATACCATTGGTCGGTTCCCGCGTCGCGAACGGCAAGACGTTGGAGGAGCTTAAGCCCCTGCAGTAGTTGCACGCCACCGCCGGGCGGCGGCGCGCTCAGCACGCGGAAATTGTAGTAATCGACCTCCAGCGGATCGCAGACTGCCGGCAGCTCTAAGCGCCGCAGATCCTCGGCCACCACCAGCCCGCGGTTTTCCTCCATGTCCTGAATAATGTCACGGGCTAGGCTGCCCGTGTAGAAGTCTCCCACCCCAAAGCGCGCGATCCGCCGGAGCGTTTCCGCCAGCTCCGGTTGCCGGAACCGATCGCCCGGGCGAGGTGGCGATCCGGACGGGATGAACAACCGACTCGTGACTGAAGAAGCGCCCAAACTTTTCAGGCACCACCCAACCTGCCGCCGGTACAGCGGGGTGACCGGAAAGCCGTCCTCCGCCAAACGAATGGCTGGCCCCAGCACGCGCTCTAGCGGCAGGCTGCCGTAACGCGACTGCACAAAACCGAGCGTAGCCACGGTTGAAGGAACGGCGCAGGCACGGTGCCCCTGACGTTGTTGCCGCCAACTCACAGTCTGCAGCGAGACGGCGGCAGGCGCGCGGGAATGGCCATCGACAACCACGGTGCTACCTCCCGCCAACCGCAGCAGAACAACAGTCTGGCCTCCCAAGCCCGATCCGGCCGGTTCAACAACCGAGAGCGCCCATGCCGCGGCCACCGCCGCATCAATAGCGTTGCCCCCGCCGGCGGCGATCTCTTGGGCGGCCGCCGTCGCCGCCGGGTGAGCCGTGGCGACCGCGCCGCCGCGGCAGGCGGCAACCCGGGTCTCGAGGTCATGATTGACAGTTGACACAGTGACGCAGGGTATCACGCCGTTTGGGCCATCGCAACGCCAGGCGCCACATCATCCAGCTCCACCGGTCTCGGGAGAACCCGCTCCGATTGCATCTCGGTCAGTTCCCGTTCATAGAAGAACTCCGTGTCGGGGAAGGCCGGGCGCAGATCGCTCAACCAGCAGGCCGAGGGGTCGTACTCGGCGAAGAAAGGTCGGCGGCACCAGTCCGCGCTGCGCGCCCGCAAAAAGCTCAAGACAAACACCCGCCGACCCGCCACCTCGGCCACTCCCTCGATCATCACCTTGCCGGGCAGAGTGGACATGACGGGTCCTCGGACGGTTGCCGCCAGGCCGGAGACTCCACGGGCCGCCGTCTGGAAGATCTCGGCGGCGCGACTCAGGGGGACTTTGAAGTAGTTGCAGGCGCCGGTGTCGCGCTCGACGAACATGTAGTAGGGCACACACCCCAGTCGAACCTCCGTTTTCCACTTCTGGATCCAGACCGCCGCATCGTCGTTGACGTGGCGCAGCAGCGGCGCCTGCGTGCGGATTACGGCGCCGGTATTGCGGATGCGGCGGATCGCGTCGGCCACCACTTGCGGCTGCAACTCCTGCCCATGCGTGAAATGCGCCATGAACGACAGATGCTTGCCCGAACGGACCACCCGTTCGAATAGACCCAACATCGCGTCCGCATCGCTGTCGGTCAGAAAGCGATAGGGCCAATAGCTCAGCGACTTGCTGCCGATCCGGATGGTCTGGATATGGTCGAAATCGCTCCCGAGCAACGGCTCGATGTAACGCGACAGCACGGCGGCGGGGGTGAACATCGGGTCCCCGCCGGTGAAGAGGACGTCACTGATTTCCCGGTGTTGGCGCAGATACTCCACGTAGCGCATGGACTTGTCGGTGGCGAACCTCAGGTCGGCGTCGCCCACGAACTGGGCCCACCGAAAGCAATAACTGCAATAGCTATGGCAGGTCTGGCTGACGGACGGGAACACCAGACAGGTCTCGATGTACTTGTGTTGCACACCGGGAACGATCTCGCCGTCCAGAGCCACCTGGTTGTCCGTCAACTGGCCCCCCGGATGTGGATTGAGCTCCTGGCGAATGCTGTCGGCCACCCGGCGGATGTTCTCCCGCTGGCCGCCTTGCACCGCCGCAGACATCCGGGCGAAATGCGCCGGCCGGAGCATTCCCTCCTGGGGAAAGGTCATCTGGAAAACCGGGTCCTCCGGAACCTTCGCCCAGTCAATCAGCGATTCGACCACGTGATTGTTCACCTTGAATGGCAGCACTTGGGACACGACTTCGATCACATGGCGCTCGCGCGGCGAGAGTCCCACCGCGCGCTGCAGTTCATCGAGATTGGCGGCCGAATAAAAACGAATCTGCTTCCGTTGCGGCGCCTGATCCATATTTGTTGTCATACTTGTTGTCATAATGGTTTGTATTGTTGTCAACTTCCGCTGTTCCTAGTCGCGACACAAAAGGTTTATCGTAACGGGACTGTTACGTTTCGACGGCGCGCGAGCGTGATACGGGAAGACGAAAACGGCTCGAAGTTCTTTTGGTCGTGAAGACCCGGCGAGGCGATGGGGTTCGGCTTTTCTCACCAGCGGCGGCGACTTCTCATTAACACCAGGGCTTCAGCCCGGTGCAGCAGGGTCAGCCAAACCCGCAGCCGTTTTGACGGCTTTGGGCAGGGTGCGAAAAGCCGTTGAATCGGCTGGCTCGTGTTGCGATCGCCTTTCACCGAGCTGAAGCCACGGTGTTAATGAGAAACCGGTGAGAAACGCGATTTAGAAACGCAGCGTGAACTGCGCGGCAATCGTGTGGCCGAAATCGCGGGGACCAGAGGTTTCGTGCTGGAGGCTGTATTGAAGTTTGAGTTGCGTGTGCGCCGTGAAGCGGTAGCCGAGGGCGGTGTCGATCCGCCAAAGGTCGTGGCCCCACGGGGCGCGCCCGCCTTCGCCGTCCGGGACGGTGCCAAAGAGCTGCTGATTCCAGCGCAGCGCGCCAAAGAACTGCGGCGTCAATTTGTATTTTGCCTCCAGATAGTAGGCAAATGTTCCCGCGTCGCCCACGCGTGGGACCTCGAAGCGCGTTTCGTAGAATTCGGCCCAGAGCTGCAAGTGATGCCAGGCAAAGCCAATGTCCTGCCCGAGGACGAACTCGTGATAATCGCCCAGGCCACGGCCCGGGGGCAGCGTGGATTCGGCTGCCGGAAGGAAATACGGACCGCCACTCGCGGAGAGGCCGAGGTTCCATATTGGATTGGGCCGGAACCCGAGTCGCCCGCTGACGATTGGCTGCTCGAAGCCGACCTCGGTGGCGTCCCACGATTCCGGGGGTGAGGAAAGCGACGTGTTCTTGACCTCGGCGGCATAGTCGAAGCGGCCGAGTCGGCCGGACAGAGAAGCCCCGGTCCCATAGTTCGGCCCCCAGATGACGGGTTCATGCTCGTACGGCTCGTCAAACACCCCGCGGAGGAATACTTTCCGCGAAGCCGGCGCTTCGTCTCCGTCGATCGCGGTTCGGTTCTCGTAGGGCAGCGGTGCGGTGACGAATGGATTCTCCCAGGAAAGATGCCTCGGTATCCAATTGCCGACGACGGTCGCAAATTTTCCTGCTTGCAGGCTGAGGCGGCCATCGTCCCACGGTGTGACGCGGATCGCGTACTCGTCGAAGCGGATCCGTGGGCCGTCATCGCTCGGATCGAACCCGCGGTCCACGCGCGTCTGCACGAAGATGTAAACGGGCGGGCCAAGTTGCGCGTCGAGGAAGAACGTGAGCCGTGGGTTAAAGAGGGTGTCCCCGCTCGCGTTGATGAGGCCGGGCGCGGGCTGCTGGAAGTAGTAGCCTTCGAGGTCGATCAGTCCGCTGAACCGGGCGCGGACCTTGTCGTGGAACGTGGAAAACGTCAGCGCCTCATCGATGCGATCGAGAAAGTCCTCCGCTACGATCCGGGCGGCGGTAAGCGCTACCACGCAGAAAGTGAGGACTTGGAGTGTCTTCATGCGATGCTTGAGGCGGGTATGGACGTCGGCGCGGCCACGCAAAAACGCGCCTCGAACTCGGTCCACGCCGCATCCGAACGCACCATTCGCAAATCCCCGCCGTGAAGGCGAGCCAGTTCCCGCGCGAGGTTCAAGCCCAGACCGTGGCCGGGAACATTTTCCCCAACCGAGCCGCGGTGGAAGCGCTCGAAAATGTGCTCTTGCACCGCCGTGGGGATGGGGCGGCCCGTGTTGGCCACCGTCAGGAGAACCGAACGGCCTTCCTCGCGAGCCGTGACGCGAATGCGGCCTCCGGGTCGATTATACTTTCGGGCGTTTTCCAGCAGGTTTTGCACGATGATCGCGCTGTAGCGCTTTTCGCCGGCGATGTGGAGCGTGGCGGGAAAGTTCGTTTCGACGGCGAGAATGGGGGCATCGGGCAACGCCCCGAGATCGTCCAATCCGGCTTCGATGAGTTGAGAAAGGTTCACGGCGGACAAGTTAAGTTGCAGGCGCCCGGCGTCCGCCCGCGAGAGCAAGAGGAGGTCTTCGATGACGCTCGCGAGCCGGAAAGTCTGATGCACCAGTTCCGAGATTTCGTCGCGCACCTCCGGCGCGAGATTCTCCCGCGTTAATAGTTCCTCCAATCCGGCCCTAAGAACAGTCACTGGCGTCTTGAGCTGATGCGAGGCGTCGGCGGAAAACCGGATCGCTCTCTGCAAGCCCTCATTGGTCAATTCGAGCGCGGCTTCGGCCCTAGCGCGCTGGAGGCGGTTTTCCTCCGAGTCAACGGCAAGTCTTTCGACCGGCATAGAAAGCCGCCTGGAGAAGAACTGGCTGGCGGCCAGCCCGCCGAACAGCATCAGCGCACTCGCCCCGAAGGCTCGCCAGCGCAGTTGCCGCTGCCGCGCCAGCAGGTCGGTGAGCGGGAAAATGCTTACCCCGTAAGCCCGCGGATAAAGCGAGTCCGGGTTGATCTGCCTGTAAAAAAGCAGATGCGGCGCGCCCTCAACTTCGATAGCAATTCTACCGCCCGCGCGGTCCGCGGTGGCGAGTGCCCGGGTCACTTCGTTGCCGAGCACCGCCTGCGCAGGTTCCGCGAGCGCCGGCGAATGCAGCCGACCGTTCAGCCAGATGCCATTCCTGATCCCCTGCTCCGCGGGCACGCCGCCGAGTTCGACGGGCTTGAACCCGATCGCCAGCGCCGCGATTGCCCCGTCCGTGTCGGTGGAAATAATCGTCATGGCAATGACTTCGGTGATCTCCTCGCGGGCCTTGCCTGTTTTTCGCAGGAGGTAGCCGAGCTGCTGCTCGCGGGGCAGTCCGCGCAAGCCCAGTTGCGCTTCCTCCTCCGCTCGCAGTTCGCCCGCGTCCGGCCCGCCCGGCGGCGAGATCACCGCGCCTCGGTGGTCGAGGAAACGGTAGAATAATCCCTGCAGCGCCCCCTTCGGGGACTGCGGGTCTCCCGGACTCATCACATCGCGCAATTCGTCTTTGGCGGTCGGATAAAGGAGATCCAGCGCATTGTCCTCCAGCGCCGCGTGAATTCGGGGTTTTCGGACCAGCGTGCGGCAGATCTCCGTAAGTGCAGCATCTCGCACTTCTTGCACGCCGCGCAACGCTTCGAGTCGGCTCTGGAATTCGCGTTGCAGATGATTCTCCACCGTGGCCGCCAGATTGCGCTGCGCGAGATAGAGCCCCAAGCCCGTGATGGCTGACACCAGGAGCACCATCACCATCATGAGCCTCAGGCGGAATCGCCTGAGGCCGCTTGGGGTCGTGGCGGGTGGGGAAATCACGGAATATTCACGTGCAAAGTCGTGTTGGTTCTCAATTCCACCGGGACTTCGAGTGTGGTCTTGCTGCTAATCCACGCTTTCAGAGTGTAGTGCCCTGGCGGTAAGTTGGTCAGGCTGAATTGGCCGTCGGTGTCACTGATCACAAAATGTGGAGTATCAAGCACGAGGATAAGCCCGCGCATGTGCTCATGAATGTCGCAACGCAGCGTGACCAGTCCCGGCTTGTCAAACACCTGCGAGGGCACCGGCTTTTCGTCCGGCCGGTAGCGTCCGAGATCGAATCGCTTCGAGGGCGAGAAGGAGAAAATGTTGTGAAAAGTGTTGTCCAGATTCGGAAACTCCACTTTCGCGCCCACCTGCACTGCCAGCAAGGCCGGCACAAAAGCAAAATTGGTCTGAAGGATCTGCTGGACTGGCAACGAGGACGTTTGGGGGAACAAACCTTCCAGATACACTACGGCGACCGGAGGATTCGGCGCAAGCGCGCCGCCTTTCGTGACGATCTCGTAGCGCTTGATCATCACTGGGGCAGAGTGCGTTTTCGGCAATTCAACGCGCCCTTCGATCACCGCCTGCGCTCCCGCATGTTCAGCCAGCGCGGCGGCGAGGAGGAGAAACGTTAGAGGATGGCGAAATTTCATAGGGAAGAGGAGTTTGGCCGCCATTGAGTCAGCCTGATGGAGGTCCAGTTTTCTCCGCTGGCTGAATGGTGTAGCCCACGCTGCGGATCGTTTGAATGAGCGGCTCCTTGAAGCTGGCATCCACTTTCTTCCGCAAGCGGGTGATGAAGATCTCCACCGTGCGGGTATCGTATTCATGGTCTCGCTGCCAGATTCGCTCACACAGTTCCGTACGGGAAAAGACGCGGCGCGGCTCCTGCATGAGCACTTGCAGCACCTCGAACTCGCGCGGGGATAAGGCAATGACCTGGCCTGCTCGTGTGACGCGGCGGTGCTGAACGTCCATGCGCAAATCACCAACTTCAAGCAAGTCCGCCGCCGTCGGTGTGGCCGCTCTGCGACCCAGCGCTTCCACGCGCGCGCTCAACTCCTCCATGGAAAAGGGTTTCGCCAAGTAGTCATCTGCTCCAGCCTTCAAACCTCTCAGGCGATGTTCCAGATCACCGCGCGCGGTTAGGATGATGACCCGCGCAGGACACTGGGCCTTCTTCAGCCCAGCGAGCACGGATAATCCGTCCAGGCTGGGGAGATTGAGGTCGAGGACGATCAAGTCGGGGAATTGATCGATTGCAGCCTGCAATCCAGCAGCGCCGTCGTGCTGCACCGTTGGTTCATGCCCGTGACGGCTAAGTGCGCGGGCAACTTGCCGAGCGAGTTGAGGTTCGTCTTCGATGAGGAGGATGCGCATAACATTCGGGCGGCGCTGATGGGCCTAGAAATGCCAGGCGACCCCGGCACCGATGCGGTAGTCCGGCACCGTTTGCAGAGCGGTGTTTTGCATGCTCACCGGCAAACCGAAGCCAACAAAGGCGCTCAGATTTTCGCGCCAGGTGAAATTGAACACCGGTCCGAGATAGACGGCGGTCATGCCGGTGTCTTCCGCCGGCGCGCCACGAAAGGTGTCGAGTCCCTTGTGCTCGCCCGACACCACGACTTGCACCGAGAGCGTGTAGTTTTCGGATGACAGAACATACGCGCCGGGTCCGCCCGCCCAGGTCAGGCCGTTGGCATAGCGATAATCGAAGTCACCTTCGCTGCGAATCGCATATTGCACGTTGGCTGCGAGGAAGAGTTTCTTCCAGCGGCCGAAGACCGCGGTGCCCGCCAGCCCGTCGTAGGATCCAGAACCCAGCGCGAGATCGTGGCCGTGGATGCCGCTCGGTGGCCCGACGGGATCCTCGATTTCGTTGAACTCTTCTTTGATGCGCGTGGCATTGCCGGTGGGAAACTTCACGCCGCCCGAAACCGTCCAGCGGAAGGTGGCGTTCATTTTGTCATAGGAGACGGGCATGAAGTTGCCGATCAAGGCCACCGCTTGCGGCGTCGTCCTGAGCATGCCCTGCGAAAGTCCGAGCACTCCCGTCAGCGTCAGCCGGCATTTTTTGGACAAGACCAACACAGTTCAGGATCGGCCGCGCGGCGTTTCCCGGGACACCTGCTCCTTCAATTCAAAGTTCCACTTCCAGATCTGGTAGATGCCGGGATAGACGAGCAGTTCGAGGAGGAACGAGGTAAAAATTCCGCCGATCATCGGGGCGGCGATGCGCTTCATCACGTCAGAACCGGTCCCCAGGGACCACATGATCGGGACCAGCCCGA
>Ga0315273_10012832_pt1 | contig 10754 bp, 1 predicted proteins | sample YL17G02_0_MG_FD_205753 | JGI IMG/M metagenome (GOLD analysis project Ga0315273, IMG submission 205753) | Sediment microbial communities from Yellowstone Lake, YNP, Wyoming, USA - YL17G02_0 | ecosystem: Environmental > Aquatic > Freshwater > Lake > Sediment | place: USA: Wyoming | collected... | reverse complement strand
ATAAGCTAGGACTGGAAACCTATTTATATTACCCTTCGCTACTGGCCAATCGAGAGGATGCAAACTAGGGTGGCATTCGCATCGTCGAATGCACTGCCACGTGTAATTGGCTCAGTTGCCTTCATGCGACAGGTATTTATACCTATCTTAGCCAAGCTAGTCTCCTGTTTAACTTGAAGTTTCAAGGTTGGCATTCCCTACTCCTTTCAAGCCCTTAAATTAATTTAAGGGTAGTTAACAATTACACCTTTCGCAATAATTGATATATTGGACCACGTTTAAGTACATCTTCACTAATTACATTAAGTATCGCTTCTGGATATTGTAGCATTATACTTGGAACCATTTTTGGGTCAATCAAGTTTACAATTTTAACATCTTGTGATGGTGCTTGCATTTTCTTATCATTTGTAAATGATACTGGAATACTCTTATTATCAGGAAGTGGAACTACAGCTTCATTTCTGCTACCTTCCCCGATAACACCTAGCATTGGACCTCTTGTAACCCCACCAGATTGTAAGAACTTTGCTTTCATCATGTTCTGAAGGAATGGAGTCCATGACGCTTTTTGTGTCTTGTCAAGTGAAGTGAATCCACCTTCTGCAATTCCACCCTTTTCAAATTTTTTAAATCCTCCTTTTATAATGCCACCTTTAGCATAGTTAATATCAACCCAAGATTTTTTTGTTGTAAATCCACCACCAAAAATACTACTAAGACCACTCATGGCAGATTCTATCATCCACATAACTAACATTTTTGCAATAACTTGTTGCAATGCATCTAATATTGTTTTCCCAAATTGTCTGAATGCTTCCCCAACTCGTTTTGCAGTACTCTTTAGATCATCAAGATTTCCTCTTGCAATTCTAAGTTGTTCATTAACATCTTCTAATTGCTTTCTTAAATTATTATATTCTTCTACCTCGTCTGCACCAACTCCACCGACTTTAATTAACTCCATCTTCTTTGCAATATCTTCTTTTTGTGTATATAAATTATCTAATTCTGTTTTTGCATCTTCAATTTCTTGTGCGGGAGGTTGGAAAATGGCAGTCATGGTATCTGACATTGCTGTTGAGAAACCTTCAAGAAATGTGTTTGTTAAGTCCCCTGCTATTTTAAAAGCATCTGTTGCAGAAGTTTTAAATTCTTCCCAGCTTGCTTCCATTCCATATTTAGCCTTTTCCCATGGATTTGCTGTTGCTACTGCTGCGGCTTTTAACTCCGCTATTTTTGCTGTTAATTTATCCAGACCAACATTCCAAGAATTCAATGTAGTTTTAAATTTTTGCCCTGCCATATTTGAATCATTGATGGCATCTGTAAGAAGTTGTTGTCTTATCCATGTTGCAGTTTGTGTTAGTCCTATTGATTCATAATAATCTGCTAATTTTTTATAACCCTCTACTATTTTTATAGCATCTTCTTGTTGTTTAGCTAAAATTGGTAATTGCTTTGCTGCTTCTTGAGCCATTTCTCGATACTTAGTAATCTCTTCTCTTAATACAGGGATCTTTGCTTTTTCTATTTCTTTTAGTTCCTCTCCAAATACCTTCATTTTTTCTATTTCATCAGATGTCGTTCCAAATCCTCTAGTTTCAAATTGTACATCAATATATGGTTTTGTTTTACTTACATCTCCTAACATTGTTTCTGAAATGTCACTTAAATATGTTCTTAGATAATCTTTAGTTTCACTATATGAATCAGTGTATATTGAAATAAAATATTTTGTAAGATAATCTTTAGCTTGTTCTTTTTCTGCCTCTGGCATATCCTGGATACTATCTATAGCATCAAAGAATAATTGTTGAGTTGATTTTTTAAAGGCATCAAATTGTGGTTCAAATACCGAGGTTACAATACCTTCTATCTCTGCTGTTGTATACTTTCCAGATAAAAATTTAGCCTGTAATTGTATTTTTTCTGATTCCATGTATGTCTTTATTCTATCTATAACCATTCTTGCCGATTCTTCTGCTTCTTTTGTATATTGTTGGGCTGCCCTTGGAGCTATCAACATTAATTCCTGACCTAATGCAACTACCTGCTCATTAGTCAACTTCTGTTTTTCTAGCATAACATCCATATTATGCTTAGTGTCATTTATACTTCTCTCCCTTGCTCTATCTATTAATATATAAGCTTCCTCCGTAGCCTTCCCAGAAATATCCCATGCTTCTTTTTCCAAACTTGCCAATTCTGCTAGTCTTTTACGTTGTTTCTCCATCCCTTCTACATCATCATCCTCTTCACTTTTTCTAAGTTCCTCTTCTACCGTTCTGCGCTCATCCACATATCTTAACCATCTTGTTGTTGCATCTTTATATAGTAAATCCAACCTTCCTAACTGCATTTCTTCACCAACAGTATAATCTGGTAATGCTGTTTTTTCAGTAACTGATTTAAGTTGCTTCCTTAAAGTTTCAATCACTGGTAAAAATCTTGCCGCCTCTTTTTTATAAAATTCTATTTGTTTTGTAATAGCGTTTCTTTCAGTATCAAATAATTTTTTTTCGGCATCTACTCTTGCTGCTAAATAGTATCCAAATTCTTTAAATGTCATTACAGAATTATATGATGTCATGAAATTTTGTGCTCTAGTAAGTGCCCTTTCATAAATGCTTTTCAACCTATTAGATTGATTTGTCATCCGTTCTTTTTCAATAGCATCTAATTCTAATCCTTTCTGAAGTTGATGATATCTTTCTTGTAGTTCTAATGCTTGATATTCTTTCAATGTTTGGAGTCTCGATTCACTTATACCTTTCATCAATTCAGTTAATGATTCCTCTGCTTTATATAGTTTAGCATTTATTTCACCAGACTTAGTTTCTGCAATATCTGCCATCTTTGTATATTCCCTATCTGCAAATCCTATTCCCTCTTCAAAAGAAGTTTTTTGTGACTCTTTCAATGCTGAAAGCATTGTTTTTATAATCAATGCACCTTGTTTTGGATCACTAATACCCCTATATTTCATAACTGCCTTCAAAAGATCTTCAATATATTTACGTTGATCTGCGTCAATCCCTTTCATAAACATATCAAATTCTTCAGCAATAAGTTCATCCGCTGAAGTTACTAAAGTAAATACTTTACCATAATATTTTGTCATAATTCCTTCTATTTGTGTATTTCCTACTTGTCCACTTAATAGGTCTCCCATTGCAACATTAGATCTACGCATTAAGTCTTGTGTTTCTTGTACCCTCTTTAAAGTAGTATCTGTTTTTTCTAATTCATCTCTATATTTTTTAATATTTTCTGTTATTTGATCATACTGAGATAACTCTCCAATATTCATCACCATAAGTTTTAATGACTCTTTTGATTTTGCAATTTTCATAGACTCTTCTTCATACTTTTTTTCTACTTCTCGTTGTTTTAGCATTGCTTCTATGTTATTAGCAGACACACTAGAATATGTTGTACCAATATTTTCTAGATTTTTAACCATATTAGATGCAAAGTCTAATGATGCTTTATTTTGATCTTCATAAAATGTCTTTGATGACAGAGACATCTTATCAAACATTTCTCTATATTTTCGCATTGCTATTTCTGCTCTAATTGGTTCTGGAACTGGAATTCCAAGACCTTTCACTTCATCATTTATTGCTGTTCTTGTCTCTCGGACAGCCTTTATCATCTCCAATTTTTCTAATGCAGTAGCTTTACTTACCATTGCCAACATTGCTCTTGGTAAATAAGATGTTGCTTCTGAAACATATTTCTGATTTTCTTCTATCCATCCTTTCATGACTAATCCAGAACTACTTCCTAATTTAGCCATGGCATCTCCAAGTGCCAACATTTTCATAGAAGTCCTATCGAATGTGTCTAATAGATCATTCATTTTCGCTACTTGTATAAATGTCTTGTCACTCATTATACTAGTAATACTTTTAGCAGATTCAAGTATTTTTGCATTCATTTGTGTAAATTGTTCACTAGTTACTTGAGTACTACCTTTTATAAATGATTGAAATACATCTGACATAATACCTAATTTACTTAGCAATTCTTCTTTTTCATTGGTTGATAATCTTGTATATAGATCAGAATACCTATTACTTAGATTTTCGGCATTTTCAAATATCCTATCCCCTCCATTTTTTACTTCTTGTTCCATCCCTAAAATAGAAGAACTTACTCTAGAATGTTCAAATTGAATAAGTGTTTCGTAATACCTTTCCACTGCTTTTGATCCTATTTTTATCTTTTCTGCTGCTTTAAGTGTCTCATCTCCTTGTATATTTAATAGTTCTCTACTCTGTGCTAATCCATTTCTATAAAGTGAAGCTAAATCTTCACCTGATTTAATTAACATTTTTTCTAATTGTGGAGGTAAGTTACTACTCATGTCTTCTACAGCAGCTTCAAACTCTTTTATTACAGTAATTGGGCTTTTTGTTGTTTCTGAAATATTGTTCATTCTCTTTTTAAAATCATTAAGTCTACTAATGGCATTATCCAATGCTTCTCCATTTATAAAATCCTTGTCTGTAGCTTGAAATGCCATCCTACTTAATTCTTTTATAATTTTATTTATAGATTCAGGTGATAATGTTGCATTAAGTTGTATTTCTTTTTCTATCTCTCCAAATTGCCCCCCAAAATCTTTCTTAACCCGAGAGATTAACTCTAATAAGGAAGTTGATACTTCTCCAGTAACTCCTTGCATCCTTTCAAATCCATCTATTATATCATAAATTCCAGATGCTTTTGATTTCATAGCATCAAATGATCTAAGTAGAGAAACCATGCTCATTGGGATCGGTCTTCCAGCATTATAAAGTTCATCAAATGATTTTGTTAGATCCTCAATACCCTTATTAAATGATTTAACTTCTTTTGTCCTATTTATCCAATTTGATAATATATCCCCGCTCCCAGCTCCTTCTACAAGTGGTGTTTCAACTTCTCTTTGGTTAAATAATGCATCAGATATTGTTTTTGCTCTTTCTGCTGCATCTTTTAATGTATCTTGTATTGCTGCTTCCTCTGTAGCTGCTTTCTCCTTCAGTTGTATTTCTTCTCTTTTCTTTACTAAATATTCTTCTAATGCCTTTGTTAACTCTCCAGTAAGTGCTAATTCTACCTCCATATTTGTTAATAATCCTGGAGATAATTCATTTAATTGTGTTCTGACCCTGTACCACTCTCGTGTATATGGGATAGTATTTTTATATTGTTCTGCTAATTCTTGTACAGCATCTCTTAGTGCAACATATTTTTGTTTTGCTTCTTCATTCTTACCTTTAGCATCATCTAATGCCTGGTTACTTTCTCGTAGTTTTGTATTTGATTCACCCAAAATTTTATTAAATAGAAAATATCCAGCAACTAGGGCAGTCACTACTAGTCCAATTACTTGGAATCGTGTTAGGGCAATTTCCATAGTTGTTAAAAAATACTTTAAAACAAATCCTATATTTTTTATGGACCAAATCAATCCACCATTTTTTGTAACCCATACTCCTATCATTATAACTAGTTTAGGAATATTTAATAATAAAGATGAAATAACCGATCCCAAAAATGATGCAGCAAATCCTATAGTACCAAGAACAGTTACACCCCCAACAGGTTTTTTTGCTAGCCATGCAACTCCTTTTAATAGTGTTATTATCAGACCTAGTTTTAATATAGTTCCAATAAATGATTCTTCCATCTTATTTGAACTGTCAACTATTCCACTAGCTAGTTTATTTAACAAATCAACTACACTTCTAAGAAGTTCTGCTACAGGTGTTAAACTTTCAGACATTAGTATTTTAAACTTATTTGAAAGTATCGCTATTTGTTTTGATAATGAATCTAATTTTATATTAGCCATCTTTTCAGCAAAGTCATCAAATTTGTCTGTCTTTAATTCTGCAATGGAATCTTTTAACTCTTCTAAATTATCAATTAATCCAATGGCAGCACGTTTTCCGACCTGCCCAAATACATCTTGTAATTTATCAAATGTTTGTGCTGTAACTTGCCCATTTACTTGATTCCGTTTCAGTACCACACTCATCTTTTCTAGAATATCAAGTAAATCAATTGGTTTACTCATATCAATTTCAATACCAAACGATTTTGAAAGTTCCTTTGCATTTCCAGTTAGTTGTGATAAAACTCTAGATGCAGATCGTCCTGCTTTAGACCCCATTAACATTCTATTATTTAATACAGATAATATGCCAAGAACTTGTTCAAATGATACCCCAGCAGTATCTGCTTCATTGACTAGATAACTTAAACCAGCAGTTAATGAACTCATATCTACTTGAGATTGGTTTAATGTAGCAGAGAGCCGATCAACAATATATCTCCATTTATCTGATGCACTCCCAGCCTGAGTTATCTCATCCCCAAACATACGAAATAGTCCAGCAGTAATTCTTGTTGTTTCACTTAGTTCCAATTCAGAACCAATAGCTAAATTATTAATATGCTCTACTCCCGCCATAGCTTCCTGATGACTTAACCCAGCAGATACAAGTTCCCAAAGAATAGTAGCCAGATCTTGAGCAGCCATTCCAGTTCTTACCATCTCTTTTGTTAGTACACTCATTATTTTTGCATTTATAGCTGCAATATTATATTGGTGAGCCAGCGCAGAAGAAACTCGTCGTACTTGATTTTCTAGATCCATATAAAAAGTAATAGCATTTTTCAGTAGATAAAAAGTATTAAAAAGTAATGCTTGTGTTACATACCATCGTAACTGTACTTGTATTAAATTTTTAATATCAGATGTAAAACTTTGTACTGCTTGTGCAACTCCTTTATACCTTCCCGCTGATTTGCTACTTTCAATATTCTGTTCTTTCACATAAGAAGTTAAGTTTTGTGTAATCTTGGCTCTCTCTTTCTCAGACGAACTTTCAAATCTATTCGCTTGTTCTAACAAAGATGTAGTTCTTAAAAGTTTTGCACTTTCAATATTTTCTTTTACTTTTGCAATTACTGGAAATGCAGATTGTCGAATCTCTGTATTTAACTGTGCTACTCTCTGTTTACCCAATCTTACCTCATCTTCCAAAAATTGCCTTGCAACTTTATGTGGTTCCTGAGAAACAACAAATGCTTTATTTAACTCTTGTACTCGTTTATTATGTAATTCAGTACTATGTCCAGCTTTTAATTGCTCTGCCCCCATTACCTTTAAATTTTGTGTTATATCTTGTAAAACTTGTGACTCTTTGGCATCTAATCCCTGAATTTTTAAATCTACTTCAAATCCAGCAAATGCTTGTTTAAGTTGTCGTTGTATTTCTTTTACTTTAGTTATAATCTGTGTTTTTAACGCATCCATATCCTTACGTGCCACAGATAATTGTTTAGTATCTACTCTTAAAGGTTGTAGTCCTAATTTTTCTAATATTATATTTAATTTATTTACACTTTGTGCGGCAACATTTATTTCTTTTTCATTTACTAATGTTTCTTTCTTTTCCCCAATTGTTTTTCTTAATCTCAACATTTCTTGTAAAGCAGATATATTTGTATTCATAGCCTGTTTATTTGATTCTATAGTTGTTCTATATTTAGTTTCTGCTTGTGTAACTGTATTTAAAGAGATTCCCATCTTTTCTAATTGCAATGCTGTATCTTGAACATCTTTTTTATATACATCTAGTTTTGCTATAAGAGCATCATAAGATCTTCCCGTGGCTTCAGGTGCAGCACCCGCTTCACCAACTCTTCGCCCCACTTCTGCTAATGATTGGATTTTATTAGCTAAAATAGCAATTTTTTCTCCATACTCTTGTAAAAGACGCATTTCAGTTTCAGTTTTTGTTCCGGTTAATTCCATTAATCGCATTCTAATCTTATATTTTTCATTTAATAGATCAACACTAGTTCAACCTTTACGCTCAACTTCAGATAATTCTAGGAGTCGTTGTTTTAACTGATCTACTTCTGATGATATTTTTCCAGATTCTATTTCTGGGGCAAATTTAATAGCTTGTTCTGTTTTTAATTGATTTAAGTGCCCTAACATTGCTGTTACAGATATTCCAAGTTTTTGTTCAGCAACCTCAAAAATTCTTATCCAGTCATTTATTCCTAATGCTTTTGTAGTATCTATTTTTATATTTTGAGTTTTCTGTACAATTTCCATTAGTTTTGTTGCTTCTGCTGTAATATTAGATGTATCTATGGGTTCCCCCGCTGCTTGACCAGAAGCAGCAGCTTTGAATTTTGCTAATGTTTCTGCAACTCGTGTATAAACCATATTTAATTGTTCAGCAGTTGCTGCTAATTTAATGGTTTGTTGTCCAAACTGTGCTTCGGTAATCGTCGCCCCTTCAGTTGTTGCTTTTAAAATTGATAATGCTCGAATATGAAGATCTAAACTTTGATTTAGAATATCCAATCTAAGTTTATTAGCTTCATATATTTTACCCATTGCTTCCAACGGAGCAACTTCTGTTATTAATCTACTTTGTACATCTGCAAATCCCTTTATATTTTGTGATGCAATCATTATATGTTGAGATAATTGTTGCATTAGGATAATTTCTTGGTTTGATACTCCATTAATAGATAACTTTTTTTGCTCCAATAATGCATACAATTGAGTCATTTGCTCCATTGTTGCAATACCATGCATATAGATCTGTGCCAAATTTGCTATACTAGTTCCAAGAGTTTGTGTGGATGCTGTTGCTTTTTCCATTGCTGCATCTAATACTAATTCTTGTGATGCTGTTGCATAGAACTCTTTCAATTTTTTCGTTGTTGGTTCAATTCCTTGTTGTATCAATTCTAATAATTTAGAACGCATTTGTTCTAATGATTGTGGTGTTTGAACATTATTTAACCCAGCAAAATCTAATAATATTTTTTTAAGTGGTGCATCTAATGCATTAATACTCCCCATCATTGCAGCATATGCATCTTGACTTACACCTATTTTTTGTTTATGTTGTTCTAAAACAAGATTTACATTTGAAAATGCCGCTCTCATTGCTGTAATATTTGGATTAATTCCAGCAATAATTGCATTCATACCTGCTATTGCATTTACTACTTTCATTCCACTTGCATCCATTCCCATTCCCAACTGTCCCAATATTCCAGTTACTTTTTGGGCTTCTACTTCAAATAGTTTCATGTATTCGGTAGCTGCATTAAACTTATCCCCTAATATTATTTTAGATGAAGTAATCTGTGCAATCTTATTCATAATTGTTTCTAATGCATCAAATCTTACTTTTGCATTATCAACACTCATTGCTAATCGTACCATCTCTTCAACTTGACTTGCTGTCAATGGAGCAGCACGTTCAACAATTTCATTTAATTTTTGGAGTCCTCCACTTCGTGATTTTTCTGTCTGGATATTTAATATCTCTTGGGCATGTAACGATTCCAATTGATATTTCAAATCTTGAATTGACTTAGAATTACTAATCATTGCTTCTTGTTCAAATTCACCAACTTTCAATCCAGTTTGAATTGGTTTAAATTGTATATTTTGGGTCATTGTTCTGGCAGTATTAAAAGCCAATTCTTTATATGCATATTCAAGTTTTGCAATATATTCTCGATGTTGATTATATTGTGCTTGAAGTATTTTTCCTGTTGCATCTCTTTTTTGTTCTAGATTTTGAATTTCCTGCCTATAGAGTCCCTCTAATTTAGAAGGATCTTGTAACTCCTGCAATCTTAAAGTCGCTGCTACTATTTGTTCTGTTGTTGACTTTTTACTTTTTATTACTCTCTGTTGATTTGCTATCTCCTTCTCTGCCCATGTTGACGTATCTAATTGTGCTGTTTTATTTAATTCTAGATTAAGTCTTCTCCACTCCGCTGCATTTTTTTGAACCTCTGCTCCCAATTTTTTCATATCTTGAACAGTTGTAACAAATAGTTCCATCCCAGGAGCACCTACTGTAGGAATATCCAGTGTTGCTTTAGTAAATTCTTTCATACTTCCTTTTACAGCACCAACAGCAGTTTTAGTACTTTGTTTTATTTGTTCCCAGTTACTCCCAATACCATCTGCTGCGGATCTAAAAGAAGTTACTGCTGCCCGTAATTCTGCTTCTGTTCCAGTCCAAATACCTTTAAACATCTCCTTTAAATTCATCGTTTGGAGTGATGTTCCAAATTGTGTAGTAACTTTAAGTAGTTGTGAGATACTTGAAACTGTAGTAATAATCTCCCGTGCAACACCACTCCCAGCACTACTTCTTAATATTTCACCTAGATTTTTTCCTTTTAATTCTTGTGCAGTAGTACTCCATGCAGATCTTAAATTAGAAATAGTTCCTACTGTCTCTTGCATATTCTTAATATCATCTGGTTTAAAAATATCAGTACGTTTTGCTGTTTCTTGTAATTGAGTCTGAAGATCTACTAATATATTATCTACTTGTTCAAATGGAGTTTTTAGAAGTGCCTCAATTTCACCCTCATCTGGCATAAAGTTTTTAAATGAAATTTTTTCATGCTCTATACCACTTAATATTTGTGGTGTCATTGTACTTAATTGTTTAAGTTGAGTTTCTGCTTTTTGAAATGCTTGGGTAAGATCAAGTGCAAATGCATTATATTTTGCAGTCATCTCGGCTGTTACTTCACCAGTATGACCTTTTATCATATCCAATGTACCCGCATGTTTTTCCATTACTACATCTAATTCTTTCCACATATTTTCTATTGCGAATTCTCCTCCACCTTTAAACAACGGTTGGTATATTTGTACTATTCTTGCAGCCAAATCTCTTGCACTTGTAGAT
>Ga0315273_10012831_pt1 | contig 10755 bp, 11 predicted proteins | sample YL17G02_0_MG_FD_205753 | JGI IMG/M metagenome (GOLD analysis project Ga0315273, IMG submission 205753) | Sediment microbial communities from Yellowstone Lake, YNP, Wyoming, USA - YL17G02_0 | ecosystem: Environmental > Aquatic > Freshwater > Lake > Sediment | place: USA: Wyoming | collected... | reverse complement strand
CCAACAACATTTTCGGTAGGTGTTGGAGTAATTACCATAGCTTCCTGACCGGCCAGCCATCTTACTGTATACATCTTACCGAAAGTATTTTTGATTTCTTGTAAATACAACATAGCTGAATCATATGTGGCAAGTATTAAGCCGGGGGAAGCACCAAAACCACCTGATTCTGAAAACATTGATCCTTGTTTAACGAAGTCTGAATAGAGAATTTCATGTGTTGGACTAAAAAGAGTATTTATTCCATCTATGCCGACAGACAAATTCATGTCGAAAATACCTTCAATATTTTGTCCTGACATTGGATAATAACTTACTCCAGACTGTGCTACAAATTTTGCATATTCAAGGTACGTGCCATCAGAATAGTTATATCGGCAAAATTCTTGAACACTATCTTCTATTATCTGATCAAACTGAGTATCATCAACTTCAATATTGATGACAGGATAACCAAGTTTGGTCTTAATATAGTCACGAAACTGTTCAAGCGTTTTTATTTGTGCCATATATTAAAATTTGTCTTGGACAATTGGATGAATGGAATCTTTATTTTGTTTGCCTACTTCTTTCATTTTAATAAAATGCTTTTTTAGATGATCTAATATTTTATCAGGACTTCCGGTTTTCTTCATCCATCCGGTTTTTATTCTATTATGATCTTTATTGTATATTGATCCAGCTTCTGCACTTTCAATCGTGATAATTGATTTAATGTTTCCTAAGCTATCTATTGAATCATGCATCCAATAATGGTTATTTGCAGGATCATTTTGTATGATACCATTTATCCATTCTTTATTGTCTTTACCTAGAGCAAAAGAAATATGTATTGAATCATTTCCTAATACTCTATTAGATATGTATATATGTGAATCTGGAAATACTGACCTGATTGTGGAATCTAACTTAGCCATGAAATCTACCGCGGACATGTTTACATCTTCAATCAATAAACCTTTCGATTTCAAATATTCTTTAGCTCTATTCATGGTATTTTCCTCATTTAATATTTTTATAATGGTTATGTCGTGTATCCAATATGATGAATCTCCATCCGGTTCTACTTTATAATCCAATTTTTTGAGATCTTCATCATAATCAACATCTTTTATTATACCTTTGGTATCTTTTGTTGTGCCATGTATATCACTTTTAATCCATAATACCTTTTTACCTATTAACTTCTTTCCATCAGATGCTGAATATACCATAATAAAAATTAATTTTTCTTTTGCACATTTTGGACACCCACTACTCTGATTAATATGTACTATCGGCAATTGCATAAATTCTCCATGGACCCGACATATTATATTTACCTTAGTGGATTGATTTTTATATATTACTTTTGAATAATTATATCTATCCCCATGAATAGATTGTGCTTTTTCAATAAATTCACTCAAAGATCGTCTATTAAATTTAGCAGCTTTTTCAATACCACATAGTCTACAACCACTACCTCTTGTGTGGGCTAATATTTCTTGTTCGAATTCTCCGTGTTCTGGACATATAATAATTGATTTATCAAAAATAGAACCAAATTTTACTTTTGAATAATTATATTTCTTGTTGTGGATGTTATTTGATTTTTCTATAAATTCTTCTAATGATAATCTTTTTCTGTTTGGTCTAATTATTCCTGTTTCTTCATTAACTATATTATTGTGTATTCTATAATCAAGGAATGTTTTTATGTTATAGACGTTCCACGGTCTAACTCGTATGAGTTTTATGTTATTTACTTTACAATATTCATCTTTTATCTTATCTCTATCTATTATATTATCAAGCACATCATCAGCATTACTGCTACCAAACATTTCTGTGCCATTAAAATGTTGTTTACCATCATATTCAATGCAGATATTAAGATCAGGAAGATAAAAATCAAATCTTAAGGGAATATTATTAGAACTGCGGCAGTCAGTAAACTTATATTCTCTTGTGAATTTGATGTTATTTTGTGTAAGGTATTCGGCTACGACAGCTTCTCCTTTTGAAGCACGACAAGCATTACATCCATTACCTCTCATATGATCTAATGCTCTTTGCTCAAATTCTCCATGAACAGGACAAATGATGATAACTTTATCTATGGCTTTTGTGTATATTGATTTTGAATAATCAAATTTATTGCTATGAATTTTTTTAGAACGTTCAACAAATTGTTCTGTGGTTAGAAGAGGATTAGATTTTCTACTTGAAATAATATAACTACATTTTGGACAACCACTTTTTTGTTTAATGTGATCTATTGGCCATTGTTCAAATTCTCCATGAACAGGACAAATGATGATAACTTTATGTCTTAAACTAATATAATTGGTTTTTGAATAATTATATTTGTCACCATGAACTATTTTGGCATTTTCAATAAATTGTTCTGTTGTTTTTCGTCTTCCATTCTCCATTTTCAATCTACCACATTTAGGACATCCTTGGCCAGATATATGATGATCTGATGACTGCTCAAATTCTCCATGAACAGGACAAATGATGATAACTTTTGATTTCCATTTGAAATAATTGGTTTTTGAATAATTATATTTGTCACCATGAACTATTTTGGCTTTAACAATAAAACTTTCTGTATTATAGTTTGCACTCATATAAATAAAATAATGTTTGCCAAAATTTTTGTCAAGTATTTTAGTGCACGAAATATATAAAAAAAGCCTGAGAAGTTTCCCTCTCAGGCTTTAATTTATTAATTTTCAAGCACTAATTAAGCTCCTGCGAGTATTGAGGAGACGTTACTAAATGGAAGAAGGCGATAATATCTTCCACTGTTGAGTAAAGTGTCCGTAATTGCGTAACGTGCCATGACACCAATCCTCGGTGAGAAGTCCTGAGGATCAATAGCACGACTTTCAAGACCCATGATGTACGGGCTGAAAATTATACCGCAATCCGAAATTCCAGGACCCTTGAAACCAACCATTGCGTAATCGGTACGTGCGTAAATATCACGATAAACGGTCAAGCTGTCGTTGAGAGTTCCGATTTCGGCAACCGTGGTGGTTGCTTCCACGCTGCTCTTCATTCTTGTGAAATGATGACCACTGGCCTGAAGAACTGTGGCGATGTTCGGGGAAACGCAAACGAAGTTGCCAGGTCCACGCCGTGTTTTCACAGCGATCTGGTTCGCTTGGTTGATGATTGCTGCAACTATGTTGGCATATTTTTCCTGTGACCACCGGCCATCGAGGTTACCACCGGTTCCACAGTTGATGGGAGTGATACGAACTCCACCCTTGGCAACGTCTGTACCGGAAACCTTCATCCGATAGAGCAATTCACGGTCAAGTTCTGCAAGTGATTCGTAATGCAGAATGTTGACCATTTCACGCTCGATGTCGATGTCGTGCATTGCCCGAATGTCCTGAGCGGATTCAAGCGAAAAGCTTGCCGCGAGTTTACGGGTGTTTGCTTCAATCGAAACCTTATCAAGACGCATGCGAAGCTGAGGATATGTACCGCTGGGTCCGACATTCCATGCTTCAGCAGCACTCAGTGCAGCACCGGTTGCGCTTGAATCATAGATACCATCGATTGACTGATCGAGAGCCGCTGATGCGCCAGGGGTGCTACCACCGAAACCGGCATAATAGTCAACGCTATCCCATGCTGCTTCAACGGAGGGATTGGTTGCATCACGATAGACCATGCGAAGTGCGAAAGCGAGCCCGACAGGAGTTGCCATTGCCTGAACACCGACTACTTTGTTTGCAAAGAGTTCGGGGAAAACACGGCGAACGAGAGCTATTGCGATTGGCCGGAATTTCCAGCTATCGGCATCCTGTGTGCCTGCGGGGAAGGTGTAACCGAGATTGCTGAAGGTTACTGAAGTGTTGGAGGCGTTTGATGCGTCCTCAGTGAGGAGATCTTGACCGTTCCAGTCCTTCGATATCTGGGTTTCAAGCATTCGTGCAAGGTTTTCCTGCACAAACTTGTCCTGAATACCGGCGATGGAGATTTTCCCCATTGCGGCATCTGACCATTTCTTTACTAACAGTGCCCTTTTGCTCATAAAAATTGCTCCCTTGATGAAGGAATTAATAAAATTGTTTTTATTCGTTATTAATCAATTATTACTTAGTCAACAAGATTACCGGCAACTTCTACCATCGCCTGATTGATTACGTTGGTATCGGTAATAAGAATTGGTTCCTTTTTCTTGTCATCCTTTTTCTTGAGAGGATCTTCATTCTCAAGAAGAGGAGCAGGACCGGCACCAGCACCGGCATCGTTTGCATTTGATGCGCCATCACCCTTACCTTCTTTATTGGGATCGGCAATACCGTGATTGTCGCTTTCGATCAGGAAATTGACGAATGAACTGATTTTGTCTTCGGTTTCATCAAAACCCTTACTTTCGAACATTTGAACAACACGTTTCTTCTGTTCTGGTTTGAGATTTTCGGTTTTTTCCTGAACCAGAATAAATTTTGCGCTTGATTCAAGCTGTTCGTTCAGAAGCATTTTTTCCTTGATGTTTTTGTCGTTCTCTTCTGTAAGACGAACGATTTCATCACGGGCTTCTTTGAGAATACTTGAACCGGTGCTGTCGATTGAAATACCATGGGATTCAAGAAGTGTCTTGATGCCAGAGACTATCGGCATAAGGGCTTCATTGAGGGCGATTTTTCCGATGGTTTCGTTGGTAATCTGCGGAAGAATTTCCTGTTCAAGGAAAAGATCAAGCTGTTGATCAACCTTGCCGCTGAGTTGAACCATCTTTTCATCATACTCAAGGATGATTCTGTCTGTTGCTTCCTTGATTCCATCTTCTACCTTACCTTTGCAGTACTCTTCAGAAAGGAGATCGTACTTGTCCTTGATCTCTTTTTCTTTAGCTGTGACTGCAGCAGCAACAGCAGAGTTGATTTCTTCCGTCAGTAATGACTCAAACTTAGTCATGTCTTCCGGTTGAAGAATCTTACTTAACATTTCTTTCAGTTTGTCCATATAAACTAACCTCCAAAGGATTGTGTAGAAGGTTCAAAAAATATTTATAATTTAATATCATAATTATAAATTGTATCGCATGTATTTAGCATTTTACTGATTAATCCAATTTTACAAATCTAAGGGCATCAACTACAGCACTTTTAAAATATTCTTTTAAAGTATCTAATATGATACTAATTTGTTGCCCATTTCTTTCATGTGAAAGAGCATCATAGATTTTTTGTGATGCTAAATCATCCATCATATTATCGATGCTTTTATTGATTATCGGCTGTAATATATGTATTTCTTTTGAATCAAGTTTTGGTCCAGTTGATTCATTTAGTAGAAAATTATTTATTTCTTTTCCAATAAAATTGTCGATTTTGTCGAGTACTGACATATTTTACCTCATCTTTTTTGATATTTCATTTAAAAAATCTGACATTAATGAAAGAGCTACTTTGCTGTTATATTTTTTTTGAATTTCGCTTTCAATCTTGTTGATTGGTTCTTCAAGAATTTCGCCATCATTACCTATAATATATTGTTTGTTTTCAACAAGGGCTTCTACAAAACCTTTAGGAGCAGATGGATCGGCGCATAAATCAATAGTAATCAATTTCAGATCACTGCCAACTCTACCTTCACGGCTAAGGCTACCAACACTTCTTGATGAAACACCAAGCAGAATTTTTTCATCAATAAGTGTCATGGCTATTCTGCCCATTGGAGTATCAATAATTTTTGCATTTCCAATAGCATCATTGCCGGTCATGGTGAGAGATTCTATTATGTGGGAAGCTCGTTCAAGATGAACTGTAACATTTTGGCTGTGATCGAGTTCACCAAGAGCACGTCTGCGGTTGATCTTTTGTTCTGTAAATAATCCAACTTCTCTTGTTACATATTCAACCGGATAATCTCTACCGTTTCCGTTTTTAACTTCAGCCTGAAGGAACGGTCCTTTAACTCTATATGTCCTACCACTACCATCGGCATTGACTTCATTTAATAGCTGAAGACTGCCTACATCAACGAATTCACGCAGAAATATAGCCATATGAATACTCCGTTATTTGCTTGATTTGTTTTCGTTGATTTGGCTGATAATTTCGGATTTTCTGCTTTTGATTTTTTCAGCCAGTTTAGTTGCAACTAAACCTTCAACATGCTCTTTTAATTCGCTGTACTTACCATCCAATACCATTTCAACAACCGTACTCATATTAATCTCCTTTTTTGAATATAATATTCATTCAATAAACTAATTCTATAATTTATTTATGTTTTAACTCACCCATAATAGATGATTCAAGTATTGACATATGTTTTTTCCATGTATTTACTACACTTATTTTACCATTAGATTTATCATTTTCTAATAGCATCCTTCTTTTACCAAAACTTCTTATTGATTCAGTCACTGTCTCATCTTCAGGAATATCTTCATTACCGGCATCACCGGTATCTTCTGTTGATCCTTCCTGTGCTTTTAATTCTGCTTCTTCTTTGGCTTTCTTCTTTTGGAATTTAACAGCTTCCTTCAACATTTCCTGATTTTCTACATATTCTTCATCAGGCATTCTGAAATAACGTTTGATTACGAAATCTTTACTGAATATTCCCTTAGGATTGTCAGTAGGATCCCATATATACTGACTCATGGAACTAAGGATGCTGAGTCTTGCATCAAGTAATTCCATCTCTTTATATTCTTTAAATAGATTGTTTTTGGTAAAGAAGATATTGAATATATCAGGATTACAGTATTCTTCCGGTATACCATCAAGCTTATTGATAGTCATAAACGGATCAAGTAGGAAATATTTGAATCTACGTTGTAATCGTTCAATAAACCGGCTGAACTTAACTTCCTCACGGGTTATTTCATTCATCTTACCGGCAGAGAATGTTACTGTAGAATCTTCCCATCTTGATCTTGGTATCTTAAGAACACGATACATGTTCTTTAAGAACCACAATATATCATCTAACTCACTTAAAAATCCAGTATCGCCCTTGAAAGTGTCTACTGTAGTACCATGACCATCGGCAGTTTTTGCAAACCAATAATCTTCAGTTAAGCTTTGTACTGCCTGTACTGAGTTGGTTTCTCCGGTATTTGGATCATATATCATTCTCTTGCGGAATCTTAAAATCAGGTTTTTGATGTACTCTTCCGCTTTCGTCTTTGGCATCCGTCCTACGTCAATATTCCATACCCTACGTTCGGGTGCCCTTACTAATCTATATACCACGAGACTATCTTCGATTGATTTGAGTTGGTTATAAGTCTTGATTGCAGATTCAAAATAACCGCGGCAGTCAAGAATATTTTCTCCATACAATCCATAGTTGATGTATGTTATTTGATCTGCATCGAAGTCAATCTGCTTGGGTTTATTGGTACCTTTTTCAGGTACTTGCATAAACCCTTTAACCCTTGGACCTTCATATATTGGAGACATAGTATATGAAGGTAATATTTTCATCCCAATCAACTGCTTGCCTTTTGAATCTAATACCTTTTCAGCATACACCTCACTATCAATCATAAACCTTCTGAAGGTATCCCACGCAGTTTCATTGAAGTTTAATATTTTATTGAGCAGATACGACCAATTTTTACGTAATCTGGTTTCAATGTTCTCCGGTATCATCCTTTTGATGCCAAGCGACACTATATTGCCTTGGTTGTCTTCAATTATAGCATCATCAATAACATTATCAAGTGCCTCAGTAATTACCGGATAATTTGCCATTTCTCGATATTTTGCAACTCGAGTTCGTTTATTGGCAAATACTTGTTCAAATTGAACACCGGTTACTGTAATACTTGATGCCGCATATGCACCACCATATGTATTGGCATTACCCAATGCCATAATGGTAGTGTCTTCTTGTGATACACCCTGGGCATCAACATTCCGCTCTTTATTTACAGAATCATCTTTGCCACGTAATTTTTCAAAATACTTAGCAAACGGGTTTAACGCCCCGAGTTTAATTTCCATTTGTAAATCTCCTTTTTAAACTTTTATTCAAGTCAATTATATTTTAAACTTTTTCTCTTTTGATGCCGGTCTTGGATGTTTAATTCTTTTGTACGGGTTAAATTTATTATAAGCATTTACTTTCTGATCATAAGACACCTGATAATAAGTCTTCGGAAAATATCTCATTGCTTGTTCCCATTGAGTATTGGGAACTATTCTTAATTTCCTAACTCTATCCATTCTGTATTGACGAACACCATATTTGCTCTTTATTAATATCAATACCAACCTTTTATAGGTCATTGGTATTCGTTTTGGTGTTAAAAAATTTCTTTTTGTTTCATCGGTAGGAAATTTGGCTTGATATAATCTTTTTATTCTTGCTAACCAAATTAATCTTGTTCTTACCGGCAGGTGATGAAAGTTAAGACCATAAAAACGTCTTTCTTTATAATCCACCTGAAAAACGAAAGTTAAAGGCCACCAATCATAAAATCTTAATCTATCAAGTGGAACACCTTTACGCTGAAACATGTAATAATATGCATACATGTATCCACTTATTATTATAGTTGCTCTATCAAAGAACTCAATATATTTCTTGTAATGAGTTAGATGTCCAAGACCACGATTTTCTTCAGTTTCGGCCATATTTTAGTTTAGGCATTCAGTTTTGATATCATGCTTTTTGGCTATTTTTACAAGAGACATATAAGCACTAACCAGATCATCGTCTTTGTAATGTCTGATGTTTTCTATGTCAATCTGCTTATACATCACTTTTTCTACTTCAGCTTTTGATTGATCATAATTTGATAAAACATCAGCCAGTTCGAATAATGTAGTTTCAAGATCTTCTCTTTCAAGAGTACGCATAAAATCTTTACCATAAAATTCTAATTTTTTACCTTTGGCTTCATTAATATATTCTTCCATATGTTCAATAAACATCTTATATTTCTTTTTCTTTTTCGGTTCGGTTTCTGTGTTTGCCGGTCCTACTATACCAAATCTTGCTACCGTAGGTGCCACTTTTGGAGCGTATTGATAATTACCCATTGTTCCGGTGGTAATTGATGGTGCAGATGCAGATATAGATGCAACAGGAGCAGCGTCCTCAGTTAATGCAGGTTCAAAATCGTTATACTCTTGTTTATGATCTTTTAGCCAAGTTTTTGCCTGTTCAGCATTCCATATTTTCTTATTAAAATAAATCGATGAAATTTCTGATTTGCTATCAGCTATACCGAATAATACATCAATTCCCTTATCAGAAGCATTCTTACTTTGTTTCTGAAAGAAATCTTTAGATCTCCTATAGTCTTTGAATTTTCTCGATGTCAATATTGCAGTATGGAAATTAGGATATGGCATTATATGCTCTCTTTAGTCAGTTACTAATGTTAATGCGCCGGTTTTTGTTTGGTTTTCAACATCAGATAATATCATTGATGTAGGAGCATTTTTGTCTTTACAAATTATTTCGGCCTCATTTTCATTAATATCACCAATTTCAAGTATACTACCTTGTTTAGTACGATATTTCTGGCCGGTTTTTACTGACTCGTTTAATTCCTCACCTTCAGGAATGGGTTCCTTCTTATCTCCATCAACCATTTCCATTACTACCTTACCTTGACCAACCGCGGTAGCGTAAATAGCTTCCCAAAGCTTGTGAGCGGCTTTCTCGTCACATTCAGCAAGATGTTTAAGGCATTCGATAGCCTCACGGCGCATTTTCTTGGTTTTGGACCAATTATGAGATATCAGCTTCTCGATTATGGCTTTAGCTTGAGGTTTGTCCTTCTTATAAAATTCGGGATTATCATATTTCTGTTCAAGATAAAGATTCAGTTTTTTGAGAATTTCGCTCATAATGGTTTCTCCTATTTTACTAATTCAGTAATATATCGATTGTATGTGTAATCTTCATTATTGACCAAGTATATTTTGCCCTTACGAGTTAATACAAATATAGTCTGATTTGGTTTTTTGTCATAATCAGCTAATACTTTTGGTATACCATCATATAAATCGGTTGATTTAAATTCTTTCAATTTATTGATAGCTGTTTTAACATCTTCTGGGAGTTTATCAAAATAGGTTTTCCCTATTTCATCCCAATTATTTGGTTTGGATGTTAATACAACATCATTTTTATCTAATAAATTACGGATGTCTTCTTTTAAAAGACCTTTTGATTTCAAGAAATCGGTTGCCTTTGACATATTAATCCTCTTCAGTTTGATTTTTGAGTTTGATTTCTTTGGCTTTGTCTTTGTTTTCGAACGGATTGATTGTTACTATATATGCCTTGCTTGGATTTACAATTATGTTTGCCATCTGCATAAATCGTCTGCTTATCAGTGCTGGTGTAGTCTTTCCTTCTCTGCTATCAAGAGAAAATTCTACATTTTTGAATAAATCACCATTAAATTTTATATCCATTTCTACAGTCATTCTATGTTTTTTCATTGCACCAATAGCACCAACATTTAGACTAATATATCTTTTTATTGGTTTTTCAAATTTCTTGTCTCCACTTGACCAGCTTACCGTTTTTTTATCTTTGCTTTCTTTTATATTTTCGGCATGTAAACTGCAAGTTGCACCATTTCCGGTATCAAATTTTGCTACTATTTCACCAACACCAACAACATCTATTGTTTCTTGAAATCCAACTATTTGTGGTACTTTAATCCAATGAGTCTTATCGGATAGATATTTCATTACACTACCAACAACATCTTTTTTGGTAGCTTGCTCAATACCATAAGTTCCTGGCGATGAATTGATTTCA
>Ga0315273_10012830_pt1 | contig 10755 bp, 8 predicted proteins | sample YL17G02_0_MG_FD_205753 | JGI IMG/M metagenome (GOLD analysis project Ga0315273, IMG submission 205753) | Sediment microbial communities from Yellowstone Lake, YNP, Wyoming, USA - YL17G02_0 | ecosystem: Environmental > Aquatic > Freshwater > Lake > Sediment | place: USA: Wyoming | collected... | reverse complement strand
TCCCAAAGTTCCTAGCTACGAGGGCTATATCTCTCAAGTCTATTTTGCCGTCTTGATTTATGTCTGCTATGAGATTCCATCTTGGATGTCCAGGGTATGAGCCGAAAGCAATCGCGACTAGACTTATGTCTCGTAAGTCAACTTTTCCGTCGCGGTTTACATCACTAGCACTTGCCCCGCATACTATTCTGGCAATTTCAGATTGTACAGAACTGTTGTAGGCATCGGTCACTCCCAAATGCACGAAGTAAGTTCCTAGGGCAATTGGGGTGAAGTTCCAACTATTCATTGTTGCGCCTGAAACTGCAGTGTCGTTCAAATACCATTGATACGTGTAGGGGGTGTATCCGCCTGAAACTGTTGATGTGAAGGTTACTGATTGACCTACGAGGATTGAGGCTGAAAGCGGACTTATAGATGCTGAAAGTGGTGGCGGAATAGGTGAGAAAATAGTCTTTAGCATATGGTCTTTATCCATATACACTGAGTATGGGTTGGCTGAGCCTACGTTGACGCTGTCAAGCTCCCAATACTCGAACAGATAGCCCGTATTTGGAATTGCCGTAACTTGAACCGCTGAGTTGGCTGTGTAACTGTATGTTCCAGGGGTTGGGTTTGTTGTTCCGCCAACTGTTGTAGTGATTGTTAATGCATATGCTGGGGGTGGAGGAGTACCGTAAGGATTCATCAAGGGATATCTGTCCCTATTGTCTGCATCGATAATATACGGCATGTCATCCATAACATCGCTACCGGGTTGATCTTGATTAGGACCACTCCTAACATCAACACCAACGTAATCACTCCAATAATTGCCACCAGAAGGATAACCATCATCCCAATAGTTTATCGAATAAAAGTCTTCAGGGTTATCCACTTGAATTGTGTTGTCAATGATATTATTGTGGTAGAATCTATTGCTGAAACCCCATACTGTGACGATGCCACGCCCATTATTGTCAATACTGTTCCTTTCGATAATGTTATAGCGCGATTCCTCCACAGTAATGCCGTCTCCATTGTTTGTTATTCTGTTACTTCGGATGTTGTTGTAACGCGCGAAACCATGAATGCTTACGCCGCGCTCGTTTTCCAATAAAGTTACGTTTTCAATAATGGAGTTAAATGTGCCAAGAAGCACTATACCTTGACCATTTTTTGTGAGTTCTAAGTCTTTAATGAGAATGTTGGTTGACCCAACAATGACTACGTATCCTGCATCCGTTGGGACTTGTCTGTTAGACTCGTGCATCCACCAGTAGATTGGTTTTCCATTCACTGTGTTGGAAGTATCAATGTCTTGAACAAATTCAAAATCGTAAAGCCAACCCAGTAAAAAAAGGTAGAAATTGTAACAATTGTTATTCATTGCGTTTCTTTTGAGCGCATTGCTGCCAGAATTGTCTATGTGGAGACCGTAATTGTTGTCTATAATCAAGTTGTCGTTCAATCTGTTGTTTTGAGAATCCTGAAGATATATTCCGTAATTACTATTTTGTACTATGTTGTTTTCAATTGTATGATAGTTTGTATGGTCTGCAAGAATACCCGAAACGCCATTTTGTATTGTAAATCCAGACATGTATATGGAGTTAGCTTTCAAGTCGACAACGTGGCTTAAGCTATTCCCATCAATTATGGTTGACTCCTTGTTTTCTCCAATTAGCGACAATGCTTTATCCACAATTACATTTTCATGGTATGTTCCGTTGTACACATATATGGTGTCTCCTGGACTTGCTGCATAAATGGCATCCTGTATTCTCGTGAAGTCTTTTCCTCCACTGTCATCAACATACCATGTCCTAGGCTCTGCCTTAACCGGTTGAATGTTAAACGCCAACGTTAGAGTGCTCGTTAACAGCATTGCGATTACTATTGCAGTAACTGTTCTCGTAAACATTACTTCTCCTTTCCCCTATGAAGGGATAGAGTTTAGCCGCATAAAGCACTTGTGGATGAAAGTTCTATTCTTGCTGAAAACTGCAGATTATCCCCATCTTCAACCCACAGTCCACCACCATCCAAAACATGACACCCCTCCTGAAAGTCTACAAGGGCAAAAAGTCGACTGTCCCGAGAGAAAAAAGAAGGGGTCGCGGGAGACGTCTCCATCTGTTGCGGAAATAGGAGACCCCGGCACGGGGGACTATACTCCACTTTTTGGCCTGTCAGCCCGGTTGCCGACGGGCAGTGTCTCTTCTTGGTCAAGCGGCATTTAAAGTTTTAGCGCGCGCCTCGTACGCCCTCCACAGCCTACTATGCCTAGTTCTGAACAGAGAAGCAGCCGAAAACATCAATAGACCAGACAAAGCAGTCTAGCGCCCGCGCTCGCGGTGATAAAGGCTTACTTGATAAGTCGTTAGCCTTTGTGCTGCGACCCATCGCACCATCTCGTCAGGATTTTCAAGTGCAACGGTTAGTGCCTTGTTAGCGCGCGCTGTCCTGTTTGGAACAAAGGCACGTCTAGGAGAGGCAATGGTCTATGACAGACTCTTCAAACGATTGGAAAAGTGCCTGCTTAGTGCAAGGATCTGCGTCGTAGTAGGGTTCAGGTTTAGAGACCCAGACATCAATACGATTTTCAGGAAGGCCCTTGAGTCGAACAGGACACTGACAATTCTCGTAGTCTCTAGTTCTGCAACGAGCTCATTGATGAATCTTGTTGGCAATAGACGCGAATTCAACAGTCTTAAGGAGGAAAAAAGAATATATCCGCTAAAATACAGATTTGGAACGAACAGCGCGCGCGCTAAGATATATGTTCGAGTCTACCCAAAGTCAGTCCAAAGGTTATTCCAGTTCCAAAGGAAAAGAACACAGAATAGGTTGTGAGAATTCTGCCCGAAAATTTGGTCGAAAATGTGAAAAAGACGTTAGAAGCGCTTGCAGGCTTTGAACAGGATGAAATGGGCGACGCTTGGGTTTCTGGTGAGCAATTACAGGGCCTAACAGGACTTTCGCCTTCTGAAATTAATAATGCAGTTTCCATTCTTCGCGACAAAGGTTTAGTGGAATGGCGCCAATATCTGGGCACTGCCCCGTTTAAATTCGGCCATGTTTCAATTACTGCAAGGGGCAGGTTCGAACGCGAACAGACTCAAAAAGGCGAGAGTACTGTTCATGAAGAAGCAGTTCAAGTGATCCAACGCCCTGCAACACCTGTTGGATCTCCCTATGGATTTACAGATCAAGACTGGGAAACTGTAGCTGAAGCGAAATCAAGATCAAATGAACTTCGCATAGTTCTGGGCTGCCAGTTTGAATCTGAGCATTACAACACCGAACTACTCAAAACCAACGTCAGGGATATGCTTCAGAAAGCTGTTGAAGAATATAATACAGGCCCAGGAGTTATCAAGGTAAGCCTAATTTTCAAACCTTTGACAGCAGGCTATGGTGAACATCTCTTCAATGAAATTGCCCGAAACATAATTTCCTCAGATATTGCTGTTTTTGAGACATCAGATCTAAATCCTAACGTAATGTTAGAAATGGGTGTAGCACTTACGTGGGACGTAAGAGTTCTTCCTATCAAGAAAGAGGGACAACCGAAACCGCCTTCAGACATTTCAGGACAAACCTACGCGGACTATAGAAATAGCGCTGCAGAATTTACAGACTCAGATCATCATAACAAGCTACTTCGAATGGTTGAACGTGCGGCAAGGAAGAAAGGCAAATCATGAGCATGCGCGCTAGCATATGGTGATATTTTCTACAACTGATCAATTCTCACCAGTGCCATGCTCTTCAATCTAGTATACCAGCCATATTTGACGAGATTCTGTTTGACCTCTCGCAGCCTATCCGCAGGATTGCGACTCTTCAATTTCAAATCTATAATGAAAGATAATTCAACACTGTCTGTGTCTTTTACGACTATCCGATATCTTGGCATAGATGACAATCTGGTTCCATGTGTATATAAACGCGCGCGCTCAAGAAAGGCCACTTGAAACGATAGACATTCGAGGATAAACCGTCTGGCGCGCAGGAATGATCATAATCTGAAGTCTGCTCGGAGCTCTCGAACGAAAGCAAAGTCCTTGTCTGTAAGCTGTAGATTCTTAATAGGATGCATGACAGAATTCCGGATATGATTCAATTTCTCCAGTCGTCGGATCGTTGCTCGTCTATCCGATGCTAGTCTCTTAGGCAGTGTCTTTTTGAAGATGTCCCATTGGGCTTCTAAGATTTTTCCTAGCTGTATGAATGTTGTGTATGAGTAGGCTTCGCTTGCTGGTTCAGGATCCAACTCTAGAGAACTCGCGCAATCAGCTCGTATTTGATTTGGAACACCTTTTCTCCACCAGTCTTTGGAATATTCCGAAATGAGGGTTGATTTAACTAGGTCGTGTAAATTGACCTCAATGTCGCGTATGAATTCGTACATGTCACCAAAAGCAACACGTGCATCTCTCAATTTCAGATAAAGGATAAGATCTTCCCTACCTATTGATATCCCAGTTCTTTGCAGTCTTCGATGAATCTTGTACCAATAGGATGACTCGTATTTTGGGATCAAAGCCTCAATAGCATCTCGCTTTTCCTCATCAATTGCAAATACAATGTCGGAGCGACGCAAGTTGCCCTCTCCAACTTGATTGTACAGGTAATTCATGACAGTAGATGTTGTGACATTCATTTCATGAGCGATTTCGCTTGGTGAATAGCCTTTTCTTAGCCACTCAGCAGCCTCATGCCTTCTCGCCATGTTATCCCTAGATTGAATATGACTGTTCAACTTTATAACTTTCTAAAAAAAGGAGAATTAGGTTTCTAAAATCATTATTGTTTTATAGAGTAGAAATTCGAAACCCTTATTTGTGTATGACCTTGGATCATGTCGGATTTTTTAGTGCGCACGAACTAGCGCTCACGGTAGGTAGAGTCGTGATGTGATCATGGAGAAGCTTGATCTGGTCAAAAAGAGCTTTGCCATCAAGAGTAACATACACAAAGACTTTTTCGCGAATTCCGAAACTACCATTCACTCGGATTACTTAATGCTTGACATTCTGACCTCAGAATTCGACTGTATGGAATCTATTGCCACACTTCTTGAAAAGAACAAATTTGAGGATTGCTATATTCTTCTGAGGCACGTCCTTGAAACTTTTCTATATCTATGGCTCATGTTGGAAGGAGAGGTCTATCACTTCACTCGCATATATCATATTACGCCAAATTCTAGCAGTACAAAGATCCAAGCACGAGACACAACATTTGAGAAGTGGACAAGAGAAAAAAGTCTCGTCTTCCTCGATACAAAGACGTAATAGATATACAAAAAGGAAAAACCGAAGATGCCGTCAGGGTCACCTACGAGTGGAAAGGCGCGCGCGCGCGCGAAACAACCGCTACTAACATTCTTACATTTCGCTCTCCGTTCCAAGCAACTGATGCAATTGCCGCGATCACAAGCAGTGTCGCAATTTTCGTTCTGAGAACCAAGAAATGCATTTTCTGTGCATTCATGGCAGAAGCGTTACTCACTTTGTGCAATATCGGATAATCCTTGGATGCCAACTAAGCTCACCTTCAAATGAGTGTACAGTCCGGAAAGGCTTTTAAAAATAACGTTCGCGCGGTGTAGCGCCTAGCGCGCGCTACATAGAGAATCTTATCGCTAGCACTCTGAATTTTTTGAATGGCAAAATCAGCCAGCCTATCAACCTGGTTTGGATTCTCAAATTCTATGCCGATCATACTAAACAGGTCAGTTGTTTAGACCTTTAGATTTTGCGTAGGAAAATAAAATTGTCTCAACTACAGGCAAAAAGGCAGGAAAATTGAGAACTCAAATCAATCAGGAGTTGAATGTATGTTGCCGTACGGACTTGATTGTGCGGATCTATGATTACACATATAGCTCTTCATTCAACTTGTTGAAAGCTTTTAACAGACTTAGAATATTTGCGTTTGTTGGTTGCTTCGTGAAGCAGATTTTTTTGCCTCTAGCATACGCGTATCCAAGTTCCATAGTTGTTCCAATGCCATAGTGCTCGTGCCCATTTTTCTCACTTAGTATCACAACCAAATCAGCGTTGTCGATATTATCAAAATAAGACTCCATGAGTTTTGATCGAATAATCAAGGTTTCCTCTGTTTCTTTCTCTGTGACGTGATGAGCAAAAATGCACGGGTTAGATTTCTCCAAATGCTCCTTGTCTGGAAAGACGTTCGATGTTCCATATTTTTCCTGAAGATCGTACAAAACTTGCATAGCGCGCGCTTATGCGGGTGAAGTCGCCATTTTGAAGAGTTTCAAACTTTACCTTCTATTCTACACCTTTACCTTTCATTCCGCAGAGCTAACACCAGGCAGTTAGCACACACTAAGGTGCATGTGACAGAAAAAGAGGGGTTTTGCGGGTGCCGTCTCCACTTGGGTGGAGTGCAAATCCCAGCGACCCCAGTACAACGCCAGTACCACCTTTTCGCGCGATCGTGTCAGCCTGGAAAGGACCAAACGTCTTCCGCCATAGCGCGCGCGGAGGCCTATCTAATCAGTTCAGCTAATTTCTCAGGCCAATATTTCCTGAGGAGATCAATCCACTCTTGTCTAAGAATTCGTTCCTCATCTTTTCTAGAAACCAAGATTGGCTCTATTTGGTATTCATAAAAACGCGTCTCTTTCAAGATTTTCCTTGCAAGGTCAGTATCTATCTGCATGAGTTGTTGTGTCAGATCCTTGCCCAGCTCTCTCACGAGCAACTCTGCACTCTCTTTGTCACATCCAGGTTGAACATCCAGCATCTCCAATGTTCTGTACTGGGCTTTGATTGACTCTATACTTAATAGAGAAGCCACGCTTTCAATTGTCATTGGTTTAGTTTCGGCGTACTTCTTGATTCTAGAAACCGTCGATTCTGAGCAATGGACTTCTTTCGCAATTTCCTTTAGGGTATATCCTTGTTTCAGCATTTCAGCTAACCTATCTACTTTACATTTAGGCAATCTTCCCACTGTTTTCTCACCTCATTTGCCAGTTCAGTAATCAACGTATAGGGGGTCAAAGATGTTTGAGAAACAAAAGAAAGAAATCTACAGAAGATCAGTGCTCTGCGAGAGAAAAGGCTGCATTCTGAGAAAGGCCTGTGTGAGATGCAGTGAAGATCGCTTCTCTGCGTTGGGGTTCTCTCCACTGCTCAGACACCTCTTCTGACAACTGCTTTTTGCTCGTTGATTTTTGCTACGAACATCCACACGTTGGCAAAATGCTCTTCCATCTCTGATACACCAATGAGTTTGTCAGTCATCTTGAGCGGTCTTCCACCCCGCGAGAAGTCAAGTTTCGAATACTCTTCGTAATGGAAATCTGTCTTTGTTCGATCGTAGTAAGGATCTTGAGTCCCTGGGAATATGTGTCCATCTTTCCGCCCCAAGTTTGTCAAAAGCTTCCGTCATTCATTACTGTTTTGGTAATATATATTACTGATTCATATATAAGCTTTTAAGAGATAGCATCAATGTCTTATGGGAAAACAGAATGTCCTTGGATGAAGAACGGCAGGAGAACCTTCTTCGATTTGGACACAGAGCTAGGATTTGGGCTTTGCTACACTTGAATCCAGAACAGTTTTTCACGTTGGAAGAAATCGCACAAAGAACAGGTCTGAAACCTGGCACGGTTGAACAAGGCCTCAAGTTCGTTAGGCAACTGCCTCTAATTCAAGCCAGCATAACCTACGAGAAAGGCAGAAGAATTGTGAGATATGGCTTCGTTCCAGTCCTACCCAGATCTGCCTAGTTGTTGATATATCTGGCATTTATTAAGAGTGCGCGCTGTGAATTCGCAGAAATCCTAGATTGTCAGGGATTATGAAAAGGCAATAAGCACAAAATGCTGAAGCGCACGCTAAGATCGGATGTCTAGGAAGTCTGAAGGCGTTTCAATCTCTTGCTTAACATAATAGTAGCGCGCTGCCTTGTCCCGATATTGATGTAAAGTGGTCATAATTCTTATTTGCGTGTTTAGGGACAGTTTTGAGGCATATATCTGTTTTTAGCCCTCTTCTGTGCCTTGAAGTCCCAGAAGGACTGGATTTAGCTTCAACAGCTTGTGGGAAAACTCTACTTCCATCGAGCTTTGATGGAACCCCGTGATTTGCCATCTTTCAACACGACCAAGAGTTGCTCACCAAACAAGCCTAGATCAAACGCGAAAAGACGAAAGAAGACTTAAGACCATTTTTAACCATTTTAGGGACAAGCCAGCGCGCTGGACAAGAGCATAAGCTTCATGAACAGCTTCCCAAGAGTCAGTATCGTGTTCGCATGTTATTAGATTTTGGATGAGGCGCTAACTATGAAACTCAACAGGATAGAAAAAAGCGTCTTCCAACCATCACCACTGAGAAGGAACTTGTGGACTATTCTGAAACGTAGGGATAGACACGAAACTCGGCTTTCTCGGCGCGCGCGAAGTTCAAGAGGAATCAAGTCACCTAACTTCAAGGTATGCGTTAAGTTCATTTTCCTTCACGCCTGCCTCTAGCAGTACTTTTCTCCACAGTCTGACAACCCTTAATGGTCCAGGTCTGACTTGGCTGGTAAGTGGCGACATGGCTCCCACAGCTTTCGATATGCTGGCTAGTGGTCGTTCAGAGCTGCTGATTATCTGCCTGATCTCATTTACCGCAGATTCAAATTGCTGATATTCTACAACCGCCCTGCTTTTGCAGCGGGAACACTGTCTTTCTTTCGCCATGTCCATCCTTTCATGCCATCTGTGGAAGCATAAGAGGCAAATGTATTCCATAAGGAATTCTATCCCCGTGTTGGGATAAAATGTTTGCCCTTCTGGTTTCTAACGTGGGCTGAACCGTTTGATACGCTCCCAGATACGCCCGAGCTCTGCCTGAATTCTCGCGCGCGCGAGGCACTAGTGAAACATTGCGAAAAGATATACGTATCTCGAAAGCGTCTAGTCCCATACGCACCTGCTCTAGTGTCTCGTGATATCTTGAGGACATCTGGCAGAAGCCTTCTGTAGGTTCCCCTGATGTCTGGAAATGGCTCTCGAGAAACCTCGCTTAATGTAACCTCGGATTGGAATGCTTTATCTCGAGATATCTCAGGAGGAGGCCCAGTGCCTTTTTGAGCTCTCGAATATCCCCGGGGTCTTATCTCTTCGAGTTTCGAGAGCCTCTGGGAAGAACACTCCAGAAGCCTATCGAGACGACTCTCCAGGTCTTCCTTCATATCTGGCAGGCATTTGATAGAAGCCTTCGACACGTTTCGACAATGTTGATAATGCAACTCGAGGTTTGGTTGATCTGTGTGATTGGTCCTCGTATCGTAACTTAGCAGCGACCGGGAGTTCTATGACAATTTTTTTAGGCATGGTGGGTTCGTCTGACTATGATCTGCCTGTTGTCAAGTTGGGCGATGAATATCCATCCTTCGCCCAGATGTTTCTGAAGTTCATCCGATCCTATGAGCTTGTCCACTGACGGCGTAATTGGTGAATCGAAGAAGTTTAGCTTTTCATACTCGTTGCGGTGAAAGTCTATCTTGTCTTTGTCATAGTATGCGTCTTGGCTTCCTGGTAGGATGTGACCAAAGAGAAATTCCTGCGTCCCCTTGTCCATTCTTCCACCATCAACGGTGGGATTTCTCAATACGGATTCGAAAGCTTTGCGCAGTGTGTGTGGCGTTATGTATATCCATTGGGAGATGCCAGCAAGTTTTGCTGCTCGTCTGATGACCTTTGCCACGGTCCTTCTCCCTAGACGCTTGTCTGATCTTTCTTTTCTGTTCCACAAGGTCCATTCAGCGTGGAATGAAGGGGATTCAGAGTCTAATGGGCCGTATTTCTCGCTTCTGTCTCGAAGATACGTTCTCAATGCTTCCACAGCTTCGCGACAAATGAACGTGTAGTACGGAATGTTGCCCTTACACGCATCTGGGAGTCTACGTTTCATGTCGGGATATATCGGTATTCGCACGCTGGCACAGCCTGCATTCAGATCGTTTGCGATGTCTCCGTAGTTGAGGGCGCAGAGGGTGCTGACTCTCACTCCACTGCTCCAGGCGACTAGAATGAGAGCTCTGTTTCTCAGGCTTTCTGCGGCAGTGGCCATTGCGCGGACTTCGGAAATGGTCGGTATGTATTCGGGGCGTTTTCTGTATCGAGGTGGAATGGAATATGCGTGAAGTTTCGGGCTTTTGTTGTTGACGCGGAAGAAGGTTCTGAACCGCTTGATCATGGAGTTGACATATGCTCGGCTTCTGTTCAGACCCGCGGCCTGATCCACAAACTTCTGGACTGACACTTCTACTTTGTGTTTGGGCAGATTGGCCAGTTGGTCCGGATCGAGTTTCAGCCCTATGCAGAGTCTCCGAAGCTGGTTAAGGTAGACTTCTTTCGAGCTTTCGCTTTTTCCGAACCTGCTAAGGTGGTCCAGAAGGTTCTGCACACTCTTGTATTTGCTCTTCCAGGCCTCAGCGCCTTCTCGTGAAGTTATTCCAAAAAAGCGCTCAAACTGTCGCAATCCGAGAGGCTTGGTGAGATCGAGTTTTCCGAAGGCTTTGCCCCTGTTCAACTTTTTATCCCGAATATGGGATATCCCAGAAGCGGAATAAAAATCTTTCGCGAATCCGTCTCTTGTCCTGACAGGATGGTATTCGGTCAGTGTAGTTGGCGGGCCCGAGGGGATTTGAACCCCTGTTCTCCGGCTTTCTTCCGTTTGGACGCTCGGAGGCTTGCGCACCGAATTGCGGTTCGACGCCTTAATCCTGACTGGG
>Ga0315273_10012828_pt1 | contig 10757 bp, 6 predicted proteins | sample YL17G02_0_MG_FD_205753 | JGI IMG/M metagenome (GOLD analysis project Ga0315273, IMG submission 205753) | Sediment microbial communities from Yellowstone Lake, YNP, Wyoming, USA - YL17G02_0 | ecosystem: Environmental > Aquatic > Freshwater > Lake > Sediment | place: USA: Wyoming | collected... | reverse complement strand
TGCAATGCGCGTAGAGCGCCTTGACGTTACCCAGTTCCGCAATCACGCGCGAACGGCGGTTGCCTTCGGTCGGGGTATTAATGCACTCGTCGGCGAAAATGGTCAGGGCAAGACGAATATTCTTGAAGCCATCTCGTATTTGAGTCTCAGCAAGAGTTTCTACGCATCAACCGATGTTCAGGCGGTCATGGTAGGGAAAGAGTTTTTCGACATTACGGCGCAGATGGTGGATGATGGTGGCCAGCGTGCTGACATACGGGTGGGCTTCCATGCGATCACCGGAGAAAAAACCGTAGCGGTAAACGGAACGCCGCTTGATCGTGTCTCCGCCGTTGTGGGAATGTTTCCTGCGGTCATTCTCTCTCCGGATCATGGTCGTATTATCGCCGGGGCTCCGGCGGAGCGGCGGAAGTTTCTGGACATTGTGTTAAGCCAGACGAGCAGCGGCTACTTCGCCGATGTGCTGGAATACCGCAGGATTCTCCGACAGAGAAACCGGCTCCTCGCGGACGCGCGGCTTCACGGGCGCGGCATGAGCGATGCGGCGGAGCCCTGGACGGACGCGCTTATAGAGCACGGATCACGGATCATTTTTCGACGTGCTGTTTTTCTGGAACGCCTCGAGAGGGCGCTCCATCTGGCGTACACGGATCTGGTTGGTGCGGACGATGATCTCACGCTGGCCTATCTCACCCTGGACGGGGTGGAGAAACCGAAAGATCCCGCGGAAGTCGCTGCCCTAATGGCGTTGGCGCTTGACCGGTGCCGGCAGGAAGAAGGACGCCGGGGGACGACACTCGTCGGACCGCACCGTGACGATGTGACGTTCTTTCTGCGCAGGCTGGAAGCGCACGCGTACGCTTCACAGGGCGAGCAGAAGACGCTGTTGATTGCCCTGAAGCTTGCGGAATATCAATACGTCTGCGAAACACGCGAAGAGCGGCCGATACTGCTCCTGGACGATGTTTTTGCGGAGCTGGACAGGCGGCGGGCCGGGCGGGTCCTTGAGCATCTCACGTCACTGGGCCAGGCGCTGATTACGACAACCGACGGGATGGTGTTTGCGCCGGTGATCGCGTGGAACGACCATCACCGGAGATTTTCCATTGAGCGCGGATGCTGCACGGCGGGTCAAGCGTAAGGGGTCGAAGGCCACAAGGCATCCCGTGCCGGCCTCTCAAGCCATCGCCGAGTTAATGACGGCGCTCGGTATTGACAAAACGCTCCGGAAGTTCAGTGTGCTCACCGCGTGGAGCGATGTGGTGGGAGAACAAATTGCGCGCGTGACGGAGCCGGATCGGATCGAGAATGGCGTTCTGTATGTCCGTGTAACAACGGCACCGTGGCGTGCAGAGCTTTCCATGAAGCGTTTCGATATTCTGAAAAAAGTCAACCGTGCTGCGGGCGCGGACGTCGTGAAGGATATTCGGTTTCGATAGAGAGTCAAGGAGAGACATGGCGAAAGGAACACCAGAAAAGGTGAAGAGGCGCGCCGGGAAAAACACCGGGATGGTTGTGCCGCGCAACGAAGCGGAAGCACGCGGCTACACTGCCGAAGACATTACCGTCCTCAAGGGGCTTGAAGCGGTGCGGCGCAGGCCCGCAATGTATATCGGAGACATCAGCACACGCGGACTCCATCACCTGGTCTACGAGGTGGTGGACAACTCGATCGACGAGGCGCTTGCCGGATATGCCAGAATGATCGACGTCACGCTCAACAAAGACGGTTCGGTAACGGTCACCGACGACGGCCGCGGTATTCCCACCGACATACACAAAGAGGAGGGGCGTTCGGCGTTGGAAGTCGTCATGACGGTGCTCCACGCCGGAGGGAAGTTCGACAAGAACACGTACAAGGTATCGGGTGGTCTTCACGGTGTCGGCGTTTCGGTCGTCAACGCGCTCAGCGAGTGGTTGGAAGCGGAAGTCTTCCGCGATGGAAAGAAGTGGTTCCAGAAATACAAGCGTGGTGAACCCGTTGCGCCGGCCAAAGTGACCGGGAAAGCCGAAAAGGGGCAAACGGGCACGCGGGTGACGTTTATGCCGGATGGTCAGATCTTCAAGAATCGGACGTTCAAGTTTGAGACCGTTGCGGAACGATTGCGGGAGTTGGCCTTTCTGAACGCAGAGGTCACGCTCCGTATTTTTGACCGGCGCAACAAGCCTGAGCAGGAAGAGACATTCCATTTCAAAGGGGGGCTGGCGGAATTCGTACGCTATATTGATGCCACGCGTCCCTCGATTGTACGCAAACCGTTTGCGGCGAAGGGATCCGACAAGGACGAAAACGGCCGCGCGGTGGAGGTTGAGGCGGCGTTCCAGTATAACGATCAGTACAGTGAAAACATTTTCACCTACGTGAACAACATCAACACGCACGAAGGCGGCACGCATCTTGTCGGATTCCGGACGGCGTTGACCCGGTCGTTGAATACGTATGCGTACAAGAACGGCATTCTGAAGGAAGGCGGCATCGTGTTAACGGGTGACGACTTCCGCGAAGGCTTTACGGGCATTCTGAGCGTGAAGGTCCCCGAACCCCAGTTTGAAGGACAAACCAAGACCAAGCTGGGCAACAGCGAAGTGAAGAGTATTGTCGAGTCGGTCATCGGATCCGCGCTGAGCATCTGGCTGGAGGACAACTCGCCGGACGCTAAGCGGATCCTGGATAAGGCAATGAGGGCGGCTGAAGCGCGCGAGGCGGCACGCAAGGCACGTGATCTGACCCGCCGCAAGAACGCGCTCTCGGGCGGCGGTCTTCCCGGAAAACTGGCCGACTGCGCGATCAACGATCCCGAACATTGCGAGCTGTATCTTGTCGAAGGCGACTCGGCGGGTGGGAGTGCGAAGCAGGGACGCGACCGCCGCTTCCAGGCGATCCTGCCGTTGAAGGGGAAAATCCTCAACGTGGAGAAGGCCCGCCTGCACAAGATCCTGGAGAACGAAGAAATCCGGAATATTTTCACGGCCATCGGGACCGGGGTGGGCGAAGAATTTGATCCCGCAAAAGTGCGATATGGGAAGATCATCCTCATGTGCGATGCGGACGTGGACGGGTCGCACATCCGTACGCTCTTGCTGACGCTGCTGTACCGGCACATGAAAGCCCTGATCGAACTCGGACACATCTTTATCGCGCAGCCGCCGTTGTACAAAGTCAAGAAAGGGAAGCAGGAGTTTTACGCGTACGATGAGGATGAGCGCGAGGATGTCGTAAAACGTCTGAAAACGGAAAAAGGAAAGAAAGCGGAAGACCCCGCACACGCCGGCGAGCCGCATGAGGAAGGGGCCGTGATCGTGGGGAACGGCATTGCCATCTCCCGCTTCAAAGGTCTCGGCGAAATGAATCCCGAGCAGCTCTGGTCCACGACCATGAACCCGGAGACACGGACGATTTTGCAGGTGACGATCGAGAATGCTGCGGATGCGGACCGGACATTTTCCATTCTCATGGGCGATGAAGTTGAACCGCGGCGGGCATTCATTGAAAAGAACGCCAAATACGTACGGAACCTGGACGTGTAGTACCAACGCAAGAAGAAAGCTTCAGTATGGCGACTCTCAACGAGAAAATAATTCCGGTTGATATCGAAGACGAAATGCGTGGATCGTACATCGACTATTCGATGTCGGTGATCGTGGCGCGCGCGTTGCCGGATGTGCGCGATGGGTTGAAGCCGGTTCACCGGCGGGTGCTCTTCGGTATGCAGGACCTGGGCCTGGCCGCAAACCGGCCGCACAAAAAATCAGCCCGTATTGTCGGCGAAGTGCTCGGCAAGTACCATCCCCACGGGGATAGCGCCGTCTATGACACCATGGTGCGCATGGCGCAGGATTTTTCCATGCGGTATCCGCTGGTGGACGGCCAGGGCAATTTTGGATCGGTGGATGGCGACTCGGCGGCGGCCATGCGGTACACGGAAGCACGCCTCTCACGTATTGCCGAAGAGATGTTGCGCGACTTGGAAAAAAACACGGTGGATTTCACGCCGAACTTCGACGACACACTGAAGGAACCGTCTGTCCTCCCGGCCATGGTGCCCAACCTCCTGGTGAACGGGTCCAGCGGCATTGCGGTGGGTATGGCGACGAACATCCCGCCGCACAATCTGACCGAGATCGTCGACGGCTGTCTCGCGCTGATCAAGGATGAAACGCTGGACAACGAAAAGCTGATGAAGGTGGTGAAGGCTCCCGATTTTCCGACCGGCGGCATCATCTACGGATACGAGGGAGTACGTGACGCATACATGACCGGCCGCGGCCGTATCATGGTGCGTGCCCGGGCAAGCATTGAGACGGGAAAGAACGAGCGGCAGAGTATCGTCGTCACGGAGATCCCGTATCAGGTGAACAAGGCCAACATGATCGAGCGGATCGCCGAGATGGTGAACGACAAGAAGCTCGAGGATATCGCCGACATCCGTGACGAGTCAGACCGCGACGGCCTCCGTATCGTGATCGATTTGCGGCGCGACGCCAACGCCGAGGTGATTCTCAACAACCTCTACAAGCACACCCAGATGCAAACCACCTTCGGCGTCAACATGCTCGCCCTGGTGGACGGCCGCCCGAAAGTGCTGACGCTGAAAGAAATGATGCAGCACTTCATCGACCACCGCAATACGGTGATCGTGCGCCGGTCGCGTTTTGAGCTTGAAGAAGCCGAAAAGCGCGCCCACATTCTGGAAGGCTACATTATTGCGCTGGATAACATCGACGCAATCATCAAACTGATCAAATCCTCGCGCGATGTGGAGAGTGCACGGGCCGGCCTGATGAAGAAGTTCAAGCTTTCGGAGATCCAGGCCCGCGCCATCCTGGACATGCGGCTTCAGCGCCTCACCGGACTGGAACGCAAGAAAATCGAGGATGAGTACCGCGAGACGATCAAACTGATTGAACGGCTTAAGGCCATCCTGAAAAGTAAACAGCTCCAGCTGCAGATCATCCGTGAGGAGCTGCTGGCGATCAGGGAAAAATACGGGGATGAACGCCGTACCGAGATCGTGTATAAGGCTGAAGAGTTCCGTATCGAAGACATGATCGCCGAAGAGCAGGTGGTGATCACGATCAGCCACAACGGGTTCATAAAACGGTTTCCCGTGAGCGGCTACCGGCGGCAATCGCGCGGCGGACGCGGCAGCTCGGGTGCAAGTACGCGAGAAGACGACTTCATCGAGGCGATGTTCATAGCCTCGACGCATGAATATATCCTGTTGTTTACGGATCAGGGGCGCTGCTACTGGCTGAAGGTCTTCGAGATCCCGGAAGGAGGCCGTGCCACCCGGGGTAAGTCCATTGGCAACCTCGTATCGAAGGAGGCCGGCGAAACCATCGTGGCGTATGTCACGGTGAAAACCTTTGATGCGCCGGTAAACATCCTCATGGTCACCGAACTGGGGAGTATCAAGAAAACCGCCCTTGCCGAATTCAGCAACCCGCGTAAAACCGGCATTGGAGCGATTGGCTTGAACAAGAAGGACCGCCTGGTAGACGTACACCTCACAGACGGGAAGCAGGATGTGGTGATCGGCACCGCCGACGGCATGGCGATCCGGTTTAATGAACAGGAAGTGCGAACCATGGGCCGCGGTGCGTCCGGCGTTCGGGCCATTCGACTGCGGAAGTCGGACCGCGTGATCGGGGCCGTGGTGTTACGGCGCGCGGGTACGACGATCCTCATTGCGACAGAAGGCGGGTTTGGCAAGCGAAGCCAGACAGACGAGTACCGCATCACGCGGCGCGGTGGCAAGGGCATCATCACGGTAAAAACCAACGACAAGACCGGCCGGATGATGGCCATCAAAGAGGTTATGGAGAAGGATGACGTGGTTATCGTCACCAGCCGCGGGGTGGTTATCCGCCAGCATGTGTCGGACATACGGGTCGCCGGGCGTAACACTCAGGGAGTGCGATTGATACGGCTTGACAGCGCGGATACGGTGGCGGACCTGGCGGCGGTGCCGGCGGAGGAGGATGATGAACCCGGCGAGGGTGGCGAGAGCAATGGCGTGAAACCCCCGACGAACGCGGTGGAACAGAAACAGATCGACCTGTTTACCGAGACGAAAGAAAAGGGTTCAGCCAAAGGCGCCCAAAAATCCCCTCCCGCGAAAAAAGGGAAGCACCGCTCCTAAATCATTCCGCTTCGCTTGCGGAGGAACCACTCCATCGCCAGCAGCAGCATGATGGCAGCAACCAGAAGGGGGCGGTTGCGCACATTGTGTTCGGCGGTGTCCGACTCCTCCGTGGGGACGAACGAAGATTGCTGTGCGAGGAGTTTCACGATACGGCCAAAGGTTTCTTGACTCAGAAACGTGCCGCCGGTTCGCTCCGCAAGCTGGCGCAGAAGCGAAGCATTCATACGGGTCTCCAGAAATTCCGGCTGCACTCCTCCTATGTGCACCGTACCACTGTCGCTGCCGAGCAGGCTTCCCCCCCGTGTCGCCGTCGCGGCATAGGCAAACGCTCCCTCTTCCCCCCATCCGGGTACCGAACCCTCATATCGGCCGTTCCCTGCAGGAGCAAGAACAGTTTCAGTCGTTCCCGCACCCTGACGTATTGTCACTCTCACTTCGGCATCATCAAGAGCACGTTGCTGGGGGTCGTATACCTGAGCTTCAAAACTGATCGGTTCGCCGGCGACAAAAACATCATTCACGGTCTGTACGATCACGGGGCCCCGGTCCTCGGGCGCGGTGAGCCACCGAACACTGTTGGTGAGGAACGCCGCAAAAAAACCCGACGTGGCAGGTGCACGTTGAGCCATAAGGCGCCACCGCCAAATGCCGTATGCTGTAAGAGCCACTGTTCGTCGCCCTTGCATGCGCAATGTCATAAGCAAAGGAGCCGGACTGGCAGCAGTCTGACCCCGGGCAAGTCCCAGCGCAACGGCGCCGGGTTTCACCCTCAATGCCGTCCGCGTTGCATAGACCGGAGGGAGTTGTGACCACGGCGCATCGCCGCTACCCGATGGAGTCAACAGCGGGGAGAGTCGTTCCACCGGTGTTGGTTCAAGGAACACCTCCTGTTCTGCCGCGGATGAGGTTCCCACGGTGAACGGAAGTGCGCCGGCGAATTGTTCCAGTCGATTCCAATCCACCGTCCGGCTCGCAACGAAGAAGAGGGGGACGCGGCGTTTCAGAAGGGCGGCCTGAAGGGCATCCTCTGTCGCGCGGGTTGTCGATGCTGATGGCATGCCGATCAGCACAAGACAATCCGCAGAGTCGAGCGCGCCGGCGAAAAGCGGTCCATCGAGAAACGTGCCATCGGGAAGTTGCGTGTACCCCGATACGCGGAACCCCGGATTCTCGGCAAGCGTCTGGCGGAGTACTGCAAGATCCGGGGAGGGTGCCCCTGCAAGAATTACCAGATGTTGTTTCCCGCTGCGCACGCGCGTGACAAACGACCGGCGATTGTTGCGCACGGTCACTTCGCCCTTGAGTGGCGCGAGCGCAACAGTATAGGTACGGACTCCCGGTGTGATGGGAGTATAGGAGAGCCGGATGGCGTACTCCCGGGTTCCCGGATTCACAGCGAGGGATTTCCGGTCGAGAACGGTGGATCCATCCAGGAGCGCCACTTCCGTGTGTTGAGCATCGAAACCGGCACTCTTGATCCGTACATCCACCGGCGTCACCGTTCCGGCATAGACGATGGTGTTGGCCGTGACGCGTGTGAGAAGAAGATCCTGTTGTTCGCTCGTGTCCCCGATGCCCACCGTGTACACGGGTGAGGGGAGTGTCGCGGCGATGTGGAGGGGATTGCGGCCGAGCGTAGGGTTGCCATCGGACAGCAGCAGAATCGCCTGAGGGGGAGGCGTGCCGCCCGTGCGGGTCACGGATTCCAGCGCTGCAGTGATATCCGTCCCTGGATCGGTAAACGCGAGTGAATCGAGCTGCGTTGCGGAGAGAGGGCGGGTGGCTCTCCCCATGGCCAGGAAGCGCACATCCGCACGTTGTTCAATCTCCCGCATGGAAGATGAAGCCAGGAGCGACCGAAGTGTGGTTGTCCGGTCGCCAAGGCGGTCCCTGACGGTCATGCTGCTGCTGTTGTCGGCAAGGACAACGAGGACCGGACGCCTGGCTGTAACTGAGACAATGCGGATGACCGGTTCCGTCAGCAGCAGGAATAAGAAGGCGAGTGTGAAGGCACGCAGCACGAGAAGAGTGTACCTGCGAAACGGGGGGAGTGGCGGAATGGTCGTGCGGTAGAACCAGAATGCCAGGAGAGCGGCGGCAAGGACGGCGACGAGCGCAAGCACGGGCGTGCTGCCGAACCGGATCTCCAGATGCGGCATGGAGGTCAGGCTATCTCGCGGACCAGCCGTTCGACGATTTCGATCGCACTGACGCCATCCGCTTCGGCGTTAAAGTTGGTGACGATACGATGGCGAAGGGTGGGGCCTGCCATGTGCCGGACATCGTCGATGTCCGGTGTGTGCCGTCCCGTCAGCACAGCACGGGTTTTTGCACCCAGGATGAGATATTGGGACGCGCGCGGGCCGGCACCCCAGCGAAGCCAGTCCCTGACAAACTGTGGAGCCTGATCTGTTTTCGGACGTGTGAGACGGGCAAGGCGCACGGCGTACTCAATGACATTGTCCGCCACGGGGACGCGGCGGATCAAATCCTGAAAGACGACGATCTCAGCTCCGGTGAGTACATGCTGCGGGTCCGGTGTGTGCAGACTGGTGGTCGACTTGACGATCTGCACCTCCTCTTCCGGACTGGGATAATCCAGCCAGAGATTAAACATGAAGCGGTCGAGCTGGGCTTCGGGAAGCGGGTAGGTACCTTCCTGTTCGATAGGGTTTTGTGTGGCCAGGACGAAGAACGGTTCGCCGAGGGTATACGTCTTTCCGGCCGCAGTGACTCGATGTTCCTGCATCGCTTCGAGGAGCGCAGCCTGCGTTTTCGGAGGCGTGCGGTTGATTTCGTCTGCAAGGACGATATTGGCAAACACCGGCCCGTACACGAAACGGAACTCTTTTGTGCCCGATCCGGAGTGTTCTTCGATGATTTCAGTGCCGGTGATATCGCTGGGCATCAGGTCCGGCGTGAACTGAATCCGGTTGAACTGAAGGTCGAGTACACGGGCCAGGGTGCGGATCAGCAGCGTTTTGGCAAGTCCCGGAACGCCAACGAGTAAACAATGGCCGCGTGCAAGGAGGGCGATCAGGAGATGTTCGACAATCGTATCCTGCCCGATGATGGCTTTCCCGATCTCGGTACGCAGTGCATCGTACGCTTCTTTGAGGCGGCGTGCCTCGTCAACATCGCCGCTGCCACTCCGCGGGGTTGAAATCCTCGTCACGAATCCCTTCCTTCCGGATTAAAGGTAAATCTTCCAGTAGATCTTGCTCTTGAGATCTTCGAGCCAGGTCTGGTAGTCCTTGGTGCGCTTATAGTTGAGGGCAAGAGCTTCAACTTTGTGGTAGTCCTGCTCCATGGTCATGGCGTGTGCGGGTGTACGCTTACGGACGAACACGATGTGGTAGCCATAGGAGTTGCCGACGGGGAGCTTCGCCGGTGCGCTGATGTCACCGGTCTGCAACGGGGAAACAGTAGCATGCCAGTTCTTATCCAACTGTTCGAGTTCGAGCGTCCCGAGCGTGCCGCCGATAAGATTGGTTTCTTTGTCTTCGGAATATCGTTTGGCAAGTTCGGCGAAATGTTGCCCTGCAATCGCAAGTGTACGGAGCGAATCCAGCAGTGCGATGGCGGACTGGTCACCGGCCTCGGTGCGTTGGATACGAAGCAGAATGTGACGTGCGCGCACGGCATCGCCGCGGCGCTCCAGTAACTGAATAAGGTGCACTCCCAGTTCCGTCTCCACAATACCGGACGTTTGCCCGTCGCGCAGAGCAAAAGCGGCACTTTCAAATTCCTTGACAAATTGCCCGCGGCGTACAAGCCCGAGATTCCCTCCGAGCGGGGCGCTGCCGGGATCCTCCGAATGACGCTTTGCCAGCTCACCGAAGTCCGTACCCGCGGCAATACTATCGAGCAACAGCTGCGCCCGCGCCCGGGTGGCAATTTGCTCAGCCTCTCCGAACTTCGGTTTGATAAATATGTGGGCAAGCTCCACTTCTTCGGGGACGCGCGGCAGGCTGTCGCGGTACGCCAGGAAAAATTCCTCAGTTCCAAACCGCCCGATCTGTGCGGCACCGAACCGTTGCTGCTGCAAACGCTGCGCAAGCAGATTTTTCCGCATCTCGTCCCGGTATTCACGCTTGATCTTGCTGAGCGGCATGCCATACATTTCTTCCAGGCGCGCTTCAGATCCGACCTGCTGAACCCGTTGCTGGATCGCGGCATCCAGTTGCTGCTGGACTTCTTCGTCGGTGACGGTCACGCTGTCTTCAACCGCTTTTGCCACAACCAGTTTCTCATTGATCATAGACTGGAGCACCTGCTCGCGCAGACCCGGCGTCTTGGGATCAAGGCGGTTGTTGAGCAGGAAGAACTGCACCTGTGCGTTCAGCTCCGACTCCAGGATCAGATCGTTATCCACGACAGCAACAATCTTGTCCATCACCTGCTGGGCAAAGGCAGGGATGGCGCCACTTATGAGTACGGCGCCACAGGCAACCCCGACGATGATTCTCAGCCGTGTAAACATCATCCTACTCCTTCATGGGTGAAGTGCCCGTGTCCGGCGGGTTCCGGCGCACGTCGACGGAATGACGTTCCCTGAGGGTACTTACAAGTTCATCATAGCGCCAGCGTCGGGCGTCCATCATTAGCCGT
>Ga0315273_10012827_pt1 | contig 10757 bp, 5 predicted proteins | sample YL17G02_0_MG_FD_205753 | JGI IMG/M metagenome (GOLD analysis project Ga0315273, IMG submission 205753) | Sediment microbial communities from Yellowstone Lake, YNP, Wyoming, USA - YL17G02_0 | ecosystem: Environmental > Aquatic > Freshwater > Lake > Sediment | place: USA: Wyoming | collected... | reverse complement strand
AGCCTGGCTTCACTCGAGAAGTTCCGCGAACTGGAGCGGAACAAGTCGGAGATGGACATGAAACGGCGAATGCGTCGCGGAGGAAACATGGTCTCTCGCACACTCGAGGAGGCCCATGAGTAGGCGCTGGAAAGCGCCCGCGATTTCGAGACGCTCACGGCGCGGGTTCCTGGAATGGTCCGGAGGTTCCGCGCTGGCGCTGACGCTGGACGGTCTTGCCAGGCTGCTGGGATTCCGGGGACACGCGCTCCAGGCCGCGCCGGGGTCCGCAGGCGCCGTCCAGGGCGCAGCGCACAAGGCGGGCGGGTCCGGCGGAGTGACCTTCACGGACGTAGCGGACGCGGCGGGGCTTTCCAGGGCAGTCAATACTTTCGGCGGCGTCAAAACCAAGCGCTACCTAATCGAGGAGACCGGATGCGGCGTCGCATTCTTCGACTTCGATCAGGACGGCTGGCTGGATATTTTCCTGGTGAACGGAACCACCATAGAGGGATTCCCCGCGGGACAGGAGCCCTCCAATTACCTGTTCAAGAATAATCGCGACGGGACCTTCAGTGATATTACTGAAAAGGCTGGGCTTAAACGCAGCGGCTGGGGGCAGGGTTGCTGCATAGGCGACTACGATAACGACGGCTTCGAGGACCTTTTCATAACCTACTGGGGCTCCAACGCCCTTTACCACAACAATGGGGACGGAACTTTCTCGGACGTGACTTTGAAAGCGGGTGTCGGCGGCGAAGGCCGGCGATGGGGAACGGGTTGCTGTTTCTTAGATTATGACCGAGATGGATTTCTGGACCTGTTTGTGTCGAATTATGTTGTTTTCGATCCGGCCGGGTCTCCAGCCCCCGGTGGCACTCCATACTGCCGCTACTATGGCCTCGACGTCGCTTGCGGGCCGCAGGGGCTTGGGGGGGGGACCAATATTCTTTACCGCAATCGCGGCGACGGAACTTTCGAGGATGTTTCCGAAAAATCCGGAGTGGCAACACCGCGCGGTGTATCTGCACCCACCTCGGTGAGTCAGAACTGGCAACCTGTAGGGTCTTATGGGCTGACGGCTGTGTCTGCGGATTTTGATAACGACGGATGGCCGGATATCTATGTGGCCTGTGATATTTCGCCGAGCCGCCTTTACCGCAATAACCATGACGGCACCTTCCGCGAGGTGGGCGTCCAGGCAGGAGTCGCGTTAAGTGAAGACGGTGTAGGGCAGGCAGGCATGGGCGTGGCGGTTGGTGATTACGATAATGACGGCTGGCTGGACATCGTGAAGACCAATTTCAGCGATGACACCTCCAACCTCTACCATAACAACGGCGACGGGACATTTTACGATGCAGTCATGCAGGCAGGCCTGGGCATTCACAAGAAATACCTGGGGTGGGGAACTCATTTTGTGGATTTCGACAATGACGGCTGGCGGGACATCTTCATGGCCACCGGCCACGTGTGGCCGGAGGTTTCCGCCCGCAAGTTGCACGTGACGTTCGAACAGCGCCGACTCCTTTACCGAAACCTGGGGAACGGTCGTTTTGAAGATGTTTCCGCGCGGGCCGGCTCGGGATTCGAGGAATTGCGCTCCAGCCGGGGATGCGCCTTCGGGGACTTCGATAACGATGGCGATGTGGACATCGTGGTGAATAACATGAACGCGCCACCTTCACTGCTGCGGTGCGATGGCGCGGAGAAGACCAACTGGATCAAGGTGAAATGTATCGGGACAAAGTCAAACCGCAGTGGGATCGGCGCCAGGGTGCGCGTGGTCACCGGGAAGCATTCGCAAATTGACGAGGTCATGAGCGGTTCCAGCTACATCTCGCAGAATGACCTGCGGCTGCATTTTGGGTTGGGCCCGGCCACGAAGGTGGATTTGATGGAGGTCCGCTGGCCCAGCGGTCAGTTGGAATCCTTTCGCGCCGTCCCGGCAAACCAGTTGGTCGTGGTGCAGGAAGGCCGGGGCATCGTGAAGACCCAATCATTTTCGAAATGACAGAGCAGCGATGAGTCGAGTCATGTTGGGAAAATTCATTCGGACCCGCGGGGCGTTCGGAAGAGTCACCGCCGGGATCGTGTTGCTGTGGCTCCTCGCACCGAATTCTCCCGCGGCGCAGTCGCCCGACTTGATTCAGCAGGGCGCGCAAGCCTATTACCGGGGCGACATGCCAGGTGCGGTGAAGCTGGCAAAGCGCCACTCCGCGCTCTATCCGAGCCGGCCGGAAGGTTGGGTGCTGCTGGCCCGCGCCCAGATGGCCGAGGGCGCGCTGGAACCTGCATTTAAATCACTGCGCGAGGCACTGCGACGCGACCCTCAGAACATTGACGGGCTCTTCTATCTGGGGCTGGTTTCGGCGGCGCTGGCCGGGGGCGAATTCCAGGATTTGATGACGATGGCTCCTGATTCGGCGCGGGCCCATCAGTTTCTCGCCGAGTCTTATGTGGGCGAGGGGAACGCCTCCAAAGCCGTGGAAGAATATCAGGCAGCGCTCGCGCTGCAGCCGCGCTCGGTCGAGATCCTCGTGGCGCTGGCGGACGTGGAACGGTCCCGGTCCCGGTACGACGAGGCCGTGGAGTATTACACGCGGGCCATCGAAATGGACCCGAACGATTACGGAAGCGTTTACGGGCTGGGGCTCGTCCTCTTCCGGCGCGGGGACTATCAGAAGTCCCAGGAATATTTCCGGCGAGCGGCTGCGCTCGACCCCGCGACCGCGGTGCCGAGGATGGCCCTCGGGATGGCCCTCTTCCACAGCGGCGATGCCGCTGGCGCGATCCCGGAATTGCAATCGGCCACAACTATGGACCCGAAACTTCGTCAGGCATTCACCTATCTGGCGCAGGCTTGCCACGTAGCCGGACGAACCGCGGAAGCGCGGCAAGCCCTTCAGAAAGCCACGGCGCTCGCTGCGCAAGAGTCGAAATCGGATGAACGGCGGGTGAGCGGCATTCCCTCGGAGCCGGACCTCCCCTCAGCCCCTTCGGACGCGGTTGGAGCTGCTGCGCCACAAAAGTAAGCAGTGCGGCGCGGGTGCGATTGGATGGAGCAAGTTCATCTCAGAATGCGGATAGCGGTTGAACGGCTGCTGGCAGTGACGGCGGCGATCCTCATTTCCGCTATCGCGGCATCCGGCCAGTCGTCCCCTCGTCAGGCTCAATCGGGGGTACCCGAAGAACTGGTTCCGGTTTTTAATCGCGGGGTGCAGGCGTTGCAGGCGGGACAGTATTACGTGGCGGAGTCGGCATTCCTTGAGGTGCTCAAGAAGGGCGGTCCCTCCTCGCTGGTCTACACGAATCTGGGAACCATTTACCAGCAGCGTGGCGATCACAAGAAAGCGGTGGAGAACCTGGAGAGATCCGTGCGGCTTGCCCCGCGAAGCGCGCCGCCGAAAGTCTTACTGGGATCGAGTTTTTTGGCGCTCGGCAGAATTCCGGAAGCGACCACGCAGCTCGAAGCTGCCGCAAGACTCGCGCCCAAGGACCCGCTGGCTCATTTACAGCTTGCCAAAGCCTACGCTCGGGCCAAGAACCTCCTCAAGTCCGTGGATGAATTTCAAGCCGCGCGCGCTCTCGTCCCAGCCGATCCTGAACTGGCTTATCGCCTGGGGAATTCATACTTGGAGGTCTCGGTCTGGACGCTCCGGGAAATCATCCGGCTTAAGCCCAAATCTCCTCGCGTGGACCAGACGATGGCCGAGACATTCAGGGCACAGGGCCGGAACGATATGGCGCTGCGGTTTTACCAGTTCGCGGCCGAAAATGATCCCACTCTTCCTGACGTGCATCTTGCAATGGCCCAAATACATCAATCTATGGGGAAGTCGAAGGAAGCGCTGGAAGAAGCGAACCGCGAGCTTGCAATTGTTCCGGGCCACGCGGCCGCTCTGGAGCTCAAGAGGAATCTCGAAGCGGCTGCACCCACGGTTCAATAGCTTTCTGAGAACGAGCCTCGAGAGATTGCCGGAGGCTAATGCGTTTTGCGCGGCGGTTCGTCCTTGATGATGCTTCGCCCTTCCGAAATCGTCAGAAAGCGATTCACGGGCAGATCGCGAAATTGCTCCACTCTCCCACCCGGCCAGCGAACCTCGATGAGGTCCACCCGCTTCTGTTGCTCGAGTCCGAAGTGAAGCCGGATGTCACTTACTGAGAGGTAACTTCCTCCGCTTCGTACCTCGCTCCACTGAACGAGGTTCCCTGCGACGACCTTGACCCTTGCGCCCAGGGCGTCGCGATTCGGCCCGGCCTGCTCCAATTTGATGGTGACCCAATTGTTGCGGTTGCCCCCGTCGTTGCGAATGATCAGCGGTCCACCATCGAGATTGCTCACCACGATATCGATGTCGCCGTCGTTATCCCAATCCCCAAACGCGGCGCCGCGGCTGACCCGGGGCGTTGTGAGAACGTCGCCGAATTTGGCCGCGACTTCCGAGAAAGTTCCATTGCGCTGGTTTTCGAGAAGAACCATGCGCTGTTTGTACCGCGAACCAACGTCGATATTGTCGAGCTGCGGATAAACGTGTCCATTGACGACGAGCAGATCGAGCCAGCCGTTATTGTCGTAGTCGAAGAACGCTGTCCCCCAGCCTACGTAAGGCCCCGCGAGGCGCGCGAGCCCCGCCGGCATCGAAACATCCGTATAAAGTAGTTCGCCGTCGTGGCGATACAGGGCGTTATATTCATCTTCGAAGTTGGTCACGAAAACGGCGAACTTCCCGGAGTGCAGGTAATCGCCCACCGCGATGCCCATCGAGCCTTGAAGCAATCCTTCTGTTCCTACGGCAACTCCGGCCAGGAAGCCGTCTTCGGTAAACGTTCCGTCATGACTATTCCGGTAGAGAAAATTGGGACCGGCATCATTGGCGACATAGATGTCCTGCCAGGCGTCATCGTCCGCGTCCAGCCAGACCGCGCTCATCCCGTAGCGGCCATCCGGGTCGGCGACGCCGGCTTTCTGTGTGACGTTGGCGAACGTCCCGTCGCCATTGTTTCGGAAAAGGGAATCACCCGCTCCGCGCAGTCCGCGCGGCCCGCATTGCACCAGCACGTCGTGGTATCGGCAATACTTCCCCTGGCCGAACTCCGGCAGGCTATCGAGTTTGAAGTCGACGTAGTTGGCGACAAACAGGTCGAGCCGATTGTCGTTGTCCAAATCTCCAAAGGCCGCGCCCGTGGACCAGCGGGGATCGTCGACGCCCGCTTTTGCGGTCACGTCTTCAAAGGTGCCATTCCCCAGGTTGCGGTAAAGACGGTTCGGCCCAAGGCAGGTGACGTAGAGGTCCATGAAGCCATCCCCGTCGTAGTCCGCCGCCGCCACTCCGAAGGCCCAGCCGGGATAAGCGAGACCTGAGCCGTCGGTAACGTCTTCAAAGGTCCCGTCACAATGGCCGCGATAGAGGGCGCTTGGCGAACGCTTCGGATCGTTGGCGGTATCGACGGTCAGGGCGTTTGTGAAGTAGATGTCCAGGCAACCGTCGTTGTTGGTGTCGAAGAGTGCGACTCCACCACCCATGGATTCCACGATGTAGCGCTTCTCGGGTGCGGAGGCGTGGCGAAATCGAATGCCGGATTGCGGAGTGATATCCGTGAACTGTACTCCGGGGGGCGCAGCCGGAACATTCGCAGTTCCGACGCGGGAGATGATAGACGGCAAGCTCAGGGAGGCAAGGACGGCGGTGACGAGCCACGTCAGCCACGTGCCGAGAGGCCGCCTTGGCGTCTGTAAACTATTCTTCATGCCCTGTCAGGACCCTTTGTCAATTGCCACGTCCTCTGATGGGGATCTTACATGTTCCGCCTTGATTTCGTCCAAAGGCCTTGAGTCAAGGCGCGTACTTCATTCGGGGTAAGTCTTGCCGGGGCGCACCACGCGAATCCAATGATCAGTGAAAGTGAAGTGCATGGCCGGCGGCTCGTATTTGGGCATATGGCAGCCGACGCAGTCTTTTTTGCCCACGGGGCAAGGCTTGGCGGAGCCAGCCGATTTCTCTGCCGAACCGGTGGAAGTGGCGTGGCACGCCAGGCATTTCTGGCTAAAGTCCACGTGTTTCCCCGAAGGGCTGCCGTGCGGGTCGTGGCAGGCCTGGCAGGCGATTCGCTTGTCCTCGGCCGTCCAGCAGCGGCTGCTCTGCAGGCGGTAGGGATGAAATCGCACGTTGTCGAGACCCCGCACGTCGAGCAGTTTGACATCCCACCAGGTGCGGTGGCACGCGCCGCAGAAATCGGTCTGCTCCCTGGGCTTGAGGCTCGCGGGATTGAAGATGAGCTTGTCAGTGTTTTCTTTTCCCCCGGTGGTCATCAGGGCCACATGCTTTGCGCCGGGGCCGTGGCAGGCTTCACAGGTCACGCCAATGATCATTTCCTCGGGGGTGAGGCGATCTTCGGTAATCGACGCGGTGTTGTGGCACGCGAAGCACTGCCGGGCGACGGTGTCGTGGAGAAACTTGCCTTGCGCGTCTTCGATCGAGGCCGGGACCTTGCGCTCGTGCCCTGTAGTGATATCGAGGCCGCCCAGCATGTCGTAATAGCTGACGTGGGTCTCGTAGAGGCGGCCCTCCTGCTGGTAGAGGTAAGTCTGCCCAATGACTCCGTTGCCCAGGCCGAACGCCCATACCAGGGGAACCGAAGCGCTGTTGGCCCCGTCGCTGACCGTGTAGATGCTCTGACCTCCGACGCGCCGGATGGAATACGAGTAGGGGCCGAGTTGGAAGGTCATCAGCGGGTGGCCGCTCAGCACGGGGTCGGTCTCAGCGGGCGCGGCAGCGCGCGCCATCGCGGTCGTTGTTTGGTTTGCCGTCTGAGCGGGGTGACACGGCGCGCAGGCGTCCGGGCCGGCATATGCCGACCGGGGAGCCCGTCCCTGGGTTGGCCACCAGTCTTTGCCTCTGACGCGTTGCTCGGTCAATCCCTGCGCGAGAATCGGCGCCGGGACAACCGCGCAGATTACCGCCAGGAAGAGGCTGAAGCACATGCCCAAGCGGCAAAAGATGTGAGGGGATGGGCTGGCTAGATAATGAGTTCCCATGACCGGAGAGCGAAGAACCATCTTACAGCTAAACGGTGCAGTGGAGCGGGGATTCGAACCATCCTCGCAAATAGGTTCCCCAAAAACAAAAGGGGCGGTCCCGATGACCGGAACCGCCCCTGAGAGACCACAGTTTACGAATCTAGAAGTCAACCCGCAATCCGAACTGAATCCGTCTCGGCACGTCGCATTGCGAACTGACTCTGCCGAAATCGGGAGAGGACCAATTTGCGTTGGGGTTGCAGAAGTACACCCGATTGAAGGCGTTGCCAAACATGGCCTCAAACCGGATCTTAACCCTCTCCGTAACGTTGGTCTCCTTGAAGAGGTTGATATCTTCATTGAACCACTTAAACGTCCGGATACCGGGATCGAGCCTCAAGGTGTCGCCGAACGGCGTGGTGGGACCGGGATCGGAAAACCCAGCTGAAAGGAGCGCGCGGTCGGTTTCGGGGTCGAATCCGCCGCTCACGTCACCTTGACCGCCGCTCCCTTTGTTGGGCCGGCGGCCACCGTTAAAGATAACGGGGCCGAAAGTACCGTTCTCCATCGTGATATTGATCGGACGTCCGGATTGGTAACGGTGGACTGCCGAGACTGACCATCCACCGATGATCTTGCCTGCAACACCGTGGGACTGGCCGCCGAATTTCCTGCCCGGCCCGAAAGGAAGTTCGTAGGTGTAGGCAAGAATCAGCATGTGCGGCACGTCGTCCAGGCTGCGTGAGTATTCGCCGTGGTTGACATCGAGAGGATTCTGCAAGCCCCCCCCCTGCCAGGCATTGCCGTTAAAGCCGAAGCCCGATTGGCCGCTCTCCACGCCGGAGTTCATCAGCCTCGACATGGTATAGGCGACGCGGTACTGGAACCCGTTGGAGAAACGCTTGTCCAATTTAATTTGCAGGGAGTGGTAGATGCTATTCCCAATGGGAAGGCTGCGCGCCAGAATGTTGCGGTATTGCGGGAAAGGCCGCAGAGCCTGAGATATCGTCCCCGCAAAACCCGTGTATGGAGAGTGGAGGCCGGTGCCCGGATCAATGGGCATCGCCAAAATGGGCGCCAGTGTCTGCCCATTCGAGATGTCGCTGCTGAGCAAAGCCGGACTGCCCAGCGACAGGATATCCGCGGTGTTCATGTTCGCCCCAGGTCCTGCGTATTGCCAATTGGCGGGAAGCGAAGTTCCGCGATTTCCGACGTAGGCGATGTCGAGCAGGAGGTTATCCTGGAGTTGACGCTGATACGACAACGACCAGTTCTGATAGCGCGGTTGCGTCAGGCTATCGCGCGGGACGTAAATCGTGTCGCGATTGTTGTCAATTGTGGGATCGATGAACGGCGGCAAGGTGACCACCGGCCCGATCGCATCGGTCGTCCCCTTGGGATTGAGGGCGGTCGGATTCCCGAGGCCCGTGTCCAGATGGAACGTCGGGAACAGCGCATTGGTGGTGTTGTTCGCCGTCGGGTTGTTGGAGAATCCGCGTTGTGGACGATCCATGAACTGGGCGAAGGGCAGTACGGAGTAATACATTCCGTAGCCGCCGCGGATCACGCTCTTGGGACTGAGACGATAAGTCATGCCAAATCGCGGGCCCCAAGCGTTTCGAGAAGGCGCCTCGAAGAAACGGGAACCCGTTCGCCCCGTGCCAGACCCTGCAAAGAGGACAGCTCCGGGCAGGTTGTCCGCCCCGGGATTGGGGGTGTTGGGATCGAACGTGGAGTAGCGGTCGTATTTCTCATACCGCGCCTGGTTGTAATCAAACCGTATGCCGAGGGTCACGGTCAGCTTGTCGGTGACCTTGAATTCGTCGTTTACCCAAGGCGCCCAGTACTTGTCCAGGAATGAGGTGTACTCGGGGTTTAGCCAATTGGCCGAGTTAACCTGACCGAGAAGGAAGGAAGCAAACGAATCGCCCGTATTAAACAGGCTGTTGCCGGAGGCATCGTACCCGCGAGTGGCCCGGGAGCTGAAGTTGTAATCGCCCATCCCCGCTCCGCCGCCTGCCCAGCCACCGAGGTTGAATTGGTGGTAGCGGTATTCAAAGCCGGCTTTAATGGTGTGCTTTCCCCGGATATAGGTGATGTCATCCAGAAACTGCCAGCGGTTGTTGGTGTCGCCTCCCTCACGCCATGAGAGACCGTATTCGGTGTAAGGGATGACACCGTCGCCGAAGTGCATTCCCGGCAGTCCTCCATCGTCGAAGAGCGGCCAGGTGATATTCGCCCCATCGGCCGTGGTGATGGGGTGCTGAAGGCCCAGCCGGGAGTTCCAGTTCCCGCCCTTGTTCAACCCGAAGCCGCCAATAAACCAGCGGTCGAAGGAGAGGGTGGTGTGATTGAACAGGTTGGGCCGGATGATCCAGTCAAACTGCTGGTGGAAGAAGCGGTTCTTGATGTGCTGGTAAAATCCCGTCCCGATGTAGTTGGTGTTCGACGCCGACTCGCTGGGCGGGTTATCCACGTTGCACTGCTGGACACCTCCGCAGCGGCGGATGGCCGGGCGGTCGTTGAGGAAGAACGTGCTGCTCGACTTGAGAGACGGCCCAAAGCTGTGGTCCACGCGCAGCAGCCACGTGGTGATGTCAAACACGGCGCTGGCGTCCCCGGATCCTCCGAATGTATTTCCGATAGGGAGGCTGTTGTCGGGGGTGGGGATGAAGGGTGTAATCTGGCCCGCAACCGTGCTGCGCATGGGGTGATTCGCGGGAATGATGTTCCCGACGAACGGGTCGCGCACCGGTCCGGTCGACGTGGCGACAATTCCCGACGTGGGGTCCAGGACTCCCGCCGTGACATTACGCGTCGTCGCCGGATCGAAAATGGCGCCATCGAAGATGGTCCTGCCCAGGGCGTCAGTCCCCAAGCTGGTGGTCGTGAGGACCGAACCGAAGTTGCCGCCCACAAACTCCGGTGACGGCAGGGTGGTGGTGAGGCCGCTGACGACGCCCTGACGCATCTTCATGATGTCCAGGTTGGTGAAGAAGTGAGTTTTGTCCTTCCTGATCGGCCCGCCGAAGGAGAAGCCCGGGTTGTTCTGGCGGACTTTGTTCTTGCCGGGGAGGAAGAAGTTGCGAGCGTGAATGGCATCATTGCCGAAGTATTCATACACGCTGCCGTGGAAATCGTTCGTCCCCGACTTGGTGGTGTATTCGATCAAGCCGCCGCTGGTGTGGCCGTATTGGGCCGAGTAGCTGTTGTTGATAACCTTGAGCTCGCGAACCGCCTCGTAGGGCAGGGCGCTTTCCTGAGTCTGTTGGTGGCCTTCGGCAAAGCCGAACGCTGCGCCGTCAAAGTAGCTCTCCGTGCTCATCGTCTGCCCGCCGTTGATCCGCGAGTTGAACTGCGTGCCGCGGAACATGGTGTCGGCGTTGGGCTGCATGGGCAGGTAGCCGGGCTCGACGTGCAGCAGGGCTTCCGCCAGGCGGATGTCCGCGCCCATGACGATGGGGAGGTCCTTATAATACTTCTCATTGACCGTGTGCTCAACGTTGGCGGAAGAGACGTTGATCATTTCCGCCGAAGCCCTGACTTCCACAGTCTGCGTCATCGCGCCCAGTTCGAGGACGGCGTCCTGACGATACGTCTGGCCGCCCAGGGTGACGACCCCCGACCGCACGTAGGCCTTGAAGCCTTCCTTCTCAACCTTCAAGGTATAGGTGCCGAGCGTCAAAGGGGGGGTCGCGTAGTTGCCGGTTCCGGACGTGTCAACGACGGAAATGACGCCCGTTGCCTCATCGCTCAC
>Ga0315273_10012826_pt1 | contig 10757 bp, 9 predicted proteins | sample YL17G02_0_MG_FD_205753 | JGI IMG/M metagenome (GOLD analysis project Ga0315273, IMG submission 205753) | Sediment microbial communities from Yellowstone Lake, YNP, Wyoming, USA - YL17G02_0 | ecosystem: Environmental > Aquatic > Freshwater > Lake > Sediment | place: USA: Wyoming | collected... | reverse complement strand
TAGCTGATACCATGATTTGCTATAGCATTGAGAAAAATTAGTCTGGACCTGACGCGCCCATCAATTTCGGTCCGCAGCCTCCGTTGTAACTCATCCGGATTCTGTATTCTTACAATATCCCCCTTCAGACTATATATTTAGTTAGAACTATTATATCTATTTTGTCGTAAAACTATAATTGTACTGGCTGGATCGATAGATATCCTGGTCACGCTCGAACTTCTCCATCAGCTCGATGATCTTTGCGGGTGCCTCTGCCTGCAATTTCTTTGCCCTCCGGCGCACTCATTAACCGCTCTCCCGAAAAAACTTCTGGCAGGAATGCTTCAAACACGAGACTTGAGGGGGCTTGCATGCAACCTTAATAGCACTTCGAAAAATTTTTAAAATTTTCAAAAGGATTTCCTAAGCTATTTATAGTTGCCATTTATAGTAGCTACTAATAGCAGCTATTTATGGCGGCTATTTTAGACGGATCAGAAAGGTGTTTGCAATTGGTTTGCTCAGACGTAAACGGGGACACTACGGCGCCGATGAGACTCTCTGGTGTGTCCTTGGTGCCAACCGAAGAAAGGTTAAGTGCCTTATCACCTAGCGAACGCAAGAATTTCCTTGAAAGCGTTGCATACCACAAGGATATGCTGGAAGAACTAGCCAAAATGTGACTATCCCAGCATTAGGGCCTTCTTTTTTACCCATCCTGCAATTGCATCTATCTCTTCTCCTTCAGGGCACCTGTATTCAGCTATTCTTACTATTACACCCATTATCTCGGATCTATTACCTCGATCAAAACGATAGCCATTTTCTCTTAAAATGAAGTCGGTTAACGCAAAAGCGGTCCTCTTCTGACCATCCCAAAATGGATGACGATCTGCCAAAAATAGCGCTTGAGCCGCTTTTCTGAATAATTCAGTCTCATAGTTGATGGCTTCAACCAAAAAGTATAATGTGGCCGGATCACGAATGCCAGGATTTCCGCCCATCTCCTCGACGAGGAAATCGTGGATTTGAATAACCTTTTTTTTCAGTGAGTTTTTCTATCGGAGTCAGGCATTCAATGAAACTTTCAAGGTTTTTAATCTTCCTACAGCCTACTAAAATTCGTCCGGCGAAGTCCCAGCCTAAAGACCACAAAGCCGATATACCTCCTTATCTTAGCGCATAGCGAAAGGCGAGATTAAAATGCTTATAGGAATTGATGTGGGCGGCACCACCACCGATGCAGTTGTCGTGGACGGCAATATGGTGGTAAAGACCGCATATGTGCCGACGGATCACGATAACCTGTTGAAGTGCCTGCTTCTGGCCCTGGACGAGCTGGTGCAGGACATAGATACCGGCAAGATCGAGCGAGTGGTCCTGAGCACTACCCTGATTACTAATATGATCGCTGAAGGCAAGACCGATCCCGTGGCTTTGGTGCTCATACCGGGGCCGGGAACCAATCCCAGGGACTACACGCTGGGCGAGAGCATCATCTTGGATGGTGCTATTGATTTCCGTGGCAAAGAGATCGATCGGCTCAAAGAATCCCAGATCAAAGAGGCCGCCTTTAAGATCAAGGCCCAGGGCCTCTCCCGCGTGGCCGTGGTGGGAAAGTTCTGCCAGAGAAATCATTCTCATGAGCTGAAGGTTGCTGAGATATTGGCCTTCGCCTTGCCCGGTGTTAAGATTGAGATGGGGCACAAAGTCTCCGGCCAGCTCAACTTTCCCCGCCGGGCAGCGACAACCATGCTCACGGCTGCCACCAAAGACCGCTATGAGCAGTTTGCCCTGGATATGGCCGCAGCTTTGCGAGAGCGCAAGATCTCCGCCCCGGTCTATATCCTCAAGGCGGACGGCGGCACTCTGCCCCTGGACAAATCGGTGCAAATGCCTGTAGAGACCATCTTCTCCGGCCCTGCCGCCAGCATCATGGGGGTACTGGCGCTTACAGAGCCGGGCCAAAGCTGCGTGGTCGTGGACATCGGCGGCACCACCACCGACCTGGCGCTCATCCTCTCAGGCAAGCCCCTCCTCTCTGCCAAAGGGGCCCGGGTTGGCTCTCTTCTCACTCACGTGCGGGCCTTTGCCGTCAAGTCTGTAGCCATCGGCGGAGACAGCACCGTTGCCGTTTCCGGCGGCTGCCTGTCCGTCGGGCCAAAGCGAAACGGCCCACCACTTTGCATGGGCGGGACTTTGCCCACGCCCACCGATGCCCTGCGAGTTTTAGGTCTCACCAAGATTGGCGATGCCGCAAAGGCGGAGAAGGCCATGCAGATCGTGGCCGAGGGCCTGGGCTGCACTGCAAAGGAGGCCGCCCAAAAGGTCGTCGATGCCGTGGTGGACAAGATAGTCTTTGAGGTCAATGAGATGTTTAGGGAATGGGAGCAAGAGCCTGCTTATCGTATCTGGGAGATCATGAAAAGAGAGTTACTTTCCGCTAGAAGCGTTGTAGGTGTAGGCGGAGGCGCGCCTCCTCTCGTGCCGCTGGTAGCCGGTCGCCTGGGTATAGCGGCCATTGTGCCCGAGTATGCATCCGTAGCCAACGCCATCGGGGCCGCCGTGGCCCGGCCCACCTTAACCCTGAACCTGCACATCGACACAGAGAAAGGTGAGTTTAGCGTGGCCGAAGAAGGCCTCACTGGCCGGGTGTCCGACCAAAAGATGACTCCTGAAGATGCAGAGCGACTGGCCAGGCGGCTTTTGGCTGAGCGGGCTGTCCGCCTGGGCATAAGCGAGTACGCAGGCGAGGCCGAGGTTACTTACAGCGAGGTTTTCAATATGATTCGAGGCTGGTCAACCGTGGGAAGACTGCTGGACGTGAGAATGGAAATCTTGGCGGGCCTTCTGCCCTCCTGGGGGAGGTGCTGAAGATGTCCTCAAAAGGAAAGAGCGGCAAGACAGGCCTCATATTCTTCCCAGCCTTTGACTGGGCCATCTCGCCCACTCACCCCGAGCGGGAGGAGAGGCTGCTCTACACCCGCGACCAGATCTTCGAGGAGGGGCTGATGGACCTGCCCCAAATTGCGGAGTACAAGCCCCGTCTGGCCGAGAAAAAAGACGTCGCTCGCGCGCATTTCTGCGTTCCCGATGTGGAGAGCCAGGTTACAAAGGCGCATCTCATCGCCGCCGGCAGCACCCTGACCCTGGCTGATGCCCTGGAGAAGGGCGAGATTCGAAACGGCTTTGCGCTGGTGCGCCCGCCTGGTCACCATAGCATGCGTGTGGTGCACGGCAACCGCGGCTTTTGCAATATCAACAACATGGCCATCCTGGTCGAGTACCTGAGGACGAATTACGGCCACAAGAGGATCGCCGTCATCGATACCGATGTGCATCACGGCGACGGAACCCAGGATATATTCTGGCACGACCCGGATGTGCTCTGCCTATCCTTCCACCAGGACGGCCATACCCTCTATCCCGGCTCGGGCTTTGTCAATGAGATGGGCGGACCGCAAGCACTGGCCCGCACCCTCAACATTCCTTTGCCGCCCGGCACCACGGACGAGGGCATTCACTACGTTCTGGACAACCTCATCCTGCCCATCCTCGATGAATTCAAGCCCGACTTGATCCTTAACTCGGCCGGCCAGGACAACCACTACACTGATCCGCTGGCCAATATGCGCTTCTCGGCCAACGGCTACGCCCGGCTAAGTGAGAAGCTGGCTCCCGACCTGTGCGTCCTGGAGGGAGGCTACGCCGTGGAGACGGCTCTTCCCTATGTGAACACGGGCATCATCCAGGCCATGGCCGGGCTTGATTACTCGCATGTCAAGGAGCCGGACTATGTGCCCGGTCGCTTCGTGCAGACGGGGGGAATGGTGCGGGAGATAGAGCACACAGTAGCCCAGGTGCAGAAGATCTGGGAGCAGAGGGACGAACTGGTAAAAGATGCGCTGGAGGGCCTGGGCGACTTTTATCGGAGGAAGAGGCGCATCTTCTACGACACGGACATGATCAACGAGAACCAGGAAGAGGTAGTTCGCCTCTGCCCGGACTGCGCCGGCTACATGACCATTTCCACCTCTGCCGAGCGCGGCTACGGCATTTTGAACAGCGCCTTTTGCGTCTCCATTCCACGCAGCGCTTGCTCCTCCTGCCGGGATGACGCCAAGGAGGAGTACGAAGAGCATGTGGATGACAAAAGGATAGGTTATGTCTTGATGCAGGACAAGGACAAAGACAGGTTCAAGTTCTACGACAATTCATGACAACGCTTTTTGTCGCTCTCTACCGGCACGTCTCCCAGGCTCGCAGCACCTCTGCCACCGACCAGGCCTGAGAGATGCATCCGCCCGGCCGCTGGGGGCAGTCGCCGTCAAATACCTCGGGAAGAGTGTTAATGCCGCCGGCATGTATGGTTATCAAGGGCCGGAGAAGTTCTCTGGCCTGCGCCAGGATCGGCTCGGACCTGCCGTTCACAAAGAGCAGAGCATCAATGTACGGTCCTATCAGCCAGGGCCAGACGGTGCCCTGGTGGTAGGCTCCATCCCGGCGGCGAGGGTCGCCTTCGTATCTGATCGCATAGCGTGGATCGCGGGGCGAGAGCGTTCTCAGGCCGAAAGGCGTTAGCAATTCCCTTGTGACAACCCGAAGAATGCTCTCTCTTTTAACCTCCGGCAGCAGATCGGGAATTCCTGCTGCGATGATCTGGTTGGGCCGGATTGATGCGTCCTCATGGTCAATCACATCATAAAGGCAACCGGTCTCACTATTCCAAAACCTCTGGTAGCTTTGCCTGACCTTCTCGGCCAGCTCTGCAAACCTCGGATCCGGGGACTTGCCTGAAGCTTCGCCCAGCTTCTGCAGGTCTCTCAAGGCAGAATACCAGAGGGCATTTATCTCGCAGCATTTTCCAGCCCGGGGCGTAACCGGCCGGCCATCCAGGCGCGCATCCATCCAGGTTGCCGCAGGTCCTGATATGATAAGACCATCCTCGGCCACTCCAAAGTCCTCTCCCGACCGGGAATAGCGACAAAATACCTCCATCAACCTTGGCCAGAGCTGCCCGACAAATTGCCCGTCTTTAGAATATTCAAAATAGCTGGCTACAGCCCGAACAAACCATAGAGATGCGTCCACTGTATTGTAAGAGCCGGCCCCCAGGTCGTTAGGCAAAACGCCGTCGTTCATGGCGGTGGCGAAGGATATCAAGACCAGCCTGGCATCCTCAAAGCGCCCTGTGCAGAGCAAGAGGCCGGGCAGGGAGATCATGGCGTCCCTTCCCCAATCATCAAACCAGTGGTATCCGGCGATGATGCTCCTAAACTGGCCTCTTTTCACCAAAAAGGTGTCCGCGGCCATTGCCAGATCCGGAAGAGGAGCCTTCAGATTTTCCAGACGCTCCTTTTCTTTTTTCTGCTCTGCCCTCCAGTCGGGCATTGAGCCCCTCCAGGTGGAGGCAGCTATGGCAAAGGCGGCATCTCCAAAGAGCTCTATCTCGAAGCGGCCTGGCGAGAAGAGATCTTCCTTCCAGGATAGGCCCCGGCGGCGCTCCTCTTCGTACTCAAAGTTATAGTAAATCATCTCCTGCGGCACATAGACGGGCCCATCCGAGAAGAGATTGAGGCGGATATCCGGATGGAGATTTGACCGGAGAATCGTTCCCGATCTAAGAGGCTCCTGGCTCATGCCCGGCAATGGAGATGCTGCGTGAAAGCTCCTGCTGTGCACCAGGGGGATGAGGCGCATCAGTCCCCGGCCATTCTTAATTTTGTAGCTGATGATAGTGGTGTTTTCATTTCTGATCATGAAAACTGTCTTCTCGATCCTTGTATTGCCCACCTGATAACTGAACCTGGGAAATGGCTCCTGGCGAAACTCCTGCAGATATTTGAATCCCTGGGGGTGGATCAGGCCGGGATATTGGTGATTGGCTAAAAGAGCGCCCTCTATCTCCTCGTCCAGAGAGCTGAGCAAAAGCCGGCGATCCGCCGGAGGCTGCAGTGCGGCTACGAGAAGGCCATGATAGGCTCGCGTGTTGCTGCAAAACGCGGTGGTGGAGGCATAGCCGCCCAGGCCATTGGCCAGCAGCCACTCCCATCTCGCGCCCTCTTCATAGCTCTGCGGGCGCAAGGCGGAGAATGCGGTCATCATTTGCCCTCCGAGAGGGCGGTATTCACTGCCGTTAGCAGGCTTTTTCGCAGTCTTTCCCCCTTGATGCTCCTTAATTTGGACATCCGCTCCGCTAGATCCGCATCATTCAGACTGGTCTTTGCCCAGAGGGCCAGATCCCCCCGGCTATTATGGTATTGCAGTGATTCGATCGATAAGGTTTTTAAAATATTTTGCAGACCGGCCAGGCTCCAGGCAAACTCTCCCGTGAACAGATCCTTGCCTGTTGCGAAACAAAATGGCGAATCAGCCAGATGAACCCTCTTTTTAAGGCGGTAGTGCAGATCACACAGAACGCTGAAGTAGGTGACGGATGCATCATAAGGAATTCCGTAGGGGCTGAAGTAGCTGTGCACCTCACCAGGGCCCCCGCCGTGAGTGAAGATGTAATAGAGATGATCAGATAGGCCAAGCGTCCTCCAAATCTGCAGAAGCTCCGGGTCTCCGCTCTCTTTGACCGGTGCCTCCAGCCGCTTTTGGTAGATGAAGCAGGCCTGCTGCAAGGCATTTCCCAGCCAGCAGCTCGTATCCCTCTCCAGATCCGCCCAGGAGACATAATTTGGCACAGAAAGCTCTCTTTCTGGAGGAGTGTCTCTCGCAATCTCGGCGGGTGTGGCAAATCGGAGGTTCTCATGTCGTAAAACCTCCCCGGGCAAAGCGCGCAGGAACTCAAAGATGCCAGTGTCAGCCCACTGATGCTCGCCGAAGGTCTCATAGTCGCAGAAGATGTTTATGCACTGGCCGGGAGTTCTTGCCAGCCAGGTGGCATACTTGTCGGCAGTGAGGGGGTACTCTTCCCAGCTATGCGAGGAGAATCGAAAGCCTATGTCGTCTGTGAGATTATAGTTTCTTAGCAGCAAAGAGATGCCGGTATGGGGCGGCCGGTAAACGTAGTTGGGGTCGGCCATCACGCCCTCGGTGAAGACTGCCCTGTATCCCATGCTCTCGACCATTCTGGCAATCTCGTCACTGTAAATCAGCTCCGTATTCTCGAAGGTGGTGGGATAGAGGCCAAAAATGTCCCAGATAAGCTCCTTATGCATCTTGACCTGCTCGAAAAACTCGGCTTTTTCCTCGTAGAGGCTGGCCAGAGAGTGATAGTAGGTCTGCTCCATCAACTCCACCCCACCCGTCTCCACCAGCCTGACAAAGGAGTCCAGAACCTCGGGACGATAGGTTCGGCACTGCTCCAAGAAGACGCCTGAGAAGCTGTAAGCGACCTTAAAGGGCCTGTCCGATCCCTGATGCTTTTTGATGCTCTCTGAGATCATTTCGTTGGCAGGCAGATAGCATTTGTCGGATACGCGCTCAAAGATCCTCCTATTCTCGGAATCATCGAAATAAAACTCCCGCAAATTGGGCACAACCTCCTTTAGCGGAGAGCTATCCCAGAAGAAATTTTTCTTGAGCCGGCGGGGCTGATGAACCTCAAAGCATAGGGATACAAGGGTCATGATTCTATATCCGGCCGCAAAATATTTACATCCTTCGCGCGGTCTTCCCAATTATTCTCAAATGAGCAAAAGGTATAAATCCTTGAACTGACTTCTTAATTGCTTCTAGTGGGGGAATTAGTAATGTTGATTGGACTGACAATGATCAAGGTTAGGTCCGGCCATGAAAGATCGGTTTATGCCCATCTGCAAAAGAGGCCGGAAGTAAGGGACGTCTATCGTCTCTTTGGAGAGTATAGCTTCTTTCTGGTTATGCAGGCAGAAGAAAGAAATGGACTCACCCGCATGCTCAGCGAGATAAAAGATCGCGAGAAGGTTATCAAGACCGGGCCCGTCCTTCTAACCGCAGAAGAGGGCGGCCCGGAGATGGGCAGAGCAGATTTCTCTGCTGCTTGAAATCATCACTTCTTGTTCTCTTCTGAGCAGCTTTGCCCATGCAGTGGCGCAAACTTGGTGCCGTAGTAGATTATGCCTCTGTCACCATCTTTTCCCAGGATGCGAAATACGGGCCGTACAAGCATGCCGATCTTCACACCCGCCGAGCTGGTGACAATCTGACCGGTAATCTTGGGGCCCTCATCCAGTTGAATGATTGCCAGATTATAGGGCGTTAGCCTCTCGAAGTCCTCGGTGGCATTATAGATAGTAGTATAGGTGATGATGGTGCCCGTACCCTTGAAGGTGTAATCCTCTAAATGCGCCCCGCGACGGCAGTTGGGGCAGAGGTTTCTGGGAGGAAAGAAGTATTCATTGCAGCAAGTGCAGTGTGTCCCGGAAAGATTGTATCTTTGCGGTATGCTTCTCCAGAATCTGGGCGCTTGGTTTGTCATCCTCACCTCGTAAATATGTGGACCAGGGCCGTTCCGCCCGAGCCGCCCACATTGTGGGCCAGGCCCACCTCCGCCTCATCCACCTGACGCTTGCCCGCAAGCCCTCGCAGTTGCAGGGCGATCTCATAGGCCTGCTTTATTCCTGTGGCTCCCACTGGATGGCCGCATGCTTTCAGCCCTCCGGAGGTGTTGATGGGCAGACGCCCTCCCAGGGCCGTCATCCCCTCCTCGGTAGCTTTGCCGCCCTGGCCCTTCTCCACAAAACCCAGGTCCTCTATGGCCAGTATTTCGGCAATAGTGAAGCAGTCATGCACCTCAGCCACATCTACCTGGCGCGGCTGTATTCCGGCCTGGGCGAAAGCGGCCCGCCCGGCATGCACGGTGGCATCCAGAGTGGTCAGGTCGCGACGATCATGCAAAGCCAGAGTGTCGCTGGCCTGGGCACTTCCCACGATCTTTATGGGCGCTTCAGAAAACCTTCTCGCATTCTCCGTGGGGGCAAGCACCAATGCCGCCGCTCCATCGGAGATTGGTGAGCAGTCCAGGACATGCAGAGGGTCCGCCACCATGGGAGACTTAAGCACATCATCAACCGTTATCTCCATGTGATACTGCGCTATTGGATTCATGCAGGCGTGGTGGTGATTTTTCACCGCCACCTGGGCCATCTGGGTCTGAGTTGTCCCATAGCGGCGCATGTGCAGCTTGGCCATCATGGCATAAAGCGCAGGGAAGGTGGCGCCAAAGAAGCACTCCCATTCCCTGTCCGCTGCCGCGGCCAGTGCGTCGGCGGCTGTACCTGAGGAGACATCGGTCATCTTCTCCACCCCCGCCGCGATGACAATATCGCTATAGCCGCTGGCTACAGCCAAAACGCCCTGGCGTAGCGCCAAGCCCCCGGAGGCACAGGCCGCTTCCACGCGCGTGGAGGGCACGTGCAGACGGGAGAGGCCGGCGCAGTCAGCGATGAGTGCCCCGATGTGCTCCTGCTCGATGAATCTCCCGCCGCTCATGTTGCCCACGTAAAGGGCGTCGATCTGCTCGCCGGTGATCTCGGCATCCTCAATGGCCATCACTCCGGCCTCCGCGATCATGTCGCGCAAAGAGGCATCCCATCGCTCTCCAAACTTGGTGCAGCCTACTCCAATTATGGATACGGATCTCATATTCTCAGCTTGCCCTTATGCTTGGCATACATGGCATAATCAAGATATTCGGCCCCGCCGATATAGTCGCGAACGCTCGGTGCGCCATCGCGGATATCATCAATTCCCTCTTTAACTCTTATGCTGAAGGCGTCGCTTCCGGCACCGGAGCCAAAGCTGGTTATAAAGATGCGTTCATTTGGGCGGGCAATGTCCAGCGTGGCGGCGAGACCAATGAGGCAGGATGCCGAGTACGTATTCCCGATGTGGGGCACAATCAAACCCGGCTCAATCTGCTTTTTCGAGAAGCCCAGCATCTTGGCCACGCGCACGGGAAATTTGCCATTGGGCTGGTGAAAGACAGCATAATCATAATCCTCGGGCGCGCTGCCCATGCGCTCCATTAGGCCGCGCGCGGCGCCTGCCACATGCTTGAAGTAGGCAGGCTCGCCCGTAAATCTTCCCCCGTGCTCTGGATAGGGCATGCCCTCCCGCCTCCAGAAATCTGGGGTATCGGTGGTGAAAGAATAGGTGCCCTCGATCTCTGCGGCCAGGTCCCGGCTGCCTATCAGATACGCCGCTCCGCCGGCCGCTGCCGTATATTCCAGCATATCTCCCGGAGCTCCCTGGCTGACATCCGCGCCTATGGCCAGGCCCAGGTCAATTAGATTGGATCCTACAAGGCCCAGGCACGCCTGGATGGCAGCAGTGCCCGCTTTGCAGGCAAACTCGAAGTCCGCAGCCGTATAAGAGGATGATGTGCCCACGGCCTGGCCCACGATGGTGGCGGTGGGCTTTACGGCATAAGGATGGCTCTCCGAGCCGGCGTAAATAGCACCTATTCTTTTCGGATCAACGCCTGCGCGCTGCAAGGCATTTCTTGCCGCCTCCACGGCTATGGTCACCGCATCCTCATCCAGATCGGGCACGGATTTCTCGAAGACGCGAAGGCCCTCTGAGATCTCCTCTCCGTCCCCCCAAACCCTGGCAATCTCATCCAGCCTTATGCGAAATCGCGGGATATAGACCCCATAACTTACAATACCTGAGACCAAGAGATTTCACCCTTTGCTCAGTGCAATGGTGATCTCATCAACAGAAAAATGTGTCGTTAAAAGAGGAATATTCTCGACCTGTGCGATCCTTGTGGCAATGGGATCAACTTCGGACGGCATCATCCCCTGCAAGACCACGGCGCCGGGCTTGAGGTTGCTGACCCGAAC
>Ga0315273_10012825_pt1 | contig 10757 bp, 29 predicted proteins | sample YL17G02_0_MG_FD_205753 | JGI IMG/M metagenome (GOLD analysis project Ga0315273, IMG submission 205753) | Sediment microbial communities from Yellowstone Lake, YNP, Wyoming, USA - YL17G02_0 | ecosystem: Environmental > Aquatic > Freshwater > Lake > Sediment | place: USA: Wyoming | collected... | reverse complement strand
TTGCCGATTCGGAAGGAGTAGTTCTCAAAGAACACGATATGGATGCTATTCTTCCAATCGCATCTATTAGCAAACTAATGATTGGATTGCTTGCCTCTGAGCAAAATCTAGATGAGGCTCTTGAAATCCCTACCAAGCGGGAAGTGCAGAGCAGTATCCCGAGGAAGGTAAAAACGCTGACACGTAGAGAATTATTGATATTGTCATTGGTCAAATCAGATAATCTTGCCGCACAGGTATTGTGTACCAATCTACCAGATTGTATAGATAAGATGAATGCCCGTGCGAATGAACTTGCAATGTTCAGTACACATTATTCAGAACCTACAGGACTTTCGGCCGAAAACACCAGCACCGCCAATGACCTCCTAAGACTATTACTGATAGCTGCTCAGGACCCCATTATTACACATCTCTCGAGCATGCCATCGGCCGAGATTCCTACAAATGGTAAGCCTATCAAAATAACTAATACCAATCCGCTTACAAATAGTCTTGATATCTTATTATCTAAGACCGGATATACAAAACCGGCTGGTGGATGCCTTGTAATGGTTCTAAACACCAATGTTGGTCAGCGGATAATTATATTGCTTGGAAGCAAGAATTCAAAGACTCGTATTCCAGATATGGAAAGGTTGGTTAAGGGTCTTGATTGAGATTAATTTAATGATGGACAAGGCTGATTATCAACATTTCATGTTGGATAATTATACTAAGATCATAGGAACACATTTTGTGCCTGGTTCCGGAAGGGTTCTTATTATAATCGAGGTCCCGGAAGAAGAATTAGTTTTCCTGAGATTGAAATTTGGACCTAATAATGCCTGGAAACGGTAATGATTACTCTAATGTATTGTGTCGATAAGGAACAGCAAGCAACTGAACTTGAGTGGTTGCGTGAACAAAAAATCTTCCCAGGGTATGAAGAACATTACGACTGGATTGTAAAAAAGAGTGTTATTAGGTTTGGTGTCATTGTGTCCCCGGAACAGGCAATGCTTGTGAAGCTTAGACATAACGTGGACTTCCAGAAAGATTATAAACAGAAATGAAATCATCGATGTGTTTTATTCGTATAAGAACGGAAGATCAGGAGAGATTTTCTAATTACCTATCATTGAATAGAATTAAGAATACACTGACCAGTATTGATTTAGGTCCCGGTCTGCCAAGTGCAACATACTCTATTCGATTAACGCATGGTGAAGAAATGTCAATAAGATTGTCATTTAATTTGATTGGATTGATGAAGTTTGATTCATACAATGAACTAGTTGATCTTTTTGAAGTCAAGTGCTAAAATAAGTCTATTAACTTGAGCACCCTATGACAAAATATACCTTTAAGTTTGATCCCAAAGATGAGCGTAAGTTCCGCGAGGTACTTAGCCGTTTGGATGAATCTGAATTTAACATTCTCGAGGATGTTCGTCCAGTGGACCATAAACCCGAGGATGATCTTCGCTATATTGATCGCCAAATGATCATTGAGATGGATCCAGAGGCTGCTCTTACTTTCCGCCTTGGCATGAAGTTTGTCAAGATCCGCCGTGAGCGTACAGAGGAAGAACTTGCCGAGGAGAAAGAACTCCATGACAAGAATACTATCAAGGTTACGGTTCATGTTCCAATGGGACAACCCCCGGCACCATGAGATTTAGGATGTCGACTTATGAGGAAAGATGCAGGCTCAGAAGGGAGAGACTACAGGTATGGCATAGAAAATTTGCCTGGACTCCTGTAAGACTTTCGCACGATGAACACGAGATTCGTTGGCTCCAGTTTATATATCGTAAGGGTAAACATGTCTATACGGGCCAGGGCGACTGGGACTATACATGGATTTATGCTGAAACTGAATTCGATATCCTAAAGGTAAGCAAATGATATTCCATATTCCAACAAAAGGACAGAAGTTAGAGATAGAAAAGGAAGAGTTCTCTAAGTGGCATAAGAAATTCGCATGGCTTCCAGTTAGAATGGACTCCGATATATCTAAGATAGTTTGGTTAGAATTTGTCCTACGCAAGGGGAAAATTGATAGGTGGTCGAGTGGTGACCTCCACTGGAAATGGTCTTATGTTGAAAGCACTTTCGATATACTGAAGAATCCAGATCTGTGATAACTGTCTTCGATCTTAGCCGCTGTACATCAACAAATCATCATCCGTCGCAATTCGACCAGTTTAGTCATATAGAATTTGAGTTTGTTATAGCCCATCCTCATCTATATGTAGCTGATGTTACCAAAGAAGAATCTCTGATGTTAGTTTTGCTTGGATGCGACATCGATCATACTATAGCAACGAACCCCAAAGAAATAGTAGAAGGTAAGACCAGAATGATTTATAAGGGTGCCGATGGTGACGGATATACGATCATGCGCCTTCATTACACTACTATTCCATTTGATAAATGAAACAATACTATACTCTCGTTCAGGCCTTTACTCCTACAGGTAGATCATTGGGCGAATATTTAGATCAACAAGGTATTCTTTATACATTAGGTGCTGATTTATACGAAGAATTAAAAAAATATGGATATATTGGTCCAGGCAATTATACGATTAGTGGTTATATAATTGATGGTAAAATTCTAAAGACCTATAAGGCATTGATAGATGAACATGAACTGACAGCAATCAATATATCCGTTGATGGTGTTTATATCATCCAGAATCGTTCTTCATTAAACCTTCTGAATAAGATTCGTAGTTGTTTTTCTTGGATTTTAGATTGAAATACGAAATTATTGAGAAATGGTCAATTCATCCATTTGATGTTGGATATCATTTATATTTAATTGGTATTAAATATAGAATGTCTGGGGCTGATAATTTGATTAAATATGTTTCTGAATTATCACCTGAAGATCTGTTGGCACTAAAAATTATTTTTCCTGATATTCTAATCAAACCATACATTGTTAAAGAAGAGGTAAATAGTATAACGATGTAGGTTTTCAGATATAAAGTGAAAGAATTATCAATTGTTTCTATACCATATGATGATTTTGAAGTTTTCTTATACGTACAATTGAATTATCACGAACACGGGAGATTATCGTTGTGATAAAAATTATTTCTATTATATTAATATCATTCTTTATTTTCCCTCTAATTGTTTCTAGTGTTGAACCACCGATACCGCCGATACCACAGAAAGAGGTAAATTGGCAACTAATACCCGGATCTAACATACCTGGTATAAAATCTTTCATTGATGTTAATAATACGATAACATTTGGCGATGACGAAGATAATAAATTCAACCTAGTCAATGTATTATTTTCCTATAATTTTCCTACACAAATGATGATAAACGGAAAGGAAATGATTATTCAGGGTATCGTAAAAATCCTGTTGATAGAATGTAATTCTGGACTGGTTGCTCCGATGAAAGACTATTATTTTGTGGAGAAATCTCCAATGATAAAAACAAAACCTATTGGTGGTCTTACATATTCAGAAGATGTAAGAAGATCAGGCGCTTTTACAATAGATAGGAATACAACTTTATATAATGCCTTATGTCCGACTTATATTTGATCGTATCTGAATTTATAGCCATACTTTTTCCTCTGTCTTCGGAGATTTATATCTTAGAATATCAACCTGGATTTTCTTGATCAGATTTGGAAATCTAAACAGCCTTCCTACATAGGAATCTTGCATCAAAATCCTGTCTATAGACCTATACACATACAATATCATATAATATATCATGAATGAACAACAATTTGAAGAACTTGCTAAACGCTGGCCCGACCTATTTCAAAAATCTGGAGACTTTGAACTGAGTGTTGGCGATGGTTGGTACAATATCGTCGATACACTTTGTGGATTCTTGTCCCAAAAAGTAGAAAGAGCTAAGACACGCTTACAATATGCATTGGATAATCCAACAGCCAAAATAGAACCCGTTGGACAACTTGAAGCAATAGTCTCTGATGAATTGAAGGAGCTTCCAACTATTTCTCAGGTTAAGGAAAAGTTTGGTAGTCTACGATTTTATATGGATAACGCTACAACAGAACAATATGCCTATGTGGAATTTGCAGAAGCAATGTCCTACAAGACATGCGAAATATGTGGTTCGCCGGGGCAAGCACGCAATAATGGGTGGGTGAAGGTGCTTTGCGATAAACACCATAAGGAACGCGAAAAAAATGCCATTCAGCGCACACTACAGCGGCCAATATAACAAGACTTTCTAATGATATCGACTTTCATTAGAAATTATTTACATTTCGTTACAATTTTCTTCCAGCGTGTGTACTTACTAACATCCTCAAACCGAAATCAATGCTCTTATAGGATGGTATTGTTGCCATAGAACCACGACCTACTTTGGTCTTGGTCGATCTTCATATTCTACTTTGTTCCATTGACATAAAAGTAGAAATAACATATAATTAGTGAAGGAGTGATATTTATTATGGAAAGTATTCTTATTGTTTTGTTCTTTGGTGGTTATCTCGTTTTCGGGGACTATATTTCAGCCCAAGTCGATCTCATCAAAGAGAAGGCTCGAGAGAAAAAATTGCAGAATGACAAAATCGAAGCCAATGAAGAAGATTGAAGTAAAAACAATCGAAGAAGCTTCGGCTATTATCGATCCACTAATGGCTGAAGATAAGTGGGCCATTACCGTTGCTCACACCAAAGATGATACCTTCTTAGTCCAATGGACAGAACACAAGATATATACTGCCCTAGACGGTAAAGAATATCGTGATGAAGTTTGGGTCACCAAGGAGGGTGATATGAAACTTGTACAGGATCTAGAACCCGAACATGCTCGTAACATTATCCGAATGACACTTCGCAATGAACGCGAAAATAAGAAGATTATAGATAATATATATAAACAAATTGACAAACTCATATCCGATTATACACCGGATGACTCTTTCGAGGGAAATCCAGGCAATAGAGGAACTTTGCACTAAAGGGTGGCGATATCGTTGTAAACGGTAAGATACCTACCAAATCTTTTAGTTGACACGTGGTCATGCCGCTGTTATAATAGTGGCTCAAAGGAGACGAAATGAGCACACGACAAGGCCTTTGTCATCCGCGACTTCGATGCGGCATTGGCTATTCCTACAAAGGCACGATAATGGCTTGGTTTTCAACAATACTAAAACTACTTGGGATAGTAATCTTCGGCCTTTTGGCTGTAATGTTTATCATCTTCCTTGGTTTCTATTTTCTAGTAATACTTGGTTGCCTTCTTACCATCCTTATTGTTGCATGGGTATTTGGGATTCGAATTACCATCAAACAAAACGGCAGGAAGATTGGATATGTACGCTGGACTAAGTTTCACAGGGGGCCATAATGGTTGTTTTACCTCGCGAGTTTGTTGCTACCAAGTATCCGGGATATTTCTGGAATGTAAATGATCAGAAACTTTATTCCGTAAAGGTGACCGGTGAACTTCGACTAATGAAGTTTATGCCCCCGTGTCGATGGAATCATTTTGTGCTCGGATATCGTGTATCTGTGAGAGGAGATAGACGCACCCTTACAATGGATTATCTCGAGAAACTTACCTCGACACCCCAGGTATTTCCTGTTGCTCAATCTGTCTGAATCAACTAAAATACAAACATGAACACAACACTTGCAACACGCCCAAATATCCTGAAGAAGGATGCTAACGGTCAATGGTATTCAATTCCTGAAATCGAAGTCAGTAGCTTTATTCAAATGTCCGAAGCTATTGAGCTTGCCGAATTCTTGTCGCGCGAATGGTATACGGCCAATGACGAATTAAATGAGCGTTTCGGCTGTTATATGCGCGATGATCTGTAATCTCGCTATCTACCCCTTCGGAGTTGTATAGATTAGATTCTGGCCTATATAAATCAATAGGTTACAAGTCCTTTTTGACTAAAAAATAAGCGGAAACTAGGATCAAGGCATGATCTTTGATACCATCAAATATGGAACATTTACGGCAGATGATTTCATCAATGCTCACACAACCAACGATTTCACCAAATTCACACCTCTACCAATCGATATCAGGAAGAAGTTTATTTCTGATGTGATTGATTTATATCCAAATAAAGAAAGCAACAACTTCAAACAAGCCGCATTTGATTTCATTGATGGAAAGATAACTGAAAAGCAGTTTCGTGATGTATGGTGGAAATATCAGGTGGCGGCGGGGTTGGCGGCGGCGGCCGCGCAGTCGGTGGCGGCGGTGATGGTGGTTTCGGGTCCGGCGGCGGCGGGTTTTCGTCGGGCGGCGGCGGAATATTATCGCCCGCAACTCGAACAACACGCCAAACATCTAAATAAGTTGATACAGGAATACGAATAATCAATTGACCTGGCAGTTGAATGCTGCTACAATAAGACATTAAGGAGCTAATCATGACAGGTAGGGACATACTCGACTATATTCTGATCAACGAATGCGCTCGCATTCATTTGTGGATTATTAGTATTCAGATCCTCTCGGGATTCTTCAGTTAAGGATTGAAAATGCTACTCAAGAATCCAGTCACTATCGTGTTTGATCCTTCCAACAAGGTACATCGTGCGGCAGTCCACGCTCTCTTGAAGCGTAAGACTTGGGCCGAGACCAGCCTGCGCTTCAAGCATGATCCCGAATATGGAAGCGTCGCCGACCAAGTCCGTGCCAAACTCCTCCTTTGGTATGTTGAACAAGAGGAAGCTCGCGGAATGAAGCGTGCAAAAAGGGTAGCGTGATGGTCACGAAAAGAATTCTTGTTGATCCAAAGTGGAGGAACGAACGACTCCGCGGTTGTCGTTGCCCAACGGAAAAGGTGGTCAATCCTAATTGTCCAATTCACGGAACTGGAAAACACAATGTTCTCAAAACGAAATAACCTATCGATGCGTGATATTGTCGGTAGTTCCGATGACATCGATACGGTGTATGAAACCTGTGATGCTGAATTCAACAGCCGCTTTGATGTTCATCAGAGCTTTCAACAATCGAGTGGTGAAGCAAGCTGGGCTCGGTATTACCTGATTCACGAGATTCAGAAGATCTGCACTCGCGATGGAATTAATCTTGCACAAGCCGCCCGGAAAATAATCGCCGAGCGAGTTGCGTACGACTGGTATCTCGCTCGGCGCGAGAATTGGTACCTTGCCTGCGCACCAAAGGAACATGTAAATGAAACTCAGTGAAAACGTCAAAGGTTTTGCCAGCAACCTGTTGCAAGACAGATTGGATGGTAGGCTTAACACTGAGCTTGATGTGCTGAAGTTAGCACATAAGTTTCAACCAGCAGAGGGATTTACTAATGCTGAATGGAACAATGTGTCTGATTTCATTGTGTTGTTGAAGGATGCTGATAACATTCCAGCAGCGACGATTTTGGCGAATAAACACGGATTAACACTGGAGTATTGAGATGCCAAACGGAAAAAAGATTGCTGCCATCCTGAAGGTCTTCCACGAAGAGGGCATTGAGATCGAATGCCATGCCGAGCATGACATTCTTTACTTCACCGAGGACAACGAACACATCTATTTCAACGAGGCACTCATTGAGGCTGGCGCATTCTTCGATAAAAGCACGCAAATGTGGGCAATTTTCTGCAACGCATAATCACCAAGGATAAAAATGACTACGAAAATTCATCTCGACGTTACTATCTCGTCTGATGTCTACAATAACGACACAATGGAGCAATTACGCACCGCAATCCGCAAAGGGTTCATACAATATGTCTTCAGTTGCGCCGAGGGCATTGAAGTGCCGGACGGCCCTATCGATCATTCCAAGCTCGACATTGATGGCGGAATCAAGACTGAATTTAGGGCCTAGAGTGTGATAGGATAGTGGACCCTAAGCTAATGTGGTAATAGCAAACGACTCATAATCGTTAGGCGAAGGTTCGACTCCTTCAGGGTCTACCATCCTATCATATTCTTTTACTTGCGAAACATAAGGAAACATCATGAGCATGAATTTACACTGTAAGGAAGTCAGTCCGTGGCAGACACCCACGCATATCACCTATATGTGCTATTCCAACAAGGATGGCGGCTCAAAGGGAATCCTGTATCGCTACAGCGAATGGGTGAGAGGTACATTGAACGGTTTCTACAAGAATGCTGAAGAAGCACAGTGGGCCCGCGAGCAAGTTGAAGAACATCTTGCGCAATTCATGGGGAAAAAGAAACTGACATTCTCAATTGTATAAATTCCTAGTCGCTGGTCAAGGAACAGGCTATTCCATTGCCACACTACCAGGGATGGTATACACTCAATGGTATGCGGTTGAATTGTTCGCTAGTAAAGGTGCTCTAACCAAGTACGGATAGTGGAACTAACACGATGTAAGTAAGGTGGCTGCATAGGGTATGGTGCCCCGATTGCGACTCGAAAAGTATCGTACATTGTTCGCGACTATCAACTGTTGGGTTGTATTCCCTTGATAGGGGTGCAACAGATGATGGAAGAGAATCTCTGCCCGTTAGATTGGGTGCTGCGCTACTCTTCGCGATTATCAAGGTGGGGAAATATTCACACAGGTAGTGGAAGGTATTACGGCCACCTTGTGGCACTACACTTCCTTCGCGACTACTATTTTTATCCTCTTGACTGTTGCCCAGAATGATCGTAAAATAAAGGTATTGGTTGCAAAGCGTAGGTCTTGCTGCAAAAGGCGGAAATTACGAAAGAGCAAGTAGATTAAAGAATAGCCCTGGTGATGAAATGGTATACATAGGAGACTTGAACAATTTGAGTGCCTAGTTGGAAACGACTAGAGTAGAATCCGTCAAATTCGGTGAACGCTGTAAAATGCCAATACCGAGCCAAGCCCGTAAGGGAAGGTGTAGAGACTTGATGGCGGACACCTAAAGCGTAAAAGCAATGGTGAAGGTAAAGTCCAGACCACGAACGTAAGGCGGCGAAAGCCGAAGTGGTAAGAAAATCTCCCGCCGAAGGGCATGCCGGTTCGAGTCCGGCCCGGGGCACCACTTAGAAAGAAACTATGTTTGATTTTATCAAGAAAATGTTTGGCGAAGGCAAGATCCGTACAGAAGTACATTTCGACGATGGATCTTTCACTGCTGTTAAGGTTCCTTATATTGGTGATATCAATACACTTGATGTGGCCGAACTGCGGCGAATAATTCGCAAACGAATGCTTGTTGATTATGGCAAGCGGGTTACACAAGTCAATATCCTCGGATGGTATTGATGTCACTATGAAGATTGATACCAATCTCTTCTCAATGCAGGTAAACGTACCACATTCGGAATATGGTCCCTGTGAATATTTTATGCCAGGGATTCTACGTGATTGGGTCTGTGGAGAATACAGACTAATCTATGAATATTGCGGTGAAACTAGCAGTGGAGATGGTTTCACAAACGGTATTACCAACAAAGAATCTAGGTATATGGTAAAAAATATCCAGGAAGCAGATGCTACGGCGTTTCAGATCATGTTTCCAAGATGTAAGGTTTATCTCTGTAAACAATATGAATACACCTGAAATTCCAAGTCCGTGTATAGATATCTGCCATATGAGCCTTCGATTGGGATATTGTGTTGGATGTTTCAGGACGATTGAAGAAATAGCACGGTGGTCGGAAATGACTAATCAGGAAAAATTGGATGTCATATCCAAAACGGAACAACGAGCGTTCGAGATATGACTGAAGATGATACCTTTAGGGTGTTGGCAAGACCGGGCTTTGATGAGATGTTTCGGATTCACGCTGCATGGTGGCGCAACGAAAATAGTAATAATCGATCATTGCGAATTACGTTTATGAAATCACATGGTTGGACATGGCTTGAATTTGTATTAGAGCTAAAGAAACGGAAGGGACCTTATGCGATGCTTTTCTGAAGATGATACATATAGGGTATTGCGTGGTGCAAGCTATCGTGAGATGTTTTTGATTTTGACTGAAAATATTCATCTTGGTGATGATCTTGTTGCTGGTAAGGAACACCTCCTAATAAAAAATGGATGGACAATGAATTCTTTCGTGGAAGTATTTCTCAATAAATATAAGACTCCACTCGATCTAACGGTTATAACAGATTTGGAATGGAGAGTTAAGTTTTTAGCCGAGGATGACGGTGGAAGATAAGGTGTGAAGGCTGGCGACGGTGGAATATTATCGCCCACAACTCGAATTACACGCCAAACACCTAAATAAACTGATACAGGAATATGAAACATGTCAATGACTGAAGATGATACCTACAATGCTCTTCGAAGAGTGCCAATAGTCGATGTTATGAAGATTTATCATAGGTGTTGGAACAATAAATCACTACATGATGAACTTCGTAAAACCGGTTGGACACTTGAGGAGTTGAAGGCTCACTATAGAGAGGGATGGAGGACAGATTTATCATGATGGAAAAATATATCTATTTGGTGCATCAGGGACAAGATGGATACCTCCATACCGTAATCACACGGTTGGATGATGGCGTCCAAAAATACTTCTTCCAATGCGGTGGGACTAAAGCTGGCCTTGAGGTTTTCCTTTCTTCCATGACCGATGAGCTCTGTGAGGGATACTTTCCACGAGCGGATAAGAAGGGTAAAACAATCGGTGCTGTTGATAATTGGCGCTACCTCGGTGAGAATCCATGTCGAGCTGTAGCCGAAGAGTTGGCAAGGATTGATTTGACTCATGCCTTAGTATCACGTAAAATATAACTATGCCACGAGAAACTAAAGAACAGAAAGAATTGCGCAGGGTTGCAGAAGAACATTCCGCAATGCT
>Ga0315273_10012824_pt1 | contig 10758 bp, 7 predicted proteins | sample YL17G02_0_MG_FD_205753 | JGI IMG/M metagenome (GOLD analysis project Ga0315273, IMG submission 205753) | Sediment microbial communities from Yellowstone Lake, YNP, Wyoming, USA - YL17G02_0 | ecosystem: Environmental > Aquatic > Freshwater > Lake > Sediment | place: USA: Wyoming | collected... | reverse complement strand
GGCCACCGAACCCTGGGCCTTCCCGACCACCGCGGAGATCGGGCTCGACGTGCCGCCGGCCGCGTAGGAGGAGTCACCGCCGTAGGTCGCCGAGAAGGAATGGCTGCCCACGGACAGGGAGCCGGGAACGGTGAGGGATGCCGAGCCCCCCTGGAGCGAGGCCGTCCCGAGGAGGGCGCCGCCGTCCTGGAAGGTCACGGTGCCCGAGGGCAGCGGGGCCCCCGAGCCGCTCGACGCGGCGCTGACGGCGACGGTCAGGGTCAGCGACTGTCCGAACACGGGCGCGGCCGGGGAGGCCGCGAGCGTGGTCGTGGTGGGGCCCACCCCCACGTTCAGCGTGATCGAACGCTGCGCGGTGTTGGTGGGCTGCGACCGGTCGGCGACCTGGACCGTGAAGGTGAAGCTGCCGGTCGACGTGGGCGTTCCCAGGATCTGTCCCGCCAAGAGCGAGAGCCCGATCGGCAGGGTCCCGGAGACGAAGCTCCAGGTGTACGGCTCGGTCCCGCCGATGGCCTGCAGCGTCGCCGAGTACCCGACCCCCACCTGCGGCGTCGGCAGCGTCGAACCATCGGAGGCGACGAGCAGCGCCGCGGCGAAGCTGCCGCCGGCGTGTGGGACCGTGACGGGCGCGAGCTGGGACACGATCTGCTTCATGCCGTCCACCGTCACGAGGCCGCGCAGGGTGATCACGGCGGACTCGCCTGGCGCCAGAGCGAGCGTCGCGTTGGTGCCGCTGGGATCGGGGATGTTCGGGTCGGCGAGCGGCGCGGAGAGCGGCTGGATGGCCGGGCGAATGTCGTCCACGGAGGCGATGATGACCGGGTGGGGCTGCTCCACCAGCAGGCAGCCGAGCGCGAGCGGCGTCGTGTAATTCTTCGCGAGGATGAGCTGCAGCGGCGTGGAGGGAACGTTCCCGACGATCTTCACGTGGTAGGAGTGCGTCGTGTTGCCGGTGTTCGTGACCACGTAGTTCGCGTCGGACAGGGCCGCGTTGCTGAGGTTGGTGTTGCTGAGGTTGGTGTTCGAGAAGTTGGTGTTGCTGAGGTTGGTGTTCGAGAAGTTGGTGTTCGAGAAGTTGGTGTTCGAGAAGTTGGTGTTGCTGAGGTTCGTGATCTCGGCGTTGGAGACGTGGGCGGCCGCCAGGCTCGAGTTGCTCAGGTTGGTGTTGGAGAAGTTGGTGTTCGAGAGGTTCGTGTTGCTGAGGTTGGTGTTGGAGAAGTTGGTGTTGGAGAAGTTCGTGTTGGAGAAGTTCGTGTTGTCGAGCGCGGAGCCGCCGTAGGTCGGCGTGTAGAGCTCGATGGTCTGGATGTCCGCGCCCGTTCCGTCGGGCTGGACCAGGCCCGCCACCATCCCGGGGGGGTTGAGGGTGAGGAACCCGGAGAGGCCACCGGCCACCACCTTGCAGGTGGGGGGGATGAGGCCGAGGCAGCCGGCCGGGCTCGAGGGATCGACCTCGTCCACGCGGACGGAGATTGGCGTTCCGGGGTCGGTGGCGGTTCCCAGCCTGGCGAACACGGAGCGGTGCACCGTCGACTGCGACGGGATGACGACGTCGAACGCGGGGAGCAGCGGCACGCCCCCGGAGAGGTTGTTCGTGAACGACACGACGACGCCCGACGCGGTGGCCGAGAAGCGGAACGCCCGGTCCACGCTGGTCGCGTTGGAGGCGGCCACCACGAATGCGCGGGTGAGCGTGGAGGCCAGCGGCTTCACGTTCTGCGGCGACGAGACGACGAGCCCGTTCGAGATCCGGGCCGAGTAGACGTTCTGGTTGCGGGTCCCCTCATAGCCCGTCACGCACGGGGGCCGGGCCTGGGTGGGGTCGAAGAGGCTCATCCCGCCAGTGCCGGTCGGAAGCCCGCTGGGCGGTGTGTACTTCGTCCAGTCGCCGTCGGGCGGGGGCCGCACGTCCTGGTTCGAGGTCCAGACCGCGTAGTGGGTCGCCGCGGTGGTCGGGGCGGTGTTGAAGGCCCATCCGCCGCCGGCCTTCGCGACGAAGGCCGGACCGGCGATGTCGATGTAGTCGCCGATGAAGGGGATCGTGCCGTGGGCGAAGAGCGGCAGGTTCGGCGGGTTGAACTGGAGTTGCTGGGCGCGCAGGAGACCGTTCGAGTCGGCGACCTGGATGGAGCCCGTGAACCCCTGGACCTGCTGGCCCGGCGCCTCGTCCCCCCTGCCGCCGAAGAGGAAGTTCGACACTCGCGCCGACGTGAACGCGGGAGCCAGGCCCGGGCTCGCCTGGGCGACCCGGACGTCGATGGTGTGGCGTCGCTGGGTGAGCAGCGCGTCGTCGATGAAGGGCGTGAACACCCCTGCCGTGCCGGAGAGGAGCTCCCCGAGGGGCGCGCGCTGCTCGGTGTAGAAGCGCCCCTTGGAGTCCGGCAGGAGGTCGGGGTACGGCGTGAACCACCCCGCGGTGTGGTCGAGGCGCGAGTCGTAGTAGAGGAGCATGAGTTGCCCCTGGGTGAACGTCAGCTGGGGCATGAACTGGTGCCCGCGCGCGAGGCGGTTGCCGGCGTCGTCCGTGAGGGGGACCTCGTCGACGGCGGCCGGCGCGGACCAGGTGGTGCCGTTGGTCGACGTCGACACCACGACCTGGGCGTCGCCGGTCGTGGGCTCGCGCTGCGCCCATGCCAGGTGGACCCAGCTCCTGGTCCCCGACGAGTCGACGGACACCGCCAGCGTGGGGAACGCCTCGGACCGGAAGTTCTGCGCGCCCGTCGCGCCGTCCTGGTCGAACGGATTTCCCAGATTGAACAGGACCTGCCCCTTCGAGAACGTCCGCCCGAAGTCGGTCGACTTCGCGTAGACGAGGGCGTCGGTCTGATTGCCCGTGGCGAACCGGCGCCACACGAGGTGGATGGCGCCGCTCACCGGGTCGACCGCGAGGGTCGTCCCCTGGTTCACGGCGTTCGACTCGCTCAGCTTGATGGGCGTGGACCAGGTCTTCCCACAGTCCTGGGAACGGGTGAACATGATCTTCGACGACGGGGTCGCGCTGTTCCCGGTGAATACCGCGTAGGCGAAGTAGACGTTGCCCGCGGGAAACGACCGCTGCGGCGTGGTGGGGATGGTGCAGGTGCCGGCGCCGGCGCGCGGGATATCCGTCGCGAGCCACGGCTTGTCGAGGAACTGGCCGGAGGTGCCGGCGTCGAGGGCCTGCCCGTCGAGGTACTGGATGGGATCCCGGGAGACGGTGGCGTCCCCGTTCTCCTTGTTGTTGAGGTCGATGAAGCGGGCGACGAACACGCGCCCCAGGTTCGTCCCGCGGTCGAAGACGATCCCGCTGTAGTAGAGCATCCCGTTCGTGCCCGCCCGGACGAGCGGGTCGGACGCGGCGGTGAACCCGTGCAGGGGGGAGGCCAGCCCTGCGGGGCTGGTGTCCTGGGGATAGCCCGGAAGGAGCACGCTCTGCCAGGTCTGCCCGCCATCGAATGACTTGAAGACGCCCAGCCAGGCGTCACCGTGCGTGTCGGGGACGTTCGGGTTCGGAAGGTCGACGGTCCGGTAGTCGTTGGCCCCGGCGAGCAGGTGCCCCGGGTTCGCCGACGAGACCGCGATCGACGGCTCGTTCTGGCGCTGCAGGAACGGATCGCCGCCCGGCCACCCCGTGCCGGACACCATGTTGACGCTCTCCCCGGCGATCTGGCCCCAGGCGGCGAACGGCAATGCGAGCGTGACGGTGAGTGCAACGGCGAGACGGAGATTCGGCTTCCCCTGCGGACGTGGCGACATCGAGCCCCCTCGGACGAACGTGTGCTGGACGGCGCGCTTGGTATGCGCGGCGGCCGCAGCCGGGGCAAGGGTATAAATATGATTACACAGAGGATTTTGCCAATGTCGACCAGTGCGCCCCTTGACCGTGGGACAAGTGCGGCTCCACCTCCATCCAACGGCCTAACGCGCTCGCAGGACCACCAGGTTGCCGGCCACGACCACCGCGATGCCCAGGAAGGTCGTCGGGCCCCAGGCGAATCCCTCCACCACCCCGGAGATGGCCAGCGCCACCACCGGCACCATCACCCCGACGTAGCCGGCACGGGCGGCGCCCACCCGCTCGAGGAGCGTCAGGTAGGCGGCGAAGGCCAGGATCGACCCGAAGACCGCCAGGTAGAGCAGCGAGATCAGGTAGGACGGCGCTGCAGAGAACGAGAGCCCCTCCCCGCTCGCCAGGGCGAAGAGGGCGCTGCCGGCCGATCCGTAGGCCATGCCCCACGCCATCTTCTGGGCGACATTCACTCCGAGTCGATCGAGGCGGGTGGCGAAGACGTTGCCGACGCCCGAGGCGAGGACGGCGCCCACCGTGAGCAGCGCTCCGGCCAGGACGCCCGGGCTGGCCTGGACCCGCGCCAGCGCCGGCGAGAAGACCAGCGCGATGCCGGCCACGCCCAGCAACCCGCCCACCACCACCCCTCGGGTGGCCGGCGTCCCGAAGGCCACCCGCGAGATGACGAGGTTCAAGAGCGGACTGGCCGAGTAGCCCACCGCCACCAGGCCCGACACCAGGAAGGTCTCCGCCCGGTACACCGCCAGGTAGGAGAGGCAGAACATGAACAGGCCGAGAAGCGCCAGCTGTCCGTGCACCGCGGCCGGGAATCGCAGCCGGAGGCCCCTTACCCGGCAATAGGCGAAGAGGACGGCCGAGGCGATGGCGAATCGCATCGCCACGCTGGACTCGGGCGACGCCCGGCCCAGCTGGAAGGTGATGGCGATCCAGGTGGTGCCCCAGATCGCGACGGCGGCCGCGAACAGCCGTGGCGTGGTCGCGCGCAAGGCCGATCCTGGCTCAGCCGGGGTGGAGACCGGCCGGATCGGCGCCCAGCAGGCCGGCCTGCATCGAGCGGGGGTCCACCCGGAGGAGCGCGCGCTCCATGCCCGGCGTGAGGATCCGGAAGTGGAGGGATCCGTCGAGCCGGTCGGCGATGTACGGGAGGTGATCGTCGCGGAAGGTCCATTCGAGCCGGTCGAAGCGGGACAGGTCGAACGGCCCGGAGAAGGCGCGCAGCGTCTTTTCCCCCTTCAAGTTGAAGTAGCCCTCGAAGTAGCTGAGCACCAGTTCGCGGACGGTCCGGAAGACCGGCTCGCGGAAGCGCAGCCCGACGAAGTTCGACTTGGCCACCGCGCCGAAACGTCCGCGGGCGCGGAACACCGCCAGCACGTGGTCGTCGTCGCGGATCGCCTGCATGTCGAGCAGGAGGGGCGGGTGGCCGAGTCGGCGGAGCGCCGCGGCCGCGAAGATGGCGCCGTCGTAGCAGTTGGCCCGGCGCTCGGCCAGCACGCGGCGCGGCGATCCGGGGTCGTCCTCGGCCCGGTAGGCGAGGCCGTCCACGAACGCCTGGATGCGGCCTGGCGTGGTCAGGGGGCGGAGGGTGGCGATCTCGCCCCGCGTCCAGCCATCGGCCGGGCCAGGGGCTTTCCTTCGACGGAGCATGGCTGCGGAGTCTACCTCGCCGCGTCGGCCACCAGGACCTCGGCGCGCAGCATCTCGCGCCGGAGCTTGCGCTCCTCGCGTCGCACCTTCCGGACGTACGACCACAGCGAGTCGGGGACCTCGCCGACCGCCTGCAGGTAGGAGGAGAGCCGGGTGGGACCCGTGTTGTAGGCCATCAACCCGAGGTCCTCGTCGCCGAAGACCTCGACCATGCGGGCCAGGTAACGGATGCCCATGCGGACGTTGTGGGCCGGGTCGTGCACGTCGCCGGGAACCAGCCCGGCCTCGCGCTCCTCACCGGCCTGGGTGACCTTTCGCAGTTGCATGAGCCCGCGCGCGCCCCGTTCGGAGACGGCTCCCGGCTCCCAGGCCGACTCCACCCCGATGACCGCCATGACCAGCAGGGGGTCGAGCCCGGCGGACTCCGACTCGCCGCGCACGGCGGCTGCGAGAACCGAGGCGGCCTCGATCTCGAGTGCAGGCATGCGCTCCAGAACCTGCGCGGCCAGCGGATCGATCTGGCGGGGCAGCGCGGGCGGAGGGACGGGCGGCTGTGCGGCCAGAGGCGCGGAATGCCAGCCGACGGGCGACGGCAGGAGAACGATGGCGGCCGTCAGGACCACCGCCGACGCCTGCACGCTCAGTCTCACCATCCCCTCGCCCACCGCCCCACCTCCCGGCTTCGCACCTGCGTTCGCCTCCTCTTTAACGCCGGGTGTGTTGTAGGGAAAGTCCCCTGATAGGTCTACTTGGACCTATGTTCACGGGACGTGATGAAAGTTTTTTCACCCCTGTTGGGGCGCGACCGGTGCGGATCTCTTAGATCTCTTTCATGTCGGGTCGGAATTTGCGGAGCGGCGCAGCCACGGACGACGCACAGCTGCGGCTCTTCGCCGGCGACGACGACCTCGCCGTGGGGGCCGCGCCTGTTTCACCTTCCGTCATGGAGCTGGCCGCACGCCTTCCCGCGAGCCTCCGCCTCGGCACGTCGTCCTGGTCCTTCCCGGGATGGGATGGGCTGGTCTACGCTGGGCGCCTTCGGGCGGACGACCTGTCGAGGGACGGCCTCGTCGCCTACGCACGCCACCCGCTGCTCCGCGCCGCCGGGATCGACCGGACCTTCTACGCGCCCCTCGACGCCGCCGGCTTCGCGCGTCACGCGGCCCAGGTTCCCGGCGACTTCCGCTTCCTGGTGAAGGCTTCCCAGCTCTGCACATTTCCGGCGCTGCGGGAAGGTGGACGGCCGGGCGCGGCGCGCTCCAACCCCCGGTTCCTCGAATCGGGCTTCGCCCGCGACGCGGTGGTGGCCCCGGCCGTGGAGGGGCTGGGGCAGCGCCTCGGCGTGCTGCTCTTCCAGTTCCCTCCCCTGCCCCCCGCCGAGACCCGCCAGCCGGGACGTTTCGCGGAACGGCTGGCCAGCTTCCTCGGGGCCCTGCCGCGCGGACCGCCCTACGCCGTCGAGATCCGGAACCGGGAACTCCTCCAGCCGGCATACGCCGCCGCGCTCTCGGCGTCGGGAGCCGCCCACGGCTTCACGATCCACCCCACCATGCCGCCGCTCGAGATCCAGGCGGAGGTGTTGCCGGTGGAGACCCAGCCCGGGCTCGTGGTCCGGTGGATGCTCGGCCACGGCCGCGGATACGAGGAGGCTCGCGATCTCTATGCCCCCTTCGACCGGCTGGCGGCGCCGGATCCGGAGAGCCGCGCCTCGATCGCCGCGCTGGTCGCCCGGGCCGTCCGCGCTGGCAAGGAGGGGTTGGTCGTCGTCAACAACAAGGCGGAGGGGTCGTCGCCCCTCTCCATCGTCGAGCTGGCGCGGACCATCGCCGGCTGACGGGCCGGCGGCTCACACCGCGTCGAGTGCGCTCCGGAACTCGGCGAGCAGGTCGCGCCAGTGCTCGATGCCCACCGAGATGCGCACCAGATCCTCTCCCACCCCGTAGCGGGCCTGCTCCTCCTCCGACATCTCGGAGTGGGTGGTGGTGGCCGGATGACAGACCAGGGTCTCGACGCCCCCCAGGCTCACCGCGTTCTTGGCGATGCGGAGGTTCCTCAGGAACTCGAAGGCGGCCCGCTTGCCGCCCTTGAGCTCGATGGTGATGATCCCGCCGGGGTAGTCGCACTGGGCGTCCCGGATCCGGACCTGCTCCGGGTCGGTCAGGAGCGACGGATAGATGACCCGCTTCAGCTTGGGATGGCCGACCAGCGCCTCGGCCACGTGCTGCGCGTTCTTCGACTGCCGGTTCATGCGCAGACCCACGGTGGGGAGCCGCCCGTCGAGCAGCCAGCACTCGTCGGGCTGGAGGATGTTCCCCAGGATGGCGCGCGTGCCGCGAAGCCGCGCCACCAGTTCCGGGTCGCTCCCAAGGACCACCCCGCCCAGCATGTCGCTGAAGCCGCCCAGGTACTTGGTGGCGGAGTAGATGGCCAGGTCGGCACCGAGGGCCAGCGGGTGCTGGAAGGTCGGCCCCAGGAAGGTGTTGTCCACGGCCACGAGAGGCCGGTCGGGATGTTCCTTCGCCGCCGCGGCCAGGGCCGCGAGGTCGGTCATGACGAGCGTGGGATTGGCCGGCGACTCGACCAGCACGAGGCGCAGGTTCTTCGCCCCCTTGATGGCTCGCGCGATCGCGGCGGTCTCCCCGGCCATCACCGGGATGCCCTTCAACCCCAGCGGTTCGAGGAGCTGGTGGATGAGGTGCTGGGTCCCGCCGTAGAGCGGCACGGTGTACACGAAGCTCGTGCCGGGCTGGCAGAAGGTGAGGAAGACGGTGGAGATGGCCGCCATCCCGGAGTTGAAGACGGCAGCCGCCTCGGCGCCCTTCTCGAGCGGCACGACCTGGTCCTCGACGATCTCGGCGTTGGGGTGGGAGAGGCGCGAGTAGATGAGATCGACGCTCTCGCCGGCGGCCGGCTTCGCCTTTCCGAGCGCGATGGCGAAGGCCCGCTCGGCCTTCTCCGGGCTCGAGAAGACGTAGGTGGACGACCGGAACACGGCCGGGCGCGCGGAGCCGACCGAGAGGCGCGGGTCGAAGCCGCGGGTGAGGACGGCCGTGGGGGGGCGGACCACGTAGGCGGTCTTTTCACGGGGGCTGGCCATGCTGAAACCATAGCAGGCCGTTGCCCCGGCGGTGCACGGGGCGGTATGGGGTATCCGTGGAGGGACACTCGCCGCCCCAGAAAGGACGTGGGCTGTTCGAGCGCGGACTTGCGCTCGCGCTGGTCGCGGCGTTGCTGGCCACGACCTTCACCCTCCTGGCCCCTTTCGGGACCATCCTCCTCTGGTCGCTTTTCATGTCGGTCACGGTGTGGCCACTTCACCGCTGGTTCCTGGTGCGCACGGGGGGGCATCCCCCGCTGGCGGCCACGCTCTCGGTGGCCGTGCTGCTCGTGCTGGTGGTGGCGCCCATGGTGCTCACCGCCTTCGCGCTGCTTCCCAGCGTGCGCGCGATCGTGGACCTGGCCTCCCAGCCCCAGAGCTGGAACCTCCCCGCGCCGCCCGAATGGCTGAGGGGCGTGCCGCTCGTGGGTCACCTGCTCCAGGGAACCTGGCAGGAGACCGTCGACAGCGTGCTGGCCCAGTTCGCCGGAAGCGGCGCCGAGACCGCCCGGATGGCCCAGTGGGGCGTGATGCGCGTGCTCGGAACGAGCTGGACCATCGTGCAGGTGCTGCTGGCCGCCATCCTGGCCTGGCCCATGCTCGCCGGCGGCGAGCCCGGCGGCGAGATGGCCTCCCGCATCGCCGAGCGGGTCGGCGGCCAGCATGGCGTCCACCTCCTCGAGCTGGCCTGCCGCACCATTCGCTACGTGTCGGTGGGCATCATCGGAGCCGCCGCGGTCCTGGCGCTCGTGGAGGGAATCGGCCTCTGGTTGGCCGGGGTCCCGATCATCGCGGTGCTCATGGTGGCGAGCTTCGTCCTCGACGTCATGCAGCTCGGGATCCACATCGTCTACCTCGGAGCCGGGGCCTGGCTCTTCTACAACGGACGGCCCGGCGCCGCGGTCTTCACCCTGGTGTGGGGCTTCATCGCCAACAACGCGCTCGACTCGGTGTTCCGCCCGTACGTCATCAGCCGCGGGACGGGCCTCCCCATGTCGGTCATCTTCCTCGGCGCCACCGGCGGCCTGATCGCCTGGGGATTCATCGGCGTCTTCGTCGGGCCGGTGCTGCTCGGCCTGGTATGGACGATGCTGCGGGTGTGGCTGGCCAGCCCGCCTGTGGCTTACGATGACCCGGGGATCTGATGGGCTTGCCTCTCCCGCTGCCCCGCTCTCCCGACGAGTGGATGGAATTCATCCGGAGTCGAACCGCGATCGAGCCGGTACCACTCGTGCCCGAGATCCAGCTCCACCAGGCCACCGAGGTGACCACGCTGTGGCAGGCCACCGCCGCGGAGCTGGTCGGATGGGACGACTCTCCGTTCTGGGCCTTTCCCTGGGCCGGCGGCCAGGCGCTGGCCCGTCACATCCTCGACCACCCGGACGAGGTGGCCGGTCGCCGCGTCCTCGACTTCGGAACCGGGAGCGGCCTGGTGGCCATCGCGGCGGCGCTGGCCGGGGCCTCCCACGTGGTGGCCTGGGACGTGGACCCATACTGCGAGGCGGCGGTCCGGCTCAACACGGCCCGGAACGGCGTGGCCGTCGAGTTCGTGCCGGGCTCCCCCTTCGGCACTTCACCGGACGTGGATCTGGTGCTGGCCGGCGACGTCTTCTACGAGCGGGCGATGTCGGAGCGCTTCCAGGCCTGGGGACGCGGGCTGGCCGCCCGAGGCGTGCGGGTGCTGGCCGGCGATCCCGGGCGGCTCTACTCGCCACGGGAGGGTGTCGTGGATCGGGGCGTCCACGAGGTGCCGACCACGACCGCCATCGAGGACCGGCTGTTCATGCGAACCTGGGTGCTCGAGCTTCTCCCGGAGTGAAGCGTCACCGGGCGGTGCGGAGCAGGTCGGCGAGCATCTCCACCATCCGGTAGGTGAGCCCCCAGATCACGAGGCCGTCCACGTCCAGGCTGGGCAGGAGCAGCCGCTGCCCCTCGTGGACGTACGGGAACGGGACCTGCCGCGCCGGATCGAGCAGGTCGGCCAGGCGCACCCATCGCGCGCTCGCCACCTCGCCGGAGAAGCGCAGGGGACCGGGGACGGAGCGGAGCGCGAAGACCCAGGGCTGGATGGAGAGGCCCACGGCCCGCCCCCGGCCGATGGCCGGGATCTCGTCGAGGGCTCCGAGTCGCTCGGCGTCGGCGCGGAGGTCGAGCCCCACCTCCTCCACCGTCTCCCGCACGGCGGCCTCCTCGATGGCCTCGCCGGGCTCGACACGGCCGCCCGGGAAGG
>Ga0315273_10012823_pt1 | contig 10759 bp, 22 predicted proteins | sample YL17G02_0_MG_FD_205753 | JGI IMG/M metagenome (GOLD analysis project Ga0315273, IMG submission 205753) | Sediment microbial communities from Yellowstone Lake, YNP, Wyoming, USA - YL17G02_0 | ecosystem: Environmental > Aquatic > Freshwater > Lake > Sediment | place: USA: Wyoming | collected... | reverse complement strand
TCAAATCCTCAAGAACAATCAGGTCGTAGTTATCGACGAGTCGGCGGGAAAGTTTATGGAAATGATCCGTCCGTTGGTTCTTGATATGCCTGTGGAGTTCCGCAACCTTCTCCACCGCTTTCCGTCGCCTGGTCGACCCTTTCTTCTTCTGTGAAAGTTTTTGTTGGAGTTCAGTGAGTTCGTCTTTTGATTGTTGTGAGAACCTGTGATTCTCGTGCAGTTCCCCATCGGAATCCGCTAAGACGTTCGTGACACCACGATCTATACCGACGACAGCACCAGTCAACGGTCGTATCTGCTTCGGGACATCCGCGCAAATAACATTGACGTACCAATGTTTTCCGCAACGGGTGATGGAGAATTGTTTGATCGTTCCCCGAACTTTTCTGTGCAGGTTGACCTTGATATGACCGATCCCTTTGGCGTAGACACGTTTTTTGTCTTCGAAGAAACGACCGCCGTCACCATCGATGAATGTCACCGTATCGAAACGATATTTGGAACGGAACCTCGGATAACCCGCAACGGCACCTTTCTTGACCCGTTGGAAGAATCCTTGGAACGTTTTATCCAACCGTCGCAGGGTTTGGATCTGGCTAGTAGCCGACCAACGTCCCTGGTCAGGGTCGGCCTTCCTGATGTCTTTCAACTGGGCGCACTGCTTGACGTGACTCATCGGCGTCTTCGAGGGATGGTTGTAAGCATCCCTGCGTTCCTGCAACGCCGCATTATACAAAGAGCAATGGTCTTCCATCATCAGTCGCAAGTTGTCCGACTGCTTCGCAGTCGGATACAGGCTGTAGCGGAAGACACGGTTCATCGGGTCATAATTCTACCATCAACGGTTCCCCGCGATTCCCCTGCCACCTGAAGGCGGCAGCCCCCTCGCGGAAAACTCGGTGGATGTGGTGCCCGTGGTGGTGCGGCGGGTGGGGGTGGTGGTGCTGAACGATGCTCGCGGGGGGTTGAACGCGGCGGTCTGGTTGGTGGTGCTGAACGGCGACGTCCTCGGGGTGGGTTTCTTCGCGGTTGCCATGTCGTTCCCTCTCTCGTGGCCCGCGGTGGGCGGGCGGGTTCCGTTGTGGGAAGGTTACCGGTCCGGGCCCGTCGTCGTCCCGCATATTTCCGTTCGAATTCCGGGGGCGCGCGGACGGCCCCCGGCAGGGGTTCCTGGCGGGGGCCGGTTGGTTCCGCCGGGGCGTCAGGCCTCGAAGGCGTAGCAGATGTCGATGTCGATGGCCGCCATCCGGTCGAACCATGCTTCGGCGGGGACGCCGGCGTCGAGGAGCCGGATGATGAGTCCGTTCATGCGGTGCCCGGGGTGCCGGGCGGCGATGGTCCGGGCGGCGCCGGTGTCGCCCTTCGCCCAGTGGATCGCGGCGAGGGTGGCGTCGAGGTTCTGTTCGATGTCTTCGCTGGTGGGGGTGATGGTGGTGAGCGCGGCGAGGGCGGTGTCCCAGTTCCGGGCGCGGGCGAGGGCGACGATGAGGGCGTCGCGGGTGCCGCGGCGGGCGAGGGCGATGCGGGCGGCGTGGGCGTAGTCGCCGCGGGTGGTGTCGAATGTTGCGGCGGTCTCCACGGCGGAGTGTTCGGCGATGGTGCCGGCGAGGGTGGTGGTGGTCATGCTGCTGTCTCCTTCGATGTTGTTGTTGGTGATATTTCTAGTGTATGTGATGGTGTGGTTGGTGTCAATGGGTTGTGGTGGGGATGAGGGGGGCGACGTGGATCTCGTAGGACTCCTCCTCCATGAGCTCGAAGTACGTCCTGATGATCTCGTCGGGGTCGTCGGGCAGCGGGAGCGGGTCGTCGGACTCCCGCTCCGCGTCGCCCCACCATTCGGTGCAGTAGGCGGCCACGGCCGCGTGGGCGTCGTCGGGGGACTCGAACGCGGCGATGATGTCCTCGCCGTGCCTGGTCGAGATGCGGGGGATGTGGAGCGTGGCCATGCTGCTGCTTCTTCCGTCGTTAGTTGTTGATATGTTCAGTATAGGTGATGGTTCTGGTTGTGTCAATCCGTGTTGGTGGCGAGCGCGTCGGCTTGTTCCGCTTTCGCGAGGTGGTCGCCGGCCATTTCCCGGCACGCTGCCGCGACTTCTGCCCAGATCAGGGCGCGGTGCTGCTCGTACAGTTCGGGGGCGCGGGTTGAGTAGACGGTGATCCTTTCCCCGGTCCCGTATTCCGACCCGTCGTTGGTCAGGCGCGGCCCGGTGAATTCGACGGTCCCGAGGGGGAACCCGGGGTAGACGGACGCGACGGCCTGGTCCGCCCGGAACCGTTTCTCCCGGCGGCCCCTCCCCTCGGTCAGGACGGCCCCCTCCCCGGGCAGGGCGATGACGACCTTGTTGCCGCTGATCCTCAGGGTTGCCCCTTCTTTGATGATTCCCATGATTATCCTTTCATCGGTTGCTGACGTGTTCAGTATAGCAGGCCGGGGCGGCGGGTGTCGATCCGCGTCGCCCCGGCCCGGTGGTCAGGCTCCGGGGGCGTGCCGCAGGAGCGCGTCGTTGAGCGCCGCGCCGTACGCCGCCCAGATCGCGTCGTCGCCCATCGCGTCCTCCCCGATGGCCTCCAGGTCCGCGTCGGTCAGGCCCTCGAGGGCGTCGGGGCCGTCGCCGTCGTACCGGTCCTCCAGCTCCGCGGCGTAGTGCTCGCGGATCGCGGCCGGCGCGAACGACACCCGCAGCCCGCCGAGGTCGATCTCGTGGCGCTCGATGGCGATGCTGACGCCCTGCTCGACCTCCAGCAGGTCGATGAGCTCTTCGATGTCGAGCCCGTCGTGCTCGCCGGCCGGGTCGTAGTTGATGCGGACCGCGGCCTCGGCGGCGGCGCGGCCGGGGTGGAGGGTGACGGTGGTGTCCCGCTCGTCGGCGTCGGTGGCGGTCATCGTGTGGATGGTGGTCATCGTGGTGCTCCTTCGTGGTGGTGGGTTGATATGTTCAGTATAGCAGGTGTTTGGGGTTGTGTCACGTCCGGGCGGCGGCGGCGGCGTCGAGGAGGAGCCGCGCGAGCCGCTCGGCGTGGTCGGGGGTGAGGCGGGCGGTGGCGGTGCGGTACAGCCCGTGGGCGGTGATGCGGATGATGGCGCTGCGGTCGTCGGTCCGGACCTCGATGGCGGTGTCCCGGTGGGTGTCGAGCGATCGGGTCGTGGTGCCGTCGTCGTCGATGTGGATGCTCATGCTCAAGGTGCTGCTCCTTCCGTTGTTATGTTCAGTATAGCAGGCCCGGGCGGTGGGTGTCCATCCGCGTCGCCCGGGCCGGGGTGGTCAGAGGGTGGCGATGGTGGTGGGGACCCCGGCGGACGCCAGGGCGTCCCGGGCGTCCGTGGCGGCGCGGCGGGTTTCGGCGGCGGGGCCGGCGAGGGTGACGGACCCGGTGGGCAGGGACAGCTCGATGATGCCGCGGCCGGTGCCGTCGCGGGGGGAGCGCTCTTTGTACCAGAGGATGCCCACGGCCAGCGGGCCGTCGCGCAGTGCTTCGTCGATGTCGTAGGTGTCGACGGTGAAGTCCGACGCCTCGACGGCGATGCTGGTGATGGCGCGGGTGTCGAGCATTGGTCTTTCCCCTTGTGTGGTGGTGGTTTGTTGTTGTGTCCAGTATAGCAGACGGTGGGGGTGCGGGGAACCGTGACTGGTTCCCCGCACCGGATGCCCCGCCCTGCCATGCCGTATACCGTTGTGCTGTGTTCAGTATAGCAGGCCCGGGCGGTGGGTGTGTGTTCCGCGCCGCCCGGGCCGGGGTGGTTCAGCCGGCGTTGAGGATGTCGAGGATGGCCTTCGCGTCGGGCTCGCTGACGCCGAGCTTCTCCATGATATATCTATGTTCAACTGGATGTATGCTCATGGTGGCGGCGACGCCGCGGTCGGGCCACGCGACGAACGGGACGCCGTTGTCGGTGGTGCCCCAGACGAGGCTGTACCTCGCACCGTTGCCGGGCTCGGTGGTGGTGTGGCGGATCATGGCGCTCCCTTGGTGTTGATGGTGGTTGTTGTTGTGTTCAGTATAGCAGACGGTTGGGGTGGTGGGGGGCGCTGTCCGCGTCCCCCACCGGTCCGGGCCTGCCTAGCCCCGCCTGACCGTGCCATGCCGTATACTGTTACCCAGTATACGGCATCGTCACAGCAGGGTCAGGTTGTCGACGAACACGTCGATTGTCAAGACATCCAAATCGCTGTTCTTACGACTATACAGCATGTCGCGGACCTTGATCTCCTGCCCGTCGATGGTGGTCTTCCCGTCGACCGCGGGGATGCCGTCGACGGTGAACGTCGTCTTGATCGTCTCACGGACCGGATAGAGCCTTGCTTTCAACCCTGTCTGGGCGACGATGATGAATGGATAAAGCAACCATTCATCGTTTTTTCCGCGGAGGGGTCCGGTCTCCTTGCCGATATTCTCGGGCTTGTTCTTGTATTCCAGGCCGAGGGTGACGATAGCGGTGCTGGTGGAGACGATCTTGTGCCCCTTGTGCGCGGCGCGGGTCTGCTTCGACTTGTCGGTGACCCATTGGGCGCGGACGGTGGTGGGTCCGTGGAGCGCGGCCATGTAGAGGATGGCGGCGGCGAGCTGTTCGGGCGGTAGTGGGACGCCGGCGTGGGTGGTGGGGATCGCGGGGATCTGGGTGAGCAGCGACATTGTTTCCTCCGTTGGTGGTGGTTGCTTGCTACTAACAACGTTACACGGTTTGGGTGTGTTCCACAACCCGGTGGGTGTTGTGTGGGTCACATCCTCCCTCATTCCCCACGGGCCGTCCGTTGCTAGCGGCGGGCGGCCCGTGGGGCGAGGCGTCCTTGTCCTGTTGCTGCTCTAACCGTAGCACCGCCACCCGACGGTCACTATACTTCCGACCCGTGTTCCACGTCACACCCAGGATCACCTTCGCTACTTCCATTCTGCACCGTATGGGGGTAGCCTTGGGGTATCAGCACGACCACCACCACCGGAAGGACGCACAGATGGACGCCGAATCGTTGTACCACCGGCTCCGCGAATTCGCGGAGGGCCTCGGATTCGTGGGCGACGCCGCCGACGAGCTGCTGGCGGAAGCCGCCAGGATCATCGCCGAGGACCCCCGCACCGACTAGCGCAGCCCGGTCCGCCGGCCCCTGGGACGATCCCCCGGGGCCGGCGGGGCCGTGATGCGCGACCAGTGGTTCCTGCCGGGCCGTGCCTCACCATGCCACGCCGCGCCGAGGCCTTCCTAGCCGGGGCCAGCCGTTCCGAATACCGGTCCCAGTGTAGCGCGACCAGCGGGGTCGTCCTGGTCGCGCATCAACGGCCCCGCTCGGACAATACCCATATATCGTGTACCATTGAAGTATCGACAATAGGAGGAACATTATGGAAGACGATGGGATCGTGCTCGCGTCGTTCGGCGGGGTGCGCCTCGTGGCGCGGTTGGACGGTGGCGGTGGTGTCTGGGAGTTCGAGGTCCGCGGCGGCCCGGAGGGGGCGTGGTCCTATTGCCGCGGCGATCTGAGCGGCGCGGCGCGGCGGTACGCGGAGGACGCGGGGCTGCCGTGGAAGATCGTCCGGGCGGATTGATGGGGGTGTGCGTGATCTGCGGCGGGGAATTCCCGGTGGCGGAGCTGTGCTTCGGTCCGTTGACGCGGGCGGGGTGGGACGGCGAGGCCGGGTATGAGTGCGGCCCGTGCCGCGCTGGCTGGTGGACCAGGTAGTACCTGTGCTATACTGGTAGTACCAACAACGGGGGGTAGTATCATGGGTACGAAGAATCATGGGGAGCAGTTGCGGCGGCGGCTGGAGCTGCGCCGCGCCGGCGGGCACGGCAAACATCAAGATCGCCGCGAGAAGCGTTTGCGTACCCGTTCCACCCAGGAACGGGCCGCGATCAGCGAGCACCGCTAGGCACCACCACCACCACCTGCTACACTGGATATATCAACGGAAGGAACTTATCATGCCAGCACCGACCCACATCACCACCCAGGCGTACGCCGCCGCCCTCGCCGTCCTGGTCGACCACGACTTCCCCGTCAGTGAGCGGCGGAAGCGGGACATCACCAGTTTCTCCCAATTGCACGACCATATCGACGCCAATCAATACTTCATCGACCTCGACCACCTGCTCGGCGTGGACGCCGCCATATGGGACGAGGGGTACAACGCTTTCATCGCGGAGGCTTCGGAGGCGGCGTTCGTGATCCTCAACACCCTGCTGCTGCGGTTCGTGGCGGATTCCCGCTGACCGGTGGGGGGTGTGGCGCGGGCCACACCCCCCACCCTTCCCACCACCACCGAGTATGGTGTACGATGTAGTTGTTGTTGTTGTTTGACGCAGGCCTGATCTGCCCGTTAGCGCCGGTTGACCACCGGCGGGCAGCAGCCCCGGTCCACGAGGTGCGGGAAGAAGCCGCGTCCGGATGCGGGGGCGGCCACGGCCCGTCACCGTGGTAGTTGGAGTGCGAATCTCCGATCAGGTACCGGCCCCCCTCCACGGAGGGGGGCAGCCCGGGCGGGACGCCGCCGGGGTGCCCCACCGCGCGGGGGTTGCGCGCGGCCTCCACCGGGGGGATGCGGCCCCCGGTCGTCCGCGGCGGTTGATCCGCGGCCCGACCATGCGGGGAGACGCATGGCGCGGGTGCCCCGTGGCCGCTAGCAGGCGCGGGGCACCACGACAATTCGAAACCACAAACTGTGCTATACTGATTGTATGAATGGAGGAACGATTATGTCGAATGATGTGTTGATAGGGCCGGTGCTCGTCGCCGCCACCGAGCGGGGCCGGCCGTCTGCGTCGGGGAGCCCCCGCGTCCGGCTGCACACCACCACCGGGCATGTGTACCAGACCGCCGACGATGGCGCGGTGGTGTGCGAGGTCGAGGGGCGGGAGATGTTCGGTGTCCCGCTGATGCTGCGGCTGGATGGTTCCGGCCGGGTGCGGCGCATCGCCCGCGCTGGACACAACCACAACCAATCTGTGCTATACTGATAATACCAACAACGGGAGGAACATATCATGTCTGACACGATCGTGTACGCGGGGCCGTACCCCATCCCCGCCACCACCATCGACGCCTGGACCGGCGCCGGGGCCACCGACCTGGAGGCGTCCGTCACCGTCGACCTGCACGACCTCGTCGAGGCGGGCGGCATCGACGGCGCGAACGACGCCATGGACGAATTGCTCGGGGTGGTCCTGGGGGACCTGCAGATCGAGGTCGACCACACGGCCACGGGCGGGCTCACGGGCAGCCCGTACGGGTTGGTCCTGCGGGTGTCCGGGACGCTCCCCGACGAGCGCTGACACCCCGCCCACCAATCTGTGCTATACTGATAATATCAACAACGGGAGGAACAATTATGCGGGAATATGAAACTGTGTGGGCGACCGCGGACGAGCGGGTCCGGATCACCCCCGACGAATCCGCGGACAGCCCGCGGGAGGATGACAACCTCGGGGTCCTGGCGACCACGGGCCGGACGACGGCGGCGGACACCGACCAGCTCGCCCGGATGGCGGCGCGGGTCCTCGCGGACGAGGGCTTCGACGCCCTCGCGGAAGTGCTGCGGGACGGGCACGGCTCGGCCGCCGTCGTCCCGCTGCGGGAACACTTCGACAACTACGGCGCGACCCTGGTCGAGTGCGCCCCGGGGGATGCGACCGGGGTCGTCTTCGACACCGCGGAGGTCCGCGGCAACTTCGGGACGCCCGTGGAGCTGGTCCGCGGGTGCCTGCTGGCCGAGGTCGGCGCGTACAACGAGTACCTGACCGGCGATGTGTGGGTGATCCTCCACGAGCGGCGCGCGGTGTGGTGCCGGCGGGACGACCCCGCGGTCACGAGGGACGAGTGGGAGGTCGTGGAATCGGTCGGCGGGTACTTCGGGCGTGATTACGCCGTGGCGTCCGCGAACGAGGAATTCCCGTGCCCGGTCGCACCCTGACCCAAACTCTGCTATACTGATAGTACCAACAACGGAAGGAACAGTATGACGAATATCAGTTACGACGCCCTGGTGGAGATAGCGGACCGCGCCGGGCTGCTGGAGGACCACCTGCCCGAGGACGCCATCCACACCGACTACTCGGGGAGGGGGATGTCGGGCCGGACCTGCGTCGGATTCCGTTTGGACCATGACCGGCAACTGCTCGAACTGGGGGCCGCTATCGAGGGCGTCGCGGGGCTGGGCCCCTTCGGGGACGCGACCACCGATTCCCTGGGCAGGGGCATCATCGTGTACTTTAGGAGCGTGTCCTGCGACGACGCCCCCGGCGACGACGAGTAGTTCCCGGCGCGACCGGCCGCCGCGCCCCCCTGCGGTTCGTCCGCAGGGGGGCGTGCTATAATAATATTATCAATGGGAAGGAAACACATGACACAGACATACGACCGCGACATCGGCGTCACCATCGCGCCCGCCCCGGAATCCGACATCACCATCACCTTCCCCCCCGCGGGGACGACCACCGGCGCCGCGTGGATCACCGTCGACCCCAACGACGGCCGGCCCGCGCTCTCCATCGGCATCACCAGGACCGACGACGGCATCACCATCGACGTGTACGCCCCGGAGCACGAGATGGGCGAGCCCATCTCGACGACAACGGTCGCGGATCGAAGGATCATCGACGCGACCACGGCATACCCTGAGGGGGAGGAGGTGCCCGGATGACCATGACAGCCACCGAACCAGCCCCGCTCACCGCGTTGGACAGGTGCGACAGGTGCGGGGAGCAGGCCCAGTCCCGCACCACCCTCCGCCACGGCGACCTGCTCCTGTGCGGCAGGCACTACCGGATGCACGCCACCGCGCTGGAGGCAGCGGCCATCGCCCCCATCGTCGTGAACCCGGAGCACAAATTCTGAGCATCCGGCCCGGAATCGTCGGACGGCCCGGCGGGGAACGGATTACTTTGTCCTTGACACGCCCACCGCGGGCGGTGGATAGGGAAGGAATCAGATATGGCGACTTCTAGGAAGCCGACGGTGAAACGGGCGTCCGCGTTCGGGACCAGCAACCGGACGGCCGCGTTCAACCCCCCCCGGGCGACGTTCAACTCCGCCGCCCCGGCCCGGACCGGCCGGTCCGCCGGTCCCGCATCGACGTTCGGCTCCACATCTGTGCCCGGCTCGGCGTTCGGCTCGATGTCGACCGGTCTGCGGGCGCCGCTGGCATCGACGTTCTACACCACACCGAGCACGGGCGGGAAGATCACCGTCCGTCGTGGTGATTCGTTGTGGAGCATCGCGAAGAAGTTGAACGGCACCGGCGGGCAGGACAACAAGGCCATCCAGATGAAGGTGGACGAGCTCATCCGCAAGAACAAGGGGCACCTCCCCGGGCTCGCGAAGAATCCGAACAGCATCAAAGCCGGTATGCAGTTGAGCTACTGAGCGCGGCGCGGGCCCGGGGGACCAGCCCCGGGCCCGCGTTGATCTTCCCTGGTCGCGCATGATGATGGGCGGTGGTCCTGGTGGGTGTTCGGTCCTGGTGGTCCGGCGGGCGGGACCCGGATCGGGCCCCGGTCCCGGTGGGGACGGTCGGCGGGCGGGTGGCGGTGGGGCTGCTGGCGACGGCGCGGGCGGTCCGGGAGCGGGTCGACCCGTTCGTCCCGCTGCTGGCGTGGCAGGGCGGGGATGGGGGATCGTTGTTGGTGATGCTGCCGCACGACCCGGATGATCCGGGGGGGTTGGCGCTCGCGGTCCGGGCGGCGCTGGATGTGTTGGAGGCGGAGCGGGGGAGGGCGGTGTGGTTCGCGGTGGTGGTCGACGCGTACGGCCGGGCGGCCGGGCCGGCGGACGGGGTCGCGGCCGGTGATCTGGGGGACTTGTTCCGGGGTGGGGATCCGGGGGTTGTGGAGCAGTTGATGATGCTGATGGCGAGGGGTGGCGCGTCGGAGGTGTGGCGGCAGGTGTACAGGTGGACGCCGGTGGATGGCTGGGAATGGGACGACGGGGTGGAGCGGATCGTCCCGGTGCTCCCTGATATGGATCTGTTGGACCTATTGGTGGAGCGTTCCCGGTGAGGGGTTGCCAACCGGTTCTCCGACCTTCGACTCGTGGGACTGGTCGGAGCTCTTGGAAGGCCAAGGTCAAGATCCGCTCATTTTTGATCGCGAAAGGTCAAGGTCAAGGTCAAGGGATTCCGCTCCTGCTGGTCCACCGTTCGAAACAGGATTACGCTGTGAGCGGAATCTTCATTACGCTGTGAGCGAAATTCAAGCCTGGTTCTCTGGTTCTCTGGTCCACGGCAACAGGAACGGCGGAAGTCTTTGTCTTTGTCTTTGTTCTTCCCCCTCATACCCAGGGAAGGGGGGGAGGGTGGAAGGTTGGAGCTTCGGTTCTTGTCGGTTCCGGGCTCCTATGTTTCGCAGGAACCGTTGTGTGCTGTACCGGTTGTTCCGGTGGGAACGGTCGGTGCGGCAGGAACGGTCGGTTTGTGGCACCCCTGCACCCGTAGGGTAGCACATCCAAAAAAATCGTCACCGGACACACATGCCCGATTATCGGACAGATGGGTGGGGGGGAGGGGGACGAAAAAAAGGGGGGGGACCCGCCATCCCTATGGCGGGCCCCCCCTTGTTCCTCTTCGGCGCGGTCAGGCGGCGGCGAGGTTCGCGGCCCGGTACTGCTCCCGGAGGGCGGTGGAGATACGGCCCCGGTCGGCGACGTCGATGTCGTGCGCCTTCGCCCAGTTCCGGATCTCGTCGGCGTCCCCGCCCGCGGGCGGGGTGTGGGCGGTCCGGTTCTTCCGGGCGGGCTCCGGCGCGGGACCGGCGATGGGGCGGGCGTGCGCGATG
>Ga0315273_10012822_pt1 | contig 10759 bp, 8 predicted proteins | sample YL17G02_0_MG_FD_205753 | JGI IMG/M metagenome (GOLD analysis project Ga0315273, IMG submission 205753) | Sediment microbial communities from Yellowstone Lake, YNP, Wyoming, USA - YL17G02_0 | ecosystem: Environmental > Aquatic > Freshwater > Lake > Sediment | place: USA: Wyoming | collected... | reverse complement strand
CGGCCTACGCGCTGGGCGTCGTCTCGGTCTATGCACTGGGGCGCGTGATCGGGCTGGCGGCGTGGTCCTCGTGGCTGGCTGCCCTCGGCTACGCCACGACCCCGGCGCTGTTGCTGGCGGCAACGGGAACGAAGAACGATCCGATCATCGCGGCGCTCTTCTTATTCATCCTGGCGGTGGGCTGGGATGTGGCGTCTGGAACCGGGGCACGGCGAGATCATCCCCGGCTCCGGCAAGGCGTGATGCTCCTGCTGGCCGTTGGCCTGGGCTTTGGGACCAAGGCCTACATCCTGCAGCTGTTTGTCGGAGCGGCAGTCATCGCGCTGCTCGTCCGGCAGAACGCGGGCGTGCCGCTTTCGCTCCCAAATGCCTGGAGGGCTGCCGGACATGAATGGCACGCTTCGACCTCCGGCCAACGCACGCTCTACATCGCGGTCGTTGCGGTGGCGCTTGTGCTCGGCGGCTTCTGGTACACGCGCAACTGGATCCTCACCGGCAATCCGCTCTACCCCTACGGGGTGCAGGTTGGGGGGACGATGGTCGTGCCGGCACCGGACGATGCCGCGCGGCTGACATGGCGGGATTTCACGACCAACCTCGGCAGCCTGGCCCAGCGGTTCGGGGACAAGCGAGGGCGGATTTCTCCAGACCTTCCGGAGACGACCGGGTGGGGCTGGGTCGCTTACGGTTTGGGGATGCCGGCGTTGGCCTGGGGACTCGTCCGCTCGAAGCGCCTCCGGATCCTGTTCGCTGGGTTTGGCATTGGGCTGCTGCTCGTCGTTCAGGCGAGCCCAACGGCGCTGTGGTTGACGCGCTTCTTGGCCTGGGTGCCCGCCCTGGTGTGCTTGTCCCTGGGTGAGGCGGTCGAGGCCGTGGGCCGGGTGTCCCGCCTTTTCCGCTGGGGCTTTGCCGGTTTGTTCGCCTCCGCATGCATGCTCAACGTCGTGGTGACGTTGAACTACGGCATTGTCTCTCCGGAGGACTTCGAGCAAGTGCTCGACCGCCCGGCACTGAAGCGTGAGGCGTATGCCTTGCCGGTGACCGTTCCTCCCGAGTACGCCATGGCGCTCGAGCTCGTGCCCACCGACGCCATCCTGGGATACAACGTGCACGGCAACGGGTTCAGCTATCCGCTGTACCGGGCGGACTACTCGCAGCACCTGGCGTATGTGCCCATTCCGACGGGAAGCACGTGTGTCTCGATTGCCAATGCCATGGAGGCCCGCGGTACCCGGTATCTGTTTGTGGCCCCCGAGCATACCGAGGACTGGATCCTCGGCCTGCTGAACGAATGCGCCACCGAGAAGGACGTCCTGTGGGAGAGGGCTCGAGGTCTGTATGTCGTCAAACGCGACTAGGCGCCTGGAAGCATGGCTGGTGCTGGTGGGGATGCTGATGGCGATGGCGTGGTACGCCCGGCCGCAGCTCGATTTCTCGCTCCAGGCGCTGCGGCTACTTGCCCACTGGGTGTTCGCCGCATTGGGCGGATAGCAGAGCATGGGCAGAGGTCCGACGCTCCGGGATCACCCGGGCAAGGGAGTCGGATGATGCAGGTGCTGCATGCAAGAGGGAGCAGTCGGCGCGGAATGACCGTGAGGCATCGTCCGCCTGCCTGGGCACTCCGGGAAGCTCCAGCGCTCTGAGCTCCTGACTGTGGGTTGGAAGCCCCCGACTAGGTGAGGGATCTGACTGCGAACCGGAAGTAGAATTGGCATTCGCACGATCCTGCAGTGTACCCAGGTCGGTGATCATGCTTGTATCCACCCGTCAACGTCTAGCTCTTGCGCTGGCCTTCATCGCAATTGCGACGCTTGTCGTCTGGTATGCGAACCAGATCGCCCCACACATACGTGACCTCACCCTTGGCTGGAATCGGGCCTACCTATTTCCATTGATCAGTCCAATGGGAGCAGACTTCCGTGCTGGGGTGTACTTTCCCGGGAGCCTCCTGGTCATGGGCAAGGATCCGTACGTCGGCTCCGGCCTCTGGTACCCACCCTTCAGCGCCCTCTTCTTCCTCCCCTATCAGATCTTCGATGCAGCCCGGGCCTATTCGATCCATGTCTTCGTGCTCGTCCTGTTGACCATCGCTTCCGTCTGGTGGTCCATTAACATCGCCGAGTCGGCGGTCGCCCAAGGGGCCTCCTCCCATGTCGCTGGTGATTTCGGGATGACGATCTCCCTGTTTCTCTCCCTCGCCTTCCTTACTCTAAGTAGTTACGGCTTTCTATTCGGCGTTGAGCGCGGCAACATCGACGTCTATCCCCTCGTCTTGTGCCTGGCCGGCTTGTGGGTCCTGGTCCGGTACCCGAAGCGGCTCTGGCTGCAGGTGATACTCTTCTCGGCCGCCGCCCACTTGAAGGTCTACCCGGCTGTGCTGTTGCTGCTGCCCCTATGGAGGCAAGGGCGAAGAAGTCTGGTGCCGATCGTTGTGGTTAATGCGGTCCTTCTATTCTGCATCGGTCCGGGCCCGGCTCTGCATTTCATCGAGACGCTTTCAGGCGTGGCAGCATCCCCAGAAGTGTGGGTCGGCAATCACTCTGCCGCATCATTTGGCCAGATGCTGAATGGTTTTCTTGGCGAGCGGTGGGGGTTTACCATACCGAGCGCCGCGCTGGTAGGCCTGCCTCTGGCTATTTGGCTGGTCTCCGCGTTTGCGCTCTTCCGACGAAGGTACAGCGACTCCGGCGCCACGTGGCTCTTTGCCATGTCGGTCCCCCTGATGAACCTGATCCCTGGCACAAGCCACGACTACAAGCTTGTTTTGCTCGTTGCGCCCTTCGCCATCCTGCTGAGGCTCCTCACCGGGGAGTATGTGACCTCGGGCAGGTGGAGTCCCTTGGCCCAAGTCATCCTTGCATGCGGTCTACTGATCCTACTTTCCGTTTCCTACATAGCCGTCCCCCCGGCGCTGGGGAACAAGTATCCTCTTATTGTCGGCTCCCAGCTCCTTCTTCTGTGGTCTCTCTCTACCTTCAAGTATCCAAGTCCGGGACTCATGGCTGACGTCGCGGCTTGATTGCCCAGGCGTCATCAGCCCCCGTCTTGGCGGAGATGACTTGAGGCAGTGCCCAATCGCGGCCCTTCCCGAGCACAGGAGTCTCTGGCATCCCTCCGAGGGACTGAGGCGAGCTATGGCGAATCGGGGGGCAGCCCCCCAACGCGTGGCCACCTCGGTTGGAACCCGGGCCCGATCGATTGCCGGGCACCTTTGCACTGATCCGTGCGTCCTGTGAAGTGCCAGCAAGGCGAGTCGTTCGTCGACCAACGAATCCACTACGCTGTGCCCGGCGCAGGCAACCAACCGCTGTCTTCGGCGTGACGGGAAGTGCATCAGGAATTTGGGCTGGTTCGATCGGCGCATGCCCCTGGGAGGGTTTGTGCTGATGAAGGTGGCCATCCCATCCGGGGCGTCGGCAACTTCTCTCCCTGGACATCCCACTCGGCAGGCGAAGCCATTTGCCCAGGCCAAGCGCTGACTGAAGAGCGCCCAGCTAGCCAGGGCATTTGCCACGATCGAACACGCCGGCTTTGCGTCTATCGCGCTCGCCGGAACGGTCATTCCGTTCGCAAGAGCTCATAGCCAACGAGGGCATATCCGTCCTCTTCGACATGGATCTCACGAGTAACCTTGTAGTACTTGCGCATCTCCGAAACCGATAGGTCGCGAAGCTCTTGGATCCAGAACGGCTCGATCGAGAAGGCGTGTTTCGGCAGGCTGGATGGGTCCGACTCACCGCGGACGAAGATCGTCGAGCGAAGCACGGGATTCCCCGTTGCAGCATAGGTGCGCGTCATGGAGACCGGGTCTACGTACAGAGGGCCCAACAACCGGCCTCCAGTCCAGAGGTACTCAACGTTGTGGTTGGCGAAATCAGCCCAGCTGTCGCCCGTGAAGAAAACGAACTCATCCGCGGCAGGATTGAAGCTGGCCTCGGCCAGGAAACGGTCGAACAGCCGGTTGTAATAGACATACTCATGGTTGTAGGCGGTAAGGTCGCAGACGGTCTCCGTGGAATTGTAGAAGCTCATCTGGTGCTCCCCGAATCGGAAGGTCGTGAAAGCCCTTACCAACAATGGGTCGAACGTGCGAAACGAGGACGCACCCGACACAACCAAACAAATGGCCAGCATCTCGATCCGCAATCCCCTCTGCACCCACAGCCGCTCAAGAGCCTTCAGCAGAAACAGGGTTGCGAACAGGCACACCGGCAACACATAGCGGGCGTTATTCCAGGTTACGAAGATGTAGTTCACGAGCACGAAGGGGACTATCGCCACTCCGAGCACAACAAACCAGGGCCCAGTTCGGGGTGACCCCGGCGCCTGCGGCCCGCCGCGGCGGTTCCGAAGGAATCCGATCGGGATGCTCGCTCCGATCACGCCCCATACCAGCCAATTGAAGTTCGCCAGGAACATCTGGACCGTCTTGTCCCACACGTTCCATGGCTCGATGCGCAGGAGACGGGTACTTGCGGCTAGATCCTGCGCGCTTTGGAAGATCCATAGCTGCCCGTCTTTGGCGATGTAGAACGCGTAGAGGAGCAGGGGGAGTCCGAGGTACAGGTTCTTCCCCACCCGAGTCGCAAGAGCTCGCGCTCGGGAAATCGGACTGTGCCAAGCCTGGTATGGGACGAGGAACCCGAATGCACCCAGGACGAGGCCGGCATACAGGAGCGCGCCGGCCTCCTTGGTGAAGCAGAGCATCACCCCCGTGGCGACCGCAAGCACGGCGTAGTCACGCTGAATGGCCCAGATCACCAGACAGAGGAGCGCCAGGACGGCGAAGTCCGGTGATACCGTCAACGATAGGCCGTAGGCCAAAGGGGTGAAGGCGAACAGCGCCGTGGCAAGCAGCCTCTCCCAGGCTCGCGCACGGCCAGGGAAGAGCTGGCCTACGATCCCCGAGAAGGCGAGGATCCCGATGACGTGCAGGATGTACATCTGAAGGTTGGCGATCTGGAAGCGGGTGAAACCCAGGAACTGTCCCAGCATCATGTAGGCGGCATAGGCCTGGGCAGGATGACCGGCCAGCTTCATCGCCGCCAAACTGTCCCCGAGGACGAAGTTGAAACGCTCGACAGCCCCCAGGACCATCCTGAAATACGCCCCGTTGTCGCATGTCGGGATCACGTTGATGTCACGTGCCGCCAGGATCAGGTAGACGGTCACGATCCACAACTGGGGATTGTCCTGGATGAGTCGGCGCGCGCTGACGGGCCGCCATTCGCCTTGCTTGATCATGATTGCGACGACCGGTATCCAGAGGAGGGCCAGGATGACGGCGCCACCTACCAGCGCCAGAGGGTGGGACTTGTCAGTCCAGGGGGACAACCAGGCCAACGTCCAGAAGAGGGTCAGGAACGAGAGCACCAGCGCGGATTGCCAGGCTATCTCGAATCCGGGGGAGTGTTTCCCCGGTCTGCCAGGCTTCGTTCCTGGTGCCTCGTGGCTCATTCTGCAGGCTCCCGGACCAACAACGCGGCGGCCGGCAGACCCGGACAGGCCTGCTGCGGAACACCGTATCGGGCTCTCGCTCCGTATTATCCACCTCCTGCGCTGTCGGCGCATCCCAGCGGCGCTAGTCCCTGCTGCGCAGGCGCACTGAGTCTGCACCTGGGCCGCTTCACGGACCGCCGTCCTCGGTCTCCGAATGGCGCGTCGTGCTCGTCACTATCCCGAGCTCCGGGTCAGCCTGATCCGCTCGGTCCCATTCGAAGACGGGCCGTGGAAGGTGCCTTCCAGGCAGAGTGTGTCTGCTCTCACGGTCCGCAGCAGGAGCAGAGACACACGTCTCTGCGGGACGGCCGGGGCTTCCCCATACCTGGGTGGCGGGCGCACCCTGCTCGCGCCGGGCCCGGTCTGGCTGCGCCCAACACAAGGCCCAGGAGGATGTACAATCGGCCATCGACAAGCGGGCGGCATACGACGCTGGAGGCCCAAGACCCATGAAAGTCGCCATCCTTGCCGGGGGGCTGGGAACGCGCCTCTCGGAAGAGACATCCGTCAGGCCCAAACCGATGGTCGAGATCGGCGGGAAGCCGATGCTCTGGCACATCATGAACATCTACGCCGCTCAGGGCTACAAGGAGTTCGTCGTCGCCCTGGGCTACAAGGGCGAGCAGGTCAAGGACTACTTCCTCAACTACCACTACCGGGCGCGCAGCCTGACCATCCAGCTGGATACCGGCCAGGTCTCGACCCACAGCGGTGACGGCGAAGAATGGGTGGTCCATCTGCTGGATACCGGTGCGGACACGCAGACCGGGGGCCGGGTGAAGCGCCTGGCCGAGTACATCGGCCCCGAGCCGTTCATGCTCACCTACGGCGACGGCGTCGGCAACGTCGACGTCCCCAAGCTGGTCGAGTTCCACCGCCGACAGGGCAGACTGGCCACGATCACCGCCGTGCGCCCCCCCTCCCGCTTCGGCCAGATGGTCTTGGCCGACGGGCGGGTGGCGGAATTCAAAGAGAAGCCCCAGCTCGGCGAAGGCTGGATCAACGGCGGGTTCTTCGTGCTCGAGCCGGGCATCATCGACTACATCGCCGGAGACACCACGTCTTTCGAGTTTGACGCTCTCGAGCGCCTGGCCGCCGACGGCCAGCTGGCCGCCTATCAGCACGAGGCCTTCTGGCAGTGCATGGACACGGCGCGCGACGTCCTCCTGCTGGACAGACTGTGGTCGGAGGGCAACGCCCCATGGAAGATCTGGCGCTGAACCACGCCTTCTGGCTCGACCGCCCGACGCTGGTCACCGGGGGCACCGGGCTGCTTGGGAACTGGCTCGTCGCCCGCCTGGTCGCCGCTGGCGCCGATGTGACCTGCCTTGTCCGCGATTGGGTCCCCCAGAGCGAATTGGTCCGTTCCCATCAGATCGACCAGGTCAAGGTCGTGCGCGGCGACGTCCGCGATCGCGAGCTGCTGGAGCGTGCTCTGGGCGAGTACGAGATCGACACCGTCATCCATCTGGCGGCCCAGACCATCGTCACCATCGCCAACCGCAATCCACTCTCGACCTTTGAGACCAACATCGCCGGCACATGGAACATGCTCGAGGCCTGCCGACGCAGCCCGACGGTCAAGCAGATCGTCGTCGCCTCTTCGGACAAGGCCTACGGCGACCAAGAGTCCCTCCCGTACGACGAAAGCACGCCGCTGCAGGGAGTGCACCCCTATGACGTGAGCAAGTCCGCCGCTGATCTGATCGCCCGGACGTACGCCGTCAGCTACGGCCTGCCGGTGACCATCACGCGCTGCGGCAACTTCTATGGCGGCGGGGACCTAAACTGGAACCGTATCGTTCCCGGCACCATCCGATCCATCCTGCGTCGGCAGCGGCCGGTCATCCGCTCGGACGGCAACTATGTGCGCGACTACTTCTACGTCGAAGATGGCGCCGCGGCCTGCATGCTGCTGGCGGAGAAGCTGGCGGAGCAGCCGGCCCTGCGCGGCGAGGGTTTCAACTTCTCATACGGCAACCAGGTGACTGTCCTGGATCTGGCCCGGCGGATCTTGTCGCGGATGGGATCTCGCCTCGAGCCGGAGATCCGCAATGAGGCCACCAACGAGATCCGCAGGCAGTTCCTCAGCGCCGAGAAGGCTCGGCGGATGCTGGGCTGGTCGCCGCTCTTCACCCTCGAACAGGGGCTCGATCGGACCATCGCCTGGTACAAGGCGTTTCTGGCGGCGGAACCCAAGGTTCTATGACCAGCGACAGCGACCTGCGCGCCGAGATCCTGAGGCTCGTCGCCGAGTATCACCGGGAGCGGTTCGGGGACAGCCCGTTCCGGCCGGGGGTCGATGCCGTGCACTATGCCGGGCGCGTGTTCGACGCCCAGGAGATGCAGGCGCTCGTCGATTCGGCCCTGGATTTCTTCCTCACGGCCGGACGCTACGCCGATCAGTTCGAAACCGAGTTCGCCGAGTACTTCGGGCTCGCCGCTGCCCATCTGGTCAACTCCGGCTCGTCCGCCAACCTGGTCGCCGTGACGACCCTCACCTCGCCCAGGCTCGGCGAGCGTCGGCTGCGGGCGGGCGACGAAGTCATCACCGTCGCTGCGGGTTTCCCCACCACGGTGGCGCCCCTGGTGCAGAACCGGCTGGTCCCTGTGTTCGTCGACGTCGGACTGGGCAACTACACCGCCATTCCGGCCCGCCTCGAAGAAGCCGTCGGCCCGAAGACGCGGGCGATCGTCATGGCGCACACCATGGGCGTCCCCTTCGACCTGGACACCGTCATGCGCCTGGCGCGGGATCACGACCTGTGGGTGGTGGAGGACAACTGCGATGCGCTCGGCTCGCGCTACGGCGGCCGTTTGACCGGCACGTTCGGGGATCTGTCGACCGTCTCGTTCTATCCCGCGCACCATATCACCATGGGCGAGGGCGGATGCGTGCTGACCGGGAACGACCTTCTGGGGCGCATCGCCCGGTCCATCCGCGATTGGGGGCGCGACTGCTACTGCGCCGGGGGCGAGAACAACACCTGCGGCAAGCGATTCAGTCAGCAGTTCGGCAGCCTGCCGTACGGCTACGATCACAAGTACGTCTACACCCACGTGGGTTACAACCTCAAAGTGACCGATATGCAGGCGGCGATAGGCGTGGCGCAGCTGGCAAAGCTGGAGGGATTCATTGCCCGGCGCAAGACCAACTTCCAGCGAATCCACGCCATGCTCCAGCCGTATGCGGACCGCCTGCTTCTGCCTCACGCCCCGCCCGAGGCGGACCCAAGCTGGTTCGGATACGTCATCACCGTGCAGGAGGACGCCGGATTCACGCGGGACAAGTTGACCCGATTCCTCGAGGCCAACCGAATCGAGACCCGCAACCTGTTCAGCGGGAACCTGCTGCGCCAGCCGGCCTTTCTCGACATCGAGCACCGCGTCTGCGGCGGGCTGGCCAACACGGACGTCATCATGCAGCGTACGTTCTTCATTGGCGTCTATCCGGGCCTCGACGACGCCCGATTGGGCTACGTCGGATCGGTGTTTGACCGTTTCATGCGCGGTGAGCGCGTCGGCTGATGCCGCAGAGACTGAGCTGCGATGTGTCCGGCGTGGTCGATCATGGCGAGCGGGTGTACAGCGTCCTGCTGAAGCCTGAGAAGCCCGCGCCCCGGTTTGCGCCCGGCCAGTTCCTCCATCTTGCGCTTGATCCGTACCGGCCGGGCGACTTCTGGCCCGACTCGCGCGTCTTCTCCATCGCCAGTTCCCCCACCGAGCGGGAGACCCTGCGCATCACCTACGCCGTCAAAGGGGTCTTCACAACCCGGATGGAGGCGGAGTTGGTCGCGGGTCGTCAGGTGTGGGTCAAGCTGCCCTACGGCGAGTTCTGCGTGGAGGGGGATGCCGACGTCTGTCTTCTGGCCGGTGGCACGGGCATCACCGCCTTCACGGCTTTCCTCGCCGGCCTTCCGGCGGGGCAGGGTCGGCGGATCGATCTCTTCTACGGGGCACGGCAACCCAGGCTGCTCATCTACCGGTCGGTGGTGGAGGAGGCAGTCGCCCGGTGTCCGGCTCTGCGTGCGCACTACGTTGCAGAACAGAATGCCAACGGGTCAGGCTGTCTGGCCGGGCGCCTCGAATGGGGAACGATCGGGGACCTCATCCGTGCCCCGCGTGCCATGACCTACTACCTGTCCGGTCCCCCACCCATGCTGACCGCCCTCCGACGGGAGTTGGATAGTCAGGGCGTAATGCCCGAGCGCATGCGCGTGGATGCCTGGGAATAGGAATGGCAGAGACTCTACTCGCCGGCGACCTGGACCATGTGCTGGAACACACTCGGGACCTATGGGACGAGCTGCGCGGCGAACGTGTGTTCATCACCGGAGGGACCGGTTTCTTCGGTTGCTGGCTGCTGGAGAGTCTGTTGTCGGCACAGGACCGGCTCGGGCTGGGTGTGGAGACGGTAGTGCTCACGCGCGATCCGGATGGATTCCGGGCCAGGGCGCCGCACCTGGCGAGCCACTCCGGCGTGACGCTGCTCGCAGGCGACGTCCGCTCGTATGAATTCCCGGCCGGGACGTTCTCCCACTTCATCCACGCCGCCACCGACGCCAGCGCCAAGCTGAACGACGGGAGCCCCGTGCGCATGCTGGACACGATCGTTGAGGGCACCCGCCACGCGCTCGACCACGCCGTCGCCTGCAAGGCCAAGCGCTTTCTGCTGACCAGTTCCGGTGCCGTCTACGGGAAGCAGCCGCCCGAGATGACCCACATCCGGGAGGACTACACCGGCGCGCCCGACCCGCTCGATCTGCATTCCGCGTACGGCCAGGGCAAGCGCATGGCCGAGCACCTGTGTGCCCTTTACGCGCGGGGATCGAGGCTCGAGCCTAAGATCGCCCGCTGTTTCGCCTTTGTCGGGCCCTACCTGCCGCTGGACATCCACTACGCCATCGGCAATTTCATCCGCGACGCCCTGCGCGGCGGGCCGATCGTGGTCCGGGGCGACGGCACGCCGTTCAGGTCGTACCTGTACGCTGCGGATCTGGCGATTTGGCTGTGGACGATACTGATTCGGGGCCAAGCCTGCCGTGCGTACAATGTTGGGTCGGAAGACTCGATTACCGTCGAACGCCTCGCCCACGCCGTCGGGGACCTGGTGAACCCAGGGGCGGAGATCCAGACTCTGCAACTGCCGGACGCGGCGTCCCGGCCCGAGCGGTACGTCCCGCGGGTCGAGCGCGCCAGCCGCGAGCTCGGGCTGCACCAGATTGTGCTTCTCGATGACGCCATCCGGCGGACGGCACAC
>Ga0315273_10012821_pt1 | contig 10759 bp, 7 predicted proteins | sample YL17G02_0_MG_FD_205753 | JGI IMG/M metagenome (GOLD analysis project Ga0315273, IMG submission 205753) | Sediment microbial communities from Yellowstone Lake, YNP, Wyoming, USA - YL17G02_0 | ecosystem: Environmental > Aquatic > Freshwater > Lake > Sediment | place: USA: Wyoming | collected... | reverse complement strand
TCGAGCTGCGACCACCCACGGCGAGAATCTTGCCGTCCTTCACGGCGATCGCCTCTGCCGAGGGATGGGCGTCGTCAACGGTGACGATGTCGCCGCCCGTATAGATCGTGTCAGCAGCCAGCTCGGGCTTGGATGCGCCGCACCCCGTGGCGAGCGCCACGACGGCCAGGATCAGGATCGGTTTGAGTGTCATACCCGCAGTCCCCGCGTCCTGATCCCGAGCTCCTGCTTCACGATCTCGTACGCCGTGCGCGCCCACTCGACGAGGAGCGGGCGCGTGTCGCGCGGATCGATGATCTCCTCGACGCCGAAGGCCTCGGCGGTCAGGAACGGCGAGCGCAGGGATGCGAGCTCGCCTTCGAGGCGCGCGCGCAGCGCGTCGGGGTCGTCCGACGCGTCGAGCTGGCGCCGGTAGGCCGCCTCGACACCGCCCTCGATCGGCAGCGAGCCCCATTCCCCCGACGGCCACGCGTAGCGGAGGTTCAGCCGGTGGTGTTGGCCATGTCCGGCGCCCGCGACTCCGAAGACACGCCGCACGATCACCGAGCACCAGGGTACGCGCGCCTGGTACACCGCGATGAGAGCCCGTACGCCCTGGCGCACGGTGCCGCGTTTCTCCGCCTCGATCCCGATCAGGAACCCGGGGTTGTCGACGAAGTTCAACACCGGCAGGTGGAACTGGTCACAGAAGTCGACGAAGCGCGCCATCTTCTGGGAGGCGTCGGCGTCCGGGGAGCCCGCGAGTTGTCGCGGATCGTTCGCCATCACGCCGATCGGGATGCCGTCGAGACGCGCGAGCGCGATCAGGAGCGGGCGCCCGTAGTAGCGCGCGAGCTCGAATACCGAGCCCCGGTCGAGCACGAGCTCGAGCAGCCGACGCACGTCGTACGGCTTGCGTCGTTCGCGCGGCACGAACGACAGCAGCGCCTCCTCGCGGCGCTGTGGATCGTCGGTCGGCGGGACACGGGGCGGCGCCTCGAACACCGACGCGGGCAGGTAGGAGAGAAATCGACGCACCTGCGCGAGGGCGTCGTCTTCGGTCGCAGCCTCGTTGTCGACCACACCGCTCCCGCGCGCGTGGATCGCCGAGCCGCCCAGCTCTTCCTTGGTGACCTCGCGGCCGAGCGCACGGCGCACGACCGGCGGGCCAGCCACGAAGACCTGGCTCGTGCCCCGCACCATCACCGAGAAATGCGACGCCGCCACGCGCGCGGCCCCGAGCCCGGCCACGGGACCGAGCGCGGCGGCGGCGACGGGAACCAACGAGAGGAGCTCGACCGACACGTTCCAGTCCGGCAGCGCCGGTACGTACGACCGCCGCATCGACGTCTGCTGCTTGACGCTCCCGCCCCCGCCCGTGCCGTCGACCAGGCGCACCAGCGGCAGGCGCAGGTCGTGGGCCGCCTTCTCCGCCCAGCCCATCTTGTTCCCGATCGCGCCGTCGGCCGCACCACCGCGCACCGTGAAGTCGTCGCCACCGACCACGACGCGGCGGCCTTCGATGCGCCCCGTTCCACACACGAAGTTCGACGGCGTGAACGACGCGAGCTGCCCGGCGGCGTCGTACTCCGCGCGGCCAGCCAACACGCCCGTCTCGTGAAAGGACCCCGCGTCGAGGAGGCGATCGATGCGCTCCCGAACGGTGAGGCGACCCGCCGCACGTGCACGCGCCACGCGTTCTTCGCCGCCCATCTCTCGCGCGAGCCGCGCGCGATGTGCGAGGTCGTCGAGCTCGGGCTTCCATGTCATGCACGCAGCGTAACCCAGCGCGCCGTCGCTCTGCCGTGACACTTCGAGGTTGGCTCGGGCTATGGTCACGCGGTGGGGGACACACACTTCCTCGAACAGCTCCTGCTCGCGCTCGCGATCGCGGCAGCCGGAGTGGCGTTGTTCGCCCGGCTGGGTCTTCCGCCGATTCCCGGCTTCCTCGTCATGGGCGCGCTCGTGGGACCCGGCGCGCTCGGGCTCGCGCCGAGCTCCGAGGCGGTGCGCTCGCTCGCGGAATTCGGCGTGGTGTTCCTGATGTTCGAGATCGGGCTCGAGCTCCCGCTCGACATGCTGCGGCGCGCCTGGCGCACGCTCGCCGCGGTAGGCGCCCTCCAGGTGACGGTCACGCTCGCCGTCGTGGCGCTCGGCGCGGCCGCGCTCGGCCTCTCGGGCAGGAACGCGCTCGTGATGGGCGGGCTCGTCGCGATGTCGAGCACCGCTCTCGTGATGCGTCTCCTCGCCGAGCGCGGGGAGACCGATTCGCCCCACGGGCAGCTCGCCGTCGGCGTCCTGATCTTCCAGGACCTCTGCATCGTACCGCTGCTCGTGGGCCTTCCGATCCTCGCCGGTGTCGTCACGCTCTCTCCCAAGCCGCTGGCGCTCGCGCTCGGAAAAGCCGGGCTCGCGCTCGGCGCGCTCTTCGTCGCGACCGGATTCGCCGTGCCGTGGGTCCTCGACCGCCTGGTGCGACTCCGTTCGCGCGAGCTCTTCAGCCTTGTCGCATTCCTGCTCGCGGTGGGCTCGGCGGTCGCCGCGGAGGCGATGGGGCTCACGCTCGCCGTCGGCGCGTTCTGCGCGGGCATCATGCTGGGCTCCTCACCGTGGGCGCATCAGCTCACCGCCGAGATCGTGCCGCTGCGTGGCGTCCTCCTGGGCGTGTTCTTCACCGCGATCGGCATGCTGTTCGAGCCGGCGGTCGCGCTGCGGCTGTGGCCCGACGTCTTGATCTACCTCGGTGCGGTGGTCGTCCTGAAGGCGGTGGTGGTGTTCGGCGTCGTGACGCTCGCGCTCCGGCGCAGCCCACGCCTCGGACTGCTCACCGGCATCGCGCTCGCGCAGACGGGAGAGTTCTCCTTCGTGCTCGCGGAGGAGGCGGGCGGCTTCGGGCTCCTCTCTCCCGACCTGCAGCAGGTCTTCGTCGCCGGCTCGATCATGAGCCTGCTCGCGACGCCGTTCCTGATCCAACTCGGCCCGACGCTCGCGGCGCGGGTCTCCGGGGGCGGCGCGCGCGCGCGCGGGGGAAGCGAAGCCGACGTGGTCTCCGGCGAACCGGCGCAGGTGCTGCTCGTCGGCTTCGGTCTCACCGGACGCACGATCGCGCGTGTCCTGCGCGCGGCGAGGATCCGGTATCGCGGCGTCGACACGAATCCGGAGAACGTGCGCGCGGCGAGGCGCGCCGGGGAGCCCGTGGCCTACGGCGACGCCACGCGACCGGCGATGCTCCACCACCTCGGTGTCGAGCAGGCGCGGCTCGTGGCGATCGCGATCTCCGACCCGTTTGCGACGCGCGCGGTGGTGTCCCACGTGCGGGTCATCGCGCCAAAGGCGCGCATCGTCGTCCGGACGCGCTACGTGGCCGAAGTGGACACGCTCTATCGCGCGGGGGCGTCGGCTGTGATCGCGGAGGAGTTCGAGGCGACGCTCGACATGATGGGCGCGGTGGCGAAAGCGGCGGGCGTGTCCGGCGAAGCGGTAGCACGCGTCGCGGACCAGCTCCGCGAAGAGGGCTACGAAGCGTTGCGCGCCCCCGCGACCGTGCTCGCCGACCCGTGGTTCGCCGACCTCCTCGCCGACGCGGCCACGGAGTGGGTCGACGTGCCGGCCGGGCCGGCGTCCGGTCGCTCGCTGTCCGAGCTGGAGGTCCGGGCGCGGACGGGCGTGAGCGTGGTGGCGCTGCGGAGGGGTGGCGACACCGAGGTGAATCCCGCGCCGGACCGCCGCCTCGCCGAAGGCGACCGGCTGCTCGTCCTCGGCAGCCCCGACGCGCTCGTGCGGCTGCGCGAGCTGCTCGGGACCCCGGCATGAAGGCGCTGGTGCTCGACTTCGACGGCGTCATCGCGGACAGCGCGCCCGAAGCCTTCCGCGTAGCGCTCCGCACGTACACCGAGCTCTGTCCCGAGAGCGGGCTCGACTCGGAAGCAGCGAGCGAGCTGTACCCCGCATTCGTCGAGCTCATGCCGCTCGGGAACCGGGCGGAGGACTTCGGCGTGGCGCTGCGCGCGCTCGGCACCGGAAGGCGGCTCGCGGATCAGGCCGCCTACGACGCCTTCTACGCTGCGCAGCCCGAGACGTGGCGGCGGGACTTCCACCGCCGCTTCTACGAGGTGCGGGCGGAGCTGGCGCGGACCGACCCAGCGAGCTGGCGCGCGCTCCTGCCGCCCTACCCCCGGCTGGTCGAGACGCTTCGGCGGCGCGCGGGCGACGCGGCGTATGCGATCGCCACCGCGAAGGACCGCGCGTCCGTCGGTCTACTCCTCGAGGGCTATCGGCTCCGCGACCTGTTCCGGCCGGAGCTCGTGCTCGACAAGGAGACCGGCGTGCACAAGACCGCCCATCTCGAGCGCGTGCGCGCCGTCCTCGGCCTCCCCTTCGAGGAGCTCACCTTCGTCGACGACAAGGTGAACCACCTCGATGCCGTGTCACGACTCGGCGTACGCTGTGTGCTCGCGGCCTGGGGTTACAATGGTCCCCGCGAGCACGACCTGGCGCGGGCGCACGGCCACCTCGTGTGTCGCCTCGAGGACGTGGACTCGCTCTTCGCCGCTTCCCTCGGCGGGGCTCGGCGGAGTAGGATCGAGCGGCCGGCCCGAAGCGCGCCGGAGGAGGGGTCATGAGCCAGGGAAACCTCGGTCCGGGGAGCACGGGGGTCGTGGTCGACTCGAAGCGGAGCTTCGCCGATCGCCTGTTCGGCGCCTTGAAGCTCGACGCGACGGTCTACGAAGAGGTGGAGCACGATCCGACCGCGCTCTCCCAGGCCGCGCTCGTCGTGGCGCTCGGGGCGTTCGCCCAGGGCGCGGGCATGGCGAGCGACGGGGGCCAGGGCGCTGTCGTCGCCGGCATCGTGGGCGCCTTCCTCGGCTGGTTCCTCGGGACCGCGATCGTCTGGATCATCGGCGTGAAGATCATGAAGCACACCTCCGACTACCCAGAGCTCCTGCGCACCCTGGGCTTCGCCTCCGCGCCGAGCCTGCTCTTTGCGCTCGGCGTCCTCCCGCTCGGATCGCTGCGTGGCGTGGTGGCAGTCGCCGTCTGGCTGCTGACCACGATCGCGTACGTGATCGCCGCCCGGCAGGCGCTCGACGTGACCACCGGCCGCGCCGTCTTCATCTGCGTCCTCGCATCCCTCGCGCCGGTGCTGCTCGTCTTCGTGATCAGCATGTTCGTCATCGGCGCGGCCGGCGTGACGGGCGCCCCGGGCGCGATGGCGCCCTGATCGCGCTGCATCACAGCTGCGCGTGTTGCCGAGCCGACCGCTTCCGGCCTACCTTGCCGCCATCCGGCGAGGAACGGTCGGAGGAGCGTCGTCCTTGGATCTCGGTTTCCGCATGCATGCCGAGCGCACGCCGAACCCCAACAGCATCAAGTGGGTGCTCGGCGAGCCCGTCGTACCGGAGGGCGTCAGCGCGCACTTCGCGTCCGCGCCGACCCCGGACGTCTCCCCCCTCGCCGCCCGGCTCTTCGAAGTTCCTGGCGTCGTCGGCGTCTTCCTTGCGGGCGGCTTCATCACGGTGACGAAGCGCGACGACGTCGAGTGGACGGACGTCGCCCAGGTGCTGGTCGACGCGATCAAGACCTTCTTCGGATCGGGCGACAAGGCGTTGGGGCCCGGGTTCGAAGCGAAGGCCGCGGGCCCGGCGGGCGAGATCGAGGAGCGCATCCGCCGGATCCTGGAGCAGGAGATCCGGCCGGCCGTCGCGATGGACGGCGGCGACGTGATCTTCGCCGGCTACCGGGACGGCATCGTGGAGCTCTTCATGCAGGGCTCGTGCAGCGGGTGCCCGAGCTCACGAGCGACCCTGAAGCTCGGGATCGAAGCCCGTCTGAAGGAAGAGATCCCGGAGATCATCGAAGTGGTGGCGGTCTAGAGGGCAGGCGGGCGCCGCCCCCACGGCGCCCGCGAAGCGTGAGCAGCAGGAGAGGCCGAGAGTCCATGACCCAGGGGGAATGGCGCGGGCAAGCCCTGCGCCTGGGGAACAGTCTGCGTCGACTGCGGCCGCGCGGCGTGGTCACGCTGCTGCTGCTCGCCGGTGTGCTCGTGCTGGCCCTCGGCCCGCTGGTGGGACCATTCGTCGGCCCCTCGTCCGCGGCGGCCGCCGCGCCCCAGGAGCAGGCTGCGGCGGCGGTGGCGACCGGGCGCACGCCCCCCACCAAGGCCGCCCAGAAGCGCCGGCCCGACGTCTCGCTCGCGCCGCCCGCCCCCGTGGCCGGTCCGGTCCTTCCGGCGGAGGTCCTCGCGCACCTGCCCGTGACGCCCGACGTGCTCGTTCCACCCGCCGCGCTGGCGTCGGATCGCGACGAGGATCGCGTGGCCGGCGCGATGGCTCCGCTCTACGAGATCCTGCCCAGCCCGGCGACCGCGGTAGGCGTCGCGAGCCCGGTGCGCGTCGAATACACGTTCGACCCCCGCCTCGAACGCCGCGTCTTCGAGATCCTCGACTCCCGGGGCGTCCGGCTCGCCAACGTCGTCGTGATGGACCCTCAGACCGGGCGTTTGCTCGCGTACGCGTCGAGCGACACCGAGCGGTTCCCTCCGAATCGCACCTATCCGGCAGCGTCCTTGATCAAGGTCGTGACGGCCGCCGCCGCCCTCCACCACGACCGCGAGCGCGCGGAGCAGCCGTGCCGCTTCCTCGGCAGCCCATACACGCTGACGCCGGCGCGCATCAACCCGCCACGACTTGGCCAGACCGTGACCCTCGAGCGCGCCCTCGCGACCTCGAACAACCAGTGCTTCGCGCAGCTCGCCGTACACGCCATCGGGACGGACGCGATGGTGGACGCGATCAAGCGCTTCGGCTTCCTGCGCTCACCCGCGCCGGGCCATGCCGCGGGTACGATCGACGCCGGCTCCGATTCCTACGACCTCGGGCGTCTCGGGTGCGGCCTCACCGGGTGCTGGATCACGCCGCTCCACGCCGTGCAGCTCGGTGCGAGCCTCGCGAATGGGCGCGTGGTCGAACCCTGGTGGATCGAGCGGGCGACCGACGCGCAGGGCCGGGAGCTCACGCTGCCTCCCCGCCGCGCGACGCGGCAGGTGCTGACGCCCGCGCTCGCGAACGAGCTGAGGTCGATGCTCATCGAGACGACCGAAGCCGGGACCGCGCGGCGCGGCTTCCACGATGGGACGGGCCGGCCGCTGCTCGGCGACATCCGCGTCGCAGGAAAGACCGGGAGCCTGAGCGGCACCGACCCCGCCGGCCGCTACGAGTGGTTCACGGGAGTCGCGCCCGCCGAGAACCCGACCGTCGCGATCGCCGTGGTCGTGGTGCAGCAACAGCGGCTCTGGGTGCACGCTTCCTACATCGCGGGCGAAGTGCTGCACGCCTACTTCTGCGAGAGCGGCGCGGGCTGCCCGGGCGGCGGCACGATCCGCTCGACGGCCGAGCTCGAGCGCGCACAGCGCAAGCACGTGAAGCCGAAGCGCCCGGTGCACCGCACGAAGCGCGGGGTCCGCTCGCGCGTGAGCTGACGCACCGGACGCGCGTGCGTGTACGAACGTGGTTCACGGACCTGCCCACGTGCAGTCGCCTCCTGGCTCCAAGGATCTCCCGTTCGGACGCGGTCGCGCCGTGAGAGTCCACGAGACCGCGCCCGCGTAAGCCCGCCACCGCTCCCCTCTCGCTGGCCCGTACCTTGCAGTCCGGCTCCTCGGATGTCTTCGAGGAGCGGCTGTGATGCGTCGTCGTCGCCTTTCTCTCCGGTCCGTCGCGCTCGCGGGTCTCGCGCTCTGCGCCTGTGGCGCCCAGCCCGTGCCGCTCTCCGTCCAGGCGGGGGGCAGCGTGGCGCTCGCCGTGATGGGCGAGCGCATCGGCGACGGGACGCCGGGCTTCGGAAGCGGCTGGCTCGCAGCTTCGGGGCGTTACGACGACCAGCGGGGTGAGCTCGTGCTGTCGCTCCGAGCGACCGGCGGGGGCGTCGAGCATCCGCTCGTGACGCAGCTCGTGACCCGCGCGCTGCCGGACCCGGCATCGGACGGCGGCATCGCGAACCAGGTGGATACGACCGGAGGGCTCGACGTCGGCGTCGGGCAGGTCCTGGCGCTCGTCGACGTGCCCGCTGCCACGCCGTCGGGCACCTACGACGTCGTGGTGCGCCAGCGACGGCGGGTATCCGCCACGCACTGGGAGACGCTTCCGGGTGTCGGGTGGTCACAGCGCCTCAGTGTGCTGCCGGCGGTGGTGAATGGCATCGCGGGACAGCCGACGCCGCCCACAGCGTACGTCGGGCCGTTCGCGGCCAACGTGCGACAGCGCGTTGCCGCGCTCTACCCGCACCCGAAGGTGATGATCGAGCTCGCCGACAGCCCGTGGCCGGCTGCCGCTCGCATCGTCGTGGCCTACCCCACGCAGAAGGTGCAGGTGCTCGCGGTCTTCGAGGAGCAGCACTTCGGCCGCAGCTCGATGGTCGCGTTCCGCGACGACCCCGGCGCTGGACAAGTCACGATCGACTTCGTCGACCCGCGGACCTCGGTCGGCGCCCTCGCGTTGGTCTTCGAGCTCCGCGCTCCGTTCTCCGCTGGTCGCGCCGCACCGTCCGACTTTCGTGTCGTCTCGTCGACGCTGTACGACTCCCAGGGGGCGGTGCGTTCCGACACCCCGGGGATCGGTGTGATCCGTTAGCCCCGGGGGCCGCTTCCCATCCGGCCCCATCTGCCCCTTGCCCACCGCTCTCGCCCCGCTTCGAGGCCTCTCCGATGCGCGCCCGACACCGCCGCGCGACTGCGCTCGCGCTCGTTCTCCTCGCTCCGCCGGTGCTCCCGCCCGGCGTCGCACACGCGCTGCCGAACGACGGCTCGACTCTCGCGGGGGATCGCGGAAGGGTGTCGTCGGGAGGGAGCGCGGCGGAGAGCCTCCAGCCGGACCTCTTCCAGGGCGCGGCCACCTTCGCCGTGCCGATCCTGCTGCCGCCCGCGACGGGAGGCCTGCTTCCGGACCTCGCGCTCCGCTACTCGAGCGCCGCGCGCGCAGACTCGTGGGTCGGCAACGGATGGACGCTCGGTCTCTCGTCGATCGCTCGCTCCCTGGCACGCGGAACGCCTTCCTATGACGACGCGCGCGACCGGTTCGAGCTCGACGGCGAGCCGCTCGTGAACGACCCGGCCGCGCCTCGAGTCTATTCGACGCGCCGGGAGCGCTTCGTCCGGATCGTGCGCGAGATGGACGGGAGCTGGACGCTCACGCGCAAGGACGGCGTGCGGCTGCGCTTTGGAACGCGGCCCGACGCACGCGTCGACGATGCCGCGGGACGGACGTTCCAGTGGCTCCAGACCGAGCTCGAAGACCTCCACGGGAACGTCGTGCGATCGGCCTACGACCGCCAGGACGCGGGAACGGCCTACCTCTCGGAGCTCCGCTACACGCTAAGGCGTGGTGCGGGCGGGAGCCTGGCCAGCCTCGACGGCGATCCCGCGCGCGACCGCGTCGTGCGCTTTACGCTCGCGGTGCGACCGGACGCTCCCACGTCGCGCCTCGCGGGCTTCCCCCGCACGCTCGCGCATCGCCTCGCGCGGATCGATCTGCTCGCGGGCGGCGAGCTCGTCCGTCGCTACGAGCTGCGCTACGCGCAGTCCCCGGACTCCGGGCGTTCGCTCCTCGCCGCCGTCGCGCTCTACGGCACGGACGCGGCTGCCGCAGGACCGACACCTCCACAGGTCACCGCGTTCCGCTATCGCACGAACGCTGGCATACCGGGACGCGAGGGCTTCGCGCTAGACCCGGGCTTCACGTGGCCCGCGGGCCTCGCGCTCGTGGAGACGGACCGGCGCGACGGCGGCGTGCGCCTGGCCGACGTGAACGGCGACGGTCTGCCGGACCTCGTGAAGGCCATGGGAGTGATCGCCCCGAGCGGCGGCAACGTCGCGCTCACCGCCGACAGCGGCGTCTACCTGAACATCGGCACGGGCTTCGCGTCGACGCCGAGCCCTTTGTACGCGCTGCCCGTCTTCACGGGCGTCACCGGCAACACGCTCCCGCTCAGCGTCGCTTGGCGTTTCCCCGACGGGACGGTGTGGGGCAACGGCATGACGCCCGTCGACGTCACCGGCGACGGGCGCGCAGACTTCGTCGGCGCGATCGGCTTCGTGCCGAGCGCCGATCCTGCCTACTCCGGGCCCCTCGCCCAGAGCTATCAGGGCCGCTGGTGCCGCTCCACGGCGTCGGGCTTCGACTGCCTCCCATTCGAGTCGATGTACCAGGACGGTGCGGCGTACACGGGGAAGCAGGGCATCGTGTTCGATGGGCCCGCCCTGACCTATCGCTTCACGTTCCTCGGCGGGAACGTCCAGCTCGCGGACCTGACCGGCGACGGACTCCCCGACCTGGTCGTGCGCGGGCGGGACCGTCAGGTCGGCGCTCAGAGCTCGTGCCGACACGATTCCATGTATAGCTACGTTGCAATCAACCAGGGTGGGCTCGCGTTCGCCCGCGCACCTCTGACGTCCACGCCGATACCGCACCCAGGGTGCGCGGGCGGGACCCAGGCCTTCTCCGCGAGCTTCCAGCCCTGCGACGTCACGCAGGACGCGTCGTGCCCGCTGCGACTCTTTCACAACACGACGCAGTACTCCGATCTCTTCTCCAACGGCATCTGGACCTTCCAGGGTCACCAGGAGCTCGGGAACCTCGAGCTCGACCTCGATGCAGACGGCCTCGCCGACTTCGTCTCCGCGACGCGGCACCTCGGTGCGGAGCTGCGCTCGGCCGCCCTGAATGATGGGCGCGGCGGCTACGTCAGCGCGCCCGAGTGGAAGCTCCCCGTGGCCGCAGCAGAGATC
>Ga0315273_10012820_pt1 | contig 10760 bp, 11 predicted proteins | sample YL17G02_0_MG_FD_205753 | JGI IMG/M metagenome (GOLD analysis project Ga0315273, IMG submission 205753) | Sediment microbial communities from Yellowstone Lake, YNP, Wyoming, USA - YL17G02_0 | ecosystem: Environmental > Aquatic > Freshwater > Lake > Sediment | place: USA: Wyoming | collected... | reverse complement strand
ACGCGTGCGAGGAGGCCCTGGTCGTCAACCCGAATTCCCCCGATGTGCTCCTGACGCTGACCAGGATCTACCACGGGAGGGGGGACACCCGGATGGTTGTGGAAATCGGGAGCCGTCTTCTCGCGCTGTGGAGCGAGGCGGACCGGGATTTCGAGGACCATAACGAGCTCCTCCGTCTCATGGGGAAGAAAGTCCCTTAGCTTTTCCGCCAAGAGCGGTACTGTGATCCCCCGCAGGCCAACCCTCGAACCGACGCACTCCACATGGGCTTCAATTGTGGTATCATCGGACTCCCGAATGTAGGGAAGTCCACGCTCTTCAACGCCATCACCGCCGCAGGGGCTGAGGCGTCGAACTATCCATTCTGCACCATCGAACCGAATATCGGCATCGTGACGATCCCCGATGTCCGGGTCGACGTGCTGACGGTGATGTACCGGCCGTTAAAGAGCGTCCCCTCCGCCATCGAATTCGTCGACATCGCCGGCCTCGTCAAAGGGGCCAGCAAGGGAGAGGGGCTGGGGAACCAGTTTCTCTCCCATGTCCGGGACGTCGATGCAATCGTCCATGTGGTCCGTTGCTTCGATGACACCACCATCGTTCACGTGGACGGCAGTGTCAACCCGAAAAGGGACATCGAAGTGGTCGAAGCGGAGCTCATCTTCAAAGATCTCGAGACCGTCGAGCGAAAGCTCGGCGAAGTCCAGCGGAAGGGGAGGGACAAAAAGGCCGAGGTCCAAGGAGAGCTCTACGAGCGTCTGCAACGACACCTGTTCGGCGGACGCCTGGTCCGGTATTTCGCTCCGGCATCGGATGAGGAGAGACTCTGGCTACGCGATATGCACCTGCTGACGGACAAGCCGGTCATGTACGTCTGCAATGTCCATGAGGAGGAGGTCGCCGGTGAGAACGACTACGTACGCCAGGTGAAGGAGATCGCCTCGGGGGAGGGGGCCCGGGTTGTCACCGTCAGCGCCGCCGTGGAGGCCGAAGTGGCGGATCTTCCCGCCGCGGAACGTCAGGCATTCCTGGAGAGTCTCGGGCTTGCGGAATCAGGGCTGACCAAAGTCGTCCATGAGGGGCATGCGCTTCTCGATTTGATAACATTCTTCACGGCAGGTCCGAAAGAGGTGCATGCCTGGACCGTTCCCCGGGGGACCACCGCGCCGGCGGCCGCGGGGGTCATCCATTCTGATTTTGAGAAAGGCTTCATACGCGCGGAAATCATGAAATTTGAGGATCTCCGGCGGCTTGGGTCCGAGCAACGGGTAAGGGAGGCCGGAGAGCTGCACGTCGAGGGGCGAGACTATCTCATGCAGGAAGGGGATATCGTTCACTTCCGGTTCAATATCTGATCCCCCCCATTTTTCGGTTGAGTTTCTGATCTGTATAGCGTATCTTTTTTCTACAGTTTCGATTACCCCCCGGGCCTCCTGAACCGTCCGTGTTCCAGCCCCGGCTCTCCGTTCTTTCTGTCACACCACACACACTCTCAACCCGCTACCCATCCACTCACACAGGAGGAGTCCATATGACGCGAGTACAACAAATTGCTGGAGCGTTCGTGGCGACGATCTTTGTTACGTCCCTTGCCCTCGCCGGCGGTTTTCAGCTGAACGAAGTGGGAGCCCGCGCGATGGGTATGGGGGGCGCGTTCGCCGCTCAATCGAATGATCTCTCGGCGATGTACTTCAACCCCGCAGGGTTAGCGACCCAGATGGGCTTCCGCGCGTCCGTCGGGGCGACGATGATTATGCCCAGCAGTTCGTACACGACAACGGCGGGAGCCAGCACCGACATGGTGAGCCAGACGTTCTTTCCGCCGAATGTGTATGCCTCATACGGCCTGCAGAACGGGCTTGTGTTCGGAGTAGGATTCTTTGCTCCCTTCGGGCTGGGGACGGAATGGCCGGCGGGCTGGGTGGGCCGGTATTACGCGATGAAGGCAGACATTCAGGATTTTGTGCTGAACCCCACGGTAGCGTACAAGGTCAATGATAAGTTACTGGTCGGCGCAGGGTTCAGCTACATGTTTTCCAATGTCAAGCTGAGCTATAATATCCGGACCTTTTCGGCGTTGCCCCCCATCCCGGCGAACATCTCTCCCACAGATGGAAGTGTCACGCTCGACGCCGATGGCAACAGTTGGGGATTTGACGTAGGGGCGATCTACAAGCCGCTCCCGGCCATGTCGGTCGGAGCCTCCTACCGTCATTCGACCGAAGTCACCTATGAGGGAACGGCCACTTTCACCTCGATGCAGGCCGTTAAAGATTACTTCCCCGGAGGGACAGGCCAGACGGCAATCAAATTCCCGAACCAGGTCTTCACCGGAATTTCCTACCAGTTTACTCCGAGTCTTCTGGTAGAGTTCGACTTCCAGTGGATCGGCTGGTCGACCTACGACACGCTCAGCATCATCCTTCCGAGCGGTCCGAACTTCCCCTATACCCCAGGGAAACCTCTCCAGGCTTCGTCGAAGTCGCCCAAGAGCTGGTACAACGCGACCATGCTGAGGCTCGGGGGGGAGTATCAGTATCAGGCATGGGCATTCCGCCTCGGCTTTATCTATGACACGACGCCGCAGCCCAGTCAATACGTTGAGCCCATCCTCCCCGACGCAAACCGGATGGAAGGAACCATCGGGCTGGGGTATAAGTTTTCCGATAACCTGTCGGTCGACGCCGCGTACCAGTTGATTCTGTTCAATGACCGGACCGTGACCGGCCCAACGACAGGAGATATGAACAAATTTCCAGGGACGTACAAGAGTAGCGCGAATCTGTTCGCCCTGAGCGTTTCATACTTCCGATAAGCACCGGGATTTACGGAAAAGAAAAAGGGCGCACTCTCGTGCGCCCTTTTTTCTTGGGGGGGGCTTTGTCAGCTGTTCATTCCCAGCTTCTTTTTTGCTTCGGGGGACATCCGCGCCGGTGACCAGGGGGGGTCCCAGACGATCCGGACATCGGCGTCTCTCACGCCGGGCAACTTCAGCACTCTGTTCCGCACGTTTTGTGAAATCATTCCGCTCATGCCACAGCCGGGGGTCGTGAGCGTCATCTTCACGCCCACCCAGTCGTCGATGATTTTCACGTCATAGATGAGGCCGAGATCCACGAGGTTCACGGGGATTTCGGGGTCGTAGCACTCCTTGAGTGCCTCATACACCTGAGGTTCGGTTACCGTTGCGACTTTTTGCTCTTCCATGGAGCGTCCTTCCAGAAGTTATACGTGTGCCAAGATACGGGTTTCGCCGGGGAGATTCAAGGCGGGCGGGTCACCACCGGCCTGGGCCCCCCCCGGATTTCACCCCTCGAGACGAATAATGACAGCGCTGCCGGAAATGGTGACCGGCAGATGTTCCAGTTCCCTTTCTGCGGGGCCACGCCTCACATCACCCTCGCTCCCGAATCTGCTTCCGTGGGCAGTGCACAGGAACTCGCCTCCCGCAGGGACGAGCGGGGTGTCCGCATGGGTGCACCGAAGCACCAATGCGCTGTATCCTTCCCCCGTCCGGCGGAGCGCGATGTCGTAGGGGAACGCGCCGGCCCGGACAATCTGAAGGTCTGTGTCTCTAAAGGCCGACAACGGAATGGCGATCGTACCCCGGGCCACGGGGGCGTCGTAGACGGGGTAGGACCCGCACGAAGCCAGAGACGCCGACAGCGCCCCCGCGCCCAGGGCGAGACAGAGGGAGCATGTATCCTTCAGAAAATCCCTTCGTTCCATCGCTCTCCCTTTAGAAAGAGAACCCGATGCCAATGCTCACCAAAGCGTTGCTCGTCCGATACGAAACGGCCGCCGGGCCGGGATCAACGATCAATGCCGGATTCGGTTCCCCCGTACGGACGAAGCGGACATCCAGTTTCGTGACAACATTCGGATGGGGGAGGTAGGTCAGCCCCACGACAAGGTGGTGCTGGTCCAGTGTGCCGTCCGGTATGCCGTTCGGCGGAATGACGGCGTTCAGGTCCAGCCTCTCATAGCGGACGAACGCGATCAACTGCTGCGAGGGGGAGATCGTTGTGAAGAGATCGTATCCTATCTCCGCATACAGGCCGTATTCTTTCTGGGGGGTGTTGTTTGCATACGCCCGGTTGATGCCTTCCGCATCCGGAATCGACACCACCGCCCCGAGCATTCGTACGCGGTCTCCACCCTCCTCGTATTGAACGCTCGCTTCGCCGACCATGACCGGGGTGCCGAACGGGCCTGATGGAAGCGTCAGGCTGTCCGCCTGGTGTGTGGTCGATCCCGCGGTCCCCCCGACGTATCCCGACACCTGCGCGAGGAAGTTGCCGGCGCGGAACTGAAGGGCGCACGTCAGAGCGAGATTGTCCGCCGGCGCATCCCGCCCTTCGGCTCTCCCCATACGAATGCCCGAACCGTGTTCGAAGTTCTCCGCGCGCAGGCCGTTCAGGAGGGCCAGGCTGTAGGAGAACGGGGTGCCCTCGAGGCTACCGTAATATCCTACCCCCAGCTCACGCCACGCCGACGGGATGACATAGGTCTCGACGACTGTTCGCTCATTGCCGTTAAAGCCCGTGGGGAGGTGATCCTCATTCATGATGCCAATCCGCGGCAGGAACAGGCCGGCGACGAAATAATTGTGCCGGTCGAGGTCGAACCTGAGGTAGGCCTGTTCCAGCGCGAACTCTCCTCCCGACTCCCCTCCCGTCACTTTTGCGTCTTCCACTTCCAGTTCGGAGAAGAGGCTGAGCGATGAGCGGAACTTGTGCCCCACGAACAGGACGAAGCGTTCGAAGTTCATCCGGGACATTTCTGCGTTGAGATCGCGCTGGAAGAGCGCATTGCCATAGCCGCCGATTGTCGTGGCCGCCGTTTCTGTGCTGCGGGAGGGGAGGGGTTCTTCGCCCCCCCCCGGTTGGCCGGCCGCAGAGGGGGCGAGGAGGGGGATCAGCAGGGAGGTAAGAAAAAGGAGGCGCATGTCTGCTCCAGTGATGCTGTTGCGGGGAGTGTCAAACGGGCCCTCCCCGCCTGTTTTCAGATGTGAAAGGGGGTCCCGCATACGCATGAAATCGTGGGGCCTTTGCATCAGGGGGGGGTGCCCCTCAGCGTTTGGCCGAACAGGCTTCTCGGTGCCGCTCGATTCTTTCCGTGTGTGCGTCACGTTTCTGGCCGGCGGGGAGCACCCCGCAGGAGCAATCGTGTCCGCACGCTGGAAGGTGCGCCCGGCGCCGCGCCCGGATTTCACGGCGCACAAACAGAAAAGCGGTGAGGACCACCACCGCAAGAGCCGCCGGCTGCTGCCACTCCATTGCGCTATCCTCCCATCCCCAGTGCCATGCCGATCCGGTAGACGGCGAACGTCACCACATAGGCAAGCACCGTCATGTACCCGACCTGGAAGAGGGGCCATTTCCACCCGTTGGTCTCGCGCCTCATCACCGCGACGGTGGAGAGGCATTGCATGGCCAGGACATAATAGACCATGATGCAGATGCCGGTCAGCACCGTGAAGGCCGGACCCCCTGTAACGGGATTCCGCTCCTCGCGCAGCTTTCTGGGGAGAGAGACACCGGAGTCGCTCTCCTGCCCATCCTGAATGTTGTACATCGTTCCCATGGAGCTGACAAACACCTCGCGCTGGATGAGTGACGTCACGAGCCCCACCCCGATCTTCCAATCGAACCCGAGCGGTCTGATCAGGGGTTCGATGAACTTGCCGGCACGCCCGGCGAAGCTGTGTTCGAGCCGGGTGGCAGGCGCACCGCCTTCCAGTCTCGGGTAGCTTGCCAGGAACCAGAGGATGATCGACGCGCCAAGGATGATCGTGCCGGCTCTTTTGAGAAATGACCAGGCCCGTTGCCCCATAAGGATGAGGATCGACCGAGGGGACGGCAGGCGGTAGGGGGGGAGTTCGATGATGAAGACCGGAGGAACGCCCCTGAGCAGAGTCTTTTTGAATATCCATGCCATTAGAAGTGCCATCACGAGTCCGAGCATGTACATGGACAGCATCGTGAGACCCGGAAGGGAGACGACCCCGAGCACTCTTGTTGTCGGGATGAAGGCTGCGATCATCAAAGCATACACGGGGAGGCGTGCGCTGCAGCTCATCAGGGGGGCGACCAGCATGGTCGCAAGGCGGTCCCGCGGGTTGTCGATCGTTCGGGTCGCCATGACGCCCGGGATCGCGCAGGCGAACGAGCTCAAGAGGGGGATGAACGATTTCCCGTGCAGCCCCACCTTGCACATCAGGCGGTCCATAATCAACGCGGCCCTGGCCATGTAGCCGGTGTCCTCGAGCAATCCGAGGAAGAGGAAGAGAAAGAGGATCTGCGGGAGGAAGGATACGACCGCGGCGACACCTGCGACCCCTCCTTTGATGATCAGGTCGCGCAAATCCCCAGGCGGCATGACCTCCTGTACCCATATGCTGAACAGGTCGAATCCGCGGCCGATCAGCTCCATCGGGAGCGCAGCCCAGGAAAACATGATCTGGAAGAGGAGTGCCATCAGTCCCACAAAGATCACCAGGCCCCAGAAGCGGTGTGTCACCACGGCGTCGATCCTGTCACTCAAGGGGGGGCGCGTGGACGGGCTGCGCCTGACCGTACGTTCGCAGACGGTTTTGATCCAGGCATAGCGCGACTCAACGAAAACGGAGCGGCGGTCGAACCCGAGGAAGTCGAGCTTCGCATGGTCGCGCCTGACGTGCGCGATCACCTCCGGCGCGTAACGGTCGAGGGGATCGATGGTCGCGCTTTCGGATGTGAGCAGGTTGATCGCCTCGTGGAGCGCCTGCGGTTCCGGAATGCGGTGCACGTCATGCAGAAGGCCGACCAGTTCCTCGGTTTCGCGCTCGACAGGCTCCGGGAGCCGCCAGCAATGGGATCTCTCTCCGGCGGTACGGGTGGTGAAGATCGCCTGCTTCAGCCCGGCAATTCCCTCCCCCCGGCTTGCGACCGTGGGAACGACGGGGACACCGAGTTCACGGGAGAGCGCCTTCACGTCCAGTGCTACTCCCCCCTTTTCCGCCAGGTCCACCATGTTCAGAGCGACGACGACCGGCATGCGCCGGTCGATGATCTGGGTGACCAGGTAGAGGTTTCGCTCGAGGTGACTGGCATCCACCACGCAGACGACGACATCCGGCGCGGGTGTGTGCGTCGCGGCGCCCAGGAGTATGTCCGTCGCGATTTCTTCGTCGGGAGATCCGGGATTGAGGCTGTAGGTGCCGGGAAGATCGAGGATGGAAGTTCCTGAACCGTCCTCAAAACGGACCTGCCCCTCTTTCCGCTCGACGGTGACACCGGGGTAGTTCCCGACTTTCTGATGGAGGCCGGTGAGGGCGTTAAAGAGCGTTGTCTTACCGCAGTTCGGATTGCCGACGAGGGCGATCAAGCCCGGAGGCTCAGGTACCCCGCTTGTGGCTGGCCTCTTCCCCATCACAGACACCTCACTCCAGATGCGAGACAAGGATCCCCCCTGCCAGACGGCTGTTGAGCCCCACGCGGGCATCATGAATTTCGCAGATGATGTTGCCGTACCCCCTGGTGATACACCGGACGACGACGTTCTCGCAGAATCCGAGTTCGCGCAGACGCCTGGACACTTCCGGCCGAGAGGAGAGGTGACGGATACGGACGCGCGTGCCGACCGGCACGTCGCTGAGGGTCATCGATGCGTTCCGAGTCATTATTGTCCTAGGCTTTCTTGCCGCATTTCGAGCAGGTGCCGAATACCTGAAGTGCCGAACTCTGAGGGGCGAAGTTTTTTTCGAGGCAGACGTCGTCCTGGATTTTCTCGAGACGATCATTCACAAACTCGATGATATCACCGCATTCAAGACAGATGAGGTGATGATGCCGGGGGCGGCCGAACGCCTTCTCATACCGGGAAGTGTTCTCCGCAAACCGGTACTTTGACACCAGCCCGCAATTCTGGAGGAGCTCAAGTGTATTGTAGACGGTCGCCTTCGAGACCTTTATTCCTCTGGTGATCATCCGGTAATAGAGCCCTTCCGCATCGAAATGTCCCTGGCTCTGCAGGACCGCGTCGAGGACTGCAAACCGTTCCGGCGTCGCCCGGAGTTTGCCGTTGGCCTTGAGATACTTTGTCAGAGTCTCGTGTGCCGCATCGATATCCATTGTCTGCCTTTATTTAGAATTAGTCTAAATAAACATAGTGACAAAAACACCACTTGTCAAGTCAAATTTCAATGATTTTCTGAATTAATGCCCGAGGAAAGAAAGGTGTTAAACAATCTTGAAAATTGGACAAAATTCGCTTGCTTTTTTGGCTGTATTTAGCGTCTATGAGTTCATAGGCAGTTATGAGGTTCCCCTAATATGATCACTGAATGAAGCCGCGCAAGAGTAAGTATCTTACCGGTCGGCCGATTGTTCCGAGACCCATCCCGAAGAACATCAGGGTGGAAGAACTCGTTGATTCCTATTTTCAAGCCTACAACGCAGGGCGTCTGCGGGAAGCATGCCATCTCTTTGTTGAAAAGATGCTCAATTCGCATGTAACGATAGGTATGAGCCTCACCGGTGCTTTGACCCCCGCCGGGCTCGGGGGGTCGTGCATCGTCCCGCTCATAGAAAACGGGTTCGTGGACTGGATCGTCAGCACCGGGGCAAATCTCTACCATGACACACATTTTTCAATCGGGAAGACACTCCACCAGGGGAGCCCGTTCATCGATGACCGGCTGCTCAGGGACGATGGAGTTATTCGAATCTACGACATTTTGTTCGATTATGACGTATTGCTTGATACAGACGAGTTCTTCAGGACGGTGATAAGGAATGACGAGTTTCAGAAGGAATTGGGGACCGCTGAACTACACTACCTGCTCGGCAAGTATGTCGCGGAGAGGGAAAGGATACTGGGGCTGAAACACAGCACTGTCCTGGCGAGTGCATACCGCTGCGGGGTTCCCATCTACACATCTTCCCCGGGGGATAGCTCTATCGGGATGAATATCGCCGAAATCGAGCTTTCGGGATATGCGACCCGGATCGACGTTTTGCGGGATGTCAATGAGACTGCGGCGATCGTACTCGATGCGAAGCGGAAGGGGGGACAGAGCGGCGTGTTGATCTTCGGGGGAGGGTCGCCGAAAAACTTCATGTTGCAGACCGAACCCCAGATACAGGAAGTGCTCAAAATCAAAGAAAAAGGGCACGACTTCTTTCTTCAGATAACAGATGCCCGTCCGGACACTGGTGGTCTCTCGGGGGCGACGCCGTCGGAGGCGGTCAGCTGGGGGAAGCTTGACCCGGAGAGACTCCCTGACACCGTTGTCGCATATCTGGACTCGACCGTTGCGATGCCTATCATGACCTCCTATGCCCTGGCCAAGCGCCGTCCACGCAGGCTGAAGAGGCTATATGATCGACGGGTCGAACTTCTCGAAACACTGCGCAAGGAATACGAAAAGGCGTTGAAACGGAAACGCAAGTAATCTCAATCATCACTATTAAGGAGGAGCAACGATGAGCAGACTTCAAGAATTGAAGGACCTTGTCGCTTCTTTCGAAAAGGACTTCGTCAAGTTCTATGAAAAGGGGAACAAGTCGGCGGGGACACGGGTCCGCAAGAACATGAACGAGCTTAAGAAGAAGGCCCAGGAGGTCCGCAAGGAAGTCCAGGAGATCAAGGCTCAGGCAAAGGGCCCCGAAGGCGAATAGCGTGAGCTCTTGCTGAAGTCATCGGGGGGAGACATGTTCTCTTCGGCCTTGGTGGGATGGCCGGAACCGGGGCGTGTCTCCCTCGTTTTCCCCGATGACGGCAGTTGTCCCCCCCTCCCGTTGATGGACGCCATTGCCCCATGAACTTCAACGCACCCCACCGGCTTAAGACCCGCCAAGCGACGATCATCGCCGCGTTGATCGTTACCACCGTCACGTTCATCGTCTTCAGTCCCGCTCTGAAGAATGGCTTCATCGGCTGGGATGACGGGGCGTACGTCCTCGAGAGCCCGTTCATCACGCCGCTCACCCCCGCGACGATCGGGGAGATGTTTTCCCGCTTCTACTTTTATTCCTATACGCCGCTCGCCCATCTCTCGCACGCCATCGACTACCGGCTGTGGGAGCTTGACGTGCGTGGCCATCATCTGAGCAGTATCGTCATCCATTGCGGCAACGCTTTCCTGTTGTTGTTGATCGCGCTCGCCATCTCGCGGCGGCTGCGCGGGACGGGCACCGGTACGGGGGCAGACAGCTACGGCGTGTACGCGGGGGCTGTGGTTGCAGCACTGTTGTTCGCCCTCCATCCCATGCGTGTGGAGTCGGTCTCGACCGTCTCGAGCCGCAAGGACGTGCTCAGTGCGTTCCTTGGCCTCGCGTCGGTCCTTGTCTATCTGTCCCACGCGTCGCGCCGTGGAGGCCCTGGTGCGCGCATACGTTATTCTCTCTCTCTTGTTCTCTTCGCGGCCGCTTTCCTGTCAAAAGCTTCGGTGATGACGCTTCCCGGTGTTCTGTTGCTTCTTGATGTTCTGTTGGAAGGCCTGGAAGGGGGATGGTCCTGGTTCTGGCTCCGGCTGAAGGAAAAAATTCCCTTCGTGGTCCTTGCGGTGGGGGGAGCGGCGGCGGCCTATTTCGCTTCCACCGTTGAGGGGATGGACCAGGTCATGCGGGCGCAATCACATATCAATCCCGTCGAGATGGGGTTCTACAATATAGGCTTCTATATCGGCAGGACGGTCTGGCCCATGAACTTTGCAGCCATCTACGATCATCCTCTCGGGGTCATGAGCACCATATCCCTGCTCATCGGTCCGCTGG
>Ga0315273_10012819_pt1 | contig 10760 bp, 9 predicted proteins | sample YL17G02_0_MG_FD_205753 | JGI IMG/M metagenome (GOLD analysis project Ga0315273, IMG submission 205753) | Sediment microbial communities from Yellowstone Lake, YNP, Wyoming, USA - YL17G02_0 | ecosystem: Environmental > Aquatic > Freshwater > Lake > Sediment | place: USA: Wyoming | collected... | reverse complement strand
CACTCATTGATTTCATTCACGGGGAAGGCGAGAAGCCCGGCAACGACCCGATAGTCAGGAAACCTGCCTCAGCCTCGATTTCAGCCCGCTCTTCGCGAGAAAGAGAACTGGAATGGCTCGCCCGGCTTCCTACCTTCTGACCTTCCTCCACCTGCTGATTTGCTTCAGCTGTGCCACTAAACCCTCTCCCGTGCCGGAAATCTCCGGCGGCACGAACGGCGGGGGAGACACGCGAGTCTATACCGACGGGATCGGACGCCAGGTGACGCTCCCGAAGCATCCGCTGCGCATTGTCTCGCTGGCGCCGAGCGTGACGGAAGTCATCTCTCTGGTAGGCGCCGACGAACGGTTAATCGGCGTTACGACCCACTGCGACTGGCCGGAATCCGTCCGGACCAAGCCAAAACTGGGAGACCTGATCAATCCCAATTATGAGCTTCTCCTGACTGCAAAACCCGACCTGGTGATCGCATCGACGGCCGGCAACGATCGCACTGCGGTTCTGAAACTTGCCGACCTGGGTCTACCGGTCTTCGTCACGGCGCCGCGCTCCGTGGACAAAATCCTCGAGACCGTCACGCAGATCGGGCGCATCACCGACTGCGCGGCCCAAGGCGATGCCCTGGCTTCCCGGATGAAGGCGCGCCTCGACGATATCGAACGCCGGCTGGCCGGGCTTGCGCCGCTGCGTGCATTCTTCATCACCTGGTTCGATCCCCTGCTTGCGCCGGGCAAGGAAACATTCGAGAACGACGTGCTCCGGCTTGCCGGTGTCGCGTCGATCTCGGCCGATATCGACCAGTTCTATCCGCGCTACAGCCTGGAACAGGTGCTGGCGCGCGATCCCGATGTGATTATCACCGTAAACCACGAGAGTGCGCCCCTGCCGGATTTGAGCCGGCTGGCGGGGTGGCAGAAGCTCAGAGCGGTGCGCGAGAAGCGGATTTATATCCTGAACGAGGTTTTCCAGCACCCTTCGCCTCGATTCGTGGACGGGGTCGAGGAACTCGCGCGCAAGCTTCATCCGGAGCGTTTTCAATGAACCGTCTTTCACGCACCCGAATCATCGGAACGAGCCTCAGCCTGCTCGCCCTGTGGATCCTGGCCGCGCTGGTATCGATAAACGTCGGCAGCGTGAGGATTCCCCTGCTCACGTCGCTCCGGTTGGTCAAGAGCCGGCTGCTCGGCGAAGCCCTGGACGGCAGCCCGCTCGCGGTTATCCTCTTCTCGGTCCGGCTCCCGCGTATATTTCTCGCTTCGCTGGTCGGCGCCGCGCTGGCAGCGGCCGGGGCTGCGTTTCAATCGCTGCTGCGCAACCCGCTGGCCGATCCCTACGTCCTCGGCGTCTCGACCGGCGCCTCGATGGGCACCATCGTCTATTCGATTTTCGCGGCCTCTCTGGGATTCACGGCAGGCGCATCTTTTCTTTACGCGCGCCCCGCAGCGGCCTTTCTCGGAGCGGCCCTGACAGTGGCCGCGGTTTATGCCGTCGGCGGCGGAAGCATGCGCGCAGGGGAGGGATCGCAGCGTCTTCTTCTGGCGGGGATCGTGCTGGCATCGTTCATATCTTCCATCAACGTCTTCCTGCTCACCAGCACCAACCAGGCGGATCTGCGCGGGATCTTCTACTGGCTGATCGGCGATCTCAGCCGTCCGGTTGACGCTTCCATCCTCGTCGTAACCATCGTGGTGCTGGCAGGATTTGCCGTGCTTTATCTTTTTTCTCACAGTCTGAACCTGATCGCCATGGGGGAAACAAGCGCGCTCATACTGGGCGTCGAGGTCGCGCGTGTCAAAGCCGGAGTCTACCTCGTGGCGTCATTAATGACCGGTGCGGTCGTATCCGTCGGCGGTCCCATCGCGTATATCGGGCTCATCTGCCCCCACCTTGCGAGGATGCTCTTCGGAAGCGACAACCGCATCCTGCTCCCTGCCGTCTTCGTGTTCGGAGCCATCTTTACCCTTCTGGCCGATACCCTTGCACGCAGCCTCTTCTCTCCAACGGAGCTCCCCGTGGGAGTCATCACTGCTCTGTGCGGGGCGCCCCTGTTCATCTATCTGCTTCATCGCCGCGGAGGGAAAGTATGACCCGGTGCCGCGGAGAAATCATTCTTGAAGCGCAAGGCCTTGAGTTCTCCTATGCGAATCCGGTGATTCGCGACTTTTCATTGACTCTGCCGGCGGGCATGGTCACCGGCATGATCGGACCGAACGGGTCGGGAAAAACCACGGCTCTCCGCCTGCTCGACGGCATCCTCCGCCCCGCGGCCGGCACCGTTATCTTCACCGGAGCCGGACCGCTCCTCCACCTGCGGCGGAGGGAAATTGCGCGCCGCATCGCAATGGTGCCGCAAAACGGAACGGTCTATTTTGATCAAACGGTATTCCACTTCGCGATGCAGGGCCGATCGCCTCACCTCTCCCTGCTCGGTTTCGAGAGTGAACTCGACGAGGAAGTAACACTGCGCGCACTCGAGATGACGCAGTTGACCCGGTACATGGACGCCCCGGTTTCGACTCTTTCCGGCGGGGAGAAGCAGCGTCTTCTGCTGGCACGCGCTCTCGCACAGGAGTCGGAGGTTCTCCTGGTGGATGAACTCACGGCAAACCTCGACATCAGTTTCCAGATCGAGTTGATGAGGCTGATCGCCCGGATTACCCGGGAGCGGAACCTCGCGACCCTCGTCGTATCCCACGAAATCAACCTGCTGGCAACCTTTGCCGACAACGTGGCACTGATGGAGGCCGGCATAATCCTCGCCCAGGGAACCGTTGCGGAAGTCGTTAACCGCGCGAACCTGAAGCACCTGTTTGGGCTGGATTTCACGGTAAGAATGCTCTCTGACGGCAAACCGGAGGTCCTGCCGGTGATCAACTGAGCTACCCTCACGTCGAAGATGAGGGATTCATGCTATATCCCCTGAGGGGGATGGCAACGGCGCAAAAGCATGTGCCAATTCAACCAGGCAGCGGACTGCCATTTCGCCAGACTAAAAATGCGAACCACAAAGACCGCGAAGACCACGAAGAAACTCAATCACGGAGGAGCGTATCCCGCCGGGCTCGATTCTCGAAGCATGCCTGGGCGGCTGATTCTTCGCGGTCTTCGGGTCTTCGCGGTTAGTGTTTTTGGATGCGGCCATGCCGCTCCATGTCCATCAAGGAGTACCATGACCAAACGACATGCCTTAAGGGAATCCCGGAGCAGCGATCGGAAGACATACCCGGACAGACGAAGTGCCACCGGGAGTCAAGCGTGCATTGCGGCGATCGCCTTAATCTTCGCATGGTCGGTGATTGCGGTGGCGCAGGCCAGGCCGGACGCTGCCGGCAAATCTCACCGGGTCGCCGGAAGAGTTTCGGATCAAAGCGGGGCGGCGCTTCCCAGGGTTCTGGTCCAGGCGCGCGACAAATCCGCAAGGCTCGCCGGCGAGGTGCAGACCAACGGCAGGGGGGAATTCGCCCTGGATCTCGATGAGGGTTCCTACCTGATCACGGCGGTGCTGGCAGGATTTGTCCCGCTGAAGGATAAGGTGCTCGAAGTCAATCCCGCGACACCGCCGCTCATGCTCCAGCTCCAGATTCCGGCAGTCGAACAGCAGGTGGTGGTGACGGCAACCGCGACGGAGGCGCCGATCTCGCAGGTCGGGAGCAGCACCACCGTGATCAGCGGAGACCAGCTTTCACGCGAGGGAGTGATCTCGGTCGCGGATGCGCTGCGCCGGGTTGCCGGTCTGACGCTGGTTCAGAGCGGCGGAACCGGCCAGGTCACCTCGCTGTTTGCCCGGGGCGGGGAATCTGATTACACAAAGATTCTGATCGACGGGATCGCGTTAAACGAACCCGGCGGCAGCTACAATTTTGCCAACCTCTCGATCGCCGATATTGATCGGATCGAGATCGTGCGGGGGCCGCAAAGCGCGCTGTTCGGATCCGATGCGATGGCCGGAGTTATCCAGGTCTTCACTCATCGGGGAACCAGCGAGGGGCTTGCCCCCAAGCCCCGGGCGCTCGTAGAAGGCGGAACTTTCGCCTCCTACCGGTACGCCGCCGGAGTCGAGGGCAAGGGAATGCATATGGACTACTCCGCCTCCTTCAGCCGCAGCGATACCGACAACGCGGTGCCCAACGGCTCTTCCAATCAGGAAACCATCGCCGGGAACCTGGGGGTCGCGATTTCAAAAGGCGCAGAAATTCGTGCGGTCTTTCGCAGTGACACCGGGCGCACAGGGGTTCCTGGACAGTATGCGTTCCAGCGCCCGGACCTGGACAGCAGCTACCGGCACAGGGACCTGGCGGGAGGCTTGACCTTCACCCATCAGGCGACAAATTCCTGGACCCAGAAACTGGCCTATACGGTCAGTGACTCCCGCCAGTTTTCCGAAGATCCCGTTGACTCGGGCAGCTACGTCCCCGTATATGAGGATCACATGGCTCCCTATCCTCTCACGGATTTCACATACCAGACTCTGAATCAGACACGCCGGCAGAAAATCAGCTACCAGAGTGATTTGAGCTTGCCGCACGGACATATCATCACAGGCGGGGCGGAATTCGAGCGTGAAACCGGTGTGGTGGGCGATCCCGACGCCGACCCTCTGCACGCGATCCGCAACAACTATGGAGGATTCCTTCAGGATCAGTGGGCGTTGCGCAATCGCTTTTTTGCCGCGGCCGGCGTTCGCCTGGAGAATAACGGCAACTTCGGTTTCTTTGCGGCTCCGCGCCTGTCCCTGGCCTTCCATCTGCACCAACCCGGCGGCGGAATCTGGGGACTGACCAAGCTCAAAGGCAATTTCGGCATGGGCATCAAGGAGCCGACGCTGATCGAATCCTTCAGCAACTCGCCCTACTTTCGCGGAAACCCGGACCTGAAGCCGGAGAAATCCGTCAGTTTTGATGCCGGGGTGGAACAGCGCTTCGGCTCGGGACGAGGGGCAATGGAGGTGACCTATTTCGATAACCGCTTCCGGAACCAGATCGGATTCGTCACCACCGATTACACCACCTTCGCAGGAACTTTCTTCAACATCGGGAAGACGCGGGCCCGCGGTGTAGAACTGGCATTTCGACAGGATCTCGGATGGCAGTGGGAGATTTCCGGCGCTTACACTTTCCTCAACGGAAAAATCCTGGAAAGCACCAATGGGTTCGATCCGGTTTACGCGCAGGGTCAACAGCTCCTGCGCAGGCCCCGCCATTCCGCCTCTATCGATCTGCGCTGGCAGCCGGGGCGTTGGACGCTCGGCGCCTTCGGCAGGATTGTCGGGAGCCGGGTGGACTCGGACTTCGAGAGCCTCGGCCTCACGCACAATCCTGGCTACGCCGTCGTGAATCTGCTGGCGAGCTTCCGGATATCGGATTCGACATCCGTCTATGCTGTCGCCAACAACGTCCTGAACGAGAGATATATGGAAGTGCTGGGATATCCCGCGCCGAGAGCGAACTTTCGGCTCGGAATACGCACCGGCTTTTAGCTTTGGGAGGACAAGTGATGATTGAACGAATCGATGATCTCAATCGCTGCACGAGATTGGAGAAGCCTGCACAACGCATCGTGAGCCTCGTTCCCAGCATAACGGAAACTCTGTTTGCCTTCGGGGCCGGGCAACGCGTCGCCGGCATTACGGATTACTGCATTCGCCCGGCGGAGGGCACGGCCGGCAAACTGCGGGTCGGGGGCGCCAAAAACATCAGGGTGGAAGAGATCATCTCACTCCGGCCGGACCTGGTGATCGCGAATGCCGAAGAAAACCAGAAGCACCAGATCGAGGAACTCGAAAAGGCGGGAATACCTGTCTTTGTCACCTTTCCCAGGACCGTCGCCGGCTGCCTTAAAATGATGCGGGATGTCGCCATTCTCACCGGCACGGAACCGGCGGCCGAACCGGCCGTATCTTCCATCGAGGCGGAGCGATTTCTCCAGCGCTCCCGTCCAAGAGCATCGGCTTGCAGGGTGCTCTGCCCGATCTGGAAGAGCCCTTACATGTCGATCAACCGCGACACTTTTGTCGACAGCATGATCCGCGAATCGGGCGGCGAAAACATTTTTGCCGACGACGCGGAGCGCTATCCGAAATTTGTCCTGGAGGATGTGGCCCGCCTGCAGCCCGATGTCATCATCCTGCCCACCGAGCCGTATCACTTTACCGAGAGCGATATCGAGGACTTCGAGAAGATCGGCGCGAACGTCCCGGCCGTGCGGAACGGGCGCATTCATATCGTGGAGGGAGAGCTTCTCAGCTGGTATGGGCCGCGTGTGGCCCGCGCCCTGCGCGAACTTTCCGCGCTCTTTACCTGGTGAAAGTCATTCTCGTCCGAGAGGGATCAGCAGCACCGGAACCTGAGATCGATTCGAGACCTGCGGTGCAACGCTGCCCGACCAGAAAGCGTCCGTGCCGGTCTTGCGGTGTGTGCTGACCACGATCAGATCGGCCTCCCGACGGTCCGCGGTTTTGCCGATGGCCTTGGCCGGATCGCCGCGCTGAATCTCTCCCGTGGCGCTGTGCCCGCTGCTCTTCAGCGCCGTCAACAGACGGCCCAGGTATTCCTCGGCTCCGCGCATGCTCATGTCCAGGACCGCGGCAGTCGCTCCCGGCGAAAGCCGGGCTGCCGCCGCCCGCTCCCCGCGCAGGCTGCGCAGGGTCTGCACCACCACGAGAAGGTGAATGGCGGATCCGCAGGCGCGCGCGATCTCCTTCGCCGCTTCGAGCCCGGCCTCATGTTCGGCCTGACTGTCCAGGGGAACCAGTACGCTCCGGCATGAAAAACCCGGCGCGGAACGTTTTCCGGGCCGGACCTGCAGCACCGGGATGCGGCCCAGGGCGATAATCTGCTGCGCGTTGCTTCCGAGCAGCAGGTGGCGCAGGCCGCTCCGCCCGTGCGTGCACATCACGATCAGATCCGATTTGGCCGCCGTCGCAAAATCGACAATACTGCTCGCAACGCCGCTGGCGCCTTCGGTTTCGACCTGAATGTCCACCCGCAAGCTTTCGGGACAGCCTCCCCCCCCCGCTCCCTTCAGGTAGCCGCGCGCTTCCTCGGGGGCAGTCAAATGCCTCTCGCCGTGAATCTCTTCGGGCGCGCGCCGTTCAACGATGTGAAGCAGCGTCACCCCGGCGCCAAGCTTCCGGGCGAGAAAAAACGCGGCGGGCAGCGCTGTCTCGGCCAGTCGGGATCCGTCGAGTGGAACCAGCAGATGTTTGAACATCCTGTCACCCTTTGAAAAAGGTCCAGTAGAGCAGATAAAGATTCAGCGCGACGATCGAGACTGCGCACACCGATGCGATCGCAGTAGTGATCCGGTGATTCACCATCGGCCCCATGATTTTGCGATTGGCTGTAAAAAGCACCAGCGGAATGATCGCGAATGGCAGTCCGAAGCTGAGAACGACCTGGCTGATCACCATGCTGCGCGTGGGATCCGCACCCGCGGCAATAACCGCCAGGGCCGGAAGAATGGTCACCAGCCGGCGAACCCATACAGGGATGCGCCGGCGCAGGAATCCCTGCATGATGATCTGACCGGCCATCGTCCCGACGGCGGAAGAGGAAAGTCCCGCAGCGAGGAGGGAAATTCCGAAAACAACCCCGGCGGCGCGGCCCAGCAGGGGTTGCAGCGTGCGATAGGCTTCCTCGATCGAACCGACGCCAGAAAGTTGGTTGTGAAAAAAGGTTGAGGCTGCCATGATCAGCATTGCGGCATTGATCGCGCCCGCCAGGCTCATGGCTACAACTACATCCACCAGTTCAAAACGATAGAGCGTCCGCATCTGCTTTGCGTCACGGGCTACGATGCGTCCCTGCATCAGCGCGGAATGGAGAAAAATTGCATGAGGCATGACCGTGGCGCCGAGGATGCCGACTGCGAGGAGAACACTTTCAGCGCCCGCGAGTTCAGGCACTACGGAATGGTACAGGACTCGGCCCCAATCCGGCCGGTCCAGGATCGTCTCGATCAGATAGCAGAGCGCCACGACGGCAACCAGGGCGGTGATTACGCTCTCCAAAGGGCGGAAGCCATAGCGCTCGAGGCCCAGGATCAGAAAGGTAGCGACCGCCGTGAGCAGCCCGGCGGGCAAAAGCTGGAGTCCGAACAGGAGATTGAAGGCAAGGGCGGCGCCGAGGAATTCCGCCAGATCGGTCGCCATGGCCACCAGCTCCATCAATACCCACATACCCAGAACAACCGGCCGTGGGAAATTGGCACGGCAAAGCTCGGCGAGGTTCATTCCGGTAGCGATCCCCAGCTTGGCCGAGAGGGCCTGGATCAGCATGGCCATGAGGTTGCTGGCAACAACCACCCAGAGCAGCATGTAGCCAAAGCGCGCCCCGCCCTGGATGTTGGTGGCAAAGTTCCCGGGGTCCACGTAGGCGACACTGGCAACGAAGGCGGGTCCCAGAAACGGCAGCAGCCGCGACAGGCCGCGCTTCCCGCCGCCCTCGAGCACCTCTGCTCCCGTAACCGCCGTTCTGCTGTCGTTTCCCATTCATCGATCCGTATTTTTAAACAGCTCCCCTGCCCCTTACACGCATTTCCGCCGCTCAAATGGCCCGAGATGCGTCCCGTTAGGGACGCACGGAGAATAGCCCGGCACTTCAGTGCCGGGGGACTGTCGAATGTCTCCGCCGCGAGTCCCGTAGGGACGGCTGAAATGTCCCCAGCCGTGCTTCTCGGCGTCCCTACGGGACTTAAAATTGCCAAACTCAAGTGCCAGGAGGCAGAATGGGCGATGCACTTGTGTCCGCTTCCAAATCGCGAGATGCGCGCGAAGGAGCAGGTCATGCCGCCGCACTCCATAACTAATCTGACCGTGGCATGATGTGCGGGGGTGTGCCCCATCAGCTGCCGAGTCTTGCGCCAGGGTCGCCTGCGCCGCCATCAGCGCGCGTGCCCGGTCTCGCAAACCCGCGATGCGAGTAAGAAATACCACACCACCCGGCATGTTCACAAATAGCGCACCAGTTCGGAAAGCGGTTTGCGTTCCTTGGGCGAAGGCTGATCCGCAGGATATCCGAGCGGTGTAAACAAAATCGGCTCCACGTTCGGGGGGAGCTGCAACATTTCGAGGGCGGCTGACAGTTTGAAGTTCGCAACCCAGCAGGTGCCAAGGCCCATCTCGGCCGCCGCCAGGATCATGTGATCCATCACGATCGCGGCATCGACCGCCAGATAGCTCCGGCTGTCGCCGCGCACCCAGGCCTGTTCGGGCAGCCCGCAAACACAGAGAACCAGAGGCGCCTGTCTGAACCATTCCCTGTGATAGACGCATTTCAGAATCTCCTGCCTTCCGGCGGTTCGAATCACGAACACCTGGAACGGCTGCCGATTCGCGGCCGTCGGCGCCAGCCGCGCCGCTTCGAGAATACGCTGCAGCTTGTCCGGCTCCACCTCGTCGCTCTGGTAGGCTCTCACGCTGTAGCGTCGCGCGATAATCTCCGAAAAATCCATGGCAACCCCCTGCGCATGACTGCTTTGAGACAGATACGGTTTCTCGAGATCTTTGCACATTTCATATGCAAACCGCAAAGACCACGAAGACCACGACGCTCCGGGCAAAATGGAGGGTACACACAAAAAGGCCCATCCGGCTTCACCGCCGGATGGGCCTGGTGGAGGCTACGGATTGCTATCCGTGACTAGAAGTAAATGCGCAGCGAGAGCTGAAGGTTCCTGCAATCGCCCGTTTTTCCCGTGATCTTGCCGAACGTTGACAGGTTGGTTGGATTGAAGCTGGCGCCACCCCAATTCGGGTGATTGAAGACATTGAACGCCTGGGCGCGGAACTGAATCCCGTTCTTTTCGCCGAGCGGGAACTTTTTGAAGAGCCCCATGTTCCAGTTCGAGAAGCCCGGATTGTGGATGACATTGCGGATGCCGTTCTGGTGGTTGAAGGTACCCTTGGCCGGTTGGGTGTAGATCGCCGAGCCGTCGCCATTGGTTGTCGAGAACCAGTACTTGGCGTCGCTGGATAGATTTGCCGCAAACTCGTGCACGACGTTGGGAGTCCCGTTCATTACCCAGAACTGACCGCCGCCCGACATGCTGCCGTCCTGGCCGACACCGACATAGTCATTGCCGGCGCCCACACTGCTGGGAGTCCCGGTCTGGAACTGGGTGATGCCGCTGAGCTGCCAGCCGCCGAGCAGTTTGCCGGCAAGAGAAGATTGGCTGCGGAAGAAGGGAAGCTCATAGAGGTAATTGATGATCATGATGTGGCGCACATCGAAATCCGACTGTCCCCAGAAGTTGTTGGTGTAATAGGTGTCGGGAACGATGTCGCGCTGCGCCGATCCGTCGTCCATGGACTTGGAGAGCGTGTAGGCCACGCTATGCATATAGGCGCTTGACGGATAGCCTGAACAAACGACGTTTTGCAGGTTCAGATCACCTCCGGAAGTGCCAGGCTGCAGCTTCTGATATGGGGCATTATGTTAACTTCGCCGTCTGCTGCAACTGCCCAGAGCCCAGGACCGAGAATGGTTCCTTTCATGTATCGGTGAATCAGTTCCGGCGGTTGTGAACAAGTTAAAATAAAGCATCAGGCGAGCTTCCCGCAAGCCTGTTCTGCAGGTTCCTGCGAATCAAATCAAAACGCAAAGGCCGCAAAGCAGCCGATGGCCGCAGCCAATATGGAAAAGAAAAATCTTCTCAAAAAACGTAGAAGTTACACACTTGCCTTGCAAAGGCTGTGCAGTGGCAAAATCCTGGGATGCCAAAAAAGAAAACGGGCCGGCATTTGATTGCCGGCCCGTTCCGG
>Ga0315273_10012817_pt1 | contig 10761 bp, 6 predicted proteins | sample YL17G02_0_MG_FD_205753 | JGI IMG/M metagenome (GOLD analysis project Ga0315273, IMG submission 205753) | Sediment microbial communities from Yellowstone Lake, YNP, Wyoming, USA - YL17G02_0 | ecosystem: Environmental > Aquatic > Freshwater > Lake > Sediment | place: USA: Wyoming | collected... | reverse complement strand
CATGGGGTTTTCGGTAATCGGATCCGTCAGGACTAACGAACCGTCCTCGATCGTTCCGAGCAGCGGTTGAAGACGCCCAAATTCATCGAGACCCTCGAAGAGGCCTAGCCCCCGTGTGCCTCCGGTTGGCGTCAACGCAGTGATGGCGGGCCGAAGGTTGGTCCCCAGTGCAACGGTCGCGATCGGGACGTTGGAGTTGAGCGGCCGATTCACCGCAAACTTCATGATCTTACCCGTCGTCGCCGGATCGGCCGATGGCAACACTCCACCCTCACCGTCGCTGTTCGTCCCGTCGGGGTTCAATCCCTTGAATGGTTCGTCCGGGCCGAAATTCCGTAGGTAGAGTGCGCTTTGCCCTGCGAAATTCACGACGATATCGGCGCGCTCGCCGGGGCCCATAACGAGCCTGGTGAGAGCCACCGGGGTGGGAAGCAGCGCGTCGTCCGTGCCGATCTGGAGAAATGTCTGAGCCGTGCCGCCGGTCTCGGCGTCACGGAATTCGAACACGAAAAACCGCGAATCGGACACGTTCGTCAGGTAGAACCGGTACTTCCTGGGCTCCACGCTCAAGAACGGCCATGCCATCCCGTTGACGACGATGAAATCGCCGAACATCTCGGGAAGCATGCTCGGACCCGGAGGAAGCGGCAAGTAGCCCTCTTCGATATCGGGATCCGTCGACGGCCAGAAGAGCTGGCCCGTCGCCGTGAACATCTTGTCCTGAACAGCAAGTCCCGCCTCGTAGGCGCCGGCGGGAAGCACACCGTTTGCGATCAGCTGGTTCGTGTTGGTGTCACGAAGCAGGTAAAAACCCAGAATGCCCGCGTACACGTTGAGGCGCGTGATGCCGATCGCATGATCGTGATAAAGCAGGGCAGCGCCTTCCTGAGAATTGTCATAGTGAAACGTCTTCTTGACGAAGTCGGGACCGCGTTGCGCAAAAAACTGGGTGAACCACTGGTGGGGGAGACCGTCGCTCGCCGATTCCGTATGACCACCGTGAACGTGAATCACGGTCGGAATTCCCCCGTTTGTGTTGTCCATGTGAATGTTCGGGTCGACGGGGAGCAGGTGCCCCCCAGGACCGGGGAACGCGTTGTTGTACGCGGGGAGCTCGTTCTTCCACGTGATGTCGACGGGAACGTTGCTCATCGCGACAAAAGTGGGACCCGGATACGTGGGGACCTTCGGAGCCATGGCAGCTCCGCCGATATACTTGCTCGTGGGAAGCTGAAGCCCCCAAACCGTGGTCATGAGTCGTGCGCCGTTCGGCGCCCGGAGGCCGAGCCACTGGTTGGTTTCCCTTATGAAAACATCGAATTTCCCACCCTTCGTTAGGTCAACCGCAGCGGGAACGGGAACCGGGTTGACGAACTTCGCCTGCGTGCTGGGATCGAGCAGCACTTGTGCGTGACCGATTCCCGCCGAGACGACGAGCCAGGTGGCTGCGACGATCAAGATTGACGACAGGATATAACGCTTCTGCATCATGTCTCTGCACTCTCCTTTCGGCTGATTCCCCTCCAGGGGGAATGACGTTGAGCGATTCGCCGGACTTCACGCCTCCCGGCTGTCGCACGGAACACGTGTGCTCCAGCGGGCGAGCCGATGGGGTGAAGTCTGCTGCTGAACCGCTGATTATTTAGGGCCCGGCAAACGCTGCAGTGACCCATCTTAGAGGCAGGGTGACGGGTCCGCCGGGCGCCATTGGAGGTGATATTAGGGCAGCAAATGACAAAAGTCAATACCTAACTTGCAACACGTCAAGAAACAAGTCCAATTGGAGGGCTTTTGCCGTCGTGTGTCAATTGGGCCAACCACCCGAGGACACAGCCCTCGGCTGTCGGTTCGGGCCGGGACGAGAACCCGCGGCGGTCGCGGTTGAGAACGGGCGACCCCCCGTATTGCACCGATGACCGCTCAGGGTATAGGGTTGGGTAACCTCGGCAAAGGACCTGCTCGCTGAACGGTCGCCGTGGACGCTGATGCCCGGTGCGAGGGAGTGAGAGGCGCTCAGGCGCCCGACGGGTATCGAATCCGTCTAAACAAAGAAGCAACGGAGAAATCACGATGAACAACCTCAAGCTCCTGTTGGGACCGATGCGCGTCCCATTCCTGATTCTGACGCCGGCGTGCGTCGTGTTGGGTCTTGGTACGGCCGTCTGGTCATCCGGCAGCGTGAACCCCGTTCATGTTGTGGTCGCTCTCATCGGTGCGATAGCGGCGCACATCAGCGTCAACTCTTTCAACGAGTACTTCGATTTCAAGAGCGGATTGGATTTCAAGACCCAGCGGACACCTTTCAGCGGGGGAAGCGGCACGCTGCCCCAGAATCCCGGGCTGGCACGGCAGGCTTTGGCGACCGCGGTCGTGAGCGTCGTTGTGGTGTGTCTCGTGGGTGTGTACTTCCTGGCGGTCAGAGGTTTGTCGCTTCTTCCACTCGGAATCGCGGGCGTCCTCGTCGTCATTCTCTACACGCCGTGGCTCGCCCACAACGCTTTCGCATGTCTCGTCGCCCCGGGCCTGGGTTTTGGAACGCTCATGGTCGTCGGCACGCATTTCGCTCTCACGGGTGAGTACTCGCGGACTGCGTTCATCGCCTCATTCGTTCCGTTCTTTCTCGTGAGCGACCTCCTCCTCTTGAACCAGTTCCCCGATGTCGACGCGGACCGGAGCGTGGGGCGAAAGAATTACCCGGTCGTGATCGGCAGGCGCGCGAGCAGTGTCATCTACGGGGCGTTCTTGCTCCTCGCTTTTCTCTCCATCGTCCTCGGCGTGGCGCTCGGAGTTCTACCTAGGGCGAGTCTTCTCGGCCTTCTCGCGCTGGCGGGCGCCGTTCCCGCGGCGGTGGGGGCGTACCGGCACGCCGATGACATGAAGCGCCTCGCGCCGATCATGGGACTGAACGTTCTCCTCAATATTCTGACGCCCATCCTGGTGGCCGTCGGGTTGTTTGTGGGGTAGCTTTGCCCGCGGCGGCGGAGAGTGCCGGCCGTTGCCTCTCGTTCTGATGCTCCCACACGCAAATCACTCGTTGGCATCCAAACGGCGGCTTTGATAGAATCCCCCGAAGCCGTCAGGCCGCCCGCAGCCAAAACCGGGACCTGACCGGCCGCGTTTCCGCACGGCACCTGCTGATCGCGTGAGACAGCGAGTGGTCAACGCAACATGCTCTTCAATTCGTTCATATTCCTGATCTTCCTCGCGCTGGTCCTGCCGGCGTACTATCTGCTGCCCCGCCGCCTCAAGAATCCGCTTCTTCTGGTCTCGAGTTACGTGTTCTACGGATACTGGGACTGGCGTTTCCTGGGCCTCCTGCTTGCGTCGACCATCGTCGATTTCGTCGTGGGCTGGAAGCTTCACGACACACAGGACCCGCGCAAGCGCAAATTCCTGCTGGCGGTGAGCGTTTGCTTCGGAATCGGCATCCTCGGGTTTTTCAAGTATTTCAACTTCTTCGTCGATTCGTTCAACTCCATGATTTCGACGTTTGGGTGGCGGCTCGATTTTCTCCACATGAACGTCATACTCCCCGTTGGCATATCGTTCTACACGTTTCAGACGCTGACGTACACGGTTGACATCTACCGCCGGAAGCTCGAACCCACGCACTCGTTCCTGGACTTCGCCGTGTACATTGCGTTCTTCCCGCAGCTCGTCGCGGGGCCCATCGAACGCGCCAGCCATTTGCTGCCGCAGATGCAGAGGCATGTGCCGTTCTCGAGGGACAACTTCCGTATGGGACTCGTGCTCATGTCTACGGGGATGTTCAAGAAGATTCTCATTGGCGACACGGCGGGGCGAATCGTCGACCAGATCTTCGCGAAACCGCGCTACTACTCGTCGCTCGAACTGCTGATGGGGATCATTCTCTTCTCTCTCCAGGTGTACCATGATTTCTCGGGGTACAGCCTCATCGCGCGCGGGACGGCGAAGATGTTCGGCAAGGACATCATGGTGAATTTCAGGCAGCCGTTCCTCGCCTCCAATATCACGGACGTCTGGAGCCGCTGGCACATCTCGCTCTCCACGTGGCTCCGGGACTACCTGTACATCCCGCTGGGGGGGAACCGCAAGGGCGCCCGGCGATCGTACGTGAACGTGATGATCACGATGGCCCTCGGCGGACTGTGGCACGGGGCGGCGTGGAACTTCGTCCTCTGGGGCGTGGCGCACGGGGTGTACCTCTGCGTGCACCGCTGGATGCTCAAGGGGAAAGAGGCGACCCACCGATTCGTCTTCACCGGATTGAACAGGTGGTTCGCCACCTATGTCGTCAAGGTTCTCGGCACGAACGTGATCTTCCTGTTCGCCTTGCTCATCTTCCGGGCGAAGAGCTTCCCGGACCTATTCCATTTCTGGGATCGGTTCTTCATTCATTGGACGGCGAGTGATTTCACCGGACGGGTCATCACGATGACGCTGTCGTTCATCGCCGTCACACTGATTCTCGACATCATCGAGTACGTCACTGAGGATCAAGCGTTCCTGCTGAGGCTGTCGCCGCCGATGCGGTACGGCATCATCACCGTCGCCTGGTTCTTCTGTCTGGTGTACATGTACCAGGCGAGACCCATGCCTTTTGTCTATTTTCAGTTCTGATGTCGGAGTGCTCGAGAGACATGAAACGCATACTCATTATTTGTGCGAAGTTCGCTGCGGCCGCTTTGGTGACGCTCGTCTGTTTCGAAGTCTATTTCCGCACCACCGAAATCAGCCTGCCCTCATTCGTGATCGACGACCCGGTGCTCGGCAGGGCGTTCAAGCCCAACGCCCGCTCGGCTCTCATCCAGGAAGGCTTCTACATGGGCCGCATCAACAAGTACGGGGGCCTGGGACCCGCTTACGCGCCGGAGAGAACCGAAGGCGCGCTCCGCGTGGCTCTCGTAGGAGATTCGTACGTGGAGGCGTTTCAGGTCTTCCCGAAATGGAACCTCCGTTCGGTGCTGGAGGAGGAGCTTTCCAGCCGCACGGGCCGCCGCGTGGAGGTGTTGAACTTCGGTCTGAGCGGTCAGAATATTAGAACCATGTATGCCTACTACAAGGACCAGGTGACGCGGTTCCAGCCAGATATCACGTTGTTCATCGTCGTGGACGATTCGTTTTTCGGACGCGACAAAAAGAAGGGCCCGCTGTGCTACATCGATGAGGACGGAAATCTCAAGGTGAACTATGATTTTGCCAAATCCGACATGTATCAGCGCAAAATGCGCCTGCGTTTCACGCGTGAGCTCGGTTCGTTCCAGATGCTGCAGGCCGCATTTGCCCGATACCAGCTAGGAGAAACGCCCCAAATCGTTCTGGATAAATTCGCGCCCCGCAAGAGCGTGAAGAAAAGAGAGTCGCCCGAGAGCGAAGCGACGGACCCGAATTTCAGGCTCAACAAAGCCGTGATCGAAGAATTCGGCCGCCTCAATCGTTCGGGAAGCTCACGCATCATGTTCGTCGGTCACAAGGAAGTGCCACCCTACTACTTGCCCGTCATTGCAGAAACAGGTTTGACCTACATCGACCTCCGGCCCGAGCTCGACGAGTTTCAGCGCTCGGTGACCGATCCGTACTACTGGCCGGTTACACACAGCCGCGGCCATTGGAACCAGGAAGGGCAGCGCTTCATCGGCAACTATCTCGCCGGGCGCTTGTGCGAACTCATGGATCAGAAAACGACGCGCTGAGCCCGCGGCCAAGAGCCGGCATCCGTCTTTCGAGGTCCGCCGGAGAGCACGCGTCGCATGGGCTTGCAGCTTCCGGGTTTTTTCCCTCAGCCTCCCCGCGCGTTCGTTTTTTCCCCCCGCTGGCACAGATAACGCTAGGCACCGGTTGGCGTGCGCCGTATACTGTATTTGATCGGTCCAGGTTTCAGCACATCGGTTGAAACCGGCGCCGTGTTTGTCGTTATGGAAAGACGGTCCGCGTGAAGCTGCTCCTCATCAATCCCAAGTTTCCTGAAAGTTTCTGGAGTCTCAAGTGGGCGCTGGACGAATTCGTCCCGGGGGCGCGCACGACCAACCCTCCTCTGGGGCTGGCGACGCTCGCGGCGCTCTGCCCGCCCGAGTGGGACATCGAGATCATAGACGAGAACACGCGATCGGTACCTCTGGAGCCGAAAGCGGACATCATCGGAATCTCCGGCATGGGTGTGCAGTTCGGGCGACAGAAGGAACTGCTCGGCTACTATCGAAGCAAGGGCTATTTCGTGGTTGCGGGCGGGAGCTATGCTTCGCTGCGCCCCGGGTTGTACGAGTCTCTGGCCGATTCGGTGGTGGCGGGGGAAGCGGAGTATATCTGGAAAGAGTTCTGCCGCGATTTCGAAGCGGGAAGGCCGCGGAAGCTCTATCATGAGACCGGCGTCGTGCCGTTGAGCGACTCTCCCGTACCGCGTTTCGACCTTCTCGATCCGCGCCACTACGGAATGATGAGCATGCAGTATTCGAGGGGATGTCCTTACAGTTGCGAATTCTGCGACATCATTGTCATGTTCGGCCGCCGTCCCCGCACGAAACCTCTCGGCCAGGTCCGCGCGGAGCTGGACAAGCTGCGCGAGCTGAATGTCCGCAACATCTTTTTTGTCGACGACAATCTCATCGGGAACAAGAAGGCGGCCAAGGAGCTGCTCAAATTCCTCAGGGACTATCAGAGTGAGCACGGATACAGCTTTCAGTTCGGCACGGAAGTGTCGCTCAACATCGCCGACGACGACGAGCTGCTCGGACTTTTCAGAGAGGCCCATTTCGAATGGGTGTTCATCGGGATAGAATCGCCGGACGAAGCAAGCCTCAAGGAGACCGGGAAGACCCAGAACACGCGGCGCGACATCCTTTCGTCCGTGCGAAAGATCTATTCCTACGGGATCGATGTGCTCGGCGGCTTCATCATCGGTTTTGACAACGATACGACGGAGACCTTCGAAAAACAGTATCGGTTCATCGTGGACTCGGGGATCGTGTCCGCGATGGTCGGGCTTCTGATGGCTGTGGAAAGAACCCCTCTCTACGATCGATTGAAGAAGGAGAATCGCCTGATCCCCGAGGCAGCGGGGTCGGACAACTCGAAGCTCGCCACGAATGTCATTCCCAAGGGGATGACCTACGACGAGATGATCAACGGGTATCGTTCGCTTTACCACGAGCTGAAACGGTTCGGGGTCATCTCCCAACAAATCAGGAACAAAGCCAGGTACATGTCCGGCTCGCCTTACAGGAATACGAGCTCTCTGGGTGAGAGTCTCGGCGCCGCGTCAAAGCTCCTGCGCTATGTTGTGCAGGAGGGAGGAATCCCCGGGCTCTACCATCTGCTGCGCTCGCTCCCGTTCACCCGACCGAGACTGATGTCGATGGCAGTGCGCGATTGGGTCATCGGGCTGTCGATGCGGGACTATGTCGATCGTCATTTTCATCATGAGTTCGAGGAAGAACGCTCCCGGGCTCGCAGTCACCTGGAGCGGATCAACGCCACCTTGGAACATTACCGTCGCAGGGGCTCGCTGAGGGTTGCTCTGAGCGAAATGAAGAACGCCCATTCGAATCTGTCGTTCTCGATGAAAGGGAAACTCGATCGGGAGTTCTTTGCCCACGCCACACGCCAGCTCGAAACGCTTCTTCGAGACACGAGGTCGTCCTTGACAATCCGCATAGAAGAGTTCGACGCGCCGGATGTTCAGTCCCTCAAGGGCATGCTGGACCGCCTCCATCGTTACCGCGACCGGATCGTGATTGCGGCGGACGAAAAGTCGAGGCGGATCATCGACATCGACTCCTCAGTTTTCAATCTCGCCATGGACGTGTAGCTACCGGCAGCAGTAGAAGCGTGCGCTGCAGGGTCGTTTCGAGCCCAGCGCTCCGCTTCCCTCGGCTTCCCGCCGCGCGGCGGATCAGACCGACACCCCTGCGACGTACCCGCTCGCCCACGCCCACTGGAAATTGAAACCGCCGATACGGCCATCGACATCACAGATTTCCCCGCAGAGATGGAGCCCCGGGCACACGCGCGATTCCATCGTGTCGAGGCAGATCTCCTTGAGCGGTATCCCACCCGCCGTCACTTCCGCATGGTCGAAGCCGCGGTTGCCCGTGATCGGGAGCGTGAGCCGCGTGACCGCGCGGGCGAGCGCTCTACGGCCGTCGCGGCAGAGCTGGTGGCCCGGAGTTTTCGGGTGGACGTTGGCGGCGGCGCACAATGCACCGGCGAGGCGACCGGGGAGGAACCGTCGGAGATGCCCCGACACGGACGTGTTGCCGATAGCGAGCAGTTCGTGCTCGAACGCCCCGGGCGTGCGCTCGGGAAACCAGTTGATGACGAGGCTCGTGCGCGGGTCGTCGATGAGCGCTTCGATGTAGAAGCGGCTGATATCGAGCACGGAGGGGCCTGAAAGGCCGAAGTGCGTGCAGAGGACGGAGCCGGTGAAGGAGGAGAGTCTCTTTCCCGTCGCCGACATCACGTCGAGCGTTGCCTCGACGGAAAGTCCGGCGAGACGCGTGATGAAATGGTCTTTGCGAAGTGTGAGGGGGACGAGGGCGGGGAAGAGGGGCGTGATCGTGTGGCCAAGGGATCGCGCGATCTCGTAGCCATGGCCATCGGACCCAGACTTGGGGACGCTCCTGCCGCCGGTTGCGAGGACCACGCGGGGCGCATGCAGACTCCCCCACGGACCCGCGACGGCCAATCCCCCCGGGCCGGCGGTCACGGTCTCGACACGGCGGGGATGGAGGATTGCAGCGTTCGCCTCCCGTGCCGCACGCAACAACGCATCGCGAACCGCTGCCGCTCGGCCCGTCGCAGGAAAGAGCTTTCCCGTCGCCTCACGCTCGAGATCAACGCCGAGCTCTTCGAAGAAGGCGATCGTCTTCGGCACGTCGAATCTTCGGAGCACTTTTGCGATCGCCCTTGGCGAGGAGCCGGCGTATGCGCTCGCGTCCACATGATCGTGCGTGACGTTGCACCGGCCTCCTCCGGCAATCACGATCTTCGCGCCGGGTTTGCGCGCTCCGTCGAGAACGACGACGCGGGATCCGCGCGCCGAGCGTCCCGCCCATATCGCGGCCACGAGACCCGCCGCTCCAGCCCCGACAATGACGACGTCCGCTTCGCGACATTGGGCCTCAGTTGAGCGCGGGCGCTTCGCGGCGGTTGCGGTCATCGGACAATCCTTCTCATGACGGCGCGACACAGTGCCGGAATCATGCAAGACGAGCCACCGCATTGTAGCGCATCGGGGGCCGGTGGAACCCCAGAAAGTGGAACCCCGCAAACTGGGATACCAAAAAGAAGAGGGCCGCTTGCGCGGCCCTCTTTTACCGTTGAAAAACGCTAGTAGACTAGCGTCCTCCTCCGTTGCCCCGTTCACGCGCTTCGTTCACGCGAAGGTCACGCCCGCCGAAATCTTTCGAGTCGAGCGCGGCAATCGCGGCCTGCGCACCCTGGGGATCCATGTCGATGAAGGCAAACCCACGCGGACGACCGGTTTCGCGGTCGTTCACGATCGACACGTCGAAAACGGTCCCGTGGGCCGAGAAGGCCTCACGCAACTGTTCGGTCGTCGCATCGAATGGGAGATTGCCAACATAGAGTCTCTTGTTTGACATGGAGTAAACTCCTTCTTTCGCCCCTCTGTAGTGCGGTCACTGTTCTTGCACGACAACTGACTACCGCACATCTCCAACTTGCCGTGGCGGGCATCGAGCCCACTCTATATAAAACTCGGGGAAACGATCTCCGGAACCAATTTCGAACCAGCGGGGGCGAACTCTGCGGAAACGAACGTGGCAGGAGGATTCTCTGAGTTGCCGGAAAGATACCACGTGCCCGGCTGTATGCAAAGGGAATTCTCCCCTTCGCGCTGTTTCTCCTGCGATTGGGTGCCAACACCCACACGGAGCCGCTTCTCAGGCGTTGCGCGGGTGCGGAGACCTCATTTCACGGGCCGCTTCGACCATTGCGCGGAGCGAGGGAGTGACTTCCTCCCACTTCCGTGTCTTCAGCCCGCAATCGGGGTTGACCCACACCTGGTCGGGACGGAGGACTTCAACGGCCTTTTTCAAGAGAGCGACGATCTCCTCGCGTGAGGGAATCCGCGGAGAGTGGATGTCGTACACGCCCGGCCCGATGTCGTTCGGGTAGGCAAAATCCTTGAACGCGTGGAGGAGCTCCATCTGCGATCGTGAGGCCTCGACCGAAATGACGTCCGCATCCATGTCGGCGATCGCGTGTATGATCTCGTTGAACTCCGAGTAACACATGTGTGTGTGTATCTGCGTGTCGTCCCGCACACCGGACGAGGCCAGGCGGAACGCCTGGACCGCCCATCCGAGGTAGTCGTCCCACTGATCGCGGCGAAGGGGAAGACCCTCGCGCATCGCCGGCTCGTCGATCTGGATTACCTTGATCCCCGCGTTCTCGAGGTCGACGACCTCATCGCGTATCGCGAGAGCAACCTGCCGGCACGTTTCCGATCGCGGCTGATCGTCGCGGACGAAGGACCACTGGAGAATCGTGACCGGCCCTGTGAGCATCCCCTTGACCGGCCGCTTTGTGAGCGACTGAGCGTACGTGGACCACTGCACCGTCATCGGCGATGGGCGTTCGACGTCTCCGTAGATGATCGGGGGTTTCACGTACCGCGAGCCGAAGCTTTGCACCCAACCGTTCCGCGTGAAGGCGAATCCGCGGAGCTGTTCGCCGAAGTACTCGACCATGTCGCTCCGCTCCGATTCCCCATGGACGAAAACGTCGATGCCGATCTTCTCCTGGAACTCGATCGCCCTC
>Ga0315273_10012815_pt1 | contig 10762 bp, 9 predicted proteins | sample YL17G02_0_MG_FD_205753 | JGI IMG/M metagenome (GOLD analysis project Ga0315273, IMG submission 205753) | Sediment microbial communities from Yellowstone Lake, YNP, Wyoming, USA - YL17G02_0 | ecosystem: Environmental > Aquatic > Freshwater > Lake > Sediment | place: USA: Wyoming | collected... | reverse complement strand
AGTGGAGGAGCCGAGGGGGTATGCGTACCTGGGCCGCGGATCGGACTTGTGCCCGAGGCCAATAGGTCCGGATCCCTTGCCGCAGTTAGTGCACACCTGCCCGAAGTGCGGGTTCGCAGGGGATGGGCGGGCGTTCGAGGCGGCGCAGGCCGACGAGCAGGTGCGGCTGTGGGTGCTCGCGGGAGGGCTGGGCGGAGTGGAGACGGATGGCGCGGGGTGCGCGAAGTACCAGCGGGCGGCGCAGTGCCACGCCAATCGTCGGAAGCCGAGCCCGTTCCAGCTCTCGGAGTACTATCTCGCCGCCTCCTGGTCGGCCCAGTTGGAGGGGGCGCCGGAGGCGGCAGGCGCGCTGCAGGAGCAGGCGGCGCGCTACCTGGAGCAGGCGCTGCTGGAGGGCGAGGTCGCCGATGGGGAGCGGGCGATCATGACGTATCTGGCGGGGGAGCTGCATCGGAGATCGGGGGCGTTCCAGGTGGCGCTACAGTTGTTCGATGAAGCGGCGGTGGAGTTCACGCGGCATGGCGGCCCGAAGTGGCTGCTGTGCGCGCTGGGACAGCAGGCGGGACTGGCGCGCGAAGGATCGGCCGAGAGCGCGGAGCTGGCGGGGTAGCAAGACGCGGGCTGCACGCGCGACCGGGGCGCGACCTGGTGGGCCGCGCCCCGCGTCTGTTTCGCTTCGTCGCTACGCCTTGTGTGTTCCGACTATGCGTCGGAACACATCGGTGGCCTGCCGCCTCGCCGTGAGGCCGAAGGCCAGGAAAAACGTGCCCAGCGCAAAGCCCCACCAGAAGAGTGGACCCGGCAGATCCGGCAGAGATCCCCTGAAGATGGGACGGAAGACCTGCCAGGCAAGCGCCGCAAACAGTCCTGCCCCCATCAGGATGGAGACGCAGATGCAGTAGGCCACCCGCCTCGGGTGTCTCTTCAGCAGCCCCAGGTACGCTCCGCACTCCGGACACCAGTCTCCCGGGCGGCTGTGCTCCAGCTCACATACAGGACAGACCAACGGGAATACCCCCTTGAGTAATCTCGGCCACCCCTTCGTGTTAGGTTTATTCCACAACTGCCACCTGCTGTCACTGCGAGGGGCGCTCCTGTCCGCCCGCCTCCCCGCTCCCTCCTCCGCCGTCATTGCGATACGCGGCCTCCGCCGCGCACCGTCGCCATTGATTGTAGGGGGGGGTGGCGGCGGGCTTCACACCCACCCAACGGAGGGGTATACTGGAGGCCGCAGCAGAGCGACGCTGCTCGCGATCCAAGCTCTGCGATCAGGCCCTTGGGTTCTCCTATTTGTCTAGTCAACCGATAGGATATATGGTAGAATTTCACTCCGTTAGGCTGCAACGAGGCTGTAGGGCCTCGAGACTGCGCTCAGGAGGAGCATGATGGCGAAGACGTTGGAGGAGATCAACCAGAAGATTCGGCGCGGACAGGTAGTGGTGGTCACGGCCGAAGAGATGGTTGACGTCGTTGCCGAGAAGGGGCCAAAGAAGGCGGCCCAAGAGATCGACGTGGTCACGACCGGCACTTTCGGCGCGATGTGCTCCTCCGGCATGATGATGAACCTGGGGCACTCCAAGCCCCGGATCAAGCTCGGCGGCGGCCAGGTGCTGCTAAACCGGGTGCCTGCCTACGCGGGACTGGCGGCGGTCGATGTCTACCTGGGAGCGACGGCGCTGCCGGACGAGGACCCGCGTAATGCGGTCTTCCCCGGCGAGTTCCGCTACGGCGGCGCGCACGTGATCGAGGACTTGGTAGCGGGCCGGCAGGTGCTGCTGGAAGCAACCACCTACGGCACCGACTGCTACCCGCGGCGAAGCATCAGCACCTGGGTCACGCTGAAGGAGATCAACGAGGCCTACCTGTTCAACCCTCGGAACAGCTATCAGAACTACAACGTGGCGGTGAACCGATCGGACCGCACGATCTACACTTACATGGGCGCGCTGAAGGCGCGCCTGGGGAGCGCGAACTATTGCAGCGCGGGGCAGCTCTCGCCCCTGCTGAATGACCCGGTCTATCGCACCGCCGGCATCGGGACGCGGATCTTCCTGGGGGGCGGCATCGGCTATGTCGCCTGGCAGGGGACGCAGCACAGCCCGGCGGTGAAGCGCAATGAGAAGGGTGTCCCCATGGGCGGCGCTGGTACGCTGGCAGTGGCCGGCGACCTGAAGCAGATGAACCCGCGCTGGCTGCGGGGAGCGAGCTTCCGCGGCTACGGCACAACCCTGATGGTCGGGCTGGGGCTTCCGATACCCGTGCTCGATGAGGAGATCGCGGCGCAGACGGGCGTCTCCGATGCGGATATCCAGGCGTCGGTGATTGATTACAGCAAGACCTACCCGAACCGGGAGCCGGACGTGATCGCCCGTGTGACCTACGCGCAGTTGAAGTCCGGCTCGATCGAGGTGGAGGGGAAGACGATCCCAACGACGCCGCTCTCGAGCTACCCGCTGGCAAGAGAGGTGGCGGGCACGCTGAAGGACTGGATCGCGGACGGGAAGTTCGAGCTGACCGGCGCGGTGGCGCCGATACCGGGCCCGGATTCCGGGATGATGGTCGGGCCGATGCCCGATCACGCGCCAGATAAGGCCGAATGACCGATGATCTGGGATATCCGAGGAGATAGCCATGAAGGTATCGCATAAGGTCGTGCTCCATTTCCCGCCGGTAGTGGTCGAGCAGCCGGTGGTCTATCACCTGGCCCGGGACTACGAACTCGCGTTCAACATCCTGAAGGCGCAGATCAGCCCTCAGGAAGACGGTTTGATGGTGATCGAGCTGAGCGGAGAGGACTCGGACTTCCAGCGCGCCAGCGACTATCTGGCGAAGCAGGGGATCCGGGTCCAGCCGCTGCAGCAGGACATTCGCCGGAACGACGAACGTTGCGTGCATTGCGGCGCCTGTGTGGGGGTGTGCCCGTCGGAGGCGCTGGTGTTGGAGCGACCCTCGATGCAGGTGATCTTCCGTGCCGAGGACTGCGTGGCCTGCGGGGAGTGCGTGCCAACCTGCCCGGTGAGGGCGATGGAGCTGCATTTCTGAGCATCACTGGCAGCCAGATCGGCCATGATTGATGAGAGATGAGCCGCGCACCTATCGCAGGTGGCTCAGGAATGAGCTAAGCAGCTTCCGGGTGCGGATCGACGAGTCGGACCTGATGGTGAGCGCTGAGCGCCCGCTCCGTGAGCTTGCGGAGCGGGCGCTTCTGTCTGTGCGTGCGGACCTGGAGCGCTATGTGCGGGATGATCCGGGGTTCGCGTCGTCTCTCACCCCCTATGAGCCGCGCTCTGATGCGCCGGAGATCGCGCGGGAGATGGCGGAGGCGGCGCGGCGGAGCGGGGTCGGGCCGATGGCGGCAGTGGCGGGGGCGGTCGCGGAATGGGTGGGCCGGGCGCTGCTGGCCGAGTCGGGGCAAGTGATCGTCGAGAACGGGGGCGACATCTTCCTCTACAGCAAACAGCCGCGAACGGCGGCGATCTACGCGGGCTCCTCCCCTCTCTCGGGTCGCATTGGGCTCAGAATCTCACTCACCGACCGACCGCTGGGGCTGTGCACCTCCTCGGGCACGGTAGGGCCGTCGCTGAGCTTCGGGAAGGCGGACGCGGCAGTGGTGCTGGCCGAGTCGGCGGCGCTGGCAGATGCCGCGGCGAGCGCGCTGGGGAATCGAGTGCAGGGCGAGGGTGATGTGGAAAGCGCGCTGGAGCACCTGCGGACGATCGCAGGGGTGCTGGGTGGCGCGGTGGTGATCGGTGACCACCTTGGGGCCTGGGGGGAGGTGGAGGTGGTGAAGGTGGATGGGCGCGAGGCGCAGTGAGAGTAACCGCGGATCGCGTCGGCAGCAGGGGCCGAAAGGTTACGCCTGCCTAGCTGGGCGACAGAGCATGACGGCGCAGGTGACGCGACGCAGGACTTGTCTGACTTCGTCGTGCCAGGCCTGCTCTGACGTGAGCTGGTCGAGGTCAGGGACCGAGAGGGCCATCAGGTCTATGCCGTGCAGCCTGGATTCGGAGACCAGGGCGGGGCCGGCGGCGCGGGCATAGCGCACTGAGGTGGCGGCGTGGATGCGCCGGTGCTCCGCGAGTTGCTCGGCGTGGGCGGCGAGAGCGTCAACCTCGGGGTCGGAGCCTTTGACGTAGGTCGGAAGCTCCTCTGCCAGGGGGACAATCTTGAGAACCAGAATGGTGAGCCGGGCCCGGTGCGGGTGGGCGATGCGGCACACCATGTCCAGCACCTCCTCGGATTGCTCCGTCCCGTCGTAGACCGTTAGGATATGCTGATACGGCACTTTCCGGTACCTCGAGTTTCTTCGTTAGCTCTCTGGCGGCGTCGGTCGCGGCCGATAGCGCACGTTCGTGACCACCACACCGGGCTCGAACATGAGCGCCAGCTTCAGCATCAGGCCAGACTGGTTGTGGAGCAACCGGTGCCACCAGTGGGTGGTCACGAACTCCGGGATGATGACTGTCACCATTTCGACGTGCTTCTCTGCCCGCAGCGTGCGAGTGTAGTGAATGATAGGTTCGGCCAACGACCGCCAGGGCGATTTCAGTACGGTCAGAGGTATACCCAGTCCGGCCCTGCGCCAGTGTTCCTGGAGGGCCGGCGTGTCTCTTGGATCGATCTCCACGAACACCGCCTCGGAATCGGTTGAGATGGTGCGGGCATAGGCCAGCGCGTCCAGCACCCCTCTGTGGAACCCGGGAACCAGGACCAGGACGGTGTGACGGATGGCCCGCGGCGGCGCGTACCCCTCTGGGGAGAGCATGGCGGACAGCCCCCGGTAGTGGACGGCGATCTTCCGGAATCCAGCAACCAGGATGGGGACGATCAGCAGCACCATCCAGGCCCCATGTGTGAATTTCGCCGTCGTCACCACGATCAGCACCACGGCTGTCGCCACCGCGCCGGTAGCATTTATGGCAGCTTTCACCTCCCATCCCGGCGTCTTGAGCGCGAGCCAGTGCTTGACCATGCCGGCCTGGGAGAGGGTGAAGGAGATGAACACGCCGATCGCGTAGAGGGGGATCAGTGCGTGGGCGCGACCGTGGAAACGCCAGATGAGGACGGCCGAGAGAGCGCCGAGGACGAGGATGCCGTTGGCGAATACCAGCCGGTCGCCGAGGTTGGCAAGTTGGCGAGGGGCGAATCCGTCTCGGGCGAGGATGGAGGAGAGCCGGGGGAAGTCCGCGAAGCTGGTGTTGGCGGCGAGAATCAGGATGGCGGCCGTGGCGGACTGGAGGAGGAAGTACAGCACCCCTCGCCCGAAGACATGACGGCCCAGGATGGAGAGCACGGTCTCGTGACCACTGGGGTCGGGCACAACGTGATAGAGTTCCGTCAGGATGGTGAGGCCGACGAAGATGGAGACGCAGATGGCGGCCATCCAGGCCAGCGTGGTGGCGGCGTTCTTGGCTTCGGGCGGGCGGAATGCCGGGACGCCATTGCTGATGGCCTCGATGCCGGTGAGGGCCGCGCACCCCGAGGCGAAGGCCCGCAGCAGCAGCAGCAGGGTCACCGGCTGGGCCACGTCCATCGGCGGCACAATCTGGGCGACGTTGTCAGGTGAATGCAGCAAGAGCCGCACTAGCCCGACCGGAACCATCAGCAGGCAGACCGCCACGAACAGGTACACGGGCGGGGCAAAGAGCTTTCCCGATTCTCGCGCTCCTCTCAGATTGGCGGCGGTGATGAGGGCGACGAAGAACACACCCAGCAGCACGCGATCCGGGGCGAGGCTCGGGATCGCCGAGGTGATGGCGGCGACTCCGGCGGCGATACTCACGGCCACCGTGAGCACGTAGTCTGTGAGCAGCGCGGCCGCCGCGACGAGCCCGGGACCGACGCCGAGGTTCTCTCTGGCAACGGTGTAGGCTCCGCCGCCGGTCGGGTAGGCGAGGACGGTCTGCCGGTAGGAGAAGGCGACGATCATGAAGAGCATCGCGATCGCCGCTGCCACCCCGCTGGAGTAGGCCATGCCAGCCGATCCGGCGACCACAACGACGAGCAGTATCTCCTCGATCGCGTAGGCGGAGGAGGAGATGGCGTCGGAGGCAAAGACCGGCAATGCCAAGTACTTCGGCAGCCGCTCGTGGATCGCACGCTCAGTCGGCAGCCTCTCGCCAACAATCAGTCTCCGCAGGGAAGCCAAACCCATACCACCAAACCCTATCGAGCGGCGATTATAGTCTCATCGGGGCGAGGATGCAACTGGGAAGATCAGCAGACAGCGACTGCGACTGCGGACGCGCCCGCCATCCAGCGAGCGGCCACCTCTACTTGAGGTAGCCCAGGGACTTGAGCTGGCGGCGGGTGGTGTCGTCCATGTCCGACTCTTTGCCGCCAACTGCGTACAGGCGGCCGCCGGGGAGGACGACGGGGCGGCCCCGCTGGGTGTCGGCCCAGGCCGCGAACTGGGCCTGAAGCTGCTTCACCAGGTCTGGCCGGTCTCGGGCGATGTTCCGCTGCTCGGCGGGATCGGCATCGCGGTCGTAAAGCTCCACCTGCTGCCCCTGCTTCGCCAGGATCAGCGTATACCGCGGAACCCTCAGGGCGTAGGAGACCTGCCCGAAATCGCGCTTGCCGCCGGTGAGGTCTTCTCCCAGCGCGCGGGTCACGGCGAAGGCGGGGGTGGTCTCGTCTTCCCCGGCAAGCAACGCGAGGCGGCTGCGGCCCTGCATGGTTGGGGGCGGTGGAATCTGGAGAAGGTCGAGCAGGGTGGGCATGACGTCGGCGGTGGAGAACAGCTCGGACCGGCGCCGCGCCGCGGCCTGGGAGCGGGCCGGGAGATGGAATGCCAGCGGGATGTGGGCCATCTCGGTATAGGGAGTGGCGCCGTGGCCGGAGCGGCCGTGCTCGCCGAAGGCCTCACCGTGGTCGGCCATCAGGATGACTACCGACTTGTCGAGCAGCCCGGCAGTCTCCATTTCCCTCAGCAACTTGCCGACGAGGCTGTCGACATAGGCGAGACTGGCGTCGTAGAAGGGCTCCGATCCGCGGCGGCCTGTGTTGCTGGCGAAACGCGCCATGAAGGGATCAGGGGCGACGTAGGGAGCGTGCGGCTCGCGGAAATGGAGGTAGGCGAAGAGTCGCTCGTCCTTGTGCGCCTTTAGCCATTCGACGGCTGACTTCAGCACGAGGGCGCCATCCACGACCTGCCCACCGGTAGCCCGTGGCTCGTGGCCGGCAGCCTCCAGGCCGGCGTCGCGGAACACCTCGTGGAAGTGATCGAACCCGCGGTCGAAACCAAAGCTGGCAGCGACAGAGGGGCTAGCGGTGATGGCGGCGGTGGTGTAGCCGGCCTTCCCGAGGCATTCGGACAGAGTGGCGGCGTCGGGCGTGAACCGGGAGACGACCGAGAGGGTTCCGTGCGTGTCTGGGAACTCGCCGGTGAAGAGAGAGGTGACTGAGGGCTTCGTGCTTGCGGCAGTGGAGTAGGCCTCGGTGAACAGCACGCTCTGCTCGTGGAATCTGCCCATGTTCGGCGTGGTGTCGCGCTGGTGGCCGAAAGAGGTGAAGTGGCGGGCCGCGGCGGCGTCCGTGAGGATGATGATGACGTTAGCGCCAGCCGCGCCGGCGCGAAGGCGCTTGGCGGCGGGCGACTGGGAGGAGCCGCTCGCGGACGGCGGCTGGAACGCGGGTTTCTGAAGCCCGCGGGAGGGCCAGAACCAGACGCCAGCGGCCAGGGCGACTGTTGCGGCGAGGAGTCCCCATCTCGCCCGCGGGCCGCGCCACCATCCGCGTCGACTGCCCATCGCCATCTCACCCCCAGAGGCGTGGTCTAGGCCACGTCGATGAGACCTGATGGAGGGACGATTCGGCGCAGGGGGCGGGTGGTCCTGCGGAACGGTGGCGGAGGCGCACGATGACCCTCTCTTCTACAGGTCAGGTGGGCGGAAATGGGGAATCGCATTTCCATGGCGGAGGCGGTCATGCCGGATCGGTCTGTAGATGAGGTAGTGGAAGCAGTTGGGGTGGCGGAGGCGATCGGCGAGAAGCGGGTGGCGAGCCTGCTGCTCACCTACCGGTGCACGATCGCCTGCGCGCATTGCCTGTTCAACTGCGGGCCGCAGCAGCCGCGACGCCTCCACAGCGTGGAGCAGGGGGTTCGCTATCTGCGAATGCTGCGAGCGACGGACCGCGTCATCCATATCGCCGGGGGCGAGGCGATGATGGAATACGATGCGATCCTCGCCATGTGCCGGGAGGCGTCGAGGTATGATGCGGCGCCGCACTTCATCGAGACCAACGCGACCTGGTGCACGAATACGGCGATGGCGCGACGGCGGCTGTGCGAGCTAAGGGCCGCAGGCGTGCGCGGCATTTACATCAGCTCGGACCCGTTCCATCTCGCGTGCTATCCGGTTGGCCGGTACCTGCGGTGCTACGAAACGTCAGTCGAGGTGTTCGGCCGGGAGAACGTGATCGCCTCTGAGCGGACGCGGGGGGAACTGCTGGAAATGCAGCGCGTGGGCCGCCATCCGGAGCGTCTCGCGGAGGTAGTGCGCGAGTCGCCGCCGCGTATGGTCGGGCGAGCGGGGGAGACGTTGGCTAGGTACCTGCCCGTAAGGGTGGTCGAGGACCTGGCGGACGATGAAATGTGGCATGGCGGACGGCGAGAGATGTCGTGCGCCTGGGAGTTCTCGCCGGCGACGATGTGGGAGATCCACCTGGACCCGTATGGCAATGTGCAGACCTGCTGCGGCGTGATACTGGGGAATGTCGAGCGCACCCCTCTGGAGGCGCTGCTGGCAACGGGATTCAGCACGGAGGATTCGATCGTGACGGCGTTGCGAGAGGAAGGTCCGGTCGGGCTGCTCCGGATGGCAGAGGAGTTGGGGTATCGACGGGAGTCATACGTGCAGAAGTGTCATCTCTGCTGGCAAGTGCGCAAATTTCTGCGGCCGCACTATCCCCAGACGCTGGGGCCGGAGGAAGTGTACGGGTCGGCGACGGTGTGATCGTTCGCGCCAGATCGCGGGGCGTTTTCGCTCGTCGTAGGCGCGCGCTGGCGCGCGGCAGGCGGTCAGGCCCGCGCTGCGGGAGCGATAACCCAGAAACAGTGAGGCGGTGGTCAGGATCACTGACCACCGCCTCATCAGCGTTTATCGGTCAGGCGAGACTACCAGCGACGGCCACCGCCGCCACCGCCGCCGCCGCCACCACCTCGACCACCACCGAAACCGCCGCCGCCACCGCGTCCGCCACCGCCGCCGCCGCCGCTGCGCTCGGTGCGCGGGCGAGCCTCATTCACGGTGATGGCGCGGCCATCGACCTCGCGGCCGTTCATCGCCGCGATAGCCTCGGCCGCCTTGTCCTCCGGAACATCCACGAACCCGAAGCCCTTGTCGCCGATCAGGCGGACTTCCGCAGGCTGGTAGGCCGCGAACAGCTCCCGGAGAGTTCCCTCAGTCGTCGAGTAGCTGAGGTTTCCGACATACAGACTCTTATTGGCCACATTGGCCTCCTTGATCCCCCGGTCTGGCTCCGAGGTACAGACTGACGCATCCTACAAAAGCGCCAGCTTCCGAACCGCGCGCCAGGCCGCGGTGCAACGGGAGCGACGCGTACCACGCTACTTAGTTACTTTCTCCGACCCCGGCCCAGGGGGCGACGAGCGCCACGCGGGCGCAACTTCGAGCCCCCGGGCAGAAACGTCGGCCGCTTCAACTCGGGCTCGGTGAGCCCATCGACGGTCACCCGCGGGAGTTGCCTCCCGAGAGTGCGCTCGATACTGGCGAGGGCAGTTGCGTCCTCGCGACTCGCCAGTGTCAGAGCATCGCCGGAAGCCCCCGCACGAGCGGTGCGACCGATCCGGTTGAGGTACTCGGCCGGCATTGCCGGAACGTCATAGTTTACCACATGAGTCACGCCTTCGACATGAAGACCACGGGCGGCAACGTCCGTTGCAACCAACACGCGGACAGAGCGCCGGCGGAAGCTGTCGAGCGCCTTTTCCCGCTCGCTCTGGCTGCGATCGCCATGGATGCAAGCCGTCTTCATCTGCTCTCGCTTGAGGCGAGTGGCGAGGGAATCGGCGCGGCGCCGGGTGCGGACGAACACGACGACACTCTCCATGTCATCCTGGCTCAGCAATTCGAGCAGCAGGTCGGTCTTCAGCCCGGACGGCACCATGTAGACGGACTGGGAAACGGTCGACGGGGGCGCCGAGGGAGAACCAACTTCCATGTGGACGGGATTCCGCAGAATCTCCTCGTAGGCGATCTCGAGCAGTGCGATGGGCATGGTAGCCGAGAAGAGCATGGACTGGCGCTCCCTGGGCAGCGCGGCAAGGATGCGGCGCAGATCGGGGATGAAGCCCATGTCCATCATGCGGTCCGCCTCGTCCACCACCAGGATCTCGACCGCGTCGAGCCGGGCGGAGCGGCGGCGGTAGTGATCGAGCAGACGTCCGGGTGTGGCCACCACGATCTCGCACCCTCCCTTGAGGGCATCGTGCTGGCGGCCCATGCTCACGCCGCCATAGACGGCGACGGTTCGCAAGGGCGTGCCTTGGGTGAGAATGACGGATTGCTCTGCGGTCTGCGCGGCAATCTCGCGGGTCGGGGCGAGGATCAGCGCGCGGGTGCGACCGTTGCGGCCGCTCTTCAGGCGCTGGATCAGTGGGAGTAGGAAAGCTGCGGTCTTACCGCTTCCTGTCTCGGCCGTGGCAATGAGATCGCCGCCGGCTAGAGCAATGGGGAGAGCTTTCTGCTGAATGGGCGTTGGTGTGTCGAAGCCCATACGGTGGATGGCCCGAATCAGC
>Ga0315273_10012814_pt1 | contig 10763 bp, 16 predicted proteins | sample YL17G02_0_MG_FD_205753 | JGI IMG/M metagenome (GOLD analysis project Ga0315273, IMG submission 205753) | Sediment microbial communities from Yellowstone Lake, YNP, Wyoming, USA - YL17G02_0 | ecosystem: Environmental > Aquatic > Freshwater > Lake > Sediment | place: USA: Wyoming | collected... | reverse complement strand
CTTTCAAAAACAATGTATTCACATCCTTCAATATTTATTACTTTATAATCTAATTGTTTTTCATCTTTAGAATCTGGAAAATTTGTTATTGTACAAGATAAAAACAGAACACATATTCAATAGTTGGCTTATTTTTACAATCAATATATGGCTCTTTTTTAATAAACGATTTTCTTTTCATGTCCGACTTTTATCGTAGGATCGACATAAACTTTAAAACCTTTTTCTCTAAACAACTGACAAACTGAAACATCTTCTGATGAAAAATCACTAACATTTTTACAAATCTCTTGAAAAATTGGTCTAAACCAAGGATACTCTAAAGACTCAAAAACTCCATATTTAATTAAAATAAATCCAAAACCTGTATAACTAACTTCAATTAAATTAGTTTTTCCTTTTAAATCTTTTGGTGTTAAAAAAGGAAAATAGCCATTTTTCTTAAAAAACTCTTTATCCCAATCTTTAACAATAGCAAAATGAGTTCCGCCCTTCATTAAATACGGTGCGGCAACTATATTAACTTGTCTACTTAATAATTTTTTAAAATCTTCTACAGTAAACAAAATGTCTGAATCTATCCACATTAAATAATCATATTCAATTTTGCCACCAAATGGTTTCTGATATATTCCATCCATTACATTGCCACCAAGACATTTATTTCTGACATAATAGACGACAGCATCATATTGTTGGCTAAGCAATGGTTCAATATTGTTTCTCAAACACCATGCTACAAACTCTGTCCATTGCGACAAGAATTCTCCTGAATAGCTCGGCCCAGGTAAACAAAAAATTATTTTTAGTGGCTTAACCTTTTCAACGACTTTAAAGTTCATCGTTTTTATCCATATCCTTTTTCTTTAAAAACAAAATAATTATAAACAATGATACCCATAAATTTATATGAAACTCAATTCCATTTCTTGAAATAAGAAGGTTAATTCCAACATTAAAATTAAGCGGTCTCCAATTGAAATAAATGCTCCATCTATGAATCTTGTGTATTGTTTCATATGATGTATTATAATGTTTCCAAATTATCGGTCCATTCAATTCTACATGAAAATTATGGTCCGGATGTTTTTTCAACAATTCTATTAATTTAATCATAAAAATCTCCTTCTTGAGTTTATATATAGTTGTATCTAGACAAACAAAAAAAGGAGTTAAAAAATCAACTCCCTTTTTTGTTTCTAAAAATTGAAAATTCTTATCCGACTGGTAGATTCGATAAATACCCTTCTTTTTCACCAACTAGATCTTTTAGTCCCTTATTCTTGATTTCTTCAAATTGTTCAATAAAAACAAAATAAAGTCTCATAACAGAATCAGGTTCGTCATTCCAGTCAGTAGATTTTAAAGAATCTATTTTCAAATCTTGACTTATTTCTGCTCCAGCTCCTACACCTACCTCTGCAGTTTGCTTTTTAACAGATCTTGTTCTTACAATATCTTCTTTGATTTGTGAACTTGAATGAAAACAACTTACTGATTTATGTGACTCGTTTAAAGATAAATAAGAATCTACAATATTGCAAGAAGAACCTCCGATGCTATTACTTAAAAAAACCTGATTAGTATAAGCAAATGGAGTACTTGATACTGACGAAGTAAATTGCATAGTTGGGACTGGACATGTTATTCCACCACTTATTCTTGTTTCAGATTGTATCCTTAATGTTTTGGGTCTGAAAAAAGCAAACCCGAAAGCAGGAATAACATCTTCTTTCCCAATAACAAGTTCAGGAATTGATTTTGCTAAATCTTCTGTAAAAAAGAATTGTCTTACTTTTCCATCAGAAGTTCTAAAACCATCCCACCATAATGTGTTCGGATAAGCAATGTAATTTTGATCAGGCCATTTATAGTTACACTTCTTACAAAATAATCCATCTTGAAACTTGATATTATGAATTGGACAATTCTCTTCATATTTCTCTAAAACAAAACCATTTGTTCTTTGTCCTGTAACTGGATTCATCCCTTTCACAGATAAAAGAACAGCAGTGTTCATTTGATCATTCATAGTAAAGTCGAACCACAATCCCCAGTCTGAATCTACTGGTACTACATAATTTCCAGCCCCTTTAATCCAATGAGACAATGGTTCTTCAAATGCGTCTACCGGAAGAACATCAATTCCAGTTCCCGGAGGTAACCCATGTGTACCAGAACCAGTTAATCGATTTGCTTTCATTATTCTTGCTTGAAAACCTTTAAATTGCATGATTTTCATTTTAGTTTCCTTTCATATTTTCCAATATTATATTAAAACTGTCACATTAAAAAATGTGTGGATTGAAACGCTTTCCTTACCGATATTGAATTCATGATTGTTTAATAATTTCTGTGTGAACTTCCAACAACTCTAAAAGGATCTCCTTGTTTCGACTTTGAAAGTTTTCTTTTCAAAGACGGAAGTTTTCCTTCTTCATCAAGTCCTCTGAACTTAATGTACAATTTAGGAAATTCTTTTCTAAGTTCATCAAAAGAATAATTACGATAATTTCTGATATCAGCAACTTCTCCAGATTCAACAAGTAATCTAATGAAAGAATTTTTCTTCCAATCGTCAGTTTGCCATTTTCTTCCACATTCATCACAATATCCATCAACTAACAAAACATTCTGATGAACTGGACATTCAAAGAATGCTCCCATCTGAAATTCACCAACACGATACACTTCTTTTACTTCATTTCTAACAATGAATGTTGACGGAGTTTCTTGATATCTTGCTTTTCGAAGCATATATAAAGAATTTTCAGAATCAACAGTTTCGTCATCATTGAAAATTATTGTGTATCTTCCTTTTGCTCGTTTTGCAAGTTCTTCTTGGATAGCATCAGGACAATCTTTTCCATATTGTTCTAGTAATTCAATATCTTGCCATTGACCAATAGGTTTCAAATTCAAGATTCCAGATCCGGTTAATTCGTTCTTTTCTTCTTGAATTTCTTTTAAAGTGTCCCAAGCGAGTTTTAAACGAGGAACTGGAATCATTCCTTCAATTTTAGTGATTATTCCATTTATCACTAATTCTGAAGTTTCAAAAACTTTGTAAAAATCATCAAATGTAGTTGTTTTAGCTTCAAGGACTTGAACACCAATTAAAGAATCATCAATACCAATATGATCTAATGTTTGTTTTACTATCTTTTTTAATTGGTCTTTTGGTAAATCTTTAATCGATATGATTTCAGAAGCTTTTTCAATGCGGATTTCTAAAGCAGACATAATTTTACCTTTCGTTTTGAACCGTTTAATTTGGTTCGTTTTTCAGTTTAGTTTTTTGTAACTTGGTCTCACAGTTACTGTACCTCTATCTAATTTTAAGTCTTAGATCAAGACTGTTTTTTGTTTTTGTCCTCCTTTTAAATAATTTGGCTCCAGAAAACTGGAGCCAAACCTTTTCAACACAACACAATACCCTTATCAACTTTTATAATATATACTTTTTTTTGAAAATAAACACATTTTTTTATCTTTTAATTTTTATCTTTCTTATTTGTGACATTTTTTTCTTTGCTGCTTTCAAATCAATTACCTGTTTACCCATTTTCATTCTCCTTTAAAAAAGTGATTATATTACATGTTATTTCTTTAAAATAAACACTTTAAAAAGGTTCCAGAGTTTTACCTCTGGAACCCAACCCATTCATCAAACAACCACTAACCTAAATTTTCATGTATTACAAAACAAATTATATAGACTGTTACAACTGGCCAAAATAATGAATATAAAACTTTTGAGTTAAAAGAAACATTATCTTTCCAAAGTCCAAAAAAACCCATTATAAAAAAGAAAATAAGACTAATAAACAAATAAATTAAATAAGTCATTGTTGTCCCTTAATAACAGCAAACTCAGTTAAAACTGCAGTTGTTAGACCTATTGCAAAACCTATGAATAGTGAATTTTTTTCTAGCCAACTTCTTTTAATTGAATTTTCTAATTGTTTAATCTCATGATGATATTTCTTTTCTGCTTCAATTGCATTCAAATAAAATTCATTATACAATTTATTTGATAACATAGATTTTTTATATAAATACTCACTATTATTTTTATAAAAAATACTAAAAGCTGCTTTTTTTTCACTAATTAAAATTCCTGAAGGAATACGTAAAGTGTCTTTATAAATAGTTATAAGTCTTCCTGAATCTATTGGTATTGAAACAAAATCATTTAATGTTGAATCTATTACATTTATATTTAGCGGCATTAAAGAATCTATATCTAATTTGGGTGGTAAAAAACTGTATTGAGCATTGCTACAAAAAGCAAATAAAAACAAGAATAAAAAACATTTCATAGAACTTTTGTTCCTTCATTAAGTGCTTTGTAGATAAACAAAACAGTGTTTATTTGAGCTGTTGCAATTGCAAGTTTAGCTATTTCTTTGTATTCTTCATTTTGTTTTAAAAATTTTAATTTTTTTAAAGTTTCAAAAATAAATGAAGAAAACTGTACACCACTACATTTTTCAAAATTTTCTCTTGATTGTTTTGCTATTTGCAATATTGTTTCTGGAATTTCAAATTGTATACTTAGATCAAAATCAATGTCTTGTAATTTAAATATTTTATTGCAATATTTTTCAAATTTTTTATGGTAAGGATCAACACAATTAAAAATATTAAAAACATCATTTATTTTTGATATTTCTTTGCAATGCATAGGTATACAGATATCTTGAATTATGTGACAACATTTGCCTACATTTCGTATAAATTCTGTCTTGTTATCTTCTTTTAGATTGTCTTTTGCTTTTTGATATAGAATTTTTATTGCAGAATCTGCATATCTGTATCTTACACCAAAACGATTACAAATACTTGCAAATATGTCTTCTAAAAAACTTGGTACTCTTTCTAACATTAAATGTTCAAATTTAATTTTGCTTTTCGAAGGAACATTTCGTCTCAAACCTTCTGGTAAAAAATCTCTTAAAAATGAAAATTCAATGATATCAATGCACATTACAGATTTCTTAAAATCTTCTAAGTTTTCTTCAACAAATAAAGCTTCTTTTATAGCTCCTTTTGATCTTAATAATAGAGGAGTATTTTCGATAAATTTTGAATGTAGTTTATCTAGCATTTTCAACCTAACATTTGAGCAAACCGTTTTCTTCGTTCTCTGTCATCTTTAATTTGTTGAACTTCTTTTAATTCTTTAATTACTTGATCATTTTTTGTTTTTTCAATTGTTGCTTCAATCTTGATGACAGTATTTACTTCAGTTAATTTATCTTTTATTGTCGTTATTTCATCTTTTAAAGTATTTGGCTGATTTTGAACAGGTTTTTGTCGTACTACCAAAATAATTTTTAAAATAAGAAGAATTATTCCAGGTGCTAATATCAAAGAATATCTCCAATATTTTTTGACAATCTTTGTTTTTCTGTAAATGAATAACAAAGTAATAACTGCAATTAAAGCTAATAAAAGTATATATGTTGTCATGATTTGTTTAGTTTCTGAAGATCAGCATATGCAACATGAATTGTTTGTTGTAAATGTTGAGATAAAGACATTTGATCTATATCTGAAATTTCTTTGCATTTTTCACTTACAGAACGCGAAATTTCTTCAATTTTCCAAATTTCGTCTTTAAAATCAGGCATTGTCTTCTCCTTAATCTAGTTGCTTAGAATCAAATGAAAATTTTCTAATAGATGTACTTGCATATTTTATTAAAAGTTTATATGCTTTATTTAACAAATCTTCATTCATTTCGGAAAAAATCTTTTCTAAATCCCGTTCTATGGTTCCGAGCATTATTTTTGTTTCATTAGGATCTAAATAAAGTATTCCTGCAAGTATTGTTTTTATATCTTCAAATCTATTTTTTGTTACTAATTGTTTAAAATAATCGTATGACAATTTTCTTTTTTTGTCTTGATAATTAAAAATTATTCTTTTACTTATTTTTCTAACAAAATAACCATCCCAAGAACCTAATAATTTTTTATAAACTTCAATAATATTTAAACAAAACTTAAAGGCTTCTAGTTCGTCTTCTGTTTCAACTAATAAACCATTATTGTCAATAAAATTAGCATTGCTAAACTGTGTACGAGCCAAGTTTAAAATGATTTTTGTTTCATTTTTAGGTAAACAATGCCAACCCTCGAACTCTAGTTTCAACTTTGTCATTAATATACATCACTTTTAATCTCTTTTTATCTAATTTAAATACAAAATGAGCAAAAAGAATTTACTTTTTGCTCATTTTTTAATCTATCACTAGTATCTGTAAGCTACAGATTTTGTGCTAGAAGTTCTTGCACCTGTTATTCCTGCAACATTAATAACTTTTCCACGTGTTCTTAAAGCACTCTGACTTACAGGATCAGAAGCAAGTGCAGTTTTTCTGACGTCATTAATCTCTAATGGCGATGCACCTGTCTTGATATTCTTACTAACACCTGCATCAAATGTATAACCAAGAACTTGTACCATGATCATTCTCCTTCTTTTAATGTTATTGCTCTATCAACTATTCTATCCCATAAATCTCTATCATCATGATTTCTGTTATACAAAAAACGAATAATTTCGTCTTTTGTAAACCCCCAATTTAACAATTCTCTAACTTGTTCAAGTCTAGATTGTTTTTCACCTGGGTCATTTAAATATTTTTCGTAATTAATCTCAAATTTTTCTTCTTCATCTTTAGAAGGTTCTAAATATTGAACATGGGGAAAAGCATTTGCTAAATTTTGAAAAATATGAACTGTCTCATGTGTAACAGTAGACTTTGGATTATTTATATAGTTCAAAACATCTTTTTCATTTTTTATATGAAATTTTTCGAAATCATGAAGTGGCAGATACACTGTCATTTTTTTATGGTTAGAAGCACCTCTTTCTTTTTGTTCTCTAAATATAATCTTAATTGAATCTAATATTCTAGAAATCTCTTTTTCATCTGTAGTTGGATAAATCTGTCTTAATCTTTCAATCAAATACTGTCGTTTTTTAGGGACATCAGTATAATGATATATTTTTTCTTTCACATTCATAGTTTTGATTCTTTCAAAGTTTCAATCATCAATTGCATATTCTGAATAACATCTTCTTGAAATGCAATTTTTTCTTGCATTTCTTTTACTACACTAATATTATGCGTATTGATCTTTTCAAATTCATGCTTAAATTTCTCTAGAAACTTCTGTTCAATTGTTTTTGAAATATTTTCAAATTCATCTTTATCAGATATCAAAACATATTTATCGTCATTACGTTTTGTCAAAATGCTAATTTTTCTATTAAAATTTTCTTCAAATTTATTATGTAATTCTTGTTCTTCAGCTTTAGAAAGTGAAAGTATGTTTCTTAATTTTCCACACAAAAACTCTTCAGTACCGTTAATATGTTTCTCAATAAAATCTTTTTCAGAAATCATTGCTGTTTCTTGAAGAGAACCTCCACCTGAGCATCCTTTATAAAAATCTGGACAATGTGAACAGGGCACAGATCTCAAAAGTCCTAAAACGAACATGCTTTCGTTTCTATCTAAATATACAATTGAAAACTTATCCAAAAGTTTTTTTTCAAAATTCTTAACCATCTAGATTTTTCCAATTACATCATCTATAATTTTTGATTCATTTTCCTGTTTAAACAACTCTACATTATATGAAATTGGTGTAATGAAACCTTCTTGCATATCCATTGTTACAGAACGATCTTTTGAAGCTTGCTTACCAATATTTTTCTTTTCTTTATCTAAAGCGTCTTTAATTCCAAGTGCAAATTTAGATATTAGTTCTAGATTACTTTCTTCAGCCTTTATCTGTGCATTAAATAACTGTATATGCTCTTGTGGAACAAAAGAACTTGCATTTTCAAACACTCTTTTTGCTGCTCTAGCCGATCTAACAACAGGATTATTAGAAATCAACAAACTTGTCTTTGTACATTCACCTTGTTTATTACAACTACAACCAGTACATTTTGAATTTGATTTCAAACTATAAATCAGTTTGCTTCCTGCATGGTGCAATTTAGAAAAATCTTCTGTCATTTCATCACAATTAGCATAAATATTTGAATCTATAAATAAATAACCTAATTGACCATAATGTCTTTGTAGTTTGTAATCATTTTCATTTAAAAATTGTGTTGTTGCTTCAATTCCAAATTTTTTCTTCAATGAAGACTCAACGTCTTTAAGTTCATTTCCTTTTGTCAACAAATCAAAAGCAAAATTCAACATTGTTTTAGAATCTAAAGCAACTTTCTTTGATTTTAACTCTACTTCTTTTCCTTGTAATGCAGAATTAGCAAAATCAGTATCAAATGCCTGTCTAGAATAAAAATGCTCTGACTTGCTTATATCGTCTTTATGAATTTCTAAAAACTTCTGTAATTTTTCAAAACCATAAATCTTAGCAAGTTTTTTGCTTATTTCATTTTTTGAAAGTTTAGAATAAATACCTTGCTTATAATCATTCAACATTGATGCATAAACTTTTTGTCTATTTACTGTTGAATTTCTACTTGTATTATTATCAATATCTCTTAAAGAAAGTTCCTTTTCGTCAGAATCTCTCTGAAAAGTTATTCTAGCTTCTTTCTCTTCAAAATATTTACGTTTAATGTCGTCTAATGAAAACAAAAACTTAGCGACAACATACAAAGGCCTTTTTGATTCAAGAAGTTCTTTGTACTGTTTTACTACAGAACTAGAAACATATTCTTGTTTTGAAAATTTATCTAAAACATCATGAACTGTAGAGCGTTTTACTAAAAACTCTTTTTTCGACTGTACAATCAAATCAGCTTCATCATTTTTCAAATTTTCAAAACCTAAAAAAGCATACTTATTTAAAATCAATTTAATTTTTGATTGTAAATACTTATTGACTAACTCTCTAGAATATGACTTCAACAAAGAAGCTTGAATTTTTTCAAAATCAACGTCATCCATTGACTTTACAGTTCTATCAATAAAAGCAATCTTATCATCTTGTGCTATTTTTTGAGATTTTTCAGCAGTAAATCTATTTTCTCTAAAAGTCTCTCTCGACCCATTAGATGTCAGTTCGTTTGCTCTAGTCAAACTCGAACCTTTATCAAATTGGATATTAGGCACCTCTAATTTAGGTGGCTCATAATCAATCTCGCTGTCAGCTAATTTCTCTATATAATCAGGCATTGTTCTCTTTGAACTATCTTCAAGAAGACCAGAAAAACCTTGATCAAAAATACCTTGAAACATTTCCATTCTAACTCCTTTATTTGCTTCTCCTCTTATTTCAAGAGTAGTATTGAAGCAGTTTATGTTTAAACAAATAAATCTGCAATATATTCTTTATGATAGGGATCTTTTATGTTCTTATTTCTCAAAAAATCTTTTACGCCTTGATATGTAAACAAAAAGCTTTCAGCAAGATCTGGAATTGCACCTTCATAACGATCACCAAGATCTTTTTTAGAATCTTCTGACCACTTTTTTGCTTTACTATTTAGTTTAGAATCTGTCCATTTATAATCGCGATGTTCAGGATAATTATTTTTCTTTTTTTCTTCTCTTTTTGCTTTTTCAGCTTCTTCTATTCGTTTTGTTTCTGATTCTACTCTTTCAGCTTCCTGTTGTTCATATTGTTTCTTTATTTCAAGTCTTTGTTTTACTGGAAGCATAATAAAAGGAGTAGGCTTTTTTGTTTCAACATCGACAAATTTTTTGCCCCTTAACCAATCTTCAAATTCTATTCTTTTAACAGGCTTAATACCTGCTTCTTTTAAAACAAGTTCGACAATACTATACATCTTGTCTTCCTATTTGCGTTTGAAAAATTTTTCTTTTTTAGGATCTCTTCTTATACAACCACTAAAAAGCTTCTCTAAATCTTCTGTTGACATTTTACTATACTGAATGGTTGACATTGACCCGCACATACCCTCAATCATATTTATCATATTCTCTCTATAATCAGCATCGTCTGGTACTGTTGCTTTTAAAACCACTTCAACAATATTATTTATATTCATTATTTCTCCTTATAAAATTGCAAACAATCTAACTTTACCCTGATATTTTTGATTCACAATTCCATCTGTGTCAACACCTATAAAATAATATTTTTTGAATTGTTGCTGCTCAGCATAACTAATTGCTTCATCAATAGAATCAAATTCATATCCAGCAACTTTTAAAGACTTAGGTGCTGCTGCTTTTTTTGAACTCAGTATATCTTTTTCTTCTGCATCATCACTTTTAGATTCTTCTTCTAAAGAATCTTTAGTAGAAGACATATCATACATAGTTGCACTTGCAAAATTCTCATCTACACAACCACGAATTGTATTATACCAATATGATCGTGCTCTTTCTTGCAAACTTTTGTCTTCTGATTTTTGAACGATCTTAAATGCATCTTTTGTAAGTTCTATAATATCGTTCATTTTTTCTTCAAAATCAGAAACATCTATTTCATTAATTTTCGATTGCTTTACAATAGCTTTTTTTATTGTTTCTTTAACTACCTGATCAACAATATTCAAACAAGCTTTTTTATCAGAAACTCCTCTTTCATCTTCTTTAAATAATCGCATTACGTGCTGTTTATCTTCAGATATTTTCCAAAAATCTCCAGTCTCTAAATCTTCATAAACATCTCTACCTGCAGTTTTAAAAATACCTATCTGTCTTAATGACATTGCTGTAACTAAACACATTTTACTCTGACTTTTTCTTGTTTTATTAAGATCTTTAAAAAAGTCTTGTGCAACTTGCTTTGAAT
>Ga0315273_10012812_pt1 | contig 10765 bp, 5 predicted proteins | sample YL17G02_0_MG_FD_205753 | JGI IMG/M metagenome (GOLD analysis project Ga0315273, IMG submission 205753) | Sediment microbial communities from Yellowstone Lake, YNP, Wyoming, USA - YL17G02_0 | ecosystem: Environmental > Aquatic > Freshwater > Lake > Sediment | place: USA: Wyoming | collected... | reverse complement strand
GGCAGGTTGCCGAGGACGATGTCGTTCGGACCGAATTCAATCAGGCCGTGCATGCCTTCGATATTGGCGATGATGTTGCGATGGGTGAGCGGGACCGCCTTCGGTTCGCGTTCGCTGCCGCTCGTGAAGAGCACAACCACGTGATCGTCCAAACCGGCGGAATGGATGCTGCCGCAGATGCGCTCGACCGACATCGCCGCGCGAATGAAGCCGACGGCCTTGTCGAGAAACGACACGCCTGCGGCGAGATCTTCGATGAAGATCATGCCCTCCTGTTCGGGGCATTTCAGACGGGCCAGCAGCGCCCGCGACGTGACGATCGTGCGGAACCCGAGCCGGCGTCTGGCCATCTCGCAGTTCTGCGCGATGCCGGTGGAATAGTTGATCATCACCGGCGTCCGGCCGCTCATGAGCGCGGCGACGACCGTCAGAATCGCGCCGGCCGAGGTGGGAATCATGACGCCGACCAGTCCCGCGTCGCAGGCGCGCAACTTGCGCTCGAGGATGAGGGCTCGCAGCAGTGCCGCCTTGTAGGTCACCCGGTGACCTGTCGCGCGATCCACGATGGCCAATTTGCCGGCGTGCGCCTTGGCCGTTCTGACGAACAACTCAACAAGCGACATGAGCTACCTCGTCGGGATGGCCGACAGATCGCGAAACCGCGTTTCGGGCAGCGTCCAGACCCACATCGCGGTGGCGAGGGCGAGCAGCATCGGGACGCTCAGTCCGCCGGCCAGTCCATACGTCACGACAACCTGGTTGACGACGATGGGGGCGAAGAACTGGACGCCGCGTGCCATGTTGTAGGTGGCGCCCATGGCGAAATTGCGGACGTCGGTTGGGAACAGTTCGGCCAGCAAGGCGCCAAATCCAGCCGTGCATCCCGAGCCGAGACCCAGGCAGAAGAGCGCGGTCCAGAAGAGCAGCGGCTCGGAGAGCAGCCATCGCCAGTGGAACGCCAGCGGGTAGATGGCTGCAGCCGAGAGCAGTGAGTATCCGGTAAAGAGCACCCGTCGCCCGTACCGGTCCGCGAGCGTGCCGAAGGCGAGCATGCCGAGAAACTGGCCGAGCTGCGCTGTCAGCATCCACAACGTGGATCGTCCAATCGGCTGGTGGAACTCCTGCTGGAGAAACTTGGGGAGCCACGTGTAGCACGTCCAGTATGTGCCCAGCTTGAAGACGCCGAGAATCCAGCCGCGCGCACAGACTGAGACGAGGTTGCGCTGCCAGATCGCCCGCATGGCGGCCACCGGCGACAGGTGCGTGTCTTTCTGCGCGTTCCACAAGAGAGATTCAGGCAGGTGGCGCCGCGCGACAAGCGCAATCATGACCGTGGCCGACGAGAGCAGCAACACGGCGCGCCAGCCGATGGCAGGCGCGAGCATGAATCCCGCAACAGCCGCCAGGCCGACGCCCATCGGTTCGCCGGCCTGGAGCAGGGCGGATGCGCGGCCGCGCATGCGGCTCGGAGAGGACTCGGCCAGCAGCGCGTGGCCGACCGCCCATTCGCCGCCGACGCCGAGGCCCGTGATCAGGCGGAAGACGAGAACAGTCCAGAAACCAGTCGACAATGCGGTAAGCGCGGTGCCAATCGAGTAGATGAGAATCGTCCACGTCATCACCGCACGCCGGCCGTAAAGATCCGCAAGGTAGCCGAAGATAATGCCGCCGATGCCGGAGGCGCCGAGCGCGACGCCTAACAGCACGGCCTCTTCCGCGTTGGTGAGGCCGAGATCGCGGCCGATCGGGACGAGCAGGAAGGAGAACAGGACGAGATCGTAGAAGTCGAACATCCACCCGGCGAGCGAGATGAGCCAGATTCGGACTGGAAAGCGGTCGATAGTACGAGCGTCGGTCACGGCTGGGCTGGCCTGCGTCATGTCGTCCCCCGTTTGGGCGTCAGCATCATACGCTGTCCGGGACAAGGCCCGCTGTGATCATCCGCGGGACAGCGGGATGTTACCGCGTTTCTGGCGAAAATCACCGTATGAGCGATGGCCCAAGCCCATCACTTTCAACCCGTGTTGACACGGCCCGCTCGTGGTCGTAGAGTCCGAGTGGCTCAGCGCGGAATCGTCGACAGAGGGGCCTTCCCATGCAGTGCCCGCATTGCCGGTTCGAGAACGTTCCGGATAACCGGTTCTGCGGTAACTGCGCGACGCTCCTGCGGCCAGAACAGCCGGCTCCTATTTCCGCCACCCGCGCGGCCGGCGCCCTCGTCCCCGAGATCACTCCCGGCTCGGTATTCGCCGGCCGCTATCAAATCTGCGATGAACTCGGCCGCGGCGGCATGGGTCGCGTGTATAAAGCCCTGGACAGAGAGATCGGCGAGGCCATCGCCCTCAAGGTCCTCAGCCCCGAGATCAGCCGCGACGACCGGATGATCGAGCGTTTCCGGAACGAGCTCAAACTGGCCCGGCGGATCTCCCACAAGAACGTCTGCCGGCTCTTCGACCTCGGCAACTGCGATGGGACGTATTTCATCACCATGGAATACGTTCCCGGCGACAACTTGAAGAACATCATCCGGATGACGGGTCCGCTCTCGCCGGCCCGGGCGCTCGCGATTGCCGGACAGGTCTGCGACGGCATGGCCGAGGCCCATCGCCTTGGGGTCGTCCACCGGGACCTCAAGTCGTCCAACATCATGGTCGACCGCGATGGGAGCGCCCGGGTCATGGATTTCGGCATCGCCCGCGCAGCCGAGACCAGGGGGCTCACCGACCGGGGGACGTTCATCGGGACGCCAGAGAACATGGCCCCCGAGCAGATCGACGGCATCGACGTCGACCACCGGGCCGACATCTACTCGCTGGGGATCATCCTCTTCGAGATGATGACCGGGAGAGTGCCGTTCGAAGGCAACACGCCTCTGAGCGTGGCCATGATGCAGAAGACCGACACGCCTCCCGACCCGCGAGCGCTCAACACTGAGACGCCCGAAGCGCTGAGCGGCGTCATCGCCAGATGCCTGGAGAAGAAGCCGGCCAGCCGCTTCCAGAGCGTCGAGGCCCTGGCCTCCGACCTCCACGGCATCGCCGAGGGGCTCACCGAGGGCACGCGCAGCCGCCTCGTGCCCGGCGTCTCGGGGAGTCTCACCTCCGCCATGACGCGCCTCATGAACTCCATCGCCGTCCTGCCGTTCGCCGACCTCAGCCCCCAGAAGGACCAGGAGTATTTCTGCGAAGGCCTGGCCGAGGAGATCATCACCGCCCTGGCGAAGATCAGGAACCTCGAAGTCGCCGCCAGGACGTCGGCCTTCTCAACCGCGTTCAAGAACACGGACGTCCGCGAGATCGGGCGCCAATTGGGCGTGGCCACCGTGCTCGAGGGGAGCGTCCGCAAAGGAGACGACAAGCTCCGCATCACCGCCCAGCTCATCAACGTGGCGACTGGATATCATCTCTGGTCCGAGAAGTACGATCGGACCTTCGAAGACGTCTTCGCCATCCAGGACGAGATCACCCTGGCGATTGTCGACCGTCTCAAGGTCAAGCTCCTGGGAGAGGAGAAAGCCGCGCTCCTCAAGTGGCACACGGATAACCCGGAGGCCTACAACCTCTACTTGATGGGCCGTTTCTTCTGGAACAAGCGGACGCCGGAGAGCATGAAGCGAGCGCTCGGGTGCTTCGGCGACGCCATCGCCAAGGATCCCTCGTACGCCCAGGCGTACACGGGTGTGGCGGACTGTTACGGGATCTTCGCCTATTACTACACCCCGCCGCGCCCGACGTTACTGAAAGCCAGGGAGGCCGCCGCGAAAGCCCTCGAACTCGACGATACCCGGGCCGAGGCCCATACGTCGATGGCCTTCGTCAAGCACAAGCTGGAGCGGGATTGGACGGGGGCGGAGCGGGAATTCCGGCGGGCCATCGAACTCGACCCCCAATATGTCTGGGCCCACCAATGGTATGCCCTGTTTCTGGGGGTGATGGGCCGGCACCAGGAGTCGTTCGTCGAGATCAAGCGGGCCCTCGACATCGACCCGACGTCGGTCCAGATGAACATGGTGCATGGCATCCTTCTCTACCTGGCTCGATTCTATGAGCGGGCGGTCGAGGAGCTGAGCAAAGCTCTCGAACTGGAACCCCAACACGTGCTGGCCACGGCTCACCTCGGCTTCGCCCACCTGGAGTGCGGCCGACATGAAGTAGCCCTGGCCTTGCTGGAGCGGTCTGCCGAGATGGCGGGGAACGTGCCGTTCTTCGTCCAGGGGATCGGGTTCGTCCACGCGTCCGCGGGCCGGAAGGATCTGGCCCATGGCGTTCTCGCACGGCTGGGCGAGATGATGACGAAGGTCTACGTGTCGCCCGTATTCATGGCGTTGATCCACTGCCGGCTGGCCGAGAACGATGAGTGCTTCGAATGGCTGGACAGGGCCTTCGATGACGGCGACCACTGGCTGGAGTTCATCAAGAACTTCCACGGCTTCGACGGCGCGCGTGCCGACCCGCGTTACGCGGCGCTCCTGGCGAAGCTGGGGCTTGGCTGCACATCAGGCTTCGCGCGCAAGAATGTGATCGGGTCACCTTCTCTGGAATGAGAACGTGACCCGTTCACTGCATTCGCTGGCATTACCAGTGGAATCCGAATCCCATGCCGAACCCGATCCCACCCGCATTCACTGTCCGCTTCGGGATTGCAACGGACAGCGCGTCCCAGGTCGGGGTCCCTGTTCCCGGAGGGGGCGCGGCGGGATAGTACGAGTAGGCCGCGGAGATCGTCTGCGGTCCGAGGGAAAACGGTATGTACCGATACTGGACGCCGACATTGAAGGACAGGGTTCTGTTGAAGAAGTGAATCCAGTCGGCGCTGACGAGAATAGCGGGAGCAGTCTTCGTCAACTCGCGTCCGTCAAGATGATACGCGAGACCATCCGAGGGGGGTCCCGCATCAGGACCTCCGCCCAAGGAGGTCTTGATGCGGCTGACTCCAACTCCCAAAGACGCCCTGACGGTGTCCTTCTTGAGAAACGCATCGGGGATGGGAAGTAGCGATGCCGTTGCCGCCAGAGTCTGGCCGCTGTACTCCGTGGCGAGCTCGGTGACGGGTGGGTACGTCGGGCGATAGTCCACGTTGGGGATCTCCTCGCGGCCTGCGACCCTGTGCGACCCGATGGGAGAATAGGCCAACCCCACGGCCCATTTGCTGTTCAGCGAGTAGTCGATGCGGACGTCGGAAACCAACGCCGTATCTTTCCAGACCCTCGGATAGTCCGCAGTGTTGCACAGACCCCAGAAGCAGCTCTTGTCCTGGTGATCGAACCCGACCGAGCGCATCACGTCCTTGAGCGTTCCGACTCCCGCAGAACTCACGTAGTTAAGGCCGAGATCGATGTGGATGCGGCGGAGTCTTCGCGAGGCTGGAGTCGTGTCCGCCGCCGGTCCGGCTTCCGCAGCGGTTGCGGTTGAGTCCGACGGCCCGGCCGGCGGCTGCGAGATCTGGTCCGCGGCCACATCCGGTTTCTGGACCGAAGGGATCGTCGCCGCCACGGCAGCGCCTGCCGGGTACTTCGCGTAGCGCTCCAGCTTGGTCAGGACGGCCGAGAGCTCCTTCGGTGTTCTTCCTTCGCAACTGATGAACTCGTCAGCGCCCTTGATCGCTCCCACGATCCCTCCGACGGCAGCGCCCAACACGCCAAGCCCGACTGCGCCCATCGCGGCCAACTGGCTGGGACTCGGGTTCCACCACCCGCCACCGGAGTTTGGGGTCAGCGCCCCCCCCCCCCCCCCCCGGCGGGCCCCGCCGAGCAGGCCAATGCCTACTCCCGCGAACGCCTTGGACTGCTTCACGATCTTCAGCGACCGCACGTCGTTCGCCGCGACGACTAACTGAGCATCCTTCGACCCATCCAGGATCCTCAGGCTTCCTTCCTGGATCTGCAGAAGTTCGCCCGCAATTCTGCTTCCGTCCTTCTTATCGACTTGGATCATGGCTCCTCTTCGCTCCGCAGCCTGAAGGTCCATCGCAGAAGAGACGACGAAGAGACACGCGGCCAGCAACAGCGCGGCGAGTCTCTTCGGCGGCGTGAGCGATCGTGGCTGGTTCATCGTCAGTCTCCGTGCGTGAAACGTGGTTGGGCAAACGGCCATCACCCCGAGCATTACTTCGTCAGCCCGTCGATGGGCACCGCCTCCTGGAGGTGCTCCCACTGTTGGCTGACACTGATCACTGAAGCATCGGCGGGGAGTTGTTACAGCGACACTTCGGTATAATCGGGCCGCCGCATGTCTAGCGATCCCTCAAACCGGCGATTCCAGACCACGCGATGGAGCGTCGTCGTCGCAGCGGGCGACGCCGATTCGACTGCGGGCGGGCTGGCGCTCGCCGAGCTCTGCGAGGCCTACTGGGCGCCCGTATACGCCTTCATCCGCCGCACCGGCCGGTCGGGCGACGATTCCAAGGACCTGACGCAGGCCTTCTTCGCCAAGTTGCTCGAGAAGAACTATGTGCGCGATGCCAGGCAGGTGCGCGGCCGCTTCCGGTCGTTCCTGCTGACGTCGGTGCGGAACTTCCTGGCGAATGAGTACGATCACGGGCAGACCCTGAAGTGCGGTGGCCAGGCTGTCCATGTGTCGATTGACGTTAGCCACGAGGACCGGCAGTACCAGTACGAACCGGTGGAACATGAGACGCCGGAGCACGTCTACGAGCGGCAATGGGCCCTGACCGTCATCAAGACCACCTGGGCCAGGCTGGCACTCAGACTTGAGGGCGAGAGACGCCAGCATCTACTCCAGAAGCTCCGTCCGTTTCTGACGGGTGACGAGCCGGCGTCGTACGGCGTGCTCGCCATCGAACTCGGCATGAGCGAGGGGGCGTTGCGCGTTGCTGTCCATCGCATGCGGCAGCAGTTCGGCGATTGCCTCCGCGAGTTGATCGCGGAGACGGTCGTGAGTCCCGACGAGGTTGCCGACGAACTTCGCTACTTGATGGCGCTCGTGAGCCGATAGCGCTGCGCGCCATCTGGCTGGTCCCGCGGGATTTCGCTATCAGCCTGACAACGTTGAACCGAAGACAGACACAGGGTGAACGCATGACATACCCAAGCCCGCTGGTGGAAGTCTCGCGGCGGATGTTCCTGATCGTGGGGATCGTGGTGGCTGCGTGGCTCGGGTGGCTGACCGACCTGCGGCCGTTTGTGTCGGTGTCCCGCCCGGAGCGTCCGGCGGCGGCGGAGGCGCCGGCCGGGCGCGTTGATGCCCCGCAACCCGGCGCGCTGGTGGCGGAGCCGCGTGCGCCGGAACAGACGCCCGTCCTGACGGTGAGCGGACCGGCATGGGACGCCTTCTTCTCCCGTGTCGACTTGAGCTTTGTCGCGAACCTCCCTGCCGCCGGCTGGGAGCATCGCATTACGTCAGCTGATCTCAAGGCGGCTCGGAAGGAGAACACCAAGCGCGGCGCGATGACCGCGTCGCAGCGTCAGGACGAACTCGAGTCGGTCCAGCGCGTCAAGGAGAACTACGGCATAGACACGACATTCACCGGCACGTTCCACCGGCTGTACTTTCAACGCGACGAGCCGCCCTTCGACAGCCTCCGCGCTGGCAACGGCACCTACATTCTGGCACTTGACGGCAAACCCGAACGGCAGCTGAAAGTGTCCCTGTCGCCGGCCCACGAACTGGTCCCGTTCTTTGATGTGAATCCACTTCCGGCCTCGTTCACTTATCCACTCCGGAAATGGAGCCCCTGGGCGTTCGGGATCGGCCTGGTGCTGTTTCTCCTCCTGCCCTATCCGCGCCGCCCGGCCAATGTCATCGCCTACCAGCGGTGGCGCATTCTGCTTGGCGATGTCGCGTCGACGCTGCTATTCGGGACGTTCTTCGTGCTTCCGCTGCCGATCATTGGCGGGTCGATTGAAGCGGTGACGAGTATGGTGCTGGTGATCCCGCTTTGGTTGCTGGCGTCGTTGGGGGTGTGCGCCTTCTACTGGGCCGCGCACGCGGCGGTGTACTGCCTCGTGATGCGCGATGGCGGCTTCGACATGCGGACTCTGCGCGGCGAGGACGGGTTCGAGTACGCGGACATCAAAGAGGTCCAGGGCGCGCTCCTGCGTCCGCCGAAGTGGTTTATTGTGTTGAGCTTTTTCGCTGTGCTGCTCGGCGGATCGCGCGCGGCCAGATTGGGACAGACGGGACGGGCGTTGATGCTTGCCGGGTCCGCGGTCAACGGCATGCGAGTCACGCGCAAGGACGGCCGATCGCGATTCGTCTGGGTGTCGGATCAGATGGGCGGCAAGGCAATGGAACACCTCGACGCGTTTGTCGCAGGCCTCAAGAAGGCCAACGTGTCGATTAGTGACACCGTCTTCCCGGTGCGCGCGCTGTTCCCGCCATCCTGAACGCGCGGCTGCCGCGTTGGGGACCCCGGCGTTCGCCGGGGTGACGAATCATGTACCGGCAGCTAACCACTGAGACGAAGACCCCGGAAAAGGGGGTCAGGCCCCTTTTCCGCTCAGGCTTTTCCGTCCATCCCCTATAATGCGCTGACGATGGCGCTGGCCCCCGGTAGCCCGCTCGGCCCGTACACGATCACCTCCCTGTTGGGCCGGGGCGGAATGGGCGAGGTGTATCGAGCGCGGGATCCGCGGTTGGACCGCGACATCGCCCTCAAACTGCTGCCAGCCGCGTGGGCGAGCGATCCGGAGCGGCGCGCGCGCTTCGAGCGCGAAGCCCGGGCTGCGGCCGCGCTCAGTCATCCCAACATCTGCACCATCCACGATGTCGGCGAAGCCGACGGGCGGCTCTTCATCGCGATGGAGTTGCTCGAGGGCGCGACGCTCGGCGACTGCCTGGCGACGGGGCCGGCGCCGATGGCGATCGGGGAAGTGCTCGACATCGGGATCCAGATTGCGGATGCGCTTCGCGCCGCGGGCGAGAAGCACATCGTCCACCGGGATCTGAAGAGCGGGAACATCGTGCTGCTGCCGCGCGGGCAGGTGAAGGTGCTGGACTTCGGCCTGGCGACACGGGCGCTGCCTGCCGGGCCTCGCGCGGGCCAGCCAGCGGACGTGGAAGCGGAGGAAACGCGGGCGGCGCCGGCGCGGCTGACGGAAGCGGGGATGGTGGTGGGGACGGTGGCCTACATGTCGCCGGAGCAGGCGCTGGGCGAGGCGGTCGATGAGCGGAGCGATCTGTTTTCGTTCGGGGTTGTGCTGTACGAAATCCTGACGGGCCGCCTGCCGTTTACGGGCCGGACGTCGACGGCCGTGATCGATGCGGTGCTGCACCAGACACCGGCGCCGATTCCGCGGTTCAATGACCAGGCCCCGGACGCGCTGGTGCGGGTGGTGGCCAAACTGCTGGAGAAGGACCGCGCCTCACGGTATCAAACCGCCGACGACGTGTGGACCGATCTTCGGCGGCTGAAAGAGGATCTCGCGAGCGGCCGCATCTCGGCAGTTGGCGCCCGCGTCGAGGCCGCCGGGACGGGACCCCAGGCCAGGCCACGCTCGAGCGTCTGGTCGAAGACGCCCGTGCGCGTGGCGGCGGCGCTTGTCGTGGTGGCCGTCGTAGCGATTGTCGCGTGGCGTCTCTGGCCCACGTCCCGCACGACGCTCGGGCTGTCGCACGTGACGAGCATCGTGGCGCTCCCGACGAAGGTCATCGGCCCGCCAGAATTCCAGGACCTGACGGACGCAGTCCCCGGGCTACTGTCGTCCTATCTCGCCAGTGTGGCGGATCTGGATACCAAAGTGCCGCCGTCGAGCATCGAAGTGGAGAAACTGAACGGCGACGTGCAGAAAGTCGCCCGGGCCTACGGCGTCCAACTCTGTCTCCTGTCGTCGATCACGGCGAAGCCGGGCAAGCTGCTGTTGATCCTGCAACTCGAGGACCCCTCCACCCGGAGGATGGTGTGGAGCCAGCCGTACGAGGGCACGCCGGACGGCTATCTCGCGCTCATCCGCGACGCCGCCGACGGCGTGCGCGCGGCCCTTCGGCCAGTGGCCGCGACCGTGCAGGCGCCCGTGGGTCAGACGACGAACGCCGCCGCCATGCGGACGCTGCAGCGCGGTCAGTACTTCTCGAATCGCTACAACAACAAGCACGAGCCGGCCGATCTTCAGCAGGCCCAAGCCGCGTTCGCGGAGGCGCTCCGCCTGGATCCCACGCTGGCCGACGCCGCCGCGGAGGCAGCGTTCCTGGGGGTCTTCCAAACCGAAGCCAACCGAACATTGGCGGAGATGGCGCCCGAGGTCGAGCGGTGGGGGGCGCAGGCGGTGACGCTCAATCCCCGAAACGGACTCGGGTGGTCGGCTCGTGCGGTGGCGGAGTCCTTCCAGGCGATGCCCGATATCGGGAAGATCCGGGCGTTTCTGTTCCGGGGCGCGACGCTCGCTCCCCGGTCGGCCCTTGCGCAAACCGGGGTGTGGATCTGCGGACGCATCGGGATCACGCTGGCCGTCGCGGTCGCGCGCGAAGCCTGTCGACTGGACCCGTTGTATCCAGTCGGCGCCAGCAATCTCGCCTTCGTGCTCTATGTGGCGGGCCAATCCGAAGAGGCCCTCCGGGTGTTGGATGCCGGGGACCGGATCGAGCCTGGCGGGGTCAACATTCTCATGAACCGGCCGGTTGTGCTGGCCGACCTGCACCGTGGGAGACCGGCACTCGACGCCCTGACACAGTTGCGGGCTGCCGTCTCCGCGGGGCGGATGGCCAACATTCAGGTTCTGTCGGTCGAGCCTTCGGTGCTGCTTGAGTCGGGTGACACACGCGGCGCCGATGCCGCGCTCGCGAAGGTCATCACAGTCTTCAGCGATCCC
>Ga0315273_10012810_pt1 | contig 10766 bp, 8 predicted proteins | sample YL17G02_0_MG_FD_205753 | JGI IMG/M metagenome (GOLD analysis project Ga0315273, IMG submission 205753) | Sediment microbial communities from Yellowstone Lake, YNP, Wyoming, USA - YL17G02_0 | ecosystem: Environmental > Aquatic > Freshwater > Lake > Sediment | place: USA: Wyoming | collected... | reverse complement strand
TGCCCAACAGATGCTCGCGTTCGTCGAGGTCTACAACCAAACCGCCCGCCCCTTCCGATGGACATACACAGGCAAAGTGCTCGCCGCATGAACGCACGAATCAACCGGAGAGACCACTAGTTGGAGCTAGCTGGCGTCGGGATCGCAGCGATGTCGTGGAAGATGGTCTTGCCCAGGCTTCTCGCGACCTCGACCATCCGGTCCGCGCCTTGCGATGGCCCGCCGATGCGTAGACAGGCGTCACATCTCGCGAGTACCCGTTCTGCAATCGGATGGAAGATCTCGTTGAAGACGTCATCGCCGATGCCGGTCGAGCCCGCGGCTTCGACCAGTGGTAGCGCGAACCATTCGCCCATGACGGGAAGGTGTCCGAGCCGGAAGAGATCGAGTGCGGCTTGTGTCATTGCAGCGACGTTGGCCTCGATCAGGGCGGGGTCGTCATTCGTCCCGGACCGGTAGGGGCCGGCAACGAGGATCATCAACGGGTCACTCATGCGGGTTTCTCCCTCGCCTGTGCGCTCGCCTGGAACGGGGGCGCGCCCGATTAGCGTCGCGGCCCGAAGGCGGCGGCAGCCCCAACGGCTTCGGCAACGAGGCTGAGGACGCCGATCATGAGAAGCCACAGACGAAAGTGCCGCATGCGACCAGAGATCGTTCGCATCGAGCGCCGCCTGGAGCCGACGGTCGCTCCTGCCGTCATCTGCACTGCGGATCCTCCCTTCGGTTCTGGCTCATACCGATCCGTTCCCGTTGGAGTCTCCTCGACCCCTCGGACGGCGGGAGCGCGCGCAGCCCTCCCCACCATCGATCTGTCGACGCGCGCTGCTGTCGCAGTTTGTTGGAAATGCTACGGAGGCCTCGATCCGGCGGGCGGCCCAGCCGACGACTCCGCCAGTCCGCCGATTTCCGCATCGGGGCGGTGGAGGGGGCCATGCACCGATTCACCACCCCGCGCTGCAGCCCCGATCTCTGAGCGGGGCTACCGCCCGCAGGTCAAACTGGGTCGGTGCTGATCGCGCAGCTCTCGGATGTCCACGTCGGCGGCGGCCGCTACCGCGAGGAGTTCCTGCGGACGGCGATCGAGGAGATCAACGCCGCCGAGCCCGATGTGGTCGTCGTCGCCGGCGACCTGACCGATGAGGGCTACCCCGACCAGTACCCGCTCGTCAAGGAGGAGCTATCCGCGCTTTCCTGCCCGCAGGTCGTGCGCGTGCCCGGAAACCACGACGCCCGTAACGTCGGCTACCTCGGCTTCGAGGACACCTTCGGCGCCCGCGACTCGCGCCTGCGACTCGAGCTCGACAGACTCCAGCTCGCGCTCGTCGCGGTCGACTCCTCCAAGCCCGACCTCGACGAGGGTGAGATCGGGCGCGAGCACTACGGCTGGATCGAGGAAGGGTTCGCCGGCTCTGCTGACCTGCGCGTCTTCGTCTGCCACCACCACCTCGTGCCGGTCCCCGGCACCGGGCGGGAGCGCAACCAGGTGCTCGACGCCGGCGACGTCCTCTCCCTGCTTCGCCAGTGCGGCGTCGACCTCGTCCTCTCCGGCCACCGCCACGTGCCCTACGTCTGGCCGATCGCGGGCATGCTGCTCGTCCACTCCGGCACCGTCTCCACGCTCCGCACCCGCGGCTTCCCCCACCCCGCCTACAACCTCGTGCGAATCGAGGGAGGCAGGATTGCGGTCGAGCGCTGCGTCCCTGGCGGCGAGCGGCAGAGCCTCGGCGACTACCCGCGCGACTGGCCAGCCGAGCTTTCCGCGCGCCACGCCGACCCGTTCGTGCGCGCGCAGCGCGGCGGCTCGTTGGCCGAGGATGAGACGACCGCGCCTCGCGCCTGACGCTCCAGAAACACGCCGGCAGGCTCGCTGGCGAGATGAAAGTGTGGGCCTACGCTTCTCCGTCGCAGCAAGCGGTCACGACGACTACACCGAGCCAAAATCGCCAGTGATCCTTGACAAGAAGGGGCGACGTAACCTGATCACGCGCCTCGCGTTTTCCTCCAGCCGCCGGAAGGGCCGGCTCGGGTCGTCGCAGAAGAGCCCACCGCGACAGCGACGCCGCGTGCGCGGCGGAGGGAGGCGAGGAGCCGCTACGGCGCCCACGCCTGGCGAAGCTCGCGGTGGACGGTCTCGTCGAGCAGCTCCGCCTAGCACTGCTCGGTCAGGCGCGTGTCCGGTGCCCGTCGGAGTTGCAGTTGTCCGTGAGCGCCACGGGAACTAGCGGCTCCGCGCGCGCGGGCTGCCGCCAACCTCGACGGCTCCGGAAGATCGAGCGACGTTCCCTCGAACTGAGGATGACGATTAGCCGGCCGGGTGTTACTGATTCGTTCTAGCAGGCAACGGAGGAGTCGCAGCAATGCTCGGCATGTCTCGGATCGTTGCTGCGGCACCCTCGTCGCCCGGCCGACTCTGGCCGTTGCGCGGCGACATCCACCCATCTCGAGCTCGGTCTGACGAGGGGGCCGGCGGACATCCGGCGGCCGGCGCGAGCGCAACCTCGAAGGAAGGAACTCGATGAAGAGACTGCGGACGTGCGCACGCGCGGCCGTCGCGGTCGGAGTCGCCGGTCTGGCGTTCTGGACCGCAGGCGCCTCGGCCGTCATCACGATCACGGTCGGTCCCAATGTCAACGTGACGGCGCTCGCCGGGAACCAGGCGGAGGGGACGATCGCGATCGACCCGACCAATCCGCAGCGGCTCTTCGAGGCGTCGAATCCGGGCAGCACCGCCGCTGTCAGCAATAACGGGGGAACGTCTTGGACGAGGTTCTCGGTCGGCACGGGCGCAGACGGGCTGCCGGTGTCCTGCTGCGACAACGTCGCGGTTTTCGACCAGTTCGGGAACCTGTTTCTCGTCTACATCGGCGTCGGCGCGAACCCCGCCGTACCCTCCGGGGACGAGACGATCGAGCTCGCGCTGAGCACCACGGGAGGGACGCCCGGCTCGTTCACGATCGTGCAGCAGATCGACGTGCCGGGAGCAGTCGACCAGCCGACGGTCGCAGTCGGCCCCAACGCCGTGTGGGTGACGTGGAACCGGGGCGGAACGATCTTCGCCCGCGGCGCCTCGGTGACCGGCTTGGGCACGGTCGGAGCCTTCAACGCGGCGCAGGCGGCACCGAACTCGGCCGCCGTGAGTGGTCAGTTCGGAGACATTGCCGTCGGCCCGGCGGGGCAGGTGACAGTCACCTACCAGAGCAACACGCAGATCTTCGTCAACACCGACGGTGACGGCCTCGGAGCCGGCGGATTCGGCGCCCAGGTGACGGTGACGAACACCAATGTCGCCAAGTTCGACTTCATCCCGGCTCAGTCGGGACGTTCGATCGACGCCGAAGCGGGGCTCGCCTACGACTCGAGCGGCGGGCCGAACAACGGGCGCCTCTACATGATCTACACGGACGAGCAACCGGACGAGAGCAACGACACGGACGTCCTCCTGCGGACGTCCAATACGAACGGAGCGACCTGGAGCGGCCCGCTCCAAGTGAACGACGACGCCGGGACCAACAGCCAGTTCCTGCCGCACCTCGGGGTCGATCAGACGACGGGGTGGCTCGCAGCGACCTGGTACGACTCCCGAAACGACACGGGCGGCGGCGCCGGGGACACGAACGGCATCGCGAACGACGACGCCCAGTTCTGGGGCGCGTTCAGCACGAACGGGGGCGCCTCATTCCTGCCGAACTTCCAGATCAGCGCGGGCACGTCCAACGACAACGCTGCCCTGAGCGGCGTCGACTACGGCGACTACTCGTGGTCCGGCTTCACGAGCGGGCTTCTCTACCCCGCGTGGTCCGACAACTCGAACTCGACGGGAGACAACCCGAACGGCGCGCTGAGCCGGTTCGATATCTACACCGCCCGCGTTCGGATCGTCGACAACCTGCCCCCGACGGTGACCGCGTCGAACGCATCGGGCAACGAGGGGTCTGCGGTTGCCATCAGCGGCACGGCGACCGACCCGAACGGAGATCCGCTGACGACGACGTGGACGTATGCGCCGAATGGCGGTGTCGATCCGGGGGCGACCTGTGCCATCGCCGCGCCCGGGTCCTTGAGCACCACGATCACCTGCACGGACGATGGCACCTACGTCCTCACGCTGACGGCGAGCGACGGCTTGAACGCGCCCGTGAGCGCCACCGCGACGCTCACGTTCGCGAACGTTGCGCCGTCGGTATCGATCACGTCGCCGACGAACGGCCAGATCATCCAGCTCGCGGACCCTGTGAACCTGACCGCGCCGTTCACCGACCCGGGGGCAAACGACACGCACACGTGCTCGATCGCCTGGGGCGACGCGACGGTGACTGCCGGAACGGTCGTCGAGGCGGCGGGATCCGGCACGTGCACGGGCTCACACACGTACTCCGTGGGCGGGATGAAGACGATCGTCGTGACGGTGACCGACGACGACGTCGGCTCGAGCTCGGCGTCGGTGACGATCGACGTGAACACGCCGCCCGACTGCACGACCGTGACGCCGAGCCCGAACATGCTCTGGCCCGCAAACCACAAGCTCCTCCTCGTCGCTATCGGCGGCGCGACGGACGCGGACGGCGACACGGTCACGCTCACGATCGACGGAGTCACGCAGGACGAGCCGCTCAACGGCCTCGGTGACGGCGACACGTCCCCCGACGCCACGCCGGGCGGGGTCTCCAACGAGGTCAACCTCCGCGCCGAGCGCAGCGGCACCGGGGACGGACGCGTCTACCGGATCGCCTTCACCGGCGACGACGGACGCGGCGGCACGTGCACGGGCACGGTGCTCGTGGGTGTTCCGCACGACCAGGGCAAGGGGTCGACGCCGATCGACTCAGGACTCATCGTGAACTCGTTCGGATAACGGAATCGAGGGCCGGCGGCCGGATACCCGGCCGCCGGCCGATGCTAGCCTGGACCAGCAGCTCGCTGGATGCGGCACCAGCCGTTGGTTAGGAGGTCGCAGATGCTGAACACCAAGAACAAGCTCGCGGTTGTAGTTCTAGCGCTGGTGGTCCTCGGCGTGGCGGCGGTTTCCTCCGCTCTCGTCGTGAACGCCTCCGGCGCCTCTCCAACGTCCACGCCGACCACAGTCGGGCTCCGCGCGACGCTCACGTCGGCGGATGTCCGCGCGCAGCGCGGCCTCTTCGTCGGCAGTCTCCGCGTGCAGACACTCACATGGTCGCTCGCGTATCGCGGCCTGTCCGGGAGCACTCTCATCGCGCAGATCCGCCTTGGGAGGCCCGGTTCGGGTGGTCCCGTCGCCGCGACGCTCTGCGACGCCTGCCGCAAGCAGGGCCGCGGCCGTCGCGTCGTCACGGACCGGGTCGCGCAGGCGCTCGCCAGCAACGGGGCCTACGTGGAGCTGCGCGACCGGATCAGAGCAGGTCGCCGCATCGCGGGACGTGTCGCGGTCGCCTCGATGCCCACGCTCGAGATCGTTTCTCCCAAAGCCGGTGAGACGCTGGAGCTCCCGGCAAAGATCAGCTATCGGCTCAGCGGCCTCGCGGTCGAGCAGACGCTCGCTTTTCTCGCCGTCTACGTGGCCGGGTTCGACGGCCGGCGGGTCGAGATCCCGATTTCGAGTGCCGAGGGAGAGGTGGTGCTCCCCGACGCAAAGGACGCGTTCCTCGTCGGACATCGCGACCTCACGTTCCAGCTCGCAACGGTGAACCGCGTCCTCGTGCCGAACCCGGAGGCGATCGTCGTCGTCCGGAACCTGACGATCGAAGGCCGGCGAGTCGGGTAGCGCGAAGGCCGCAACGGGCGATGCCAAACGAGAGCGAGCGTCTGAGGATCCTGTTGGCGCCGCTGCGGAAGCGCGAAGAGCGTCGTGCGAGAGACGTTGCGCTGCGCGCGGCGAAGCGAGGGCTCGATGCCCCCGACGCGGAAGCTCTGCGGGTGCTCGCGTCAGAGTTCGTGTTTGAAAAGCCGCGGCGCGGCGGGCTGCCCGTGCGCCTCGTCGACGTGGTGATCACTGATGCCGCTGCGCGCCGAAACCTCAGCGTTCTCGTCGATCGGAACGGCAAGGTCGTGCGGGTCGAGGTGCTCGACTACCAGCCGGCCTTCCAGCTCGACGAGATCGACGCGGCCCGCGCGATGGCCGAGCGCGACCCGCGGGCCAGGAGAGCTCGCCGTCTGTCCCCAGTGCCAGAAGCCCCTACGCGGCTACGACCTGCTCGTCAGCGGCCACTTTCCCCAGCGCGCCAGGCCGATCACGGCGCTGCTGCTCCCGCGTCGACAAGCCGGGGCTTCCGATCAGGACGCCTACCTGGCGCTGCTGGGTGCGCTCGGCGGCCTCGTCGGTCTGGCACTGGCAAGCACGAGCGGCGGCGGCTAAAAGAGTCCCGGTAGCTGAGAACGAGTCGGCTCGCCAGGCCCCGCCACAGCCGAGCCTCAGCACCCGCCCAACCTGTCGCAGAGTGCGGGAAGTGCGACGCCCGGATTCCGGCCTGCGAGACCCCGAGCCACTGAGTGCGGCCAAGCGCACCTCTCTCCTCAGGTCCTGGTACCTGCCGAGCTGGCTCGAGTGGCTCCCCAACCTCGAGCACGAGCGGAGCGCGGCTACCCGGCTGCGATGGCGGCGATCGAGCGTGACCTCAACGCGCTTACCTGCCACCTGCGCTTTCCCTCCGAGCACCGCAAGCGGATCCGCTCCACCAATCTCTTGGAGCGCACCTTCGTCGAGGTCCGCCGGCGGACGAAGGTGATCGGCCGCTTCCCCGGCGAGACCTCGGCCCTCTGCCTGATCTGGGCGGTGCTCGAGCTCTCCGCGCGGCTGGCGCGGCGTCGTCATGACACCGCGGGCGGTCGCCGAGATCGAGCGGCTTCGACGAGGAGCAGCTACCGACCAAACGAGCGAGCCCTCGACCGAGGAGGTGGTCGCAGCCTAGGATCGCGTCCAAGCGGAGCTACGCCCGGAGCATTTCACCCGGACGATGGGACGCTGACCGCACGAACGGTACGCAGGTTACTTCCGACTATGGCGTGATACGGGTGGGTTCCCGTATCACGCCATAGAGATCCTCAGCCGCAGAGGGCGTCGAGCGTCTACTAGGACTCGTCGTCCACCTCGGCCACGATCGCGGCGGCGGCGTCGGCGGAGACTGCGTGCTTGGCGATCCTGTCGTAGCCAGCGAGCGAGCGTTCCAGCTGCTCGACCATCCTGTCCTCGGCGACCGCGATGATCGCCGACGAGCCGGGCGGCAGGCTGTTGCCGATCTCCTTCAGATCCTCATCCTTGAAACCCTTGTCACGGATCTTGCCCCACAACCCGCCGGCACCCCCGGCCACAGCCGCGGAGACGATGATGCTGGGAGGGAAGATCAGGCCGACCACGCCGCCCGCTATCGCCCCTCTCTTCGCCCACTTCTTGCCGCTCGGATCAGCGGTCTCGTCGAACTTGACCTTGCCGTCTGCGGTGTGGACGATCACGGCCGCGTCGATCAGGTCGATCGCACCGTCGCGCTGCGCCGCCTTGAAGTCCTTGACTGCCGCAGCAGCCCCATCCTCGGTGCCATATGCCGCTATGAAGATCTCCACTGTGCTGGTACTGGAACTCACTCGCCTCTCCTCTGTCTTGGGTACGGGTCGCGGGCAACCTATCCGAACTTCACACGAACGGGGGCTAGCTCATCGCCAGAAATGGCTTGTGGAGGATGCGGCGCGACACCTAACCCCGGGACGTTCGTGTTCTGCCCGGAGTGCTGGGAGCAGGAGTTCGGGAGTTCCGGTAGCTGCGCGGGGTGCTCCTGCCCGCCCATTGGGAGAGCTATGGCCACTGTCGCAGGGGCCTCGATGCGGACTCGGCTACCTCGGATCGCAGCGGAGCTGAGCGTGCCGTCGAAGACGGTGATCGCGCGTCCTGTGATGGTCACGCGGTCGCCGTTCAGTTCAACGCCGACCAGCCCTGACCGAGACGAAACCTGGAGACCCACGAGTGATGTTCGCCCGAGCCGGTCGGCCCAATATGGCGCGAGCACCGTGTGCGCGCTGCCGGTGACGGGATCCTCGCGGACAGCGGCCTGCGGGGCGGCGAAGACGCGGGAGACGAAGTCATACCCATGCTCAGGATCGGCCGCGGCAGTCACGATCAGGCCGACGGAGGCATCGAGTCTGCCCACCGCAGCGAGGTCGGCTCGCAGGTCACGAACCGAGCCCTCATCGGTGATAAGCGCCAGCAGGAACGACTCGTTGTCCGTGCGGCCCGTCCACTCCACGGGCACACCGATTGCCTTCGCTACCGCACTTCGGGCCTCGAACTGGGCTGGCGGCCACGCCGGAAAGTCCATTGCCAGCAAGCCATCCGGCCGTTGAGCGACCGTGAGAATGCCGCTTCGGGTGGCGAACCGAATTGGCCCTTGCATCCCGTCCTCATAAAGGCAGTGGGCAGAGGCGAGGGTTGCGTGGCCGCAGAGATCGATCTCGACCGTCGGCGTGAACCAGCGGAGCCGAAAGTCGGCGTCGGGCACCTGTTCCCGTATCACGAACCCCGTTTCGGAGAGATTCGTCTCCCGCGCGACCGCCGCCATCCACTCATCCGACGGCGCTTCATCGAGCACGAGTACAGCCGCAGGGTTACCGGTGAAGGGCCTGTCGGTAAACGAGTCCACCGTCCTCAACCGCACGTTCGTCACCCGTCGAATCTACTCCACGAGGACTCGAAAGCAAGACATCGTGTGACATTCGGACACGCCCACGGCAGTACCCGGGGAGACTCCGTCTTAGATGCAGCCAGCAAGAGGCTGCCGCGTCCGGCTTCCGCCCGCCCGCCTCTAGCTCCCGCTCCTCGATCCGCAGGTTCAAGCCCGAAGCGCACGCGACCGACACTTCATGCGACAACTCCTCGGTTGTGAGAGAGCCCTGCTGAAAGCGGGGCTCTCGTGTTCTCACGGCTCGAGCTTGGCGAGGTCGGTGACGATCTCAGCGAAGTCACGCGCGTGACTGTCTCGAGCACGGGGCTCGCCTTGGCCGGAGCGGGACATGGCTGCCGTAGGTGCTTGGCAGCGTCGTCCAAGAGACGGCCGTGGGGCTTGCCCAGCCGGGCGAGCTCAACCCGGGGTTGAGGGTCCGAACGTGCCCCGAGTTCCACTAAGCAGATGCGGCTTGAGCAGCGGTGTTCCGCCGCTCGCCATTCTCACCAGCGGCAACATGTTCAGTCAGGCCGGGCGCGGCGTCCCCTGCTAGGCGGCGTGCAAACCGGGTCAGGAGTGCTGGGAGCGGGAGTTCGGGAGTTCCGGGTGACAAAGGGTTGACACGATTGCCACGAGCGGCGTAAGAGTCGGCGCCGGAAGACAGCGAAGGTCCTTCGCTAGGGCCGGGCGGGGACGCTGATTCTGTCCGAGGACGCGGGCCGACCGGCGGTTAGCATCGTCTCGAGCTGGCGAACAACTAGAGCCACATCTGTACGAAGCTCATCCAGCAGGCTTGGGAGCGGGAAGAGCGGCACGCCTCGACTCATGCTTAGCAAATGGGTTAGGATCGAGCTCCCGTGCACTCGCAGGCGGGTGCGGCCGGAAGCCGTTGATACATGTCAGCCGGCCGAAGCAAGGTCCAAGTACCCCTGATGGGGCATCCACTAACGGAGGGGAGAACTTTGATGAAGAGACGCTGGCTTCTGCTTGTTGCGGCCGCGCTGGCCGCGGCGTCGGCAACCGTCTTCGCAGTCGCATCGTCCGGCGCTCACGCGAGCGCCACACAGACCTACATGGTGCTCTACAAGCAATCCGCCGTCCCGGCCGACGCGGCGACCACCATCCAGAAGGCAGGCGGAGCACTCGTCTACAGCTACAACGCAATCGGGGTCACGATCGCTCACTCGACGAGCTCGTCGTTCACCGGCACGCTCGCCAAGGACAGCAGGATCGAGGGTGTCTCGACCACGGCGAGCTTCGCCACCCAGCTGAGCGACGAGGAGGCGCTGGTCGCCGCCGGTGGGCCGCTGCCCGACAGCACGCCCGCTCCGGGTGACGACCCGCTGTCCGTATTCCAGTGGGACATGGTGCAGATCCACGCTCCCGAGGCGCGGGTCATCAACGGCGGTAGTCCGTCCGTCGTCGTCGGCGACATCGACACCGGGCTCGACTACACCCACCCGGACCTCGCGGCCAACGTCGACGACGCGAACAGCGTGAACTGCGTGACCGGCGTGCCTGTGCCGGGGAAGGTAGCGGCGAATGACGACAACGGCCACGGCACGCACACGGCCGGCACGATCGCCGCAGCCAAGAACGGGATCGGGATCGTCGGCGTGGCTCCGAACGTGAAGATCGCCGGCATCAAGGCCGGTAACGCCGACGGCTTCTTCTTCCCGGAGGCGGTCGTCTGCGCGTTCATGTGGGCAGGCTCGCATCACATCGACGTGACGAACAACAGCTACTTCGCCGACCCATGGCTCTTCAACTGCCGCAACGACGCGGAGCAGCGGGCGATCTGGAAGGCGGAGCAGCGGGCGATCCGTTATGCGATGCAGCAGGGCGTGACCGTTGTCGCGGCGCAGGGGAACGAGAACATCGACCTCTCGAAGCGGAACGTGGACACGATCAGCCCCGACACCAACCCGAATCCAACGCCGCGCGACGTGACGAACGCCTGCGTCGTGATCCCGGTTGAGATCCCGGGCGTGATAGGCGTCACGGCCGACGGGTACAATCTCCAGAAGGCCTACTACTCGACCTACGGCGTCGGCGTGGTGCAGGTGACGGCTCCGGGCGGCGACCGCCGGTTCCAGATCCCGCCCACCGGCAACGGACGCGTCCTCTCGACGTTCCCGGGTGGCA
>Ga0315273_10012808_pt1 | contig 10767 bp, 6 predicted proteins | sample YL17G02_0_MG_FD_205753 | JGI IMG/M metagenome (GOLD analysis project Ga0315273, IMG submission 205753) | Sediment microbial communities from Yellowstone Lake, YNP, Wyoming, USA - YL17G02_0 | ecosystem: Environmental > Aquatic > Freshwater > Lake > Sediment | place: USA: Wyoming | collected... | reverse complement strand
ATCAATCACGGAGAAACTGTCACGCTGCCGGCGGACTTTGGAGAAGATTCAGCCCGGCTGCACCAGTCCACGGAGCAGGAAACGGGGGAAATAGCTGTCCATCTAATTCGTGGACACTACACTAGTTGGCCGGTTTTGGGCGATCACCCAGGCCTCAATCCTCGTGAAATTCATCCGGGACCGGCTTGACCTGTCCGGAACCGAGGGAATCAGCTTGGCGGCATGAGCCGCCCAAACTCGTAGCGTGATACTCTCAAGCTCAGGAGATGTGCATCATGAGATTCCTTACCCTGCTGATCGCGTTTGGCCTTGCGGCGGCTGCCCTGTATGGGGCCGACCCCACCGGCGGCATCGCCGGAAAGATGGTGGATCCTTCGGGGTCCGTTGTGACGGGAGCGAAATTGGCCGTCGCATCCCAGACCACGGGCCTGCACCGCGACGCCACCACGGCGTCCGACGGAGAGTTCGTTTTTCCGCTGCTTCCTCCGGGCACGTACAACCTGAGCGCCGAGGCGCCCGGTTTCCGGCGCTACGAACAGCGCGGCGTGATCGTACCGGTGAACGTGACGGTGAGCCTCACGGTGACCCTGCAACTGGGGGCGCTTACCGAATCGGTGCAGGTGGAAGCCAATGCGGAACAGGTGGAAACCCGGTCCGGCACGCTGGGGCAGACGGTGGAGCAGCGCAAGATCGTGGAACTGCCTTTGAACGGGCGCAACGCGGCGGCGCTGATCCTGCTGACGCCCGGAACGGCGGATCTGAACGCGGGCAACGCGCGCGGCGCCGGCGACACGGCCCTGACGTTTCGCTACCCGGGGGCGTTGTCGGTCACCTCCAGCGGCGCGCGGGCCGACGGAGTGAACTACCAGCTTGACGGAGGCAGCAACCGCGATCCCTATTTGAACGTCAACAACCCGACGCCCAACCCGGATGCGCTGGAAGAGTTCAGCGTGCAGACCAACGCGTTCAGCGCCGAGCACGGCAACGCCACCGGGGCGGTGGTCAATGTGGTGACGAAATCGGGCACCAACCTGTTCCACGGCAGCGGCTTCGAGTTTTTCCGCAACGGCGCGTTGAACGCCCGGAACTTCTTCGCCGCCCGCCACGACATGATCAAGCGCAGCCAGTTCGGCGGCACGCTGGGCGGACCAGTCGTGAAAGACCGGCTGTTCTTCTTCGGGAGCTACCAGGGCACCATTCACCGCAGCGTAAGCGGGGCCGCCACCGCGGTGATGCCCACGGCGGCGCAGCGCAACGGAGACTTCTCCGCGCTGCTGCCCCGGTCCCCGCTGGTGGACCCGGTGACGCGCCTGCCCATTCCGGGCAACGTGATTCCGGTGAACCGGCTGGATCCGGTTACCGCCAAGCTGTTCAAGGGCCTGCCGGTGCCCGCCGCCGCCGACGGCAGAATCCGTTTCGACCGGCCGGACAAACAATCCGAGAACCAGGTGCTCGGCCGCGTCGATTACCAGTTGAGCAGGCATCGCGTTTACGGGCGGTACTTCCTGGCCCGCTATCCGATCTCTCCGGTGATGACCACGGAAACCAACTTCGTGCGCACGCTCATCGGGTACCTGTACTTCAACCAGGGCTTTTCCGGCTCCGACACCTACACCATCCGGCCCAACCTGATGAACAGTTTTTCGGCCTCCTACAACCGCAACCACACCGATCTGGTCAGCGGCGCCACCTTCAGCGTGGCGGACCTGGGCGCCAATGTAGCCGCACCCACCACCGTCAAAGAACTGCGGTTCGGGGTCAGCACCTACTTTTCCATTGCCAGCAGCCGCCCGGCGCAGGTGTACCGCAATTCGCTCCAGTTCAGCGACAGCCTGCACTGGATTCGCGGCGTCCACCAGGTGTATTTCGGAGGCGAAGCGCTGCGGATGAACGTGAAGAACTACAACCCGCTGCGGCAGGTGGGTTACTTCACCTTCACGCGTAGCGGCACGGCCGGGACCGGCGACGCCATGGCGGACTTCTTCCTGGGGAGCCCCGACCGGCTGCAACAGGGCGGCGGCGAGTACGGCATCCGGCATTACTGGTCGCGGAGCCTGTTCATCCAGGACAACCTGCGCGCCACCACCAACCTGAAGGTAAACATTGGCCTGCGCTGGGACCCCTTCACGCCGCCCGCGGAGCAGAACGGCAAGAGCCCGTGCTATGTGCCGGGCGCGAAATCGCAGCGCTATCCGAACGCCCCGGCCGGCTACATCTACGCCGGCGACCCCGGATGTCCCGCCGGTGGCAGCGACAACCGGTGGGCGCAGTTCGCCCCGCGCCTGGGCTTCGCCTACAATATCGGCGGAAAGGGCTCTACCACCATCCGCGGCGGCACGGGCCTTTCCTATCAGCCGCCGTTCCTCGAGGCATATAACCAGATGAGCGCGACCCCGCCGTTCAGCCAGCAGGTGGACCTGCGGCGCGGGCGCTATCCGCGGCTGAGCTTCCAGGATCCGTACGGCAGCGCGGGAGTGCCGAATCCTTTCCCGGCGGGCTACGGACCGAAGACCCCGGGCTCCGACGCACCGGTCGTCAAGCCGGTGGTGGCGGTCACCTATGCACGGGACTGGAAGCCTTCGCAGGTATGGACCTGGAACCTCACGCTAGAGCGGCAACTGGTGCGGGACGTGGTGGTGCGAGCCGGCTACGCGGGCGCCAAAGGCACGCACCTGGGCTTCAATACCGACCTTAACGCCGGGATCAACGGCGTCCGGCCGAACCCGGATTTCGACAAGATCATCCAGGATATCCCGGGGGGCAACTCGATTTACAATTCCCTGATTGTCGCCGCCGATAAGCGCTTCTCGAAGGGCATCTCGGTGGGCGCGAGTTTCACCTGGGGCAAGAGCATCGACTGGGCCTCGAACCTGTCGGACCTGGACACCGTGAACGTGGTGAATCCATATCGGTATGCGGCCTACCGCGCGGTTTCCGACTTCAATGTGCCGCACCGCTTCGTGCTGCACTACGTGTGGCAGATCCCCTCGCCCTCGGGGGCGCTGCGGCATATCTTCGGCGGGTGGCAGACCACGGGCATCTGGAACTACCAATCCGGATTCCCGCTGTCCATCGGATCGGGCGTGGACAACTCGGGAAGCTTCGTGGGCAACGATCTGGCGGACGTGGCGTCGAAGCCCGGGTGGACCTCCGGCGCGCGCGGCGCCAAGATCGCCAAATGGTTCACCACGGAAGCGTTCCGGGTGAACGCTCCGGGCACCTATGGCACGGCGGGCCGCAACATTCTCACCGGCCCCGGCACCTGCAACCTCGACTTTTCGGCGGCCAAGAGCTTCTCCGTGACCGAGCGGCTGAAGGTGCAGTACCGGCTGGAACTTTTCAACGCGTTCAACCACACGGCGCTGAACAACCCGGATACGTCGGTCTCGTCGGGCAGTTTTGGGCAGATCGTCAGTGCGCGCGACCCGCGCATCGTGCAGATGGCTCTGCGCTTGCATTTCTAATGACGCGCCGAACCTTTGCTTCGCTGGCGGCCGTGGGCGCTGGAACGCCGCCGCCATCGCCGGCCCAGCCCGGGCCGGCGCCGCTGCGCTACCGGGACTACTCGCGCTGCCTGCCGGACTTCCTGCGGACGCTGGCGCGGCAGGCTTACCAGGCGCGCAACCGCGAGATTGCCGCGCTGACCACGGCCGAGGCGGTTCGCCGCCGCCAGCGCTGGGTGGCGGAGACGTTCTGGAAGCTGGTTGGCGGCATGCCGGAACGCGGGCCGCTGAATGCCAAGGTGACGGGCTCCATCGAGCGGCCGGGTTACCGGCTCGAGAAGGTGGTCTACGAGAGCCAGCCCAAGCTGTATGTCTCGGGGAACCTCTACGTTCCCACGGCCGGGCGCCCGCCCTACCCGGGGGTGCTGTTCCAGATGGGCCACACCTCCAACGGCAAGGCCGGAGACCTGTATCAGAAGTGCTGCCAGGGGCTGGCGCGGCTGGGCTTCGTGGTGCTCGGCTTCGACCCCATGGGGCAGGGCGAACGCACCAACTACCCGGGCCCGACGCCTTCGCGCAGCCGCCTGCGCGGGGGCGCCGACGACGAGCACACCATCCCCGGCAAGCAGATGCTGCTGATCGGCGATTCGAGCGTGCGGTTGCAGACCTGGGACGCGGTGCGCAGCCTGGACTACCTGGCAGGGCATCCGCTGGTCGATCCGAAGCGGCTGGCTTCCACGGGACAGTCCGGCGGCGGCACCAATACCATGCTGCTGGCCGCGGTGGACGACCGCCTGGCCGCGGCGGCGGTGTCCTGCGGCAATACCGAAAACCTGGCCAGCGCGGATTTCAATCCGCCCGGCGCCACCGACGACGCCGAGCAGGATTTCCCCGGTTCCGGCCCCCTGGGTTTCGATCGCTGGGATCTGCTGTACCCGCTCGCGCCCAAGCCGCTGCTCGTAATGCCCAGCGCCAGGGACTTCGCCGGGACCTATTCGCCGAATTACATCGCCAGCGGCGTCGAGGAGTTCGGCAAGCTGCGCGCGGTATACGAAATGATGGGCCACCCCGACCGCCTCGCGTGGCAGGACACGCTGCTCCCCCACGGCCTGGCTTACGGTTTCCGGCTGGCGATCTACAACTGGTTTCTGCGCTGGCTGATGGGAGCGCCGCCCATTACCGTGGAACCGCTCGTGACGCCGGAGCCGGAAGAGACTCTTTTCGTATCTCCCGGCGGCAGCGTCGTGCAGGCCTACGGCGGAGAGACGCCGTTCCGGATGGCGCGGGAGCGGAAGATCGTGAAGCACCCCGTTCCCCTCGGAAGGCTCCTGGGAGTGGATCGCCCGCCGGCCGCGCCGCAAGCCGCGACGCTGGCGCGTACGGAGTTCCGGCAGGCCCATATCGAGGCGATCGAGGTGCCTTCCGCGCCGGGTGTCTGGCTTCCCGCGTATCTCTACCGGCCGAAGGCGGGCGGGAGCGGGAAGCCGCTGCTGCTGCTCCTGGACCCGGCCGGGCGCGGCCAGTGGCAGGAAGGCAACCTTTACGATACGCTCGCTGCCCAGGGCTATCCGGTCTGCGCGCTGGACGTGCGCGGCATCGGAGAATTGAGCCCGGAGTATAGCCGTGGATCCGCCCGTCACGGCGGAGCGCACCGCTCCGAGCAACACTACGCGTGGTCGTCCATGATCCTGGGCAAGCCCCTGCTGGGGCAGCGGGTGACCGATATCGTTGCGGCCGTGCGCGCGCTCGGTCCCCGGAAGGATCTGGTATCCGGCGGCCTGGTTCTGGCGGCGCGCGGCATCCTGACCATTCCGGCCCTGTTCGCGGCGGCGCTGGAGCCGGCCATCGGCGCCGTGTACCTGGCGGGCGGCCTGGTTTCCTACCGCAGCATTATGGAAACGGAAGAGTATTTGGGGGGCAACTACCACAACGCCGGGAACAATGAAACCGACCTTTTCGGCGCCTTCGTCCCGGGGTTGCTGAACCACACGGACCTGCCGGAGACCGCCGCCGCCATCGCTCCGCGAAGGGTCACGCTGGCGGGCGCCATCGATGCGGCCGGAAAGAAGGTAGACGCGGGCGAAGTGGCGCGGATATACGCGGCGGCCGGCAGCGTGCAGGTGCTGCCCGAAGGGGCGTGGAGCGCCGCGGCACTGGCGCGCGCGGCGGGGGCGGGCGCCTGAGCCGCCCCGCCTCACAACACCGGAATCGGAGCGAGTGCAATCTATGCGAAGACGCAATTTCTTCCAGACATTGCTTTGTGGAACGGCGGCTTCGGCGCGCGGGCAGGCCGCCGGCGCGCCGGTCTCCAGGTTTGTGACCCGCCGCATCGACGAGATGACCAGCCGCGAGGTGGAGTCTTACCTCAAGGAGGGCGGCGACTTGGCCTTCATCCCCTTCGGACCGGTCAGCGGCCATGGTGCGCTCATTCCCATGGGCATGCACGCCCACTGGGCCAGCGCGCTCAGCCTGCTGCTTGCCGAGAAAGCCAATGGGCTGGTCTTCCCCCCCACCTTCGCGTGCTTCGCGGGCGCCACGCGCACGTTCCGGGGAACGGTCTCGTTTCCGATCCACGAGCAGGTCTCGGTTCTGAAGAGAATTGCGAGCACCCTGCACGCCGCCGGCTTCAAGCGCACGGTGCTGGTCGCCGGGACCAACCCTGAGGATACCGGCGGTATCATCGCCGCGCGAGCCCTGTTCGACGAGACCGAAACGCCGTATTGGTACCTGCAAGGTTCCCGCATCCTCGACCTCCCGGAGATCCGGGCGATGTACGCGGGCTATCCAGGCAATTTCGGGGAGACCCTCGTGGAACTGGCCAGCTTGCGGATTCTGGGGCGCGAGCGTCCCACCCCGCTGGAGAACTGGTCGCGGGAAATCAAGCGCGGGGAAGGCGGCGACCAGCCCCAGGAAATCGCGGAAGACATCAAGCAGGCGAGAAGATTCGGGGCAGTGGGCTTTCGCTACTTCGAAGAGAAGAACCACGGGAACCAGGGCACGGCGGGGATCATGTTCAAGGGGAGATCCGACATCGACATGACGGTCGAGATCCTGAACAAGTGCGCCGACCTGGTAGTCCCGGCCCTGGCCAACTTCGCGCATTACGAGAAATGGCTGTCGGAGCACCCCATGGAGTACATCAAGGCTACCGACCGCCTGGAAGAGAAATAGAAGCGGCCGGCGCCGGGCGTCATCCCGTAGTGTCCGGAAACTCGATCCGCCTCGGATCGTGCGGGTTGCAGTGCCCGTTGCAGGAACTTTGGCTGCTACCCTGTGCCAACGCGCCGGACCTTCGACCCGTTCCGACTGCTGCTGATTTCGGTCGCCGGTTGGTTTGGCCAGCCTCGGTGATCACCCAAAACCGGCCAGCGAGTACCGCACTCAGGACGTTGACGCTGACGGAAGGTATACTCTTCGCCAACGCGGGCAATGTCTTGAGCGAGCAATTGAAACAGCAAGTCATAGCGCTGGGACGGGTGAAGTGGACGCCGAGGCGCCGGGGTGCCCTGGGCCGGGCCGGGATCGAGCGTGAAACCGGCGTCCGCCGAGAGACTGCGGGCTGCCATCACCATATCCAACTCGGGCTCATCGCCGAAGGTCTGCTTCAGATCCTCTCCGCCACGACCCCAAGCTGGTCTGGCGATTCTTCGGCTCCTGGATCTGGACCGTTCGGCCGGGACTGCCCCCCTCCCTCCGGACAGGCCGTCGCCGTCGCGCACAAGGAATCAGCTTGACGGCGTGAGCCGCCCGCCTTCATATCTCGGCGCTCTCAAGTGGCGACCTAGTACGTTTGGTGGTTCCCGCCGCGCAGACGGAACGCGATCGGTGAGACTCCTGACCTCGCGCGTCACGAGTTGCCGGACCACGCGAAAACGGCCCTCGTGGACTGACAGAGCTTCGAGCACGCGAGTGCGCCGGGACCGACGCGAGCGCGACTGTCACCTTCATGCGGCCGCGAACCCGGTTCTGGCGTCTGCCCGCGAACGATTTTCGGGATCAACCTCTCACCGATGCGCGAGGCGTCAGTGCGGGCCGCGCGCGAACGCTTCCATGACGGGTTTGCCGAGCCATGCGGAAGGGGGCTTCACCCGTAGCACGTACGCGAGTGTAGGAGCCGTGTCATAGATGTTGACGAGGCTGCGGAGTTCGCGCCCTTTAGCGACGCCGGGGCCGTGGATGATCCAGGGGATCTCGATTTCGGCCATGGTCGCGCCGCCATGTTTCTTCCCAAGGCCGCCGTGATCGGCGGTCAACAGCACCAGCGTATCCGGCATCATTCCGGCCCTTTCCACCGCGGCGAGGATCAGCCCGGTGAGCTTATCCGCCTTCTCGATGGCGGCGATGTACTCGGGGCTGCCATGGCCGAATTTATGCCCCGCGCGATCCACGAGATCCAGGTGAATGAATGTGAGACGCGGTTTGTGCTCGGGAATGTAGGCCACCGCACGGCGTACGGTCTCATCGGCGTCTCGAGTTCCAGGATGGTCCACCCGGCTTGCCGCACCGGGCTCCACCAGGCGGGCAAAGCCCTCCCACTCGTGGAAAATGGCGATATCAGCCGGCGGTTCCTGCTGCCTCAGCGTTCCGAATATGGTTGGGAAGATCCCGCCGGATCCTTTCGCCGTTGGTGCAATGTCGAACTTGTCCGGCATCCAGGCGTTAGATGTGACACCGTGCTGTTCCGGGCCGGCGCCCATAATCATGGATGCCCAGTTGGGGCTGCTGGAGGTGGGCATCACGCCGCGCGCGTGCCACGTATATGAACCTTGGCTGCGGACTCGCGTGATGGCTGGGGCCTTCGCCGCTTGCAGTCCGCTCGGGCTCAAACCGTCATAGCCGATGACCAGCACGTGTTTGACGGGGGGCTGCGCGTGTGCCGCCATGGCCAGAGCAGCCCCCAGAATCGCAACAAAAAATCTTCGCAATTTCCTTACCCCGCGCTCATCTGCGATAGCCCTCCCGGCGCCGGCAGCCGGACTACCGATTGTTCGGCTGCCGGCCTCGCGGCGTGCGAACGAGCAGCGTCGCAGGGAATTCTCGCTAAGGCGCCATTATAGAGCAGCTTCCGCTGGATCTTCAACTCGCGGGCCAAAGCCTCAATGTTTTCGCAGGTCTTCATTCGTTCGACGGCCTGCCGTTTGAACTCCACCGTGTGTCGACGCCACTTTGCCATCTTGACCATTCTGCCTCCATTCGCTGCAAAGTGCGTCTTTTCGGCGTGTCTCACTTTTGGGGTTCGGTCCAAGACGGGCTGCAGCTCGCTGTCACCCCGCCCGCGGTGGTCTGGTCAAAAGGCGTGCTTTGCCCCCTGCTGAGAGCGGGCGTGCCGGTATCGAAATCGAAAGTGACGGTCTGGGCATTCACGAAGCTCGCCAAACGGAAACCCAGCGACGTCACGACAAGCGCGGAACTCCGAATCCTTCTTGTCTGCCCACCTCTCCCAGGCGTCCGCCGGCGCCGGATGGCCTCCGGCGCCGGCAGCGCGACTGTCGCCGATCGTGGCCGCGACCGGCGTCGGGATGAGCGAACTATTCGACAACCGCAGCCGCCCCGGGATCGACGCCCGCCGCATCCCGTGCCGGCTGCGCGCCGCCATTGCCGCTCACCTCGTTCCCATCTACGGCGGGGCTAGAGCCCCGCGCGGGCTAAAGCCCGCCTTCCCCTTCAGCTCGAAGCGCCATTTCCACACTTCGTAGATCACCGGGTACACCAGCAGCTCGAGCAGGAAGGACGTGAAGACGCCGCCGATCAACGGCGCGCCGATCCGCTTCATCACGTCCGACCCGGTGCCGGTCGCCCACAGGATGGGCGCCAGCCCGATGAAGTCCGTCGCCACGGTCATGAACTTCGGGCGGATGCGCTTCACGGCGCCCTGCACGATGGCCTCGCGCAGTTCGGCCAGCGTTCCCAGCCGCCCCTCCTTCTTCGCCTGCTCATAGGCCAAGTCCAGGTACAGCAGCATGAACACGCCGGTCTCGGCGTCCACGCCCAGCAGCGCGATCATTCCCACCCACACCCCGACGCTCATGTTGTAGCCCAGCAGGTACAGGAACCACACCGCGCCGATGGCCGAAAACGGCACGGCCAGCACCACAATGAGGGTCTTCACCACGGACCGGGTGTTGATGTAAAGCAGCGTCAGGATCAGAAAACCGGTCAACGGCAGCACCAGCAGCAGGCGCTTGTCCACCCGCTCCATCGCCTCGTACTGCCCGCTCCAGGTAATGGCGAAGCCCGGCGGCAGCTTCACCTTGTCGCGCACGATCTCGCGCGCCTCCCGCACGTAACCGCCCGGATCGCGGCCCGCCACGTCCACGTAGACATAGCCGGTCAGCAGCCCGCCCTCGTCGCGGATCATGCCCGGCCCCGAAGCCGGCTTGATCTCGGCCAAATCCGACAGCGGGACCTGCCGGGCGCCCCCCGCCGGCACCAGCACGCGCCCGACCGAGGCCAGGTCCGACCGGAAATCGCGCATGTAGCGCACGTTCACCGGGTAGCGCGCGCGGCCCTCGACGGTGGTCGTGATGTTCTCGCCGCCGATGGCGTTCTGCACCGCCGCCTGCGCCTCGTCGATGGTCAGGCCGTAGCGCGCCAGCGCCTCGCGGTTCCAGTTGAGATCGAGGAAGTAGCCTTCGGCGGTCCGCTCGGCGAAGACGCTGCGCGTGCCTTTCAACGGCGCGAGCGCGGCCTCCACTTGCGAGCCGATCTGTTCGATCTTCTCCAGGTCGTCCCCGTGGATCTTCAGGCCCACCGGCGTCCGCATGCCCGTGCTCAGCATGTCGATGCGCGCCTTGATGGGCATGGTCCAGGCGTTGGACACGCCCGGCACCTTCACCGCCGCGTTCATCTGATCCACAAGCTGGTCGGGCGACATCGTGTCCGGCGTGAAGTGGCGGAACAGCGGCTTCAGCCACTCGGGCGACCAGGAGGAGTACCAGGTGGGCGTCTTGCGCCACTGGGAGCGCGGTTTCAGCGTGATCACCGTCTCGAGCATCGAAAGCGGCGCCGGATCGGTGGACGTCTCGGCGCGGCCGGCCTTGCCCAGCACCCGGTCCACCTCGGGGAACTGCCGGATCAGCCGGTCGGTGACCTGAAGCACGCGGCTCGCCTCGGCGATCGAGATGCCCGGCATGGTCGAGGGCATGTAGAACAGCGCCTCCTCGTACAGCGGGGGCATGAACTCCGAGCCCAGCGCGAAGTACACCGGCACCGTGACGGCGAACAACCCGGCCGCAACGCCGATCACCGTCCACTTGTGGCGCAGCGACCAGCGGCAGGCCGGCTCGTACAACCGGATCAGGACCCGGCTCACCGGGTGGCCGTC
>Ga0315273_10012807_pt1 | contig 10768 bp, 9 predicted proteins | sample YL17G02_0_MG_FD_205753 | JGI IMG/M metagenome (GOLD analysis project Ga0315273, IMG submission 205753) | Sediment microbial communities from Yellowstone Lake, YNP, Wyoming, USA - YL17G02_0 | ecosystem: Environmental > Aquatic > Freshwater > Lake > Sediment | place: USA: Wyoming | collected... | reverse complement strand
ATCATCGTCGCTAATCTCCACGGCTGCGCCATGGAGCGCATTATGCATGTTTTTAGTGATGGCAAAAAATTTCTCATTGCCTTTTATGACATCCCAGCGCGCATCAACCCCGAGCTGTTTTAACAGTGGTATCATCCGGATGAGAATTTCTGCCACGCCGCCGCCAACAGCAGTGGAATTGATGTGCTGAATAACCTTCCCCTGCAGCCGTCCGGCTAAAAAGTATAGCTCATCTATAGTGCCGTGCCCCACGATAGCGGCATAATCATTTATATTAAACATATCTGCTCACTGCCTTAATTATTTTTTTCCGCAATCCCTCAAGGGTAATGGTATAGGGGTCTAAACGGGATAATTCCTCTGCCAATTTTATCTGACCGCTATCCCTGAACCACCGGGAAAAGTCATTTTCTGCATTATGCAGCCGCATGCGGGCCTCGAACACATGGAAGTACAGCGCATGGATGCTCAGTTTTGGAATAATGCTCAGAAATTCAGGCAAGGTATGAGCGACATAGGGTGTTGGTATAATAACGGTCACGCAACCCATAAAATAGAATTCTTCCCCGGGGGCGCAATCAAGGCAGTATTTGCCTTTTACTATATAATCGGAGAGGATTCTTATGAATTCATCGCGCAGCTCATCAATGCTGGTAAAGCGCACAATATCAACGCTTGCAAGGCTCTCCCCGAGAGCCTCAAGGCTCAGGATGTTGGTCACCCAGTAGGCAAAATCATTGGGAGGCTCCGGAGACAAATAATGGTGCTGCTGCAGGAACCGATGGGTATGATAATAAATTGCAGACGGGGGTACCTGCTTGATGCGCTCAAGCAGTTCAGCGGGGTTTTTTGCTTTTACTCCCAGCAGCCGTACCAGGTGCAGTTCAGAGAAAAAATAAAAAGGTTCAGGCACGGGCCAGTTCCTCCAGAATCGTTCTTATTTCCATATAATTGCTGACGCTGTAGCGCGCGTGGGATGAACAAAAGCCCACCTTGATGGAATAGACATCCCCTGGTATGACTTTAAACAGGTCTTCATCAGTGCGGTCATCGCCAACCGCCAGGATAAAATCGTACTGTTTGCCGGCAAGCAGATGTTTTGCTGCCGTGCCTTTATCCACGCCCGCGCTGCGCAATTCAACCACCTTATTGCCGTGCACCACATGCACATTGATATTCGAGGTAAATTCATCAAGCTCATCGATGAGCTCCCGCGCTCTGGCCGACGCCAGTTCCGGATCAGCCTTCCGATAATGCCAGGCAATAGAAAACTCTTTTTCTTCCACAAACGAACCAGGGACAATATCAGCATACAGGGCAAACAGGGGCAGCGCCTGCTGCTTCCATTCATTTGACAGGGGGGTGGTTAATTCCCAGTCACGGTTTCTGCTTTTGATCCAGACCCCATGCTCTGCTACCAGAACTGCCCCTGAAAAGCCAAACCATTCCTCCAAAATATCCCTGGTGCGTCCGCTGATAATGATAACATCCGTTTCGGGTTTTGCCAACAGGGCCGCTATTACTTTGAGTAGCGCCTCATCCGGAACAGCCTCCTGCGGGTCCCCGACAAACGGCACCAGCGTTCCGTCATAGTCAAGAAATAAAATTTTTCTCTGCGCGGCAGTAAAATCATCTCTCATCTTTTTTTTAAAGTCAGACGTTAGCATCTTTGCCGTGAGCCGCTCCCGCTCGTTTACCACCTCATGCAGCTCATTGATAAAATCAGTTGCCCAGCGGATGATGGTGTAGCGCTTCAGGCGGCCCTGCATACTGTCCATGCGCCGCATCTGCTCTGCTTCAGGGATTTCAAGCGCCTCTTTAATGGATGCTGCGATTTCTTCAATATTGTTGGGATTGATTAAGAGCGCCTCGCCGAGCTCCTTTGACGCACCGGCCATCTCGCTCAGAATAAGGACGCCGCGCTTAGTGCTCTTCGAAGCCACATATTCTTTAGCGATCAGATTCATGCCGTCGCGCAGCGGTGTGACCAGCGCTACATCGCTTATGCTGTAGAGCGCCATGAGCGGCTCAAAGGTAAATGACCGATACTGATATACGATCGGGGCCCAATCGATCCTGCTGAATCGGCCATTAATTTTCCCCACCAGCTCATCTATCTGCCGCTTCATGGTCTGATAGTGCTCAACACCCACCCGCGACGGCACTACCACCACCAGCAGCACCACCTTCCCGTGCCATGCCGGATTATTTTCGAGAAACAGCTCAAACCCTCGCAGCCGGTTGCTGATGCCCTTGGTGTAGTCAAGCCGGTCAATCGAGAGGATCACTTTTGAATCATGAAATTTTTTTCTCAACTCATGCACCTCTTCCTGAATAGCGTGATCGTGCGCAGCGTTATGAAACCGTTCAAAGTCAATGCCGATAGGGAAGGTGTCTGCCTTGACCACCCGCTCATTAATAATCATGGTCCCCATAGTATGTTCATGGCCGACAATGCGCAGCACGCAGCGCAAAAAGTATTGGGTGTAGTCGTGGGTATGAAACCCCAGCAGATCCGCTCCCAGCAGTCCGTCAAGGATTTCCCGGCCCCAGATGCGCGGCAGGAGCCGGTATAGTTCATAGGAGGGGAAGGGAATATGCAGAAAAAACCCTATGCGCAGTGCTGGGAATCGCTCCCGGAGAAGTTTTGGCAGCAGCATCAGATGATAGTCCTGGACCCACACCAGATCATCAGGCTGGACAATATTCTGCAGAGACTGAAAATATACTTCGTTTACATACTTGTAGGAATCCCAGTAGTCAGCATCATACGCTGCATAACTCGGCAGGTAATGGAACAGGGGCCAAATAGTTCTGTTGCAGAACCCGGAATAAAATTTATCCATCTCTTTTTCGGAGAGAAAGACAGGGTAAGCCTGCAGGTCGGATAGCAGCTTCTCTTTAAGCTCATCTTTGTGTCTATCCTTGATGGTGGTGCCCGGCCATCCGACCCATGTATAAGTGCCTCCCTTTTCTGTTAGCGCTTGAAGATATGAGCTGAGCCCTGAGACAAGCCCACCGGAGCTCGGCATGAACTTGTAATCAACCTTATCCTCAACAACCGTAACCGGCAGCCGGTTGGAAACAATATACAGCATACGTTTTTTTCCTTTTAAGAACTGTATGCTATAAAGCATACCTTAAATGAGCGGGAATTTTCCAGTCATTCCGGACAAGCACATACATTTATATTCTCGAAAGATACCAGTATGTGCATTCTCCTCATATTGCGGCATTGATTTGACAAAGGAGTGGCCATTCTTTTCAGGTAGCTTGGTTAGTCGTTTTATTAATTTGATGTATGTTTTTTGATTATCTATAAAATATACCTTGACTTTTTACCTAATGGTTATTAAAAATTGGAATATTATATTAATAAGGGGATGGAGTTCCCCAAAAACCGCCTTAAAGGCTGATAACTCCTACTGCAACAGATGCTGCGGTGGGAGTATAAATAATAGACATGGAAACCCACCAGGTATCTGGTGGGTTTTTTCTTTGATCTCATTGCGTACTATCGAAGGATATTGAAATGGAAAACATTTGGCTGGAATCTGCACTGTGGGTCTCGCTAGCCTTACTTGCATCACTTATCTCTATTCGTATTGCCATATCTGTTGCACTCGTAGAAATAATGGTGGGTGCAGTTGCCGGGAATCTTTTACACCTGTCACTTACGCCGTGGATTAATTACCTTGCAGGGGTGGGGGCGATTCTTCTTACTTTTCTTGCCGGTGCTGAAATCGATCCGGCAGTTATAAAAAAACACTTCTGGTCAAGCATGTCCATTGGTATCCTTGGGTTTGTTGCTCCCTATGCGGGCGTTCTTTTATATACGCACTATATTTATCATTGGCCGTGGCCGCAAGCGCAGATTGCAGGCATTTCACTTTCAACCACCTCGGTTGCCGTGGTCTACGCAGTTATGATTGAAACCGGGTTTAACCGTACGGAGATTGGCAAAATCATCCTTGCAGCGTGCTTCATAAATGACCTCGGCACTGTGCTTGCCCTCGGAGTGATCTTTGCAAATTATAATATTTGGCTTGCCGTCTTTGCGCTGGCGACAGCTCTTACCCTCTGGGTTCTTCCGAAATTTGTTCCCTGGTTTTTTAAAAGAATCGGCAACAGAATCAGTGAGCCGGAAATAAAATTCATTTTGCTGGTACTGTTTTTACTTGGTGGGATTGGCAATATCGCAAAAAGCGAAGCCGTTCTCCCTGCATACCTCATTGGCATGGTGCTGGCGCCATTCTTCCTGAAAGATAAGGTGCTTGCCCAGCGTATGCGGGTCATTGTCTTCACTCTGCTCACCCCTTTCTATTTTTTGAAGGCAGGCTCATTGGTAAAATTTCAGACAGTGGTTCTGTCTGCTGGAATCATCGTGGTGCTACTACTGGTTAAAATGATTACCAAGGCTATTGGTATTTTCCCGCTTACGAGGACGTTTAAATTTAAAAAACAGGAAGGTATCTATACAACGCTGATGATGTCGACAGGCCTTACCTTTGGAAGTATCGCAGCCCTATTTGGCTTGACCAACGGGATTATTAATCAGGATCAATATACAATCTTAGTTACTGCAGTAATTGGTAGCGCGGTAGTGCCAACGCTGATTGCCCAGCAGTGGTTTCAACCAGAACTAACCCTTATTGAAGAGGAGGATGACAATGCATAAAAAAATATTGCACGGACTTGACGGCTCTGAAGGATCTTTCAAAGCCCTTGCCGAGGCTGCACGCCTTGCAAAACTGTATGGGGCAGAGCTTCATTGCATCTCCATTGAGGAAATTCCCCGCTATTCAGAAACAATGGGGGAACTGGTAGAAGAAAAAGCCGTGGCCAATGAAAAATTCAGCGAGGCCATTAAAAAGGCAAAGGAAATGGCACAAAAAGACGGCCTTGAGCTTACAACTCATATTTTTGTGGGGCATGAAGTAAAAAACATTCTTGAATTTATTAAGAAGCGCGGGTTTGATCTTCTTGTCATCGGCTTCATGGGCCACTCAGCTTTGTATGAACGGGTCATGGGAAGCACATGCCAGAGCCTGGTTCGTCTTGCACCCTGTTCTGTATTGGTCGTGAAATAAAATACAGAGATACCTTGTGATCTTTTAGAATAAATTGTTTTTAAAGAAGGGAGAAAATTATGAACCGCAGGATTGCATCTATTCATGCATTGGAAATACTTGATTCACGTGGCAACCCGACTATCAGGGTTTTTGTAAAGCTGGACAATAGCATAGTAGCTTCAGCCTCAGTTCCTTCGGGAGCTTCAACGGGCGTTAATGAGGCTTTGGAACTGCGTGATGGCGATAGGAAGCGATATGATGGAAAAGGCGTGCTTAAAGCAGTCGCTAACGTCAACAATAGAATAGCGCCTAAACTTTTAGGGATGGACCCAACACAGCAAAAAGAGATTGACCATTTAATGATTGAGCTTGATGGAACACCAGATAAGAGCCACCTCGGTGCTAATGCAATCCTTGGAGTATCAATGGCAGTAGCACGAACAGCGGCTATTTCCTCTAATCTGCCACTGTATGAATATTTAGGCGGACCCGAAGCCGTTGGAATCCCTGTGCCCATGATGAACATACTTAACGGAGGGGCGCATGCTGACAATAGCGTTGACTTTCAGGAGTTTATGATCATGCCTATTGGCGCACCAACGTTTTCAGAAGCCTTGCGTTATGGTTCTGAGACATTCTTCTCACTTAAAAATATACTTAAGAGAAAAGGATATGCCACCAGTGTCGGTGATGAAGGGGGGTTTGCTCCCAACCTCAAGAGTAACGACGAGGCGTGTGAAGTGATTATTGAAGCTATCCAGAAGGCTGGTTACAAGCCAGGGATAGATATTGCGATTGCTTTAGACCCGGCAGCCAGCTCGTTTTTTTCTAACGGTGTTTATCACCTCAGCAAATCACACGAGGGTACAAAGACCAGCACTGAGATGACCGCTTTGTATAAAGCCTGGGTTGAAAAATATCCCATTGTGTCTATTGAAGATGGTCTGGCTGAAAGCGATTGGGAAGGATTCCATAAGCACACCGCTACACTGGGGGATAAAATTCAAATTGTTGGTGACGACCTCTACGTCACAAACACTCAATTTATAAACAAAGGTATTCGGGTTAAAGCCACTAATGCAGTGCTCATAAAGCTTAATCAAATTGGCACTGTCACTGAAACCATTGAGGCAATCAACCTCTGTCGCAAAGCTGGCTGGGGTTTTGTTATCTCCCATCGTTCCGGTGAAACTGAAGATACTTTTTTAGCCGATTTTGCAGTGGCAATGGGTGGTGGGCAAATAAAGACCGGTTCTGTTTGCCGCAGTGAACGGATTGCCAAATATAACCGCTTGCTGGAGATCGAAGCAGAACTTGGCGAAAAAGCAGTTTTTGAAAGTCCATTTAAAATGAAATAACATCATGTGCTTTGTAGGGCGGAAAAAAGAAATAAGCCTTATTGTAAAAGCATTGGAGAAGGGAACTAATATCGTTCTGTCCGGGAAATATGGCATTGGGCGGACTGCATTAATCAAGCACATTGCAAAAATCGCTCAGGAGCGCTGGAAATTTTTTTATATGGATTTCTCGCAAACCCCCGGTGAGGTCTGCAATGCACTTCTTAAAAAGCTGTTCCCTGATTATCACTATAAAAATAAGCACAAATACGTGAGATACAAAGCAAGCCGATTTCAGATCGCAAACCTTGATTTACCGGACAAACGAAAACACATACTCATTTTAGATAACATCGCAAAGCTCTCACCACAGAAGATAAAATTGCTCAGCTATTTATCAACAGAAAAACGGTTTGGATTTATTGCAATAGTAGAACAGTTTATACCTGAGCCTGACCTCCTGCGGCTTCGTGTCGCTTTAAGCCCCACGATCCAAATTAGACTTTTCCATCTGAGCATCCATAGTACACGTGAATATTTAAGAAACAGTTCAATAAAATATAATTTCAACTGGCCTGAAAATCGCATTAAAACATTCAGTGAAATAATCAAAGGATATCCGCTTGCCATGAAAGAGATTGTTACGATGGAGCACAAACGGGGTTGATGTTTGTTTTTAATAAAAAGAACAGGACGAGGATCAGGTAGAGTTAGTTGAAATAATCAAGCATTATGGGATGGTATGGAACGAAATAGAAAGTTTTTTGGCTTTGAAAAAAACATTTTTTTTGCTGGACTCGTGAGTTTCTTCATGGACGTAAGTTCCGAAATGATCTACCCGCTCGTTCCACTTTTTTTGGCCAATGTACTGGGGGTTAATAAATCTCTGATTGGTCTGATAGAAGGTATTGCAGAGTCAACGGCCAGTCTGTTTAAGGTTTTTTCCGGCTGGTTCTCTGACAAAATCAGGAATCGGAAAAGCCTCATGGTTACTGGATATATTATTTCCACTTTGAGCAGGCCGATTATTGCTATTGCAAATCAATGGCCGGGAATATGTGTTGCAAGATTTGTAGACAGATTAGGAAAAGGCATACGCACAGCACCCAGGGATGCCATTATTGCAGAATCTTCAGATAAACCACATCTTGCCCGCGCTTTCAGTTTCCATCGTGCAATGGATACAATGGGAGCCGTTATCGGTCCTGCGCTTGCCTTTTTTTTATTGCAGCTTTTCTCCGACGGTTACAGGAAGGTCTTCTGGCTTTCCATGATACCGGGGAGCATAGCAGTCCTCTTAATTATCTTTTTTATTAAAGAGAAAAAACCCGGCCTGCCTGTACAACAAGCTCAAGTGAATAGGCTAACTCTTAAGCATTTTGACTGGAAGGTAAAGTTTTTCATATCAATTACAGCCCTATTTGCTTTGGGTAATTCAAGTGACGTATTTCTAATACTCCGGGCGCAACAGATTGGTATTCCAGCGACGATAATTCCCGCTGTATATTTAACCTTCAATCTTGTTTACTCCTTATCAGCCATCCCTGCTGGTATTGCTGCAGATAGGTTTGGGAGAAAAAGAATCATTCTCCTGGGGTTTGTATTGTTTGCCTGTCTGTATTATGGTTTTGCGATGGCAAAAACACCTTTTGCTATCTGGATTTTATTTGGTTTATACGGGGTTTTTATGGGACTCACAGAAGGTATCCAAAAGGCATTCCTCGCCACCATAATTCCATCCGCCTTTACAGCAACTGCCTTTGGTGTCTATGCTACGGCAGTTGGGCTTGCCCTGTTTCCAGCCAGTTTGATCGGGGGATGGCTTTGGGATCATGTCTCCCCTGCTGCAACTTTCTATTTTGGAGCAATAACGGCTACCTTGTCAGCAATGCTATTTATAGTACTGATTATTACCATGAAAAACTCAGCAGAATGTAAAGTCCAGGGGACATAGATTATGAATACTAAAAACTTGAGCGATGGTAAAAAGTCGATGCTTAACGACAGCCAAAGAAGGGGCCTATCAACAGCCCTTTGCGTGTTTGAAGAGATGCTTTTTGAGGTTGCACAGGTTCTTCAACAGAAATCTTATCGGGGACTTTTACAGGAGGTTGAAGATGATATAAGCTTACATATTAAGGATGCTATGAGTGAAAAGATTTTGCTGATAAAAGATACCGTAAATCATCTTGCAGATTCCCTTAAACTTGAAAAGAGAATAGTAAATACAAGCAAACAGGTTACAGGCAAACTTTTTTATTGTTTAGAACTATTAGAAAACGTTAAAGCAAAACGATTACAACGGTATGGCAGCATTAGAGACGGGCTTGAAGACATCCTTGATCCTCAGATAAATCTTCTCATAGCTTCTGTGTCTTCTTTAGTCAATTTAGTGCGGGACAAAGGTTGAATCATGTCCAACTTATTACACAGATAAAGCATGCTTTCGATTTATTCCTGCATAATAAAAGGGGTATGGCAACACTGAGATTTTGACCAATGATGAATGCAATAGAAGATTATACGACATCGGCAGCGCTACAGCGTTCAGAAATGGATACCTTACAGAAAATCCGAAATGCAGCAGAACGGTTTAATCTTTTGTCCCTTCATCGGCAAATAGAAGCTTGTGAGATGTTGCTTGCGGAAAATCAATTTATTGATATTGCAGTTCTTGGCCAATTCAAGGCTGGCAAGACTTCCTTTATTAATTCCCTGATTGGTAAATCAGTCTTGCCGGTGGGTGTCATTCCGGTCACCTCGGTGATAACACGTATTACACGGGTGCAGTATGGATCAAGGGAGAGGGTGCTGGTAAGGTTCTTAGATGACAAACAAATTGAGGTTCCTTTACGGGAAATTGAAGATTTTATATCTGAGACAAAAAATCCGGCTAACCGTAAAGGGGTGGCAGTAGTCGATGTCGAACTACCACTTTTTAGGCGGTATCATGGGCTGCGTCTGGTAGATACACCGGGGCTTGGAAGTGCATATAAATATAATACGGCAACATCAGAAGAGTGGCTTCCAAGGGTAGGAGCAGCTATAGTTGCCATAAGCTCTGAACGCCCACTTTCTGAAAGCGATATACAGCTTCTTCGGGAGCTGAAGGACTATACCCCGGAGATTATTCTCCTTTTGACAAAAACAGATCTCCTCTCACCTGATCAGCAAACAGAAGTTGTGAACTTCTTGAATGATACAGCCAGCAAAGAACTTAATCGTACATTTCCGATCTTTCTTTATTCCATAAAAAGCGATACGGATAGTTACAAGCTACAGCTCGATACTGAGCTTTTTATCCCCCTGTCACATGCCCTTGACTTTGAATTACAAAAGATTTCCCAGCATAAAGTCACCTCGCTTGCCCGCACCTGTGTTAGTTATCTTGAAGTCGCCTTGAGCGCATCTTTGCAGGCAGATCATGAGCGAGAAGAAGTCAAAAGTCTAATCCTTGATGAAAAGGTTAATGTTGATCTGATCCGCTCGGAGCTTTTCCTTATTGCACAAGAACATATGATACAGACCCGCACTCTGATAGGGCAGCATCTCAATGACGTATGCAAATCTCCCTTAACGCAAAAACTTATCCCATGGCTCAAAGATGATATGAAATTATGGAAAGGTAATTTGTCTGTTTTCACCAGACAGTTTGAACAGTGGTTGAAGGAGAAGATGACGCAGGAACTCAATACTATATCACAAAGCGAACATGATCACTTTTTTACTTCGCTTTTTAAAGCACAGGCCGCAATTTCGCGGTGCGTAAATCTGTTCAAAAGCCTTATTGATAGAAATATTGAGAAGGTACTTGGAATAAAGATGGGCACCGTTGACTGGAATATTTCCATAACAGAGCCTGGACGTCCCGATTTCACCTTTACCAGGACATTTGATTTACATCTTGATCTCTTGTGGTTTTTCATTCCCATGATACTTTTTAGAAAAGCTTTTGAAAGGCATTTCCTTAAGCAAATACCCTGGACAGTTGAGGTAAACCTCTCGCGGCTTGCCTATCAATGGGAGGTGAGGATAAATAGGTCTATTGAGATGATGAAAAACAGAGCTTCGGCTTATGTGCAGGAAGAGCTTTCTACTATTGAGATGCTTATATCGAAACCACAAGAGCAGACCACGGCAATCAAACAGAGCCTCAATGAAATGCATGGTATTCTTAATGATAATTAAAAATAACCAGTTAATCATCGGCTTTAAGCGTTTGGGCAACTTCTGCCAGAACGTTCTTATCACGCAGTTTTGCAAGTTCTACAGAACTTTCCTGAACTCCTTCGAGAGTATTGAAAAACCGGTCAAGAATATCGCCGCTGTAAGATGGTACAAGAAAAATGTGGGTATGGG
>Ga0315273_10012806_pt1 | contig 10768 bp, 8 predicted proteins | sample YL17G02_0_MG_FD_205753 | JGI IMG/M metagenome (GOLD analysis project Ga0315273, IMG submission 205753) | Sediment microbial communities from Yellowstone Lake, YNP, Wyoming, USA - YL17G02_0 | ecosystem: Environmental > Aquatic > Freshwater > Lake > Sediment | place: USA: Wyoming | collected... | reverse complement strand
TAACCGCCGCAATATCTTCAAGCAGAACCGCGCCGCCGCACTCGCAGAATGGCGTCAACTCGCAGCGTGAGAGTCTTGACCGATCGTGATCAGCCAGCTCATGATTAGTTAGTCTGACAACGCCATTGCCGGATCATCCCCGCTCGCGCGGGGAACACTGGGCCTTCTGCGCTGCCCTCTCGGCCTCGCGCGGATCATCCCCGCTCGCGCGGGGAACACTCAGTCTCGCAACGCTGCGCGAGCTGGATGTCCGGATCATCCCCGCTCGCGCGGGGAATACGATTTCCTGCGCCATAGCCACAATCGAGAGACCGGATCATCCCCGCTCGCGCGGGGAACACAGGCTACGCCATCGGGGCGACCGTATTACCAGCGGATCATCCCCGCTCGCGCGGGGAACACTTCGACGGCACGACCGCTGTGGGCATCTATGGCGGATCATCCCCGCTCGCGCGGGGAACACTGGAATATGAAAGCGTTTCGGATGTTCTAGACAGCATCATCCCCGCTCGCGCGGGGAACACTGACCCCATCCGATCAAAAGCCGCTGAATGTCCGGATCATCCCCGCTCGCGCGGGGAACACGAACCTCATATCCCAAGCACTAGCACCCCTGACGGATCATCCCCGCTCGCGCGGGGAACACATCTTGTCGCCAAGCTGGTAAGCGGTAAGTGACGGATCATCCCCGCTCGCGCGGGGAACACCCGAGGTCAGCTTCGATATCACGGTACACCCACGGATCATCCCCGCTCGCGCGGGGAACACAATACTTCAACCCCGGTTACAGCCTATTCAGACGGATCATCCCCGCTCGCGCGGGGAACACTGGTTACACAGCTTCCACAGACGCTCAGACACCGGATCATCCCCGCTCGCGCGGGGAACACCTAATGTAGTCCTTCGGTAGACCCTTCTTAGGCGGATCATCCCCGCTCGCGCGGGGAACACGAATGTTGACTCAGCGCCGACGAAGCCGATCTCGGATCATCCCCGCTCGCGCGGGGAACACATTTCCTCGTAAACTCGTTTCGACTCGGCACCCGGATCATCCCCGCTCGCGCGGGGAACACATGATGCTACTTGGGCAACCGTGTCAGGTTCTCGGATCATCCCCGCTCGCGCGGGGAACACGTTGTCGTCGGGGCGGCAGTTACCCCAGTAAACGGATCATCCCCGCTCGCGCGGGGAACACATATGCTTGCAGCGGATGCGGTACATCTTCGCCGGATCATCCCCGCTCGCGCGGGGAACACCACCGCCTCCAGCTAAGTCGTGGGAAGAGACGCGGATCATCCCCGCTCGCGCGGGGAACACTTCGGAGGCGCGAAGCCACCGAACCCTGATAACGGATCATCCCCGCTCGCGCGGGGAACACGCCATTGACTTGCTCTTGCTGCTCGATGCGGCCGGATCATCCCCGCTCGCGCGGGGAACACAAGACCGAGCGCCTTAACTGGCTTTTCGCAGCCGGATCATCCCCGCTCGCGCGGGGAACACGACATCCTCGAACTCGCGCCTGACGAGATGATCGGATCATCCCCGCTCGCGCGGGGAACACTACCATTCACGGTATCGTACCATGCAGCCCCTCGGATCATCCCCGCTCGCGCGGGGAACACCTGCATCGTGCCCAGATGTTTACATGCGCCAGCGGATCATCCCCGCTCGCGCGGGGAACACCTCAACGCAATCAAGATAGGCCTCGACAAAACCGGATCATCCCCGCTCGCGCGGGGAACACCTCCTCCACATAGACTCTAGTGTACGAGTGACCGGATCATCCCCGCTCGCGCGGGGAACACATTACGGGTACGCTTCATGTGATCTGAAATGACGGATCATCCCCGCTCGCGCGGGGAACACTTGAGGACCGTAACGCGAGGCTCCTTGGCATACGGATCATCCCCGCTCGCGCGGGGAACACTCTTCTCGCCAAGCCCCTGACCTCACGAAGCTTTCTTCTTGTCAAAGAGCCCCACCGGCGTTCGCTGTACGTTCCGCTGGCGGTGTTAGTCGCTTTCTCGTTCCCGCTTCGACATAGCGCCATCCGGCGGTTCCCCGCACGGCACAGGCGGTTTAAAGCGAACGAGCGTGAGGCCATCGAAATCGGCTGGCTCTCGACGGTTCTCACCAATGCATTCGAAATCAAAGCCGCTGTCTGTTGGCGCAGACCAAGCCATCACGGCATTACCCTCCCCGATCATCACCTTCGCCTCCTGCCAGATGCGCTCACGAACGCGGCGGCCATAAATGCCGATGTATACGCCTGCGCGAACTTCGGCGAGCCAGAGCGACAAGTGTCCTCGAAGACGAGGCGGAGCATTCTCAACCACGATGACCATCATCTCCTGAAGGCTCGCTCTTTGGTAAGGCTGGTTCTATCGCCTCGGGCGCCTCTTGCGGCGGCTCGAAGCCGCCTGCATTCAGCATGTCCTCGATAGCGGGGATAATCTTCTCTAGGAGCCCCGTGCGGCGGAAGAAGTCACGGCATGCAATGCGGACTTGGCGCTCCGGTGTCGTGTGGTCCCCCTTGCTCTTGGATATCCTGGCAGCTGTTTCGAAAGCGGCGGGTACGACCGTTTCAAACTTATAGACGTCCGCAATATCGTAGACGAAGCTTTGCGGCTTGCCTCGGTGGAGGAAGCCGATAGCCGGGGCATAACCTGCTGCCAGAATCGCAGCTTCCGTCAGGCCATACAGGCAGGCCGTAGCAGATGAGAGGCAACGGTTGGGAATGTCGGCAGCGTCCCATGCTCTCCGGTCATAGTTCCGGCTCGACCACTGGACGCCGTGCTTGCGGGCAAGGAGCTTGTACATCTCACGCACGCGAGCACCTTCAATGCCGCGCAACTGTTCGATAGACCGACGGGAGGGGGCCTCTTCGTTGAAGCGGCGGCGGTACATCTCACGTACGACCTTGAGGCGGGCGTCCTCGTCAAGCGCGAGGCTTGCTTGGTACAGCAGCTTGTCGGCCCGCGCTCCACCAGGCTGCCCAGATGCGTACAAGCGCACACCCGCTTCACCGACCCACACCAGGAGACAACCGACGCGAGCGGCGAGAACGACGGAGGCGTGAGATACCCGCGTGCCGGGTTCGAGCATAAGGCAGGCGAGCCCACCGATGGGAATCTGGGTGCGGATGCCGTTCTTGTCGATGATGACGAAGGCGCTGTCGAGAACATCCAACTCGCCGTATTCGAGAAATATAATGCTCGCCCGATCTTTCATTGGGATCGGTCTAAGGGGGACGTAGGCGGGGCCTGCCATGTAGTTCCGCTGCGTCAGGCGCGGCGTATAAGCATAAGACCACAGCCCCAGGCGCGTGCGGCACCAAAGCCCTCCTGTAGTCGGGCCAGGAACACCGCCGGTTCTGTTACGGTCAGCGTGCCCACCACATCCACCACACCGAACTGGACCGAAGGCGTTCCAGGACGGCGCAGGCGTTCCTGCCTGTAGCCCTCCAGTGCCAGGTCGCTGAGTTGGTAGCCGCTCGTTTCTCCAAGCCGCCGCAGCCACACCTCAGTGACTTCGCGAGCTATCCGCATGCGAGCCTTACGGCGCTCCTGACCGGCGGGCACTGACAGCAGAGCATGCATGACGGCGTCGACCTTGATCGTCTTGCCGTCGTCCCGCTTGCGACGCACCACGGGATTAGCGCGGAGCTGAAACGAGAGGCGATCTCCGGCCTTCAGCTTTGGTTCAAACGGTCTCGATGCTATGTCGAACAACGGGCTGTCGCTTGGGGGCCTGGCGCTCAGAACGTAGAACTTGCCGTTATCGGCCTCGCGATACAGAAAATCCCTCCGCCGCTCCTTACTATCGGCGTAGAGCGACCATACGAGATGATGCCCAGTGGGTTTGCCCGAACTATTGGGCATCAGGATCGGCATTAAGGCGCCGACCGAAGCCTCGCGCCGAAGCTGGGCTCGCGTGAGATAGGTCATGGTGTATCTTTCGTGAGATTGGTGACGTGCTCAGTGCGCTCAGCGTAAACGCGACGGCCCTGGTATCCATCTCGGCGGCTTGTGACCCTCAATACGTCCACACCGACAGCGTCCGCGTCGCAGGCCAGTTCAGGGTGATCGTCCAGCGAGATTGGCATCAGGGCAGCGACGGCCTTGGGCAACGGTATACGCTGGGCGAGAGCAGCCGGTAGTGTCTCCGCCTCGATGATCTCGGGGTGCATGGGAAGCGAGAGCGCACAGCACTTGCGGCCCAGGAACGGAACGAATACCGGCTGTTTCAACGCATCCGCCAGCTCGTCTAGTTTCCAACGTGCTCCGCTGCGCGACCAAAGGGCGATTGTGTAGAGCGCATCCTGGCGATACTCGCGCCTCGTGGGTATGCACCCCAGGTCGCCGTACTCCAGTTCCGCACGGCGAGACCTCAGGCTGCGAGCTTCAGGTCCACTTGGAATTTCTGTCGTATGATAATCTTGTATCGAGCGTCCAGAGGCATCGACGCGCACCGCATAGCCGTAACCTGACGCGAGCGCAGCGTGACCCTCGTCGTCGTCACGGTGCAGACCAAGGGAACCAGCGATAAGCCCCAGCATGGCGGAGCGTGCTGGCCGAGACCAGCTTGGGCGGTGCCGCATGGCACCAGTCTCGCCGTGCGCGGCGAGCGGGCTATACAGCGTCCAAATCAGGTACCGCATCTAGCTAACCCCGAGCCAGCGTGATCACGTCAGCGAGTGTACCCACCGGCTTTTCGCCCGAAGCGTCCAGCACGGCCTGCGCCGACCAGCTCTGGCCGTAGGCGGCGTCGAGCACCGAGCGGAACGTGTTGAGGCGCTTGATGCTTTCGGCGACTTGATCCTGCCCCGTCACGGGTTTGGTAAAAGCGGCAACTAAGCTCCTAGGCTGCTGATTGCCGGTCTCGGCGAGCACGTACGAGGCGTAGGCGTAAGACGCATAAGAAGCCTGATGGCCGCTCGGGCTCACCGTTGTCGCCGCTTGTACGAGAGCAGCAATGGTCGTGGCAGCCAGCTCAGCGTTCCCTGACAGATTGCTGCAGAGGAGACCTCGATCTACGCAGATGTAGGTGTAGAACACACCGGCCCCGAACTCGCGCACGCCGATATGTGCGGCCCCCGCACCTTCGTCATCGCTGGCTGCGCCCAGATCGTCCAGCGCCGTGAAGAAGTCGTCCTCGGTGACGACGCGGTGGGTCGTCACCGCGTGTGCCACCTGCACGGCAGCCTCGCGGTTGTAGTCGGGCTTGTCGGCAAGCATGCGGCCAAACATGGCGATGTCGGCAGCCGTATCGTCACGACGGAGGATCAGCTCCGTATTGAGGTCGACCGATTCGCCAGCCGCCATTCGGACCGCGACAGCGAGAGCGGCGGCATACTCCTCAGGAGATACGAACGCGAGCTGCTTGATACGAGGTCCGTCATTCTGCACAGCGCCGAACACCGCCGCGACCTCGCGCACAACCTTGAGTGCCTTTGCCTCAGGGACCTCTATTCCAACGAGGTGGTTCATGATCTCCTCGCCGATACGCTTCGTGCGTTTCCCCATATGGTCAGCCAGCGCCTGCTGCATAACGTCGGATGTGCGCCACGCCCGCTTGAGGCTCTGTGAAGAGATGCGCAGGCGCTCGACGCCGCCGATGACAGCAGTCTTGGGTCGCCCGGTGTCGTCGCGGTTGAGGCACGCGGGGCCATAGGACGTAATGAGATGGAGTTGGAGAAAGTCAGCCATTCGCTGCCCCCTGGGTGTTTTCGGTTGATGCTGAATTGGCGCCGGTTGCGGCGTAGTAACCGTATGCCCAGTTGGCGCGGGTTCTGTCCGTCCACCAGAGCATCGAATTGGCGAGGTCTGTGACATTGACGTGCCCGCCCAGGTGGGCGCTGAGCCTCGTCATCGCAGTCTGCAACTCGTCGGCGCCGCGCACGGTCATGAGGCGTCGAAACCGCCCTTCACTGAGGAGGGCGGTGTCGGCGTCCTTGAGCGTCGCGCGACCGATGGCTCGCGCAATGCGCTGAGTATCATCCTCGCGGACGTGGGCGAGGACAGCAGCCAGGGCGGCAACGCGCTCACCACGATCACCGCGCCACCCGAGCCTCTGCATTAGGCTGAAGGTCTGCGGCACGAGGAGCGCATCGAGCGGAGTGCGGCAGCGGCGGAGCCGTGCCCGAGCAGCGCTGTCCTTCTGAAGCTCTAGCCACCAATCTCGGGCGCGGGAGCCGTAGTCTGGTTGGTCACTCATTTGATCTCCTCGTCGTTAGTCCCCCTCGCGCGGGGACATATCTGCTACGTCGACGCCGCCAACCGCCGCATCAGGCCATTTCCCAGCGATGATCGGAAACTCATTGATGTGCCTCCTCGAAACCATGGGACTGAACGCCTACCGAGCTTTCCGCGTGCGGACGGCAGCCGTCTCGGGCGGCGCGATGCCCAGCGCACCGCACAGAGCCTGACCGCGTTTGCCGTAGCCCCTGAGTGTCTGCGCGAGGCCATGCCGCGCCACCACGACACGCCCGAGGTGGCCTCCATGGTCGAGGTCAAGGGGGCAGGCTCGGTCGAATGCCTCGTAGGCTGCACTACGGAGGGCGACGATCCAAGCCTCGCGCACCGGCACCACCGGATCGTCGGCATCCGAGGTTTCCAAGAGACGCACGGCGTCACCGAGCGCGCGCCAGTAATGCGGCTCGGTCGCCTCCCAATAGGTCGTCGCTCGCCGAGGGCCACCCGCTTCATGAACAGCTTTTCCGAGGGCATCGGCGGCAAGGTCGGCGGTGTCCACGAGAGAGTGAGCGGTGCGCTCTAGCTCCTGGCATATATCTGGAGAGACCTGAAGGAGCGGCATTTCGCCCTCGCCCCAGCCGATCACCAGGGCGGACTTTGTTACATAGCCGTAGGCGGCAAGTCGAGCGTCGTGGATCTGCCATCGGTGTGCGCGGGCGTGCGCCACTGCACGAGCTGGCATCTGGAGGTCGTCGCTCGTCGACTGCACGAGGCCGAGCCAGTCGCGGTAGCCGATGCGGTCGACGCGACCGCGCCTCGGCAGCCACTGGTCCGTCGAATGGCGCCGCCAGTAGGGCGTTAGCGGGTGCTGCCAGCCTGCGTACTTGATGCCGCTCTCTATCCGGCACTCGCGCACGAGTGCATCAGGCCTCTCGCCCGTGATGCTGCACGCCTCGCCGTTGCCGGGCGATAGCATGAGTTGAATGCGGCGTGGCATCGACCAGTAGACAAGGAGAGGGTTGGCTCCATCAGGTGTGACCTCGCCGCCATGCCATTGCGAAAGCCACGGATAGATGGCGTCATGAGCGTCCGAGTAGCCGCCGACGGCACGCTCCACGATCTGCTCTCGCGTCTCGACGTTAGGCCACAGGCGTCCCCACAGTGTAGAGCCAGACATCACCAAGGTCGAGAGCGGACCACCGCCACGGATTGACGTTGCGTAACCTCTGCCGCCCTGTGTTGCGTAAGATTGGAGGGCGATGACGGATGCGGCAGCCGCGCTCGGCGATAGCGCCGCCACGGTCCCAGCCCGGCTGAGAAAATCTGCGTTCTTATCTTTCGTCTGCTCGCCCGGCGCGTCGATTAGCAGGCCCTCGATAGATTCTGCCTTACACTCAAGTGGCACCTGCATGAACGCCGATAGGTCAAACGCATGCGCGTGGCTCGCGAGTAGTGCGTTCAGCTGCTGAGGTGTTGGCGGCGATTGCCACCACAAAGTCCACGCCTCCTCGTTGGCAGGCGCAGCAGCAGTCGTCAGCAGCGCGATCAAAAATTCCGTGAGAGCGCAATTAAGGTCGGACCTCGGCATGGCCAGCATCGCGAATTCGGGATCGGCGGCCTCAGCAGGACAGATTTTGCGGATCGCACCCGAGCGCGTCCGCGCCGGAATCCATGCGTCATTAATCAGGTTGATTGGCATCAATTACGCCTCAGTCCCATTTGACGGCAGTAGAGCAGGTCGACGGCTCGCTCGTCAGCGAGCGCCCGTCCCCGCCACACACCATCCGCAGCCTCGTGCAGCACCACAAGACGCACGCTAGCGCGATCCCATGTCGTCCAGGTCAACTTAGCCGCCTCCGCAATCGCGACGTGCTCGGGTGCGAGCGCCTCTCCATTTACGACATAGGCTTGCACTTTGACCTCGGAGAGCGCCCACAGGCGCCGCATATCAGTGCTGTCAGAGGTTAATGCCGCCCATGGGACGATCTGCCCGCTGCGCAAGACTCCGAGCCTTAGTGTGGTTGTTTCGTCGCTGAGCCGTGTCGGGATGACCTCGTCAGATAGCCAAGGCCCCAAGCGGGCGTAGCCGTCGCTAAGGCGCAAAAGGTTCATATTTGCCAGACCCCCTTGAGCCCCACGGCGACCCTCGTCATTCAGGAGCACGGGTACGAGGCCCTGTGGCACTCGTCTATCGGAATCGGCGCCGTAGACGTACTCAATCATGTTGCGCAGTCCATCGGGGGTGTGGATGGCCCCCACGGTATGGAGAACCTGAGCCGTTAGCCACACGCGGGCGTCCTCGTATAGGAGGGACGTGCGCGGGAGGGTCCGTTTCAACCACGTCGCGTCGGCAATTGGGTCTGGCTCTGGGCCAACCACAATCAACTCTTGGCGAGCACTGGCAGGTCTTGGCCTCGCCGCGTGACGCCACAGACGTCCAGCACGCTGCACGATGAGGTCAACGGGCGCAAGGTCGGTGACGATCAGGTCAAAGTCGAGGTCGAGGCTCTGCTCGACCACCTGCGTTGCTACAAGGAGGCGACGGCGACGCGCGTCTGGAGTGCTCCGCTTGCCGAACACACTGAGCACCTCGCTCTGCCGAGAGAGCCGGTCGCACATGGCAAAGCGCGCGTGGAAGAGCATCGGGCGCACGTCTGCGCCGATCTGGCGATAGGTCTCCATCACATCGGCCACAGTGTTGCGGATGTAGAGGACGGCCTGATCACTGAGAGCTGCCGCGAGTGCACGAGCGAGCCCCTCAGCGGGCGTCGCCACAAATGACAAGGCCACGTGTCGTCGCGTATCAGGTCGAAGGTCGCGTGGCGTCTGCGTGCACCCTGTGTGGCTCTGAACGGTGGCGAGAGGATAGGCATCGGAGAACGTCGGCGCCTTCCCGCCGTAAGCCGCCAGGAGGCGGCGCTTGGTGTCAGCGGGGAGTGTCGCGGACAGGAGAACTGCCGAGCCGCCCAGAGCGGCGTGGAACTCTAGCAGCCGCACGATCTCCTGGCTCATGTAGGCATCGTAGGCATGGACTTCGTCGAGCACGAGCACGCGCTGGGCGAGGCCGATGAGCCTCAGCGACTGGTGGCGGCTCGGCAGCACGGAGAGGATCGCCTGATCAACCGTGCCTACACCGACGTGGGCCAAGAATGTCTTTCGTCTGTTGTCGGCGATCCAGGCAGCGCAGGCAGCCGAAGACGTCTCGTCGGCGTCGTCGGCGCCGTATCTTGCCTCCTCGGCGCCTACATCGAGTATTGAACTCGTGAACCCCTCGTGGAGATCACGAGCGCCGTGGGCCAGAGCCAAAGATGGCAAACTGCCTGAGGTGAAAAGGTTGCGGTAGGCGATGGCGAGACGCTCGTAGATGGCGTCGGCGGTCGCCATTGTCGGCAATGCCACGTAGAGCCCCCCGCCGCGCCCCGCTGCAATCAATCGGTGCGCCAGCATGAGGGCCGCCTCGGTTTTTCCAGAACCGGTGGCGTCCTCAATAATGTATAGCGCGGGACCATCGGCCAGCTCGACCTGTGAGGCCCAGGTCTGCATGTCGCTCGGTGCGAACCCAGGCACACCGATCAGCGTGTCGAAGCTCTGCACTTGAGCGGCAGGCGCAGGAAGGATGCCTGCGGCCTCGACCGCCCGCTGAGCCTGCGGGAGCGCGCGCTGATGCCAATAGTCGGTGAGGGTCCGCTCCGGCGCCGCATAGGGAAACCACCGCTGCGATGAGCCGATCCAGTCAGCGAGCACGGTGAGACCGGCGACAGCGTAAGAGGCGCGATTGAGAGCCGAATGCGAGGTGGGAAGCGTAACCGGCTCTTGCAGCAGCAACTCCGTGACCTCAATTGCAAACTGGCTCGCCGCGCTGAGCCCGGCGCTGCCAAAGAGAGCTTGAAGGCGCAGGGGGTTATGCTCCCCGGTCGGCGAGCCGTGATGGCCGTAAACGGCGCGTGCCAAAGGCATCAGGTCGAGCCCCTGGGGCATGAAGGTGAGCAACTGGTCCGCTAACCGGCCATGCCACAAGAACAGACCGGCGGCGTCATGGTGCGGCTCAGCCGGAACGCCTCTGATGTCGCCCAACTCAGCAGGCCAAAGGGCTGAGACCTTGGCCTGGAACGGGCGCGAGAACTTGCCGACGTCATGGAGGGCGATCAAAGAGATTAGGAGCGGAACGGCGCGCTTGGCATCGAGACCAAGTAGACTACTAAAGCGATCACGCAGCAGAACATTGCGATCTAAGATAACCTTCGCGCAGGCCGCGACGTCGAGTGAGTGGTAGGCGGCAGGGTGGTAGGTAGCCTCCCCAGTCGTCGTAGGCCTCGCCTTGCCCCAATAATGCAGCACGCTCTCTCCCCAGTTCGGCACTGTCACGTTAATCGGAAATTTTCAGGCCAAATGATCATGGCCGCAACGGTTCACGCCGCGACTGTCGCTTGGCGCCATGTCAGCATAACCTGATCGCGAAACACGCGCAGGGTTCGGCGGGAGGTCAGATGGCGTTGGATGTTGAACACATTGTAGACGGCGGCGTGGATTGAGAGAAAGCGCTGTGCCGATCCGGGTGACTTGAAGCGCTTCAT
>Ga0315273_10012804_pt1 | contig 10768 bp, 16 predicted proteins | sample YL17G02_0_MG_FD_205753 | JGI IMG/M metagenome (GOLD analysis project Ga0315273, IMG submission 205753) | Sediment microbial communities from Yellowstone Lake, YNP, Wyoming, USA - YL17G02_0 | ecosystem: Environmental > Aquatic > Freshwater > Lake > Sediment | place: USA: Wyoming | collected... | reverse complement strand
AAGGGGACGTTCCGACGGGAGTACAACGTGGCAATTGGGTTAGAGAAAACACGAAATATCGGGATCGCCGCCCACATAGACGCCGGTAAGACAACGACTACCGAGCGGATACTCTTCTACTCAGGCAAGATCCACAGAATGGGAGAGGTGCACGACGGCACCGCTACCATGGACTGGATGGAACAGGAGCAGGAGCGGGGCATCACGATCACCTCGGCAGCCACCACCTGTCTATGGAATGAGCACACCATCAATATAATAGACACGCCCGGGCACGTCGACTTCACGGTCGAGGTCGAACGGTCGCTGCGAGTCCTCGACGGCGTCATCGCCATCTTCTGCGCGGTCGGCGGAGTACAGCCGCAGACAGAGACCGTATGGCGGCAGGCGAATAAGTATCGAGTCCCGCGGTTGGCGTTCATCAACAAGATGGACCGACTCGGCGCGGATTTCTACAAGGTCGTGGACCGCATGAGGGAGCGCCTCGGTGCGAAGGCCGTCCCGATCCAGGTACCGATCGGATCGGAGAGCGCCTTTCTCGGCTTCGTCGACCTGATCCACATGAGGGCAACCATCTACTCGGACGATCTAGGCGCGGAGGACGAGCAGGCCGATGTGCCGGCAGACGTCTTGAACGCTGCGCTTGAGTATAGGGAGTCTATGATCGAGGCCCTCGCCGATGTGGACGAGGAGCTGATGGAGAAGTACCTCGAAGGCAAGAAGGTCACTGCCGACGAGATCAGCGCCGCGATCAGACTGGGCACCATCTCCGGTAAGATAGTTCCCGTGCTCTGCGGGGCCGCCTTCAAGAATAAGGGAGTCCAGTCCCTTGTCGATGCCGTCGTCAACTACCTCCCGTCGCCGCTCGATGTCGATGCCGTCGCCGGCATCAATCCGAAGAACGGCGATGTGGTCACCAGGGCTCCGTCGGACGACGAGCCGTTCGCAGCCCTCGCCTTCAAGATCATGACCGACCCGTATGTCGGCAAGGTCACCTTCCTCCGGTCCTACTCCGGAGTGCTCAAGAAGGGCTCATACGTTTTCAATGCCAAGAGCGGGCGTCGCGAGCGGATCGGACGCATTCTCAGGATGCATGCGAACCATCGAGAGGACATGGATGAAGTCCATGCCGGCGACATAGTCGCCGTCGTCGGCCTTCAAGCCACCGCTACCGGCGACACACTTTGCGACGAAAAGCGCCAGATCGTGCTGGAGTCAATCCAGTTCCCCGAGCCGGTCATCTCCATCGCGATCGAGCCGAAGACGAAGGCCGATCAGGACAAGCTGGGCGTGGCGCTGGGAAGGATCTCGTCCGAAGATCCCACTTTCCGCATCAGGACCGACGAAGAGACCGGACAGACCATCATCTCCGGCATGGGCGAACTCCACTTGGAGATCATCATTGACCGGCTCCTCCGGGAGTTCAACGTCGAAGCCAACCACGGCAGGCCGCAGGTCGCCTACAAAGAGACCGCTACCAGTCACGCAAAGGCCGAGGGACGATATATTCGACAGACAGGCGGGCGCGGACAGTATGGCCACTGTGAGGTCGCGATAGAGCCGCTTCCCGCCGGCGGCGGCTTCGAGTTCCAGAATTCTATCGTCGGGGGCGCGATCCCCAAGGAGTACATCCCGGCGATTCGGGGCGGCGTCGAAGAGGCTCTGGAATCCGGCTTGCTTGCCGGTTACCCGGTGGTGGATGTCAAGGTCACTCTGCTGGATGGGTCCTTCCATGAGGTGGACTCCTCCGAGGTAGCCTTCAAGATAGCAGGTTCGATGGCGGTGAAGGCCGCCCTGCACAAGGCCGATCCGGCGCTCAAGGAGCCGGTGATGGCCGTCGAGGTAGTCACGCCCGAGAGCTTCATGGGCGAGGTGATCGGCGACCTGAACTCGCGGCGAGGTCACATTCACGGGATGGAGCCCGGTTCCGGCGGCGCCCAGGTGATCAAGGCCGAGGTGCCGCTCGCCGAGATGTTCGGATATGCCACTGCCCTGCGTAGTCTTACGCAAGGCAGGGCATCATACACCATGGAACCCTCTAAGTACCAGGAGGTCCCGAAAGCGGTTGCGGAAGAGTTGATTGCTAGAACCCAGGGGCGGCAGCTCATACCGCGTTAAGGGGCATTGGAAAGACGACAGACGGCAAGCTGAAGCTTCTACCGTCGGAGCCTTTTCAATCTCGCGCTAATGTGGTATTATGGTCAAGTTCGCGCCCTCTGGGAGTAACACGTGCTTTTAAGGAGGCATAAGAGATGGCGAAGCAGCGGTTCGAGAGGACAAAGCCGCATGTAAACGTGGGGACAATCGGCCACGTAGATCACGGTAAGACGTCACTGACGTCTGCAATGACGACTATTCTGTCGCAGCATGGGCTGGCGACAGCAAAGAAGTTCGAAGAGATCGACGCCGCGCCGGAAGAGCGGGCAAGAGGGATCACCATTGCCACCTTCCACGCGGAGTACGAGAGTGTGAACCGTCACTACGCGCACGTCGACTGTCCGGGACACGCCGACTACATCAAGAACATGATCACCGGCGCGGCGCAGATGGACGGCGCGATCCTGGTAGTATCGGCGGCGGACGGCCCGATGCCGCAGACGAGAGAGCACATTCTGCTGGCCCGCCAGGTAGGAGTGCCCTACATCATCGTTTTCATGAACAAGTCGGACATGGTGGACGACCCCGAGCTGCTCGAACTGGTAGAACTCGAGGTCAGGGAACTGCTCAGCAAGTACGAGTTCCCCGGGGACGACCTCCCGGTCATCATCGGGAGTGCCACGAAGGTGCTCGAATGCCTCTGCGGCAAGAAGGACTGCCAGTGGTGCGGTAAGATCTGGGAGCTGATGGACGCTCTGGACACCTACATACCGACGCCTGAGAGAGACATCGACAAGCCGTTCCTGATGCCGGTCGAGGACGTATTCACGATCACCGGCCGAGGCACAGTCGCGACCGGAAGGATCGAGCGCGGCCAGGTCAAGACGAGCGAAGAGGTCGAGATCATCGGGCTGAAGGAGACGGTAAAGAAGACCGTCGTCACCGGCGTCGAGATGTTCCGCAAGATCCTCGACTCGGGCCAGGCGGGAGACAACGTCGGCCTGCTGCTCAGGGGAGTCGAGCGGAAAGAGATCGAACGCGGGATGGTAGTCGCGAAGCCGGGCAGCATCAAGCCGCACACGAAGTTCAAGGCAGAGGTCTACATCCTTTCGAAGGAAGAGGGCGGCCGGCACACCCCGTTCTTCAACGGGTATCGCCCGCAGTTCTACTTCCGGACGACAGATGTCACCGGCTCGTGCGTGCTCCCCGAGGGCGTCGAGATGGTAATGCCGGGAGACAACGTCTCGCTGGAGGGCACGCTGATCCAGCCGATCGCAATGGAAGAGGGGCTGCGGTTTGCGATCCGAGAGGGCGGCCACACTGTAGGAGCGGGAGTCGTTTCCGCAGTTATCGAGTAAAGGTTAGCACCGGAGGATCGTTTTATGCGTAGAGAAAAGGTCAGGATTCGGCTGAAAGCGTTCGACCATCGGATTCTGGATCAGTCTGCAGAGCGGATCGTGGAAACCGCGCGCCGGACAGGCGCTCGGATCTCGGGTCCAGTGCTTCTGCCGACCGAGAAGGACATCTTCTGTGTGAACAGAGCGCCGAACATCGACAAGGAATCGATGGAGCACTTCGAGATGAGGACACACAAGCGGCTCATCGATATTCTTGAGCCGGGTCCCAAGACCATCGATGCGTTGATGAGGCTGGATCTGCCGAGTGGCGTAGATATCGAGATAAAGCTCTAGCCTGGATCGGAAGCAGCAATATGCTGTCACTCTGAGCGGAGCGAAGAACCTCAATCGCAGATGTTTCGCTCCGCTCAGAATGACAGGACGATCAGGGCTAACGCGGAGCAGGCAGGCGTCGTCTGCCGTTTCCGTGGGGGGTATAGGAGTAAGTAAATGGTCAGTTCCATCATCGGCAAAAAGGTCGGAATGACCCAGGTCTTTAATGAGGACGGCAGCGTAGTTCCGGTGACCGTCATCTCGGCAGGACCCGTCGTCATCACGCAGATATGCACAGAAGAGACCGACGGCTACACCGCTGTGCAGGTCGGCTTCGGCGAGATCAGCGAGAAGCGTCTCACCAAGCCCATGGCGGGCCAGTTCACGAAGTCCGGCGTCGTTCCGAAGCGCTATCTGCGCGAGTTCCGCATGGAGGATGTCGGCGAGATGGCGGTAGGTCAGGAAGTCAAGGCGGACGTGTTCGCCGTAGGGGACAAGGTCAGCGTGACCGGCGTCTCGAAGGGCAAGGGATTTGCCGGCGCCGTGAAGCGATGGCATTTCCACGGAGGCGACATGACCCATGGATCGATGGTCCACCGCAAGCCGCAGTCCGGCGGCGCGACGGACGCAGCCCGCACATTCAAGGGCGTGAAGCGTCCCGGTCGGATGGGTGGCGAGCGGGTCACGACCCAGGGATTGACCGTGGTTCGTGCCGATGCCGAGAAGAACCTGCTGCTCATCAAGGGCGCAGTACCCGGCGCAAACGGCGGCCTGGTGATTGTAAGCAAGATGTAGTGGCCGCGCCGAAGTGCCGGCTATGGAGTATGGAGGAAAGTCATGCCCAGGGTGGATGTACTGGATGCTGAGGGAGCAAAGGTAAGCACAGCCGTTCTCAAGCCGGAGCTGTTCGACATAGAGGTGAACGGGTCTGTAATGCATCAGGCTGTCGTAGCCCATCTCGCGAAGCTCCGTCAGGGCACGCACGACACCTTGACCCGCGCAGAAGTCAGAGGCGGCGGCGCCAAGCCGTATCGGCAGAAGGGCACCGGCCGCGCCAGACAGGGAAGCATTCGCGCGCCGCATTACAGGCACGGCGGCGTCGTGTGGGGTCCCCATCCGAGGACTCACGACGTGGACCTGCCGAAGAAGATGCGCAGGCTCGCACTTCGATCGGCGTTCTCGTCGAAGGCCGGAGAGAAAGCGCTCATCGTGCTGAACGAACTCGCGCTCGATGCCATCAGCACGAAGCGGCTGGTCGAGATCTTCGACAAGATCGGTGCGACAGGCAAGGTGATCCTCGTGCTCAGCGAGCCTAACGAGATCCTTTTGAAATCGGCCAGGAACATACCCTGGGTGCAGATCCGGATCGCGCCGTCGATCTCGACGTACGATCTCCTGAACGCCGACCGGGTGGTCCTTACGAAGGCCGCATTGACCAGGATCCAGGAGGTTCATGCGAAATGAAGAGCCCATACGAGATCATCGAGCAGCCTCTGGTGACAGAGAAAAGCGTTGAGACCGCGGAGCATGGGAAGTATACATTCCGGGTCAGCAAGAACGCAAACAAGATTGAGATCGCTCAGGCAATCGAGCAGATCTTCAGCGTGAGCGTTGACAAGGTCAACACTCTCACCGTCCGAGGCAAGACAAAGAGGGTGGGCCGCTACCCGCAAGGCCGAACGTCCGACTGGAAGAAGGCCATCGTCACCCTGAAGCCCGGACAGAAACTCGACATATTCGAAGGGATGTGACACTAGTGGCAATCAAGAAGTTCAAACCGACTTCGCCCGGCAGAAGATTCGCCACGGTTTCGGCCTTCGAAGAGATAACGGCCAGCGAACCGGAGAAGTCGCTAACGAAACCCATAAAGAGGACAGGCGGGCGGAATGCCAGCGGGCGCATCACCTGCCGTCACAAGGGCGGGGGACACAAGCGCCTCTACAGGATCATCGACTTCAAACGAGACAAATCGGACATACCGGCAAAAGTTGCCAGCATCGAGTATGATCCCAACCGGTCGGCCAGGATCGCGCTGCTGCACTACGTCGACGGCGAGAAGAGATACATCCTCGCGCCGCTCGGTCTCCAGGTGGGCGATAACGTTATCTCCGGCGAAACCGCGGACATCAAGCCAGGCAACGTACTGCCGTTGAGCAATATACCGACGGGTACGATCATTCACAACATCGAGCTGAGACCCGGCAAGGGCGGTCAGCTCGTGCGAAGCGCCGGCGCGGGCGCTCAACTCATGGCGAAGGAAGGCAAGTACTGCCTCGTCAGGCTTCCTTCCAGCGAAATGCGACCATTGGCCAGGTCGGCAACGTCGAGCACGAGAATATCTCGCTCGGCAAGGCCGGCCGATCACGCCACCGCGGCATACGACCGACGGTTCGCGGTGTCGTCATGAACCCGAGGGACCATCCGCACGGTGGCGGCGAGGGCAAGTCGCCCATCGGCCGCAAGAGTCCGATGACGCCGTGGGGCAAGATCGCCCAGGGTCGAAAGACCAGGCGCAACAAGACGACCGATAAGTTCATCGTCAAGAAACGACAGTAGGGAGGATTCTGAGTGGGTAGATCGCTGAAAAAGGGACCCTACGCCGAACCGAAGTTGCTGAAGAAGATCGAAGATATGAACGCCAGAGGCGAGAAGCGGATCATCAAGTCATGGTCCCGCCGATCGACGATCTTCCCGATGATGATAGGTCATACCATCGCAGTACACGACGGTCGCAAGCACGTGCCCGTATTCATCACCGAGAACATGGTGGGACACAAGCTCGGCGAGTTTGCGCTAACCAGGACGTTCAGAGGGCATGGCGGGCACACGGAGAGGTCGAGCACTCTTAGGTAGGATACGCACCTGCCTTCGCAGGTTTGGAGGATGCAATGGAGGCTAAGGCAATCGGTCGCTACCTTCGGGTGCCGCCGAGGAAGGCACGTTTCGTACTGGATGCAGTACGCGGGAAGAGCGCGAATGATGCGCTGTCCACGCTGAAATTCATACCGAACAGGGCCGCACGATACATCGAGAGGATCTTGGAGTCGGCGGTCGCCAACGCCGTAAACAACTACAGTCTGGATCGTGATGTCCTGCGGCTGTCGGTTGCTTACGTCGATCAGGGCCCTGTCCTCAAGCGCATTCAGCCGCGCGCCAGGGGGATGGCCTACCGCATCATAAAGAGAACGAGCCACATCACGGTCGTCGTGGCCGAAGACGAAGCATTGAGAAAAGAGATCGCTCCGAAGGTCAAGGGCAAGGGCAGAGGCCGCAAGGCGGTCAAGGCCTCGGCCAAGGCCGAGACGGCCGCACCGAAGGCCGCCGCGAAGACTGCGCCTAAGGCCGAGCCCAAGGCGGCTCGAAAGCGGACACCGAAGGCAGAGAAGTCTTCCGCGGGAACGGACGCAGTCTCTACACTTACACCACCTGCTGATGGCTATGTGAGTGGGGAAGCATCCGAAACAGCGAAGACACAGGAAAAGATCGAGACTCCAGCGACGCAGGGAGAAGCAACTCCCGAAGTGGCGGAAGAGTAAAGAGGAGGTCACATGGGTCAGAAAATCCATCCCATAGGTTTCCGAATCGGCGTCATCCGAGATTGGGATAGCAAGTGGTATGCCGACAAGGGCTACGCGGACGCGCTCGTCGAGGATGTCAGACTGCGCCGGTACATCAAGAAGAAGCTCTTCGCCGCCGCCATTTCGAGGATGGAGATCGAGCGCGCTGCGAACAGGATCAAGATCACGCTTCATACCGCCAGGCCCGGCATCATTATCGGTCGCGGCGGCAAGGGAGTCGACGATCTGAGGCTTTCTCTCGAAAGGATGACCGGCAAGCAGCTTCACGTCAACGTGCAGGAGATCCGACGGCCGGAACTTGACGGCCAACTCGTGGCGGAGAGCATCGCCGGACAGATCGAGAAGAGGATCGCATTCCGGAGAGCGATGCGCCAGTCGATCCAGCGCACGATGCGTATGGGCGCAAAGGGCATCAAGGTGCAGTGTTCCGGACGACTCGGCGGAGCAGAGATAGCACGTCGAGAGGGCGACAAGCAAGGCAAGATTCCGCTTCACACACTACGCGCTGACATAGATTACGGGTTCGCTGAGGCGGCAACCACCTACGGCAATATCGGCATCAAGGTCTGGATCTACAGGGGTGACATCCTGCCCGGCCAGAAGGCTGAGGCGATCTCGACGGTCGCTCCCGAGGGCGAGGCCCTCCCGCCGCGCTATCCGAGAGGCGAGCGTCGCGGTGGCGGAGGCGGCGGTGGAGGCCGTAGCGGTGGAGGTGGAGGCCGTGGCGGCGGTGGCGGTGGTCGCGGCGGCGGCGGAGGCCGCGGTCGTGGAGGCGGAGATCGGACTGGGGGTACTGGTTAGTCATGTTGATGCCGAAAAAAGTCAAGCATCGCAAGATGCATCGAGGATCGCGCGCCGGCAAGGCCAAGGGTGGAACGAACATTGACTTCGGCGACTTCGGTCTGCAGGCGCTCGAGCATTGCTGGATGACCAGCAACCAGATAGAGGCTGCGCGCATCGCGATGACCAGGCACGTCAAGAGAGGCGGACAGATCTGGATCCGCATCTTTCCCGATAAGTCGGTCTCCAAGAAGCCGGCCGAGACCCGAATGGGATCCGGCAAGGGCGCCCCGGAACTCTGGGTGTCCGTGGTCAAGCCGGGACGGATCTTGTTCGAGATGGCGGGAGTCAGCGAGGAGCTTGCGAAAGAAGCGATGAGACTGGCGTCCCATAAGCTGCCGATCGCAACGAAGTTCGTGACTAAGAAGGAATTGGGTGAGGTTCATGAAGGCAGCTCAGTATAGAGACCAGCTTCGTCAGTCTTCCCAGACCGAGCTCGAGCGCATGCTCGAGGATGAGAGGAAGACCCTCTTTATCGCCCGTCGGGAATCGGCGATGAAGCAGCTCGAGAACCCGAGAAGGATCACCGATTCTCGCAAGAACATCGCCAGGATCATGACTATCCTTCGAGAGAAGGAACTCGAAGCGGCGAAAGGAACGGGATAACCCATGGAGGAATCCAGAAGCAGACGCAAGGTCCGAAGCGGCCGAGTTATCAGCGACAAGATGGAGCAGACCGTCATTGTGGCGGTCGAGTCCAGAATCCGCCACGCGCTCTATGGGCGGATCATGCGGCGAACCAAGAAGCTCAAGGCGCACGATGAGAGCAACGCGGTCGGCATGGGCGATCTCGTCGAGATAATGGAGACCCGGCCGATCAGCCGCGAGAAGCGGTGGAGAGTCGTTCGCGTCGTAGAGAAAGCCAAGTAGTGGCCGTGCCTCAGTGCCGGCCTTGGAGGAGTAACGCGCAATGATACAGCCGTACACACGTTTGAAGGCAGCCGACAACTCGGGCGCGAGAGAGATCATGTGTATAAGAGTTATGAAGGGCTCGAGCAACCAGTTTGCCGACGTTGGCGACACCATCGTCGGCGCTGTCAAGTCGGCTACACCTGGAGCGGCGGTCAAGAAGGGCGACGTCATCAAGGCAGTCGTAGTGCGCACGAAGAAGCCCATCCGGAGATCGGACGGCTCGACTTTGCGCTTCGACGACAATGCGGCTGTGGTCATCAACCCGGCTGGAGAGCCCAGGGGCACGAGGATATTCGGCCCCGTCGCGAGGGAACTGCGTGAGAAGAACTTCATGAAGATCATCTCCCTCGCACCAGAGGTACTGTAGGTGAGGCAACCCACATGAAAATGCGAATCAAGAAGGGCGACCAGGTCATGATACTGGCCGGCAAAGACAAGGGCAACAAAGGAAAGGTCCTCCAGACGATCCCGGACAAGGGCGAGGTGATCGTCGAGGGCATCAATATGGTGACCAAGCACCAGAAGCCCAGACAGAGCACACGGGGGAGGGCTACCCCGCAGATGCAGACCGGTCGCATCACGAAGCCGGCGCCGCTGTCGATCGGCAAGGTCATGCTGATCTGCCCGCGGTGTGGCGATCCTTCACGCGTCGGCAGTGAGAGCGTCGAGGACAAGCATGTCCGTACGTGCAAGCGCTGCCACGAGTTTATCGACGAGATCTGAGGGGGCTTGAAAAGTGGCTCGACTGAAAGACAAGTTCAACAACGAAGTGGTTCCTGCGATGATGAAGCAGTTCAACTATGACAGCGTCATGCAGGTGCCCCGGGTAGACATGGTCGTCATCAACATGGGCGTCGGACAGGCGGTCCAGGACCCGAAGGTGCTGGATAGCGCGGTCCGCGACATGACGATCATCGCGGGCCAGAAGCCGGTGATCACCAAAGCCAAGAAGTCTGTCGCGAACTTCAAGATTCGGACTGGCATGCGCATCGGCTGCAAGGTGACTCTGCACGGAACGCGCATGTACGAATTTCTCGACAAGCTGATGAACGTGACGCTGCCGAGAGTCCGCGACTTCGGTGGAGTCTCGCCGAGTTCGTTCGACGGCCGGGGCAACTTCGCGATGGGCCTCAAGGAGCAGTTGATCTTCCCCGAGATCGACTACGACAAGATCGACAAAGTCCGGGGCATGGATGTCATCATAACAACGACGGCTAAGACGGACGAGGAAGCCCGAGGCCTTCTGAAGGCCATGGGCATGCCGTTCCGGGAGCGCTAGGAGGTCTAACCAGGTGAACTCATACACCGCTGAATCCATACGAAACATAGCGTTGGCCGGCCACGGCGGCTGTGGGAAGACCTCACTGACCGAGGCGCTGCTCTTCAACGCCGGCGCGATCGACAGGCTGGGCAAGGTCGATGAGGGCACCACGGCTTCCGACTACGACCAGGACGAGATCAAGCGCAAGATCAGCATCAACGCCTCGATTGCTCCGTGCGAATGGAAGAATTCGAAGATCAATTTTATCGATACGCCGGGATATACGGACTTCGTCGGGGATGTAAAGGGTGCGGTCCGGATTGTCGAGGGTGCGCTGATCGTCGTCTGCGCAGTCTCGGGCATCGAGGTCGGCTCTGAATCGGCATGGGAGATTGCGAATCAGAACGGGA
>Ga0315273_10012802_pt1 | contig 10769 bp, 7 predicted proteins | sample YL17G02_0_MG_FD_205753 | JGI IMG/M metagenome (GOLD analysis project Ga0315273, IMG submission 205753) | Sediment microbial communities from Yellowstone Lake, YNP, Wyoming, USA - YL17G02_0 | ecosystem: Environmental > Aquatic > Freshwater > Lake > Sediment | place: USA: Wyoming | collected... | reverse complement strand
ATGTCGACCTTCAGCTCGACCATGCTCGACGTCGCACCGCGGGCGACGACCACGTCGTTCAGCGCGAAGGCCTCGAACACCACCTGGCCGTCGCGCCACACGCCGCCTTCGATCATCGTGCGGCGCTCTTCTTCGTAGTCGCCGGCGATCATCGGCGCCAGGGTCTGCGCGTAGTGCTCGCCGGGGATGTCGGTGATGAACCCGAGGCGCCCCTGGTTGATGCCCACCAGCGGTGTGCCGTGGTGCGCGAGTTGGCGCGCGATGCCCAGCATCGTGCCGTCGCCGCCCACCACGACGGCGAGGTCGCATTCGCGGCCGAGTTCGGCTGCGGTGAGCGAGCCGTGATCGAGGATGCCCGTGTTCAGTGCCGTCTGCTTTTCGAGCGACACCTCCAGGCCCTGGCGCAACAGAAACTGCGCCACTTCTTCCAGAATGCCGCGGATCCCTTGGGCCTGGTACTTGCCCACGAGCGCGGCGTGACGGAAGCGGGAGGGCATGCGCGGAATTACACCACAGGGCCCGCGCCGGCCATGGCCAAAACTTCACGCCGCCTACAATGAAAACATGCTCGACGAACGCGCCAAGACGCTGCTGAAGGCGCTGGTTGAACGCTACATCGCAGACGGCCAGCCGGTGGGCTCGCGCACGCTGTCGCGCGCGAGCGGGCTGGAGCTTTCGCCGGCGACGATCCGCAACGTCATGTCGGATCTGGAGGACCTGGGTCTGATCGTGAGCCCGCACACCAGTGCCGGGCGCATCCCGACCACGCGCGGGTACCGCCTGTTTGTCGACACCATGCTCACGGCGCAGGCCTTGCAGCCCGGCAGCCTGACGCTGCTGGAGCCGCAACTCGCGCACGACCAGCCGCAACGCGTGATCACGAATGCGGCGCAATTGCTGTCCAGCCTGTCCAGCTTCGTCGGCGTGATCACCGCGCCACGCAAGGCCAGCGTGTTCCACCACATCGAATTCATGCGCCTGTCGGAACGGCGCGTGCTCGTGATCCTGGTCGCACCCGACGGCGATGTGCAGAACCGCGTCATCTTCACCGCCGCCGATTACACCCAGGCGCAATTGATCGAGGCCAGCAACTACCTCACCGCGCACTACTCCGGCCGCACCCTGGAGGAGGTGCGCGAGCGCTTGAAGACCGAGATCGACGCGCTGCGCGGCGAGATCGCGGCGCTGATGCAGGCCGCCGTGCAAGCCGGCAGCGACGCCATCGCTGACAGCCAGGAGCAGGTCGTGATCTCGGGCGAGCGCAACCTGCTCGCGGTGCAGGACTTTTCCGGCGACATGGGGTCGTTGCGCAAGCTGTTCGACGTCTTCGAGCAAAAGACGCAGCTGATGCGCCTGCTCGAGGTGAGCAGCCGCGCCGACGGGGTGCGCATCTACATCGGCGGCGAAAGCAAGATCGTGCCGTTCGAGGAGTTGTCCGTCGTCTCGGCGCCTTACGAAGTTGACGGCCAGATCGTCGGCACGCTCGGCGTGATCGGCCCGACGCGCATGGCCTACGACCGCATGATCCAGATCGTCGACATCACGTCGCGGCTGGTGAGCAATGCGTTGAGCCTGAAGTAGCGCAGCCTGCCCGCTCCCTACAATCGCCCTCGCACAAGGGCCGTTAGCTCAGTTGGTTAGAGCAGAGGACTCATAATCCTTTGGTCGTTGGTTCGATCCCAACACGGCCTACCAAATTCGCTGGTACTTTTGCGGTGCCGGTCACCGACCCAGTTGACCCGAATGTTTGTCGGTGCCAGTCGGGTGCAGGTCTTCAGGCGATTGACCTGCCGGTTGTTCAGCCACCCGACAGCCGCACGGGATTGCCTACACAGCTTCGCATCTACTTTGCGACGTGCATCGCCTGGAAGATGCCTATCGCGTTGCTGCTGCGGACCTCTTGGGTGCCCGCGCCGACTTCGTCGAACGGCTTCCAGTCGGTGTGCAGATGATTATCCTGCGCAAGATGCTGCAGCTGCCGCCGATTGCCACTTTCGCCGGCGTCATCGCCACGGCTATCCTAGGCGCGGGTTTCGTGGCCAATGCAGTGCACCGACCGCCGCCCACCACTACGACCTTCAGCTCTAACGAAGACTTCCCGGCAAACGCAGGACGCACCATGAACCAACCAAGGAAATTCCACCTCGTGTTCTCGCTCGTGATGGGGGCGATGATGGTTTTCCTGATGACCTTCGTCATCACGCTGGTCAACGTCGGCTACTCGGAGGCCTTTGTGCGCACCTGGATGAGGGCCTTCGCCATCGCCTATGTCGTCGGCGTGCCGGTGATCTTCTTCCTGGCTCCGGTGGCCCGAAAGATCACCGCCGCAATCCTTGGTGCGCCGCAGTGATGCGGCTTTGACGCTGTGACCACTCCCGCACCCGCCAGCCCCATCGAGCAGCTCAACCGCGACTGCTTCTGCTTCAGCCTCGACCGCGATGCGTTGGCGCATGCGCTCGACGCCGAGCTCGGGCAGCCGGGCCTGTCGGCCTTGATGCGGGAGCGCTGCCCGTCGGTCTTCGCTGCGCAGCCGGTGTTCGTCTCGGCGCCGCAGTTGCAGCGCATCGCGCAGGTGGTGCGGGCGGTCGAGTCGGTGGTGGCGCTGCCGGCGTACCGCGAGCAGGCGCTCGCCACCGCGCCGGCGATTGCGCGGCTGGGCGCGGGCGGCGCGCTGGGCGTGTTCTTCGGCTATGACTTCCACCTCGACCGCGGCCGTCTGGGGCTGATCGAGATCAATACCAATGCCGGCGGCGCCATGCTCAACGCGGTGCTGGCGCGGGCGCAGCGCAGTTGCTGCACGGCGACGGAGGAGATGGTGCCCACACGCGCCGGCGTCGCCGCCTTCGAGCAGCGCCTGGTGGACATGTTCCGCCATGAATGGCGCCTGGCCGGTCACGAACGCCCGCTGACGAGCATCGCCATCGTCGACGAGGAGCCAGAGAAGCAGTACCTCTACCCCGAGTTCCTGCTCTTCCAGAGGCTTTTCGAGCGGCACGGCCTGCGTGCCTGCATTGCCGACCCGGCGGCGCTGGTGTGGCGTGACGGCGCGCTGTGGTGCGGCGAACTGGCGATCGACCTGGTCTACAACCGGCTCACCGACTTCTACCTCGAGCAAACGGCGAGCGCCGCGCTGCGTGAGGCCTACGAGCAGCAGCGCGTGGTGTTGACCCCGCACCCGCAGGCGCACGCGCTGTACGCCGACAAACGCCAACTGGCGATCTTCAGCGACGCCGCGCGGCTGCAGGCGCTGGGCGTGCCCGAGCCCCTGCGCCAGGTGCTGCTGGAGAACGTGCCCCACACCGAGGTGGTGAACGCTGCCGATGGCGAGCGCCTGTGGGCAGCGCGCCGCGGTCTGTTCTTCAAGCCGGTGGCGGGCTACGGCAGCCGCGCCGCGTACCGCGGCGACAAGCTCACGAAGCGGGTCTGGCAGGAGATCCTGGCCGGCGACTACGTGGCGCAAGCCATCGTGCCGCCTGGCGAGCGGCTGATCGAGGACGACGACACCCCGCAGACGATGAAATTCGACCTGCGCGCCTATGCCTACGGCGGCGAAGTGCAGTGGCTGGCGGCGCGGCTGTACCAGGGGCAGACCACCAACTTCAGGACGCGGGGCGGCGGCTTCGCGCCGGTCTACAGCACGCTCGACGTGTCGGGCCGCACGCGGTGCCAAGGCGAAGGCGAACACGCCTCGTTCGTCTTTCTGCTCGATGCTGCCGGTGGCGTGCACGCGGTGCCGCACGCGCTGTATGTGGCGCTTGCGCGGCACGAAGCCAACGCGCCGACGCTGGCCGGCCAGACGCTGCGTCTGGCCGACTGGTATGTGCGCCTGAAGCGCAGCGGCGAGCCCGATGTCGTGGTCAACGAAACCTACGGCGTGGTCCGCGCCGATGGGCAGGGCCGCATCGACTGGACAGCGGCAGCGGCGGATGCCGGCTGGCCGACGCCAGCCGAGCGCGAACGCATGCGCGCTGTGCTCTTCGAGCCTGCGGCGTCGTGATCGACGGCAAAGTGGTGCGCATGCCCTTCGCGAAACCCTGCGCGCCGCCCCGAACGGCTACCACTTGACAGGGCGCAAGGCTGGAGTCACAAGGCAGCGCACAGTCAGCCTTGTAGCCGGCAACGCATTGCATAAGTTCGTCGAAATGGAAATCAAGGTCCTGGGATCGGGTTGCAGCAAGTGCCGCAGCACGATCGGCATGATCGAGCGGGTGGCACACGAATCGGGCGTTGACGTCGAGATCGTCAAGGTCCAGGACCCCGAACAGATCAGGCACCACGGCGTGCAGGCGACCCCCGCCGTCGTCATCGGCGGCAAGGTCGTGCACAGCGGCGGGATTCCTTCGCATGAAAAAGTCCAAGGGTGGCTGAAGCCCGGACGCATCGGGTTCCTGAACCAACCGACACGGCATCTGTTCTTCACCGGCAAGGGGGGGGTCGGCAAGACGTCGCTCTCGACTGCTGCGGCGCTGATGCTGGCGGACGCAGGCAAGAAGGTGCTTCTGGTCAGCACCGATGCAGCGTCGAACCTGGACGAGATGCTGGGCATCGAACTTCGCAACACAGCGACGCCCGTACCCGGCGCGCCCGGTCTGTCGGTCCTGAACATCGATCCCGACACGGCGGCCGAGTCGTACCGGCAGCGAGTCCTGGAGCAACTGGGCGTCGCAGCCAGCGACACTGAACGCTCGACGGTGCGCGAGCAACTCTCCGGCGCGTGCACCACGGAAATCGCCTCCTTCGACGAATTTGCCAATCTCTTGTCAGGCGATGCCGAGGGCTTCGACCACATCGTCTTCGACACGGCACCGACCGGGCACACCTTGCGCCTGCTCAGCCTGCCCAAGGCCTGGAGCGGGTTCCTGGAAGGCAATGACAAAGGCGCCTCCTGCCTCGGGCCGCACTCGGGATTGAAGATGCAGGAACTGCGCTTCAAGGCCGCGCTCGCCGCCCTGAGCGATCCGGCCCAGACCACGGTGATTCTGGTGACACGGCCCGACAAGGGCGCCATGCGCGAAGCCGAGCGCACGTCGGAAGAGTTGCATGCCCTGGGCCTGAACAACCAGCGCCTCGTGGTCAATGGCGTGTTCCACGCCAGCGATCGCAGGGACGCGGTCGCCTGCGCCATCGCGGACTTCGGGCAACAGGCGCTGCACGAGATGCCAACGTCGCTGAGCGCCTTGCCGCAGGATCAGGTGCGACTGCGGCCTTTCGACATGGTCGGCTTGCCGGCATTGCGCGCGCTGCTGGCCGCGGGGGTGGACGCCATCGCACCCGTCAAGGCCGTCATGGTTGACAGCATGGAACAGCTTCAGGGCCTGGACGCGTTGGCCGACGAGTTGGCCGCCGCCGCGCATGGGCTGATCATGGTGATGGGCAAAGGGGGCGTCGGCAAGACGACGATCGCGGCCGCCCTGGCCCTGGGGCTGATCCAGCGCGGCAAGAGCGTGCACCTGAGCACCACCGATCCGGCGGCGCACCTGGCGGGGACGCTGGACGGCGAGGTGCCGGGTTTGCGCGTTGACCGCATCGACCCCAAGCTTGAAACGCAGCGCTACATCGACAAGATCATGGCGGCCAAGTCACCGCATCTCGACGCCCAGGAACAAGCCCTGCTGCTGGAGGATCTGCGCTCGCCGTGCACCGAGGAAGTGGCCGTCTTCCATGCCTTCTCTCGCATCGTCGGTGAAGGGCGCAGTGCATTCGTGGTGCTGGACACCGCACCCACCGGGCACTCGTTGCTGCTGATGGATGCCACAGGCGCCTATCACCGGCAAATGATGCGCGAGTTCGAAGGGCACGGTGCCAGCCGCGTCGTGACGCCGTTGATGCGGCTGCAGGACGCCGCGTACACCAGGATCATTCTGGTCACCCTGCCTGAAGTGACCCCGGTGTCGCAGGCCGCGGCACTGCAACAGGACCTGCGCCGCGCCAGTATCGAACCCTATGCCTGGGTGCTCAACAAGAGCGTTCTGGCAGCCGGCAGCAGCGACCCCTTGCTGGCGGCCCGACTCGCCGGCGAGCGCAAGCAGCTGGAACGCATGTCGTGCGGACTTGCGAAGCGCATCTTCACCCTGCCGTGGCTGACTCGGCCGCCGATCGGTTTCGTCGAGTTGTCGAAACTGGTGAGCGGCAGCCAGCACGCCGCGGCAGCAGTTGCCTGAACCCTGTACGACCCACCTTTCGCTGACCAACCCACACCACACAGAGGCTCCCCATGTACGGATTCACGACCACACTCATCGGCACATCGTTCGACCAGGCGCTTCCAAGGGTCATCGCCGCACTCAAGGCCGAAGGCTTCGGCGTGCTGAGCGACATCGACGTGCAGCACGCGATGAAGGAAAAGCTGGGCGTCGCGATGCCTGCCTACCGCATCCTTGGCGCCTGCAATCCGCCACTGGCAAACCAGGCGCTGCAGGCCGTGCCCGACATCGGCCTGCTGCTGCCTTGCAACGTGATCGTGCGCGAGGAAGCGCCGGATCGCGTGGTGGTCGGTTTCCTCGACCCGCAGATCATGGTCGGCCTGGTCGGCAGGCCGGAGGTGAAAACCGTCGCCGACGCCGCCGAGCAGCGGCTGCGCCGAGCCTGCGAAAGCCTGGGCGGCAGCACGACGCGCGCGACGTGACACGCCATCTGTGAATTGCTGGCGCTGTCGAGTTCGCGCCCGGCACGTCTCACGTTTTCATTGCAGACGCTGGCTGCCCGCGGCGGCGCCAGCGGCAGCGCGCACGAAGGCTGGGGCGTCGCATTCTGCGAGGGGCTGGACGCGGCACTGTTGCGCGAACCCGCCGCCGACAGCGCGCTCGTTCGTTTCGTCCAGCCACAGGGGCCGGCCACCGATCTCGCGATCCCGCCTGAAGAAACCTCCGTTTGACCCTGCTCAACGCCGCGTCGCCCGACGCGGTCTTTAATGTGAACAGGTTGCAGCGGCCGAGAACCCAGCGTGCTCAAGTCGCGATTGAGAAAGCCGTGGCACCGCTCGCGCGGCCAGGGGATTCAAGTTGGTTCGCTCGACGTCAGATTCAACCTCACAGGTGATTCACATGACCGCTCGACAAGTCGTACTTTGCCATCCGGTGCGCACCGCAATCGGTAGCTACGCAGGCAGCCTCAAGGAAGTCGCCGCGCCCGATCTGGGTGCCGTCGCCATCCGCGAGACACTCAAACGCTCCGGCCTGCAGGCCGACAAGATCGAGTCCCTGGTGATGGGCAACGTGATCCAGGCCGGCGTGAAGATGAACCCGGCGCGACAGGCCGGCATCGCCGCCGGGCTGCCGGTGCAGGTGCCGGCGCTCACGGTGAACCGCATCTGCGGCTCGGGTGCGCAGGGCGTGGCCAGCGCAGCGCTGGAGGTCTGGGCCGGCATGATCGACTGCGCGATCGCCGGCGGCATGGAGAACATGGACCGCGCACCCTACCTGCTGCCGCAGGGCCGCTGGGGCGCGCGCATGGGCGACGTGACGCTGTTCGACAGCATGCTCCACGACGGCCTGAACGACGCCTTCAGCGGCAAGCATTCGGGCTGGCACACCGAGGACCTGGTGATCAAGAACGGCATCAGCCGCGAGGATCAGGACCGCTGGGCGCTGCGCTCACAGCAGCGCTTCAGCGCGGCGCAGGCGGCGGGCAAGTTCGAAACCGAGATCGTTGCGGTCGAGGTTCCCGGCCGCAAGGGCCCGACGCTCTTCGCCAAGGACGAGCACAACCGGCCCGAGACCACGGCTGAGTCGCTGGCCAAGCTCAAGCCCGCCTTCCGCAAGGAGGGCACGATCACGGCGGGCAATGCGCCGGGCCTCAACTCCGCCGGCGCGGCGATGGTGGTGTCGCATGTCGCCTGGGCCGAAAAGAACGGCCTGGTGCCGATGGCGCGACTCGTGAGCTATGGCGTGGGTGCGGTGGAGCCCGGCTTCTTCGGCCTCGGCCCGGTGCCGGCGGTGCGGCAGGCGCTGGCGCGCGCCGGGTGGTCGGTGGCCCAGGTGGACCGGGTCGAGATCAACGAGGCTTTCGCCGCCATCGCGCTCGCCTGCCTGCGCGAGATCGGCTTTGCCGAGGACATCGTCAACGTCGAAGGCGGCGCCATCGCCCACGGCCACCCGATCGGCGCCAGCGGCGCGGTGCTGGTGACGCGGCTGATGCACTCGATGAAGCGCGACGGCTGCAAGCGCGGCATCGTCACGCTGTGCATCGGCGGCGGGCAGGGCATCGCGCTCGCGATCGAGAGGGTTTAAGCCCCGCGCGTGGTAGCGGCAGCCAGAGGCTCGCGCATCGTCTTGGAGAGTGTGGCCGACGCGGCCCAAGGCGCGCACGAACGCGCCGCTGACGCGCACGATGTTTCACGGCAGGCGCGGCGCGCAGCAAATGGCGCCGATCGCGCCGATCGCGCCGATCGCTTCGATGGTGTTGATCGACAGCGCCTTTCGCGTGAGGCACGGCGCTTGCGCGCAACTCACCTGTTCGTGTCGAACGCAGTCGCCGCCGAGGCCGTTGCCCTCGATCGCGGGCGTTGATCGTCCCCTATACTGGATCGACCAACAAGCGTTAGGCGATGCGCATCGGTGCCGGCGCTCGCGCACTCGCATGCGGCTCGCGTCGACACGGCCCGGTTCCGATCGCCATTGCCACCAGCCCTTGCCAAGCTCATGCCAGCGCTCCAGACCCGGATCGACGTGCACTCGGATCGGCATCAACGCCAGCGCGAGCAGATGCTCGGCTTGATCGAGGCTTTCCGCGCGCTCGAGAACCGGGTGCGCGACACCTCGAATTCGCAAGAGCCGAAGTTTCGCGCGCGCAAGCAGTTGCTGCCGCGTGAACGTGTGGCGCGATTGCTCGACCGCGGCTCGCCGTGGTTGGAGCTGTCCACGCTCGCGGGCCTGCGCATGCACGACGACGACGGCGAAAACAATGTGATGGGCGGCGGCTTGATCGCCGGCATCGGCGTCGTCTCGCGCATTCGCTGCGTCGTGGTTGCGTCCGACAGCGCGATCAAGGGCGGCACGATCGCGCCGATGGGGTTGCGCAAGGGCTTGCGCGCCGAAGCGATTGCGCTGGAGAACAAGCTGCCTCTGGTGCGCTTGGTCGAATCCGGCGGCGCGAACCTGATGCATGTCGGCGAAGTCTTCATCGAAGGCGGGCGTGGCTTCGCCGGCCAGGCGCGGCTGTCCGCCGCCGGCATTCCGCAGGTGACCGTGATGCACGGCCATTCGACTGCTGGTGGAGCCTATCTGCCGGGCATGTCGGACTACGTGATCATGGTGCGCGGGCGCGCCAAGGCGTTTCTGGCCGGGCCGCCGCTGCTGAAGGCAGCGACCGGCGAAGTCGCGACCGACGAAGAACTCGGTGGTGCGCAAATGCATACCAGCGTTTCCGGCGTGGCCGAGTACATCGCCGAAGACGACGCCGACGCCATCCGCATCGCACGCGACGTGCTGGCGCGTTTGCCCTGGAATGACGCGCTGGCCGTGCCCGCGCCGCGCGCCTGGAAGCCACCCCGCTACGCAGCGGAAGAAATCGTCGGCCTGGTGCCGACCGACTATCGCCAGCCGTATGACGTGCGCGAACTGCTGGCGCGCGTGATCGACGATTCCGACTGGCTCGACTTCAAGCCCGACTATGGCCCGGCCACGGTGTGCGGGCATGGCGCGATCGAAGGCCATGCCTGCGCCTTCATCGGCAACAACGGGCCGATCGACCCCGCGGGGGCAAACAAGGCAGCGCAGTTCATTCAACTCTGCGACCAGTCCGGCACCCCCCTCGTGTTCCTGCAGAACACGACCGGCTACATGGTCGGCAAAGAGGTCGAGCAGGCGGGCATGATCAAACACGGTTCGAAGATGATCCAGGCCGTGACCAACGCAGGCGTGCCGCGCATCACGCTGATGATCGGCGCGTCGTTCGGCGCCGGCAACTACGGCATGTGCGGCCGTGCCTACGACCCGCAGTTCCTGTTCGCCTGGCCCAACGCGCGCGTCGCCGTGATGGGGGGCGAGCAGGCGGCCACCGTGATGCGCATCGTCACCGAAGAAAAACTGGCGCGCGCCGGCAAGACCGCGAAGCCCGAGATGCTGGAAGCGATGCGCTCTGAAATCGTGCAGCGCTTCGAGATCGAGTCGCAGGCACTGCATGCGACCGCGCGGCTGTGGGACGACGGCATCATCGACCCACGCGATACGCGCCAGGTGTTGGCGTACACGCTGGCGCTGTGCCGCGAAGGCCGGGCGCGAAGCCTGCGGTCGAACAGCTTCGGCGTGGCCAGGATGTAGCTTGCGATGAGTGCCGTCGCGTTCGCCAAGATCCTGGTCGCGAACCGCGGCGAAATCGCGTGCCGCATCATGCGCACCGCGCGCGCCCTGGGCTACCGCAGCGTGGCCGTCTACAGCGAAGCCGATTCCCAGGCGCTGCATGTGCAGCAGGCCGACGAAGCGCTGTGCATCGGGCCGGCGCCTGTGCGTGAGAGTTATCTCAACAGCGAAGCCTTGCTGCGCGCGGCCGCCAGCAGCGGCGCCGACGCCGTGCACCCGGGCTACGGCTTCCTGTCGGAGAACGCCGCGTTCGCGCGCGCGTGCCAAGCGGCCGGTCTGGTGTTCATCGGGCCTGACCCGCTCGCGATTGAGCAGATGGGCAACAAGGCCGCGGCGAAACGGCTGATGCTCGCGGCAGGCGTGCCTTGCGTTCCCGGCTACCAGGGCGCCGATCAATCCGATGCCAAGCTGCTCGCGATGGCGCGCGAGATCGGGGCCCCGATCATGGTCAAGGCCGCGGCCGGCGGCGGT
>Ga0315273_10012799_pt1 | contig 10770 bp, 9 predicted proteins | sample YL17G02_0_MG_FD_205753 | JGI IMG/M metagenome (GOLD analysis project Ga0315273, IMG submission 205753) | Sediment microbial communities from Yellowstone Lake, YNP, Wyoming, USA - YL17G02_0 | ecosystem: Environmental > Aquatic > Freshwater > Lake > Sediment | place: USA: Wyoming | collected... | reverse complement strand
CCAGTGGACCGTAGTCGTACTCCCCGCGCCGCCAGGCGCGGCTCAACTGCGACGAGAAGAACAGCAGGGGCCCGAACACGATGGCCAGCACCAGCACCACCACCGCGATGATCTCCACCTTGTAGTCGAGCAGGGTCCCCTGGTGCAGGAAGAGCCGGTTCGCAATCCACGCGGAGACGAGGGCGCCGTGCGCCACGGCGAGGGGCGCGAACGCGAAGGACGTGAGCGAGAGAAAGCCGAGGCCCCCCGCGCGGTCGGGATGGGTGGGAACCAGGCGCAGGTCGATGCCGGCCACCAGCCGGAGGAAGCGCGCCCAGAGGAAGATCCGGAAGTACCAGCGCAGGAGAAGGAACTGGGCGATCGGCACGCTGACGAAGGCGTACCAGCGGCCGGCCAGCGAGAAGTGGTACCCGTCCGGGCCCGGCACGACATACCACGACGCCGATTCGAGGGCCATGAACTGCCGCCAGACGACCATGATGCCGACGGTGTAGACGAGGACGATCAGCCCCAGTTCGATCGGGATCGAGTTCCGCAGGCGGTAGGTCGAGGCCAGCGCCGCGTCGAACCGCGGACGATCCTCGGCCGACACGAGCTCGCGCTCCAGGAATTGCCGAGCCACGAGGCGGACCCGGGAGTGCACCCCGAGTTCTGCGCTCACCAGCAACGGGATGAAGACGAGGAATCGGACGTGGGCTTCGATGTCGAACAGGAAGGGCGCCGTGGACGCCGGGCCGAACGCCTGGCCGTCCAGCAGGGAGAGCAGCAGGAGCGGCACCCAGGCGACACCGGCGAGCACGAGGATGCGGCGACGGGCCAGCTCCAGCGCATCGCCGGTGAGGTGCAGCTTCCGGAACAGCTGGAAGAGCGGTCCCCCGAGGACGAAGGTGAAGTCGCCGGGGTCTGGGTGCGGCGTGTCGACGCGAGCGGGGCGGTTCATGGCGACCACCACGGTTGTGGAAGCACCCCTCGGACAGCCTGGCAGGTGGCGAGGCGCACGTGGACGCAACGCTAGGTTTCAGTCCGTGAACTTTCCCTGAAGCGGCGGTGAAAGTGACCTCACCCCTGCGGAGACCCCCGCCATGCCTCTCAAGCACGCCGAACTCATCCACCAGGGCCGGATCGTCCGCCTGGAGCAGCACACCGTCGAGTTCCCCGACGGCACCGTCGGTCAGCTCGATGTCGTCCGGCATCCTGGCGCCGCGGCCGTTGTCCCATTTCTCGACGACCCGAAGTCAGCCGATCCGCGCGTTCTGCTCATCCGGCACTTCCGGCATGCCGCCGGCGGCTGGCTCTGGGAAATCCCCGCCGGCAAGCTCGATATCGGGGAACGCGAGCATCCCGAGCGGTGCGCGCACCGCGAACTGAAGGAAGAAACGGGCTACACCGCCGAGACGATGACCCGGCTCCTGTCCATCGTCACGACTCCGGGCTTTTCCGATGAGGTCATCCACCTCTATATCGCGACCGGACTCACCCAGGGCACCCACGCCAGGGAGGCGGACGAATTCATGGAGCTCCACGAAATACCGCTGTCCAAGGTACGTAAGATGATACATGGCAATGAGATAACTGACGGCAAGAGCCTGGTGGCCTTGCTGTTTGTCCAATGTTACATGACAGACACTTGAACAAATAGAGCAAATTGTATAAACTATCTGGCGTCAACATTGAACAGTGTTGGCGCCTCGGTATTTCCGGGGCCATCACACCAGCAACCGGACTGATGTCCGGACGGAGATGGAACCGATGTCTGCCACCGCACTGGCCTACGTCCCCAGCTTCACCACACAGACCGATACCAACGACCTGATCGCCGCCCACCTTGCCGGCGACGAGCGGGCCTTCACCCGTCTCGTCACCCGCTTCCAGCCGCGCCTCGTAAATTTCGTCACCCGGATGATTCAGGACCGAGAGCGCGCCGAGGACCTGGTGCAGGAGGCGTTCCTCCGGGTCTATCGTCACCTCAATCGCTTCGACCCGAGCCGCAAGTTCTCCACCTGGGTCTACACCATCGCCTCCAACCTGGCGCGGAACGAACTCCGCAACCGGAAGCGGAGCCCCCTCGTGCTCTTCCAGACCCTCGAAGGCAACGACCCCGCGGCCGCGCCCGTGGAATTCGAGGATCCGGGCAACCGCCCCGACGAGCTGTATGAGCAGCGTCGGCTCCGCGAGCTCGTGGACGCCGCCGTGGACCGCCTGGGCGACACCCACCGCACCGTCTTCGTGATGCGTGAACTCGAGGGCAAGAGTTACGAGGAAATCGCCGAGGTGACCCGCACCAACCTGGGCACCGTCAAGAGCCGCCTCAACCGCGCCCGCGCGGCGTTCGCGGAGGAAATCGAGCCGCAGCTCGGGTAGCTCCGGGCCGCGAGGACGCGGATCCGCGGGGAAGTGGGTGGCGGGGAAACATCCCCGCTTCCCCGCTTCCCCGCCTATCTTTCCCCCAGAATGCCCACCCACAAGTACGGCACCTTTGCCAAGGCCCTCGAGGCCGGGAAGCTCGCTCCCGCCTATTACTTCCTGGGCGCCGAAAACGTCCTCAAGGACGAGGCAACCAGCGCGCTCCTCGACAAGGTGCTGGACCCCGGCCTCCGCGACTTCAACCTCGACATCCGCTCCGCCCAGCAGCTCGAACCCGAGGACGTGCTTTCCCTCTGCACCACCCTCCCGATGATGGCCGACCGCCGGGTCGTGGTGGTCCGCGACGTCGAGGCCTGGAAGCGGAAGACCCGCGGCAAGAAGGCCGTGCTGCAGTACCTCGAGAAGCCGATTCCGGAGACTGTGCTCGTCCTGGTTCAGGGCGCCGGCGCCGAGGCGAAAGACGACAAACCCGATGCCGACCTCGCCAAACTCGCCTACACCATCGACTTCACGGAGCTCACGGCCGAGGAGGCCAGCCGCTGGGTGGCCCGGGAGGCGGCAGCCCTCGGTATCACCTTTGCCCCCGGCGCCGAGCGGCATCTCCTCAAGACGGTCGGCACCGACCTCGGTGCCCTGCGCTCCGAACTCCAGAAACTGTACGGCCTGGCCGCCGAGGGGCCCGTCACCCGCGAGAGCCTGGGCGACCTCATCGGCGTGCGCTACGGCGAGACCCCCCTTGACTGGCGGAACGCCGTGATGGCCGGCGACACCGCCAACGCGCTCCGGCTCGTGCCCGTGGTCCTCTCGCAGACCGGCGTCTCCGCTGTCCGCCTGGCCCAGGTTCTCGGGGTCGTCCTGGTGGCGACCACGGCCGCACGGGCGCATTATGACAGGAAGGTCCGCGGCCGCGCGCTCAACACCACCATGTGGAGCGTCGTGAAGTCCGCTCGCCCGGCGGGCCTCGGCCAGTGGGGCGAAGACATCGATCTCATCTGCCAGTGGGCCGAGCGCTGGACCCAGCCGCGGCTCCGCGCCGCCCTCAAGGCCACCCTGGACGCCGATCGGTCCAGCAAGAGCACCACGATCACGGATGAGACAGGGATCATTCAGGAATTGGTGTTGAGATTGAGGGCTGAGAACTGAGGGCTTTCGTGCTTTCGTGGTTTCGTGGTTTCGTGTATTCAGTTTCTGGAGTGATTGTGAAACGCTACATCATCCTCGCGCTGGCACTGATTCTCGCCACGACCTCGGCCTCCGCCCAGTCGGACCCGCGGCTCCGGTCCGCCGTGCAGCTGGCCGCCGAGGGATTACCTGACTCCGCCACCGCCATCGTCAACGGACTCCTGGCCGTGACGCCGGTGAGCGATCCGCTCTATCCCGAGATTCTCTACACCCAGGGATCCATCGCCCGCACCGTCGTCGAGATGCAGCGGGCCTTCCAGACGGTCGCGGTGGAGTATCCCACCAGCCCCTGGGCCGACGACGCCCTCCTTCGCCTCGCACAAATGGACTTCGCCAGCCGCAACTACGCCGGCACGGTGCGTGGGGCGGAGCAGCTCCGCGCCAACGATCCCTCGAGCCCGCTGGTTCCTGCGGCCTCGTACTGGGCCGCTCGCGCCAGCTTCGAACTCGGCAAGACCCCCGATGGGTGCGCTTGGATCACGCGCGGCCTCGCCAGCGAGAGCCCCGACGTCGAGGCGAAGAACCGGCTCGAGTTTCTGCAGGGCCGCTGCGGTTCAGGCGCTGGAGACAGCGCCGCTGCGCCGCTGCCCCCGGCAAGGCCGGCCGCAGGCCCCTGGGGTGTCCAGGTCGCGGCAGTCTCCTCGCAGGCCTCCGCCAACAGCGTGCTCAGTCAACTGAAGACCATGGGCATGACCGGCAGCGTGGTCCGGGAAAGCGGCAACCTCTACAAAGTGCGCGTCACCGGCCTGGCTTCTCGGGAGGCCGCCGATTCCGCCGTGGTCGCCATCAAGGCGAAGCTCGGTGGCAGCCCCTTCGTGCTGACGCCGTAGGACGCGCTCCCGTGCCCGACCCGCTCAACTCCCCGCTCATGCAGCAGTACCGCGACATCAAGTCGCGGCACCAGGACGCCATCCTGTTTTTCCGCATGGGCGACTTCTACGAGATGTTCTTCGACGACGCCGAGCGCGCCGCCAAGCTGCTGAGCATCACGCTGACCAGCCGCGGCGACGGCATCCCGCTGGCCGGCGTACCGGTCAAGGCGGCGGCCGAATACCTGCGGCAGCTGGTCGGCGCCGGGCTCCGCGTGGCCATCTGCGAGCAGGTCGAAGACCCGAAACTGGCCAAGGGAATCGTCCGTCGCGAGGTCATCGAGACCATCACGCCCGGCGCGCTGCTGGAGGACGGATGGCTCTCGGGCGGCCGGAACAACTATCTGGTGGCGGTAAGCGTGGCGGCGGGGACGCGGGGAAGCGGGGAAGCCGGGGTGGCAGCGGTCGATCTCTCCACCGGGGAGTTCCTGCTGGAGACCCTGCCGTCTGGTGCGCTCCCGGAGGCGCTGAGTCGGCTGGCCCCCGCTGAAGTGGCCCTCCCCGCCGATGCAACGCTCGAGCTCGACGGCGGCGTGATGCGCACCGCGCGGGAGCGCTGGGAGTTCGATCCGGCGCTGGCCCGCGAGGAGCTGGCCCGTCGCTTCAACCTCGCCTCGCTCGACGGCCTCGGCCTTGGCCCGGCCGACGACCCGGCCATCGGGGCGGCGGGCGCCCTCCTCCGCTACCTCTCCGAGCTGCAGCCCGGTGGACTCAAACACCTCGCGCGCCCCACCGTGCGCCGCTCCGACGGGCACCTCTGGCTCGACGAGATGACCCGCCGCAACCTCGAGCTGGTCGAGCCGCTCCGGACTGGCGCGCGCGGCGTCACGCTGCTCGAGACGATCGACGCCACCGTCACCCCCATGGGCGCCCGTCTGCTCCGCGCCTGGCTCCTGAGCCCGCTGTCCGACATGGCGCGCATCGAGGAGCGGCTCGACGCGGTGGACGTGCTGGTGCAGGACACCCGCGGCCGCGCGCGGCTCCGGGAGGCGCTCGAGGGGGTGCGCGACATCGAGCGGCTGGCCGGCCGCGCCGCCGCCGGCCGCGCCACACCCCGTGAGCTCGGCGCACTCCGCGACTCCTTCCTCCGCCTCCCCGATGTGCTCGAAGGCCTCCGCGGACTCGCGCGGCGGGACGCGAGCGCCGCGCTCACCGCCGCGGAATCGGCGTTCGACCTGCTGGCCGACCTGGGACAACTGCTGGCTGGCGCGCTCGAAGAGCGACCACCGGCCACGCTCGCCGAGGGCGGCGCCATTCGTCGGGGATACGACGCGGAGCTCGACGAGAGCCGGGACCTCCGCGACGGCGGCAAGCAGTACATCGCCGCGCTGCAGCAGCGGGAGCGGGAACGCACCGGCATCCCCTCGCTCAAGGTGGGCTACAACAAGGTCTTCGGGTATTACCTCGAGGTGACCCACGCGCACACCGCCCGGGTCCCCGCCGACTACGAACGACGGCAGACCCTGTCCGGCGCCGAACGCTACGTGACGCCCGAACTCAAGGAATACGAAAGCAAGGTGCTGAGCGCGGAAGAACGGATGGCCTCGCGTGAGGCGGAGCTCGTCGCCGCGCTGCGGGACCGTATCGGGGGCGACGTCGCCCGCATCCAGCGCACCGCGCAGCTGCTGGCGCGCCTCGATGTCTGGTCGGGGCTCGCCGAACGGGCGGTGCACGGTCGCTACGTCCGGCCGACCATCACCGCCGGCTTCGGGCTGTCGCTGACCGCCAGCCGGCACGCCGTCATCGAGCGGATGATGCCGCGCGAGGCGTTCATGCCCAACGACGTCCGTTTCAGCGAGTCGGAGCGGGTGCTGCTGGTGACCGGACCCAACATGGCCGGCAAGAGCACCATCCTGCGGCAGATCGGGCTGTGCGTCGTGCTGGCGCAGATGGGCGCGTTTGTCCCGGCGGACGCCGCCGAGATCGGCATCGTAGACCGGCTCTTCACCCGGGTGGGTGCCAGCGACAACCTGGCGCAGGGACAGAGCACTTTCATGGTGGAAATGGCCGAAACCAGCGCCATCCTCCACAACGCGACCGCCTCCTCGCTGGTGCTGCTGGACGAAATCGGGCGCGGCACCAGCACCTACGACGGCGTGGCGATCGCCTGGGCGGTGAGCGAACACCTGCACGACCGCATCGGCTGCAAGACCATGTTCGCGACGCACTACCATGAACTGATGCAGCTCCCCGAGCGGCTGGCCCACGCCCGCAACCTCAACGTGGCCGTGCGCGAAACCGGGGAAACAGTAGTTTTCCTCCATCGACTCGAGGCCGGCGGCACCGATCGCTCGTACGGTGTGCATGTTGCGCAGCTCGCCGGACTTCCGGACGCTGTCGTCGAGCGGGCCCGCGCCGTGCTTGGCACGCTCGAGGGAACGCACCGCGTGGTGCCCGGCGCGCCACCACCGGCGCCCGACCCGACACAATTGCCGCTCTTCGGCGAACACACGCCCCATCCGGCGCTCGAGGCGCTCCGCGCGCTCGACGTGTCGAACATGACGCCGCTCGAGGCGCTGAACCGGCTGGCGGAGTTGCAGGGCAAGGCGGGGAAGCGGGGAAGCGGGGAAGCATGAACTTCACTCCTGGAGCGCCGATGCATCGATTCACGGTTCTGGCACTCGTGCTGCTCGCACCGGGCTGCAAGCGGGGCCAGGACGCCATCGTCACCCTCCCCGAGAACACAGTGCAGCCGACTGGCCGGCCGCGTGAGCTCCCGCCCGTTGCCCTCAATGCGCAGACGCCGGTGGAGTACCCCCCGGCGCTCTTTGACCAGGGGATCGAGGGCACCGTCATCCTCCGGCTCTATGCCGACAGCACGGGGAAGCTGATCCTCGACTCGACACGGGTCCAGGAGTCGAGCGGGTATCCCGCCCTCGACTCCGCCGCCATCGCCGCGGCGCCAAGCCTCCGCTTCGCACCGGCACGCCGCGACAGCACCCCGGTGGCGGCCTCCTTCCTGCAGCCGATCTACTTCCGCCATCCGGGCGCCGGGGGGACCACGCCGTGACGCCTCCACACCTCACGCCGTACGACACCGTGCTCGACACCATCGGCTGGACGCCGCTCATTCGCCTGGGGCGAGTGGGCGCGGGCGTCCGGACGCCAGTCTTCGGCAAGGCCGAGTACGCCAATCCCGGCGGCTCGGTCAAGGACCGGATCGGGCTCGCCATCATCGAAGATGCCGAACGCCGGGGCGAGCTCAAGCCCGGCGGCACCGTGGTGGAGGGCACCAGCGGGAACACCGGCGTCGGCCTCGCGGTGGCGGCGGCCCTCAAGGGCTACCGCTGCATCTTCACGATGCCCGACAAGATGTCGCAGGAAAAGGTCCGGCTCCTCAAGGCGTATGGCGCGGAGGTCGTCATCACACCCACGGCGGTGCCACCCGACCATCCCGACAACTACGTCATGAAGGCCAAGCAGATCGTCAAGGACACTCCGGGTGCGGTGCTCGCCAACCAGTTCTACAACCCGGTGAATCCTGACGCCCACTACCGCACCACCGGTCCCGAAATCTGGGAGCAGACCAGCGGGCGGGTGACGCACTTCATCGCCGGCGCCGGCACTGGCGGCACGGTGAGCGGCGCTGGCAAGTTCCTCAAGGAAAAGAACCCGAAGATCCGCGTCATCGCCGGCGACCCGGTGGGATCGCTCTACACCGGCTGGGCCAGGAACCGGACGATGGGCGAGGGTGCCCCGTACAAGGTGGAGGGCATCGGCGGCGACAAGATCCCGACCACCATTCTCCTCGAGTATATCGACGAATTCCGCCAGCTCGGCGACCGCGAATCGATGGCCATGGCGCGGCGGCTCGCGCGCGAGGAAGGGATGCTCGTGGGCGGCTCCGCGGGCCTCAACGTGGCGCTGGCCCTCCAGGTGGCCCGCGAAGTGGACGACCCCGAGGCGTGCGTCGTCACCATCCTCTGTGACACCGGCGAGCGCTACCTCAGCAAGCTGTTCAACGACGAGTGGATGCAGGAGAATCAGCTCCTCGAGGTAGCGCGCACCACCGTGGCGGACCTCCTGGCCCGCCGCCAGGGCAATCACCCGGCTCTGGTCAGCCTGGCGCCCTCGGCGCAGGTGCGGCAGGCGCTCGGCCTGATGAGCACCTGGGGCGTCAGCCAGATTCCCGTGCTCGAAGATGGCCGCTCCATTGGCACGATCACCGAAGGCACGGTGATGACCCGCGCGCTGGCGCAGCCCGCGCTGCTCGACCGCCCGGTGCGCGAGGTGATGGAAGCCTCGCTCCCCGTGGTCGATGCCGCCTTCGCGTCAGATCGACTGGCCCCGATGCTCACCCGCGATCTCCCCGCCGCACTCGTCGAGAAGGACGGCGTGCTCATCGGGATTGTGAGCCGATATGACGTGCTGCGCGAAATGATCGGAGCCCGGTAGGACGTCCCCCCTCTCCACAGGGTGGAGAGGGGGACAGGGGGTGAGGCGAAAACGAATCGAGAGGAAGAGGTGTTGTGAAAGTCACCGTATTGACCGGCGGCACCAGTTCCGAGCGCGATGTGGCCCTGGCCTCCGCGGTGCAGGTCGTGGCGGCACTCCGCAAGTGCGGCCACGAAGTGGCCGTCGTGGACACCGCGCGCGGCTACATCCCAGAGGCGGAGGAGGCGCGCGAACTCGGTGGCGCGGTCGGGGTGGAGCCGCCTTCGATCGCGAGGCTGCGGTCTCTCGAGCGCGGGCTGCTGGTCTCGGGGCTGGGCGACCTCCAGGTGGTCCGCAACGCAGAGGTGATCTTCCTCGCGCTCCACGGCGGCACCGGCGAGGACGGCACCCTCCAGGCCCTGCTCCAGATCATCGGCGTGCCTTACACCGGCAGCGGACCCATGGCCAGCGCCATCGCCATGGACAAGGATATCTCCAAGCGGCTGTTCAAGACGGCCGGCGTGCCGACCGCCGACTGGGCCATGGCACCGATTTCTCTGACCGAGGTCCAGCGCCGATTCGGCTGGCCCGTGGTGGTCAAGCCGTCGAAACAGGGCTCGACGGTCGGGCTCTCGGTGGTGCGGAAACCAGCGGAGCTGGAGGCCGCCGTGGAGCTGGCCGCGAAGTACGATGACGAAGTGATGATCGAGGCGTTCGTGCCCGGGCGGGAGCTTACGGTGGGGGTCCTGGACGACCAGGCCCTCGCCGTCGGGGAAATCATCCCCCAGCACGAGATTTTCGACTACGAATGCAAGTACACGCCGGGCATGTCCGAGGAAATTTTTCCCGCCGACCTCTCCCCTGCCCTGACGGCCGACTGCCAGCGGCTGTCCCTGGACGCCCACCGGGCCCTCAAACTCGGCGGGTACAGCCGGGTGGACTTTCGCTTGACACCCGAGGGCTCGCTCGTCTGTTTAGAGGTGAACACCCTCCCCGGGATGACCGCCACGAGCCTGCTCCCCCAGTCGGCCCGGGCGGTGGGGGTCGAGTTCCCTGAACTCTGCGACCGGATCTGCCGGTCGGCACGGATCCTGGGGTCAACGCCGCCGGAGTGACATGAGCATGTACGGCCTTCCGCGCCCCACACCGTGGGTCTGGCGACTCATCATCGCCAACGCGGTCGTGTTGCTGTTGCTGACGGCGCTCCTGCCGGCGCTGGTGCCCGCGCTTGTCTTCGTGCCGGACCTCCATGACGCTCTCCGGCATCCCTGGACCTTCGGCACCTACATGTTCGTCCACGCGGGGCTCTGGCACCTCGCGTTCAACATGCTGATCCTGTTTTCCCTGGGCACCCGGGTCGAGGAACGGATGGGGAGCCGCACCTTCATTCTCTTCTATCTCTATTGCGGACTGGGCGGTGCCCTCTTCTCGCTGGGCCTCGCCGCCCTCCAGCCCGGCGCCGTGGCCGGAGCCTCGGCGGCGGTCCTCGGCGTGGCCGTGGCGTACGCGATGTTCTGGCCTGACGCCGAACTGCTGGTCTTCCCCCTGCCCTGGCCAATCCGGGCCCGCACCCTCGTCATCACCCTCCTGGTGCTTGACCTGGCGATGGGCCTGCTCAACCCGGGAGACGGGGTGGCCCATGTTGCCCACCTGGGCGGGGCGGCGTTCGCCTTTCTCTTTCTTCGATTGCAGCGACTTGCTGGCCCAGCTCTCATAGCCCCTGCGCGGCTGGTCGAACGGGCGGTGATGGTGCAATCGGGTTTCCGCGAGGCGGAGCACGCCGACACACCCGTACCCCGCCACCGACGGAGTGTCGAATCGGAAGCGGATCCCGTGACCCGCGAGACCGACCGGCTCCTCGACAAAATCAGCGGACAGGGCATCGCCAGCCTGACGCCGGAGGAGCGCAAGTTCCTCGATGATGTCTCGAGGCGGAAGCGTCACTAGCACGCCGTCGCTTGACAATGCGCCGGCCCATCCC